>Ga0081455_10007620_pt1 | contig 11376 bp, 14 predicted proteins | sample TabmetS3T2R1_FD_70207 | JGI IMG/M metagenome (GOLD analysis project Ga0081455, IMG submission 70207) | Tabebuia heterophylla rhizosphere microbial communities from the University of Puerto Rico - S3T2R1 | ecosystem: Host-associated > Plants > Roots > Rhizosphere ...
GGCTTGCCGATCTCCGAGGTGGTCTCGGAAGGCAATGTCGGCCTGATGCAGGCGGTCAAGCGGTTCGAGCCCGAGAAGGGTTTTCGTCTCGCCACCTACGCCATGTGGTGGATCAAGGCCTCGATTCAAGAGTACATCCTGCGTTCCTGGTCGCTCGTGAAAATGGGAACCACGGCGAACCAGAAGAAGCTGTTCTTCAACCTGCGCAAGGCGAAGAGCAAGATCTCCGCGCTGGACGAGGGTGATCTCCACCCCGACCAGGTGAAGCTGATTGCCAAGCGCCTCGGCGTGACGGATCAGGACGTGGTCGACATGAACCGCCGCCTCGGCGGCGACGCGTCGCTCAACGCGCCGATCCGCGACGACGGTGAAGCCGGCGAATGGCAGGACTGGCTGGTCGACAACTCGCCCAACCAGGAAGCCGTGATGGCCGAGCACGAGGAGTTCGATCACCGCCGCAAGGCGTTGAACGGCGCCATCGGCGTGCTCAACCCGCGCGAACGCCGCATCTTCGAGGCGCGGCGCCTGGCGGAAGAGCCGATGACGCTGGAAGACCTCGCCGCCGAATTCGGCGTGTCGCGCGAACGCGTGCGGCAGATCGAGGTCCGTGCTTTCGAAAAGGTGCAGTCGGCCGTCAAGGGCACGATCGCCCGGCAGGAAGCCGAACTCGAAGCCGCGCATTAATTCGCGGGAGAGGTATCGAATAATGAAAGCCGGCGGCAACGCCGGCTTTTTGTTTTTGGGGGCAGGTGCTTCAGCAACCCCACTGTCGTCCCGGCCTTCAGCCGGGACCCATAGCCACCGGCCGTTGTTATCTGGCGAAGGTGCCAACTCCGACCGCTCAAAACCGAGAGGCCGCGAAGTATGGGTCCCGGCTCAAGGCCGGGACGACGGGAGATTGAAGGACGACGGGATTTACTCCCCCCACTCCCGCGCCATCTTTGCAAGCTCACACCCCTCGCAATAGCGGGCGTCCTTGTAGTCGATCCAGTTGTGCGCGTAGACGCGATCGAGCGGGATGCCGTAGCGCGCGCAGAGCACCTTCACCAGGATTTTCCACGCCGCGATTTGTGCATCCGTCGGGCCGCGGGTCACGTCGGGATAGTTGCCGGCGAATTCGACGCCGACCGAATTGTTGCCGACCACCTGGCGATAGGTCGGGCCGTTGTCGATATACTTGTTGTCGTTGCGGTTGGCGCCGTCGCCATGGGTCGGGACGAGATGTTCGCCGACCGCCCAGTACACGGTGCCGTCGGTCTCCACCCAAACCATCACGCCGCGCCGGGTCGGGTTCTTCGACTGCGCCTGCGCGCCGCCACGCGCGGAGCCGGCCGGGCCTTCGGTCTGGTGCACGATGATGTTGCGCCACGGATGTGACTTGGCGAGGTCGCCCCACGGCGCCAGCCAGACCATCTTCAGGCCGGGAATGTCTGGTGTGCCGGATGTGCGCGCGATGGCGCCGAGGTCGGGCGTTTGCGCGGAGGCGCACGCGGGAAGTGCGAGGGCGAACAGTGAAGCCGCGACGAGACGGAGATTCATGCGCGAGGTCCGGTGACGGACCTCAAATAGCATGCCCGGTTCTTGTTGGACGCGTTTTCTTCACGCGAACCGGTAACCACTTCGCTCGAAAACGCTTTATGCCCGCTTGCGCAGGGCCACATCAGGCATCGGCTCGCTTGCCGGTTCGGGCGCCAGCGGCGGCGACGGGTCGTAGGTGGCAAAGCCGTTGCGGCCGGCCTTCTTGGCGTCGTAGAGCGCATGGTCGGCGGCCGCGATCAGGCGGTCGGGATAGGCGCCCATCTCGCGGCTCCATTGCGCGACGCCGATCGATACCGCGATCGGAATGTCGTTGCCGGTGCATTGTTCGGCGTCGGCGCGGCAGACTTCCAGCACGCGGCGCGCGATCATGGCGCCCTCGCGCAGCGTCGAGGACGGCAGCACGATGCAGAACTCGTCGCCGCCGGTCCGCGCCAGCATGTCGCCGGGCCGCAGCCGGGTTTGCGCCATCAGGGTGAAGTGCTGCAGGCAGGCGTCGCCGGCCGCGTGGCCATGGGTATCGTTGATGCCCTTGAAGCCGTCGAGATCGATTACCAAGAGCGCGAACGGCTGGCCGCTGCGCTCCGAGCGCACGCATTCTTCCGTCAGCCGCTGCACCAGATAGCGGCGGTTGCCGACGCCGGTGAGATCGTCGAGCAGCGCGAGGTCCGCAACCTCGTTGCGCAGATGGTCCATCGCCATCAGCAGGAAGCCGAAATTCAGCGCCATCGACAGGAACACCAGCACCAGCACCACGACCGACTGGACCGGGCTGAAATGCATATAGGAGAAGCCGGCGCCGGCGATCGCGCCGACCAGCCTGACGGCGAGCAAGGCCATGACGAGAATCGTGACGATGCCCGCGAGCCGGGCACCTGGATTGACCCGGCCCTCATGCCGGCCCAGCAACAGCTTCAGGCTCAGCGCCATCGGCAAGGTCTGGGCGATCGTAAAAACCGTCATGCGCGCAGGGACGCTGTCGTGGACGAAGCTGAAGAACCACAGGCCGATGGTGCCGAGGCCGGTGACGAGCAGGGTGTTGCGCCATGACAGGGGCTGAGCGAAGAACTTCTGCACGCCCATCGAGGCAAGGCAGATCGCCAGGATCAGCGCGGAGCCGGCGAACAGCAGCGGCACCAAGGTATCGGGAAAGATCACGCGCAGCGTCGCCATCGCCGCGCCGGCTGCCGCTGTGAATGCCGAGCCGGTCCAGAACCGCGCGGCCTCGAACGACGGATAGCAGCGCATGACGTAGGCCCAGATCAGGCCCAGCGCCAGAAAATTGATGACGAACACCGTCCACAGCGTCGGAACGCTCAGCATCGCGAACTCAGGACGCGCACGCCCCGTCTCCCCTCTTGTCTAACGACCGCTCAAGACTCCATCCCGAGACTTCCCTTAGCCGACGATCCCCGTCGTCTTGCGGAACAAGGTGCATCCGCGCCGCTTAACGGACCCTGACCGCCATCGGCCAATCCAATCCTTGGTTTTGAATTGATGAAGATCGCGCGTGTTCGGGCATCGTTAAGCATGATGCGCGCGATGCGGATGGCGGTGGCGGCGCGCATTTCGACCGAAAATCGCATCAAAATGCATAACAACTGTGGATAACGTGATGACAACGCCATGACGGCACGCGGCATCAGCCTGCGAATCTGCTGGGATCACGATCGAGGATGTTGCGAGGCTGGCCCTCCGCCAAGCATGCCTCGGTGTCGCGTTTCAATCCATGAAAACCTTGAGAGGATACTATGGCTAAGAAAGCGAAGAAGGCGAAGGCGAAGAAGGCCAAGAAGGCCAAGAAAGCCAAGAAGAAGTGAATTTAGGCCCGGGTGGAGTGCTCAGCTCCGCCCGGGCTCCCAACTCCGGGTGAATTTTGGAGAATGGCGGGCCAAGGGTCCGCCTTTTTGATTCCGGCGGTGAGCAATGCGTAGCGGCCAACCCGTAGCCCGGATGAGCGCAGCGATATCCGGGGCGGTGCGAGAGTGGTCCCGGATATCGCTTCGCTCATCCGGGCTACGATCTTTGGATCGCTTCGCTTCGCGCGAAAGATCTACCGCTCCGCGAATGCGAGCTTGGCGCCGAGCGCGGCAAATCCCGCGGCAAAACTGCGGCGCAGCCAGGCCATCGCCTTCGGCCTTGTGATGACGCGGTCGCGCAGGGCGGCGGCGAACAGGCCGTAGATCGCGAACACCGCAAAGGTCATCGCCATGAAGGCCGCGCTCAATTCCAGCATCCGGGCCAGCGGCTGCGGCTCGTCGGCGGCGACGAACTGCGGCAGGAAGGCGAGGAAGAAGATCGACAGTTTCGGATTGAGGATGTTGACCAGCACGGCGGTGACGATGACACGCCGGCTGGAGCGCGCCTTCGCGGCCGCCCCCGTATCGACCGCGAGCGCCCCCGTCTCGCGCAGCGCCTGCCAGGCCATGTAGAGCAGATAGAGAACGCCGCACCATTTCAGCGCGGCGAACGCCAGGGCGCTGGTGTGCAGCACGGCGGCCAGCCCGAGCATGGCGGCCACCATGTGCGGCACGATGCCGAGCGTGCAGCCGAATGCCGCCGCTACGGAAGGCCGCGCGCCCGATGTCAGCGCCACCGCCAGCGTGTAGAGCACGCCGGTGCCGGGGGACGCGACCACGATCAGGGAGGTCAGCAGGAACGACAGCGTCATGCCCTGCCATTATCACGGCGGCATCCGCCGTGGAAGCCGGGCGCCTGTTCACTAACGCGCGCGCGCCTCATGGTGGTGACGCCGTTCATACACCATGCGTTCCGCAGTGCGGATCACGTCGAGCGGAGCCCACGGCTTGGCCCAGAACTCCACGCCGTCAGGCAATTCCTGATGCAACGGCTTGCCCGAGGTGACGATGACGCCCATCTCGGGATTGTATTTCCGGGCGATATGCGCGAGCTCGACGCCGTCCATATTGCCGGCAAGCTGCACGTCGGTCATCATCAAGACCAGGCTGCCGGCGGCGCGCTCCAGCACCAGTTCGGCAGCCTCCGCACTTTCGCATTCGATGACATCGAGCTCGCTTTCCTCCAGCAGCAGGCAGATCATGTCCCGCTGCATCGGATCGTCTTCGACGATCAGGGCGGTCGCGCGAGAGGGTTTTGATCGTTCGAAGGGCTTTGATTGTCCCATGTCAGCCTCATTCAAAGGGTCGCGTCGGTCGAAAGCATCACTCTGTCGGGTACTCGACACTAAGAGCGGAAACCGCTTTATGGTTCGGTTCCAATTTGCAAAAGTTGCGGGGAACCCGCGATTTTTTTCATTTGATGGAGTGAGATACCGATGACTGCGATATCCGGAAGCGCGGCCGCGATAACCGGCGCCGCCAGCGGCATCGGCCGCGCCCTCGCGTTCGAGCTCGCCGCGCGCGGCTGCGACCTCGCGCTCGCCGACCGCGACGAGGCCGGCTTGCTTGCGGTCGCTGCCGAGATCGGCACGGCCGGCAAGCGCAACATCACGACCCATCGTGTCGATGTCGGCGAGCCCGCCCAGATCCAGGAATTTGCCAACGCGGCGATCGCGGCGCATCCCTCGCTCAACATCGTCATCAACAATGCCGGCGTCGCGCTGATGGGCAGCTTCAACGAGGTCGACCAGGCGCAGATGGAATGGCTGTTCAACATCAATTTCTGGGGCGTCGTGCACGGCACGCGCGCGTTCCTGCCGCATTTGTCGAAGCAGCGCGAGGCGCATATCGTCAACCTGTCCTCGATCTTCGGCATCATCGCCCCGCCCGGCCAGACCGCCTATGCGGCCGCGAAATTCGCGGTGCGCGGTTTTTCAGAAAGCCTGCGGCATGAGCTTTCGATGGCCAACAGCCCCGTGAAATTGTCGGTGGTGCATCCCGGCGGCGTGCTGACCAACATCGTGCGCAACTCCCGCACCGGAAGCGGGATCACCGATAATGCGCGCCGCGCGGAATCGATCGACCGTTTCGATGCGATCGCCAAAACCACGCCGCCGATCGCCGCACAACGCATCATCACCGGCATCGAGAAAAATCAGCCGCGGATCCTGATCGGCAACGATGCATGGCTCATGGATCTGCTGCAGCGGTTTCGGCCGGCGACGTATTGGGCGGTGCTGGCGAAGCGGATCCAGCGGATGTCAGGGCAAGAAGGAAAGCAGGCGTAGCGTTGCGCCGCAACTCGTCATCCCCACCAACGGGTCGCGCGAATGCGCGCCCGATGACAGGCTCCGGCGGGGATCCAGTACGCCGCGGCCTATCGGTTCAATCACTGCGGTCTCTGGATTACCGGGTCGCCCGGTCGAGCGAAGCAATCCATCTTTCCGCGCATGTCGTGACAATGGATTGCTTCGCTGCGCTCGCAAATGACGTGGATATGGATTCGCGATCCCGCGACAAGAGAAGACCGGGTGGCGCTGCAGCCGCGGTCTCGTTGCATATGCATAGGAACGGGCACATGCGCATACAGGTTCGGCGAAAACACTCCGGCCCTGCCTGCGCAATGGCTAACGCCAGCACCGCGACATGTCTGGCTATTTTTTCGGCACGTTGAAGAAGGAGGAAGCGCTGGAAAATAAAGGCATTTCTCGACTTTGGTGCCGCGATGCGCGCTTCCTACCGAGAGCACGACCGACGCCATGTAGGCGAACGATGACCAAGTACGTTGGGCGGGCGCGTGAGAAGCGCCGCATAACAGGATGATCCCCACCAGGCCGTGCGCCTCAGTCGCGCCAAAAAAAAGCCGCGCTGTGACTGGCATGCCATAGGAATACGGCGAAAAATTCCCTAGATGTCACAACTGCGGCGTGGTGGGGAATATATTTTGGCATGTCTGCGGCAAGGGCTGTCCCAGAAAAGCTTCCTGCAACTGTTGTTGCAGTCGTGGTGCTCGTGATTTTCGCTGTTAAGCTCAGCGTCCCTTCGTCTCCAGCGGCGCGGGACTTTGAGGAATGCGCGGAGTGGACCCGAAAGATGTTTGGGGGCGACGAGCGCGTTGCGCGGATTATGGATTGCGGCGCTCGTTTTGCCGGGCGACGAAAGGTGGGCGGAGGTTATGCCTACTATGATTTGTTGCAGAACCGCAGCTTCGATATAGCTGGCCCGAATCCGACAGCGAACGAGTACGCACAGATCTATTCGCAATATAAGCGCTTCCTTGAATTAGAGCGGCGGGAGGCAGCGTTGGCGGAGGTTCAGCAGCTGGCCGCCGCCGAAAAGCCCCAGGTTCCCGAGTTGTTGTCGATGCCCGTCAACTTGCGCCGTCCGACTGCAACAGCACCATCGAAATCGGAGCGGTGCGCGATCAAGGGCTCGCTGTCGTGTACTTGGACCAAGTTGGCGTCCACCGTTAGAAACGCTTTTGCCTCGAGCAGCTCCAAGGTTGTAGCTTCGACTAACCCGCGCTAGCGGCAATCGACGACGCGCTGGGTTGTGGTGTGCGCCCGATGCTCGCACCTTGCGATGGTGCGCGAATCGGCCCTGAGATGGCGGACCAGCGCAATCCTGTTCCGGGTCCTCTGGGGCGCGTAGGAAAAGCGGCTACCGCGCGACGGCACGGCTTCAAGATATCTGCTCTCTCGAATTCCAGCCTTGCAATGCCCCCGCGGTCGGCAGCAAATCCGTCCGGCCTGACGGATTTGAGGGACGGAGTTTCTTTGCACCGTTCGAGCGCATCGTCGACGGAGTGCGTAAGCGACGCCAAAACAGGGACCACGGAGCGTGCTGGAATGGAGACTGAAAGCTTACCGGCGCGCTTGACCGCCGCCGGGCTCGGGCGCGTTGCGAATGACATCATCCAGCTCTCCATGCCCTCGATCCGGCTGCACTGCAGGCAAACAAGCGATCAAGCAGAGCTGCCGCTCGGCAACTCCAGGCTCGGAGGAAGACCGGATCTGCCGTCCGGCAAGAACTGGCCAACCTGGCAGGGCTCTCCCATGGCCTTCGTGGGTCAGGTGAACCTTGCTGATATTGCTGCCCATGACGAGGAAGGGCATCTCCCGCACTCGGGCCTGCTCTCGTTCTTTTGCGCGATCAACGAGATGGGGCTCATACAATCGCCCGGAGATCCGTCCTGCTGGACGGTGTCGCACTTCGACGGCGATCCAGCCACGCTCGTCCAGCTTCCCCTCCCACCTGATTTGCCCAAGCGCCTGCAATTCCGCGGCTGTGAGACAAGCTTCTCACGGGAACCGACGCTGCCTGACGTGCGATCCCGGGGGATTCTGAGCCTTGGGCTCTCCGAGCCGGAGCGGAATGCCTACATCGACGTCATGACAGGCGTGGATGTGAACTTCCTGGGCGTGTTTAATCATCACCTGCTCGGCTATCCATACACGCTCAATGACTTACCGTTCATCGCCGGATACTTGAAGGCTCACGGCGTCGCCGACCCGTATGCGATTTTCCTCGGCCTCTCGAATGAGGAGCTGCAGCATCGGCTGCAGCTGCTGAACCTGCCGCACAAGTGGGAGGATGAACAGGATTTGCGGGACAAGGCGGATATGGAGTGGCGGCTGCTGCTGCAGGTATATAGCAACGAGGAGGCACAGATGATTTGGGCGGCGAGCGGCGTCCTTCATTTCTGCATTCCCAAGGAGGCACTCTCCCGGCGGGATTTTGATCGTGTCTGGGTTGAAATGCAATTTGTCTGATGACGAAACCATCTGCCGACGCAGTGGTTTTTCCACCAACGCGCCTGCGTCGTAATCCGCCGCCGTAGCGACGTTCGGGCTGGAGCCAGTAGAGGGGCTGCCAACGGCACTTGGCGCGGCATTGTGCGACTTGGCGCGAATGTCCGCAGCGATGGGCCCTGACGACATTTCGATTGCGCTCGATCTTCCCGCAGGAACTTTGACGTTTCGGGCCTATCGGCGCGAGCGAAGCTGATCTCGTTTCGAGGCCATTGCCGCTCAGCGCCTACAATGTTGCGCTACTGTTAAATTCCGGTTTCACAGCCGATCTCCCTTTCCGCTGCCGGTATGAAAGGTCAATTCGCCGACCCGCGTATCGACGGTGAACGGAGCGATGCTGTTGACGACCGGGAAAGCCAGAAGGATTCCGCCCGTTTCCGAGACGCCAGACGTTACGTTGCGGACGACATGACGACCGATCCGTAGTTCGCGGATCAGCACCATCGGCAGCTCGCGCACCGTGCCATCCGCCATCCGGAAGCGACTGCTCTCCTGCCAGATGGCGTGGCCCTCGCTCACCAGCCGGGCCGCAATGCCGTCCGTAATCAGGCAAGTGGTCGCGCCCGTGTCGAGCAGCATGCGCAGTGGCTGCCCGCCGATCAACACGTCGATCTTGGCCGCATTGCCTTGGGCATGCGCGTAAATCGGGACGGAGTCCTTGCGGACGACGGGGACGGTTGGGACGGGCTTGGGCTGGAGCGGAGCCTCCGGGAGCGGCACATCAGCCCACTTGCCAGAAGGGGCTGAGGCTTGTGGTATCGGCGACAGCGAGGCGGTCGGCTGCGGCAGCGGCGGCGCAGCCTTCGCGCAGCGTGCCGCTGCATGCATGACCAGTTCGCCGTTCTTGTTGCGGTCGTACAGCCACTCCAGATAGACGATGCCGTCCGCATCGGCGCGTTTGACCTCGCCGATCATGTACAGGTTACGCGCCCGGTTGAGCGAGCCCTGCCACTGAGTCTTGCGCTCGTTGCTGGCGTCCTGAATGCCGTACTGCTCGCTGCGCGAGATCACGAGACCGTTGCGAAGGTGATGGAAGATCCGCCACGCATGGTCGGCGTTACTGTATTTGACCTCGACCTTGACGACCGGGTTGTTGTCACGGGGGTCATCGCCGACCGCGACGCGCGGCGCGGCGCAAGTCAATTCGAAGGCAGATGCTGCCGTGCTGATCGATACGAGTGCCACGGCGGCGAGTAGAGATCGCTTCATCGCTTGTCACCCGCGCGCGGATTGGTGCCCAACGCTCGCGGGTTGGTCTCCAGTGCCCGGGGATTAGTGCCAAGCGCGCGAGGGTTCGTACCAAGGGCTCGCGGGTTAGTGCCCATGGCACGCGGGTTGGTGCCATCTCGTCGCGACCCGGCATCGGCTGCGGTAATTGAGCATGTGGTGACCGCGAGGCAGATGGCCGCAGTCATGACGGCGCTCGAATAGAAAAACTTGGTCATTGGTCCTGTGTAGCTCCTGTTTGCGTGGTTGGGCTGGTTTCCGGTGCTCGCCGGGTTTGATTTCGGGTAAGCCGAGCGGGTAGCTCCTGTTTGGTTTTCGTCAGTTCATCAGCGCGATGAGCTTAGTCTGTATCTGCTGCAGATGGATCAGCCGGATTTCATGAATGGCACGTTCGTGCTGTCCGATGTCGCCTTCCATGCTGGTCCGAAGCGCGCGCATATTGAGGTCGATCAGTCTCAGCAGCACTTCGACCTCGTCGTCGTCGAGAGCGAGTTGCATCAGCGCTTGCTGGCCTGATAGGCAGTCAGATCTCGCTTGATGTCCCGCGCGCGTTGCTCAATCTTCCACGCGTCGTTGGTCGGCGGCAGCGGCGGCGGCAGAGGCATCGGGCCTGCGCCGAGGGCGCGCATCAGCTCTTCGTGCCGAGCCTGCTCCAGCGCCAACTTTTTCAGGTTTGGCAGGCAGAGCACCAGCAACATCCCCAGCAGGGGGGACAGCAGCAGCGCGCCAAGAAAGAACCAGCCGATGCCGTCGCGACCGCGAGACTTGGCGACGACGCCAACGAGGATGGCGAGAGTGATCCAGAAGATGATCGCCAAAAGAAACATTCGGGCATTACTCCTGTGTGTGTTGAAGATCCGGAATTGGCGGCGAAACGTCAGGCTTCTTCGGGCCAGATGATGCCGATGATGCGGAGGCCGTATTTGCCTCTTACCCAGCCGTCCCAGCCTTTGAGATCGTCATCGACGCTACGGTAGGCGGCCACTTCGTCGGCCACGATGGTGGCCCCGGCAGCGCGCAGACGCTGCACTGCAATTTCATGCGTGACGTGGTTGCTTGACACTCGATATTCCTTTTTCTGGGAAGTCACCGGGATGGCGCTTCGAACTGCGCACCGCGATGCGCAGGGGCGAAACGTCAGTTAGAAAAAACACGATCCAGCAGTCTGCAGAGCGCCAACGCCAGCAGCAGCCACAGGTATTCGAGGAATGAAAGCAGCGCGGCGAAAAGCGCCGCAGTGATGAAGCACAGCACAGTTGCGAAGTAGATGTTCTCGCTCAGCATCTGCGTTGCTGCCGACATTGCAGTGAACAGCGGCAGCAGAATCACGGTGTACGCAGCGAACAGCTTGCGCCTTGTGACCCGCACGCCGCGAACCGGCAGCTCGGGCGGCGACCGCATAAACGACGGCGTGTCGTCAGTCATCGCCACGTACATATTGGCGGCGATCTTGGCCTGCTCGGACGGGGTCAGGTCGTCAATGGTTCTCATGACCGTTTAAGCGACCTTCCGCGCCAGCGCTTCAGCGACCGCGCTCTCGATCATCTGCCGGTAGCAGTTGCGGCCCTCGACGATGGACATGAACCGCCAATCCGGATCTCGACGGCGCTCGCCGATCCGGGTCACAGCGAACGAGAGCTTTAGGGCCGTGGCGAACGCCATGATTGCACGAGATAATGGTCACCGGGCCGCGCGCAGCCCCGACCTTCAAGAAAGCATTTGCACTCTAGGGAAAACCTGCCGAGGGTTGCATCACAATGGGGGCGCGCCGCGCCACTACGATGCATACCTTTAGCAATCGGCAATATAGTATGGAGCCGATGGACAATCCTTGCGATTGTTCGCCATTCTGTTGTTCAATCCAGCCAAAAGCTGCGGCACCGTTTGAACCAAGATCGTCCGGCAACGGTGGGCCGCATTGCGAGCCGCTCAACGGCAAAAGG
>Ga0081455_10007621_pt1 | contig 11375 bp, 9 predicted proteins | sample TabmetS3T2R1_FD_70207 | JGI IMG/M metagenome (GOLD analysis project Ga0081455, IMG submission 70207) | Tabebuia heterophylla rhizosphere microbial communities from the University of Puerto Rico - S3T2R1 | ecosystem: Host-associated > Plants > Roots > Rhizosphere ...
GGTCGGCCCGCCGGCGGTGAATGGAACCACCGCCACGATAGGGCGCGCCGGATAGGCTTGCGCCCAAGCGAACCGCGACACCGCCGGCAGCGCGGCAGCACCTGCGACCAGATGCAGCAATCGACGGCGGGGAAGTTTCATCGCGGTCCCTCCCTCTCGCGCCGTCATTCGATCACCTCGTCGGTGCGCGCGAGTCAAGAATGGGCCACCAGCAGGTCGATGTTGCCGAACCAGCCGGGCGGCGTGCCGCGTGACGATGACCGGCGTGTCCTGAACGGCATCCTTTGGGGTGCTGTCACGCAGTCCCTCCCGCCACCAGTGCCAAAACGCGCAACGGACTGCCGGATCCTTGTTTGATCTTGAGCGGCGCCGCGATGATGAGCGCGCCCTTCGGCGGCAGCAGGTCCAGATTGGTGAGGCACTGCAGCCCGAACCGGCCTTTGCCGTGCATATAGAAATGCGCCGGGTACGGCGGATTGAAGTGATGCCCCTGGCCGAAATCGGTGCCGATCGTCTCCGTGCCGAAGCCGTGCACATCGCGCTCTTCGACAAACCATTTCACCACGGTAGGCTCCGGACCCGGCGTGTGCGCGCCATCATCGCGCAGCCCGGCATAATCCGGGTAGCTGCGTTTCGACCAATCCGTGCGCAACAGGACCCAGCTTCCCGGCTCGATCCTGCCGTGGCGCACCTCCCATTGCTCGACGAAAGGAACCGTGAGCGCGAAATCCGGATTGGCCGCGCACTCCTTCGAACAGTCGAGGACGCAAGCCGGCGCAATGAATTTCGCAGCATCGATCGTATCGACCGCATTGTTCGGCAGGTCCTTCCCGGAAATCCAGTGGATCGGCGCGTCGAAATGTGTCCCGGTATGCTCGCCAAGACTGATGTTGTTCCAGTACCAGGCCGGCCCGCGTTCGTCGTAGCGCGACACCTCCTCCATCCGGAACGGTGCGCATTGCCCGAGCTCCGGCGGCAGCACAATGGTCGGGAATTCCTGCGACAGCGTCTGCGTGAGGTCGATGACACGGATGTCGCCGTCGGCGACCGCGCGCGCGAAAGACAGTAGATCAATCGGCACAGGCATGTCCTTCAACTCGCCATTTCGCGCTCGAGCGCCTTCGGATTGACGGCAAGGCGTTGCCGGATGTCCTCGGCGATGTCGCCGACAAAGGCATCCTCGGCGCCTTGTCTGAGCGTACGCACCACCGCGTTGGCGAGCATTGCCGGCGCTACTTTCGGCGGCGGGACCGTTTGAAACCATTCGGTTTCGAGCGGGCCGAAAAACACATTCACCACCTTGACGCCGCCGGGGCGCAATTCCGCGCGCATGCATTGGGCCGCCGACAGGCACGCCGCCTCGGTCGCGGAATAGCTTCCGTACGTCGGCCAATTCATCAGCGCGTGCACGGACAATAGATTGACGAACGCCGCGGCCGAATTCACACCGTCTGCCCCACGAAAGCGCAGTATCGGACCAAAAGCCTGCGCCAGCCGCATCAGCCCGAGATAGCGAACGTCCATCTCCTCGCGCGCGATCGTCAAGCCGTGACGATCCACGATGCCGCCGGGGCGAACATGCTCTGCGGTGTTGACGAGGATGTCGATATGGGCGCCATTCTGCTGTGCCTGCTCGGTGACCGACTCCGTGTCCGTCACGTCAAGCGGAACAATCTCCACGCGTTCGATCTTGCGCAGGCCGTCCAGCCCTGGAAATGGCTTCCAGGGCTCAGCCAATCCGACAAACACAATTGCCGCGCCGGCATCGGAAAAGGCCTGGGCCATGGCCTGGCCGACAGGCATGCGCCCATCTGTGATCAGAACGCGGCGGAACTTCGGATCACATGTCATCTCGCGCAAATGCGGGTCATCAGCCATGTTCGGCGTATCCTTCTCCGGCAGCGCCATGGCGACCGCCGAACCACTCTTGTCGAGCTTGAGTTCAAGCCGCACGCGGGCGCCTTCCACCGCATCGCCATGAAGATGCGCAACCACGACCGGGCCGGCATCGAGCCTGACGGTCCCCACCCGCCAAGGCGTGCGCTCGCGGAAGTAAGGATCGGTCGATGTCCGCACGGTCGTTTCCGCGATCAGCGTGCCGCCGGAATCCACGTCGCGGAATGGGATTCGCGCCGACAGGCACGACGGGCAGGCGTCGCGCGGGGGGTAAACGGCGGCGCCGCAGTCGAGACAGACTTGCAGCGCGAAGCGTCCCTCCGCCGCCGCCGCGGTGAGGCCATGGGCGGTGCGGCTGCGAACTCCTTGTGGGCTGAGCGGCAGTCGCGTCCGTTGGAACGGATTTTTTCGTTTCGGACGGACGAGCGGTGGGGTCACGCGGCTCTCGCAAGAATGGCGGCGCAGGATGACAGGCCGCGATCGTAATTGATCATGCCGAAGCCGGAAACCAGGCATGACCTGGCATCAGGCACCTGCGTGCCGAGCGGCTGCGAGGTGAGCTGCCGCATGGCTTCGACCAGCCCGAGAAAGCCCCCGGCCGCGCCAGCTTGTCCGACCGAGAGCTGCCCGCCCGACGTGTTGTGCGGAAACGTGCCGTCGTTCGTGAAGGTATGCGAGCGCACGAAGTCCGGCCCCTGGCCCTTGGCGCAGAAGCCGAGATCCTCGAGCTGCATCATCGAGATGACCGGGTAATCGTCGTAGGTCTGGACGAAATCGACGTCCTCCGGTCTCAGTCCCGCCATCGACCATAGTTCATCAGCATCGAGCGCCCAACCGCCGCGCACCTGCATGGGATCGGCCGCAAACGCGTTGTGGCGTTCGATTGTCGACAGAATGCGCACCGCCGGCAGATTGAAAGACCTGGCGGTATCTTCGCGGCACACGAGCAGCGCCTCGGCACCTGCGCACGGCATCACGCAATCGAACAGGTGGATCGGCTCGGCAATCGGCCGTGCCGACATGTACTCATCCAACGTCAACTTCCTTTTCATCATCGCGTGCGGAATCGACAGCGCGTTGTCGCGTTGCGCGATGCAGAGCTTCGCAAAGTCCTCCCGCTTCGCGCCATAGGCGTTCATGTAGTTCTTGGTGATGAGCGCAAACGATGCGTTGGCGCCCCCGGACCCATACGGATAGACCGCGTCCTGGGCAAAGCGGGAAAAGGTCGACAACGTCTTACGAAACGAGTCGACATGATTGGTGTCGGCAGCGACGCAGGCCACGATATGCGCATCGCCGGCTTGCACAGCCCGCGCCGCGCGGCGCAGCGCGATGACGCCGCTCGCCCCGCCAAAAGGAATGTGATCGAGCCACCGCGGCGACAACCCGAAATGTTGCGTGAGCCCGACTGCGGTATCCGGTCCCACGGTGAAGCTCGACACTGCAAGGCCGTCGATATCCTTCGGGCGCAGTCCGGCGGGCTTGATGAGCTCGTGCAGGGCGCGCCCGATCCACCAGTGCGCAGTGTTGGTCGAATAGCGCCGGTACGGGATGGTGACGGGCAGGCAGGCAACCACCCCGTCGTACGATTTTCGGGTGGGCGACTCATTGCCAGTTTGCGGGACCGCAGCCATATCCCTCACAATCCCTTGTCCCTTATAAACCCTTGGGATGACCCATGAACTCTTCCAGGATCTCCTTCGGCGGCTGGATGTAGTCGGAGACGCGGCTTACGCCGACGCCCGCGAGCCGCCGCAGTTTTACAGCCAATTCCGCCATCTTGACGACGATCGGGATGCCGTTGATGACCGGCGCCCCATCGACGACATGCTCTCGGATGGCGGAGAACAGCAACATCGGAATCCCTCCGCCCGGAATCAACACGTCCACCCCGGATGCCACTAGCGGCTTCGCCTGTTCGGCAAACAAGCGAGCGACTTCGTCAGCCAAATTTTCGGATTCATAGGCCTTGAGGATCTGTCCCGGCTCGAATTGCATCGCGTGCACGCCCGTCACCCGACGCTCGAGCCCATACTTCGTGATCTGATGGTGAAACCACGGGATGTAGCGGGTATTGATGGTGACGATACCGCTGCGCTGGCCGAGCTGACAGCTGTACAACATGGAGGCCTCTCCGAGCGCTACCACCGGAATGCTGACGGCTGAGCGAGCCTCGTAAAGCCCGGCGTCCTGGAAGTGGCCGATGACAAACGCGTCGTAGCCTTCCCGCTCCGCGCGCACCGCGTTGCAGATCACCTCGCGGGCGCACCGCATCTCGACCAAGGCGTGAGCATAGGAATCGTGCGGCGTAATCCCCTTGATATCGACCGTCGTACCGGAATCGACCACCGCCTCGAGATGCTTGCGTAGCCGATCCCAATAGATCTTTCCGTTCTCATAGTCGACATAACTCTGGTACCAGATGCGCACGTTTGGCTCCCTTGCAAATGGCCGATCGGCCCGCCTGCGCAGCGAAAGAGGCCTTCAGGTCGCATGAACAACGCTTGCCAGCTTCCGAGGAAGCCTTAAAGTTAAAGCAATTGCAATGAACGTCCAGGGCATGTGGAGATCGGTCATGATGTCGCGTCTCACCGTTGGCGTTGCCGCCTTGGTCCTGTCCGTCAGCACGAGCTTTGGTGCCGACATCACCGTCGGTTTCGTGACCGCACTGAGCGGACCCGGCGCTTCGATCGGAATTCCCTACGAAAAGGGAGTTCTCGCCGGATTTGCCCATGCCGACAAAGTCGGTGACGTCAAGGTCAAGCTGATCCGGCTGGATGATGCCTCGGACCCGTCGGCCGCGACCCGCAACGCCCGCAAACTTGTCGAAGAGGAAAAGGTCGACGTGTTGATGGGAACGTCGGGCGTTCCGGGCACAATTGCGATGGTGGTCGTCGCCGCCGAGACCAAGACGCCGATGATATCGCTGACCCCGGCCAGTCAGCCGCCAAGCCCGCACGGCCAGTGGCTCATTTCCATTCCGCAGCCGCCGCCTCTGATGGTCGCCGCGGTCGTCGAGCGAATGAAGAAAGACAACGTCAGGAAAGCCGCTTACATCGGATTTAGCGACTCCTGGGGCGACCTTGTCTACGATGCGCTGATGAAGAACGTCAGTGGCACCGGCATCGATGTTGTCACCAACGAACGCTATGCCCGCGCCGACACGTCCGTTACCGGCCAAACCCTCAAGATCATCGCGGCGCGTCCCGATGCGGTCATCACTGGCGGCTCTGGCACACCGGGCGCATTGCCCTACCTTGCGCTGGCCGAACGCGGCTACAAGGGCGGGCTGTACGGAACCCATGCCTTGATCAATCCGGATTTCGTCCGCGTCGGCGGCCGCGCTGTCGACGGTGTGATCGCTCCGACCGGGCCCGTGATCGTTTCGGAGCAACTCCCCGACAGCAATCCGACCAAGAAGGTGTCGCTGGCCTACCGCGAGGTCTATCAAAAGGCGAACAACGCACCGACCAACGACGCCTTTTCCGGCTATGCCTTTGACGGCTGGCTTGTGCTTCTCGATGCGGCCAAGCGTGCGCTGGTCAAGTCGCAACCGGGCACGCCGCAATTCCGCGAGGCGTTCCGCGACGCGATGCTGGCGACCAAGGAAGTCATCGGCACGCATGCGGTCTACAACTTTCAGCCCGGTGGTTTCTTCGGCGTCGATGAGCGCGCCCGCGTGCTGGTCCAGCTGAAACAGGGAAAATGGACGCTAGTGCCCTGAGCGGGAAAACGGGCTGACTCCGATCCAATGTGCTCACGGATGATGCTTGATCGAGGGCGAGGCTGCCTCCCGCGGGATGGCATCGCCGCCCTCGACCTGTTTTTACCGTCGTTATGACGCCGGAGATCGCGCTCCTTCTCGCTCAGGATGGGATTTCCACCGGGGCGATCTATGTGTTGGTCGCTCTCGGTCTCGTCCTCATCTTCTTGGTGACCCGCGTCATCTTTGTGCCGTTCGGCGACGTAGTCGGTTATTCGGCACTCACGCTGGCGGCCCTGCAGCTGCGGCAAATGCCAGGCACGGTGTGGCTGGTGCTTACGCTCGCAATGATTGCGACCGTGATGGAAGTCTACGGCCTGATGCGCCGCGGAGAGGTACACCGCCTGCCGAAGGCCCTGTTGTTCTACGCCGTGCTGCCTGCCATCCCGGCGGCTCTGGTGTGGTTGGCGGCCGGGCACGACCTTCCGATGTGGGTCGGCATCGCGCTGACCCTCGCGATCGTTATGCCCATCTCGCCCCTGCTGTACCGCATCGCATTTCGTCCGCTCGCCGACGCATCGGTCCTCGTCCTACTCATCGTCGCGGTGGCGGTTCACTTCGCCATATCCGGGCTCGCGCTGTTGTATTTCGGACCGGAGGGCTTCCGCACCGAGCCGATCACCCGGGCCTTCTTTGATCTTGGACCGATCAGCGTTTCCGGCCAAAGCATTCTGATCGTCGCGAGTTCCGCGATTTTCAGTTTCCTGCTCTTCTTGTTCTTCGAGCGCACGCTCACCGGCAAGGCGCTGCGTGCGACGGCCGTCAATCGCGTCGGCGCCCGGCTCGTTGGCATCCTTCCCGCTGCCACTGGTGCGACGGCCTTTCTCCTCGCGTCGGCGCTCGCGGGAATCTCCGGCATTCTGATTGGACCGGTGACGACGCTCTATTACGATTCCGGCTTTCTGATCGGCCTGAAAGCCTTCGTCGGCGCCATCATAGGCGGCCTGGTCAGCTATCCGGCGACCGCCGTGGGCGCGATCTTTGTCGGGCTGTTCGAGAGCTACGCGGCATTCTGGAACAGTTCGCTCAAGGAAGTTCTGGTCTTCAGCGCGCTTATTCCCATCCTGATCTGGCAATCCCTCACCGCGGGGAACGGAATTGAGGAAGAAATCGAGGAGGAAGAGCGCGAGGGAGAGGCGTGATGCGCTGGAAGTCCCACATCCTGCTGGGTCTCGCCATAGCCTTCCTCGTGGTCGCGCCCGCGATTTTCGGAGGCTTCACCATCACGCTGATGAACTACATCGGCATCTATGCCCTTGCCGCGCTCGGTCTCGTTCTGCTGACCGGCGTGGGCGGCCTCACGTCATTCGGTCAGGCTGCCTTCGTCGGCATTGGCGCCTATGCCACCGCCTGGTACACGTCGGTTCACGGTGGCTCCCCCTGGATTGGCTTGCTGCTCGCGCTCCTTCTCACCGGGCTCGTCGCCACGGTTCTCGGCGCCACGACCCTGCGGCTCGGCGGTCACTTCCTGCCGCTGAGCACGATTGCCTGGGGCATTGCCATCTATTTTCTGTTCGGAAACATCGATGCGCTTGGGCGCTACAGCGGGCTATCCGGAATTCCAGCGCTCACCATTGGGCCGATTTCGCTCGCCGGCAACACCGCGATGTATTTCTTCATTTGGGGGCTGCTCGGTGTCGTGATGCTTCTGTGCAGGAACCTGCTCGACTCGCGCAAGGGTCGCGCGATCCGCAGCCTGCGCGGCGGCATCGCCATGGTGGAAAGCCTCGAGATCGATTTCTTCCGGATGCGGCTTGCCGTTTTCGTCCTCGCCGGACTGCTCGCAGGCCTGTCCGGCTGGCTCTATGCGCACATGCAACGTTACGTGAGCCCGGCGCCCTTCGACCTCCGTCCCGGCATCGAATTGCTGCTGATGGCGCTGGTGGGCGGCGCCGGCCACATCGCCGGCGCGGTGGTCGGCGCAGCCATCATCACGCTGCTCAAGAACGTATTACAGGACGTCCTTCCCGTATTCACGCGCTACAGCGCGCAGCTCGAAATTGTCGTGTTCGGCGTCCTCTTTATCGTCCTGCTGCAAAAGGCGCGCTCGGGCATCGTTCCCATGATCAGCCGCTATCTGCCGTCACCGCGCCTGACTGTTCCGGAGCGGGCCCAGCCGCTCGCACGCCGAGCACACCCCACCGTCTCGGGCCGGCCCGTGCTGACAATTCAGGGCGCGACGAAACGGTTCGGCGCATTGGCTGCCGTCAACGACGTGAGCTTCGAGGTAAAGTCGGGTGAGGTCCTCGGCTTGATCGGCCCGAACGGAGCCGGCAAGACCACGCTCCTCAATCTGATCACCGGGACCGCGAAACCGAACGCCGGGCAGATCCTGTTCCTCGACGACGAAATGACGACATTGGCGCCACGTCATATCGCCGCTAAGGGCGTTTCGCGTACGTTCCAGCACGTGAAGCTACGCCCGAACATGACGCTGCTCGACAATGTCCTTCTCGGAACATATTCGCGCACGCGATCGGGATTTCTCGCGGGGGCAATCCGACTCGACCGCCAAGAGGAAGCATCCGCAAAGGTCGAGGCGTTGCAGCAGCTGAAGCGCGTCGGCCTCGGTGAAAAGGCTGGCGGGCAGGCCGGCAATTTGCCGCTCGGTCAACAGCGCCTGCTGGAAGTCGCACGGGCGCTGGCGGCCGACCCTGTCGTGGTCATTCTGGACGAGCCCGCGGCCGGCCTGCGCCGCCTCGAGAAGCAAGTTCTGTCCGACCTGCTGCGCACCTTGCGCAACGAGGGCATGACGATTGTTCTTGTCGAACACGACATGGAGTTCGTCATGAACCTGGTCGACCGGATCGTCGTGATGGACTTCGGTGCCAAGCTGGCGGAGGGCCTTCCAGCCGAAATCCGCGCTGACGCGCGCGTGCAGGAAGCCTATCTTGGCGGTGTCGCATGAGAACGCTCCTGTCGGTCTCGGAGCTGCATGTCAGCTACGGCAAGGTGGAAGCCGTGAGCGGAGTGTCGCTTGCCATGCAAACCGGTCAAATCGTCACCGTGATCGGCCCGAATGGCGCCGGCAAGACGACGCTGCTTGCCGCCCTCATGGGTCTTTTGCCGTCCAAAGGCGAGAGTTGGTATGAGGGGCAAGACCTTCGCCTTCTCATCACTGAAGAGCGCGTGCGCCGGGGAATCTGTCTGGTGCCGGAGCGCCGCGAGCTCTTCACCGAGATGACGGTGGCGGACAATCTTGTCCTAGGGGCCTATACCCGCTGGAACCACCGCGAGGCGGTGCAACGGGATTTGCAGCTCATCTATACGCGCTTTCCGCGCTTGTCGGAGCGGCGCGGCCAACTGGCCCGCACCTTGTCCGGCGGAGAACGCCAAATGCTGGCGCTCGGGCGCGCGCTGATGGCGAAACCCCGACTGCTTCTTCTCGACGAGCCCAGCCTCGGCCTTGCCCCGCTGATCGTCCGCGAGATCTTTCGCATCGTCATGGGACTGCGTGAGCTTGGCGTCTCAATCCTGCTGGTCGAGCAGAATGCCCGCGCGGCGCTCGAGACTGCGGACTATGGCTACGTTCTCGAAACCGGTTCTATCGTTCACAGCGGCCCGGCACCCAGCCTCATCCACGACCCGCGGGTCATCGCGAGCTATCTCGGCGGCAAGGTGGACTGATCGCCATGATCCCTGCATCAGCATTGCGAACACAGTGGTCACAGTTGTTCGCGCCGGCTGATCGCACCCTGCCGGCAATGCTGACCCGGCAAGCCGAGCAATTTGCGCAACGGCCTTTCGTTACGGCGGGCGACACGACATGGACCTACGCCGACACATGCGAGGTTGCCGCACGTTTTGCTGGCACAATGCAATCCGCCGGCATTCAGCGCGGCGATCGCGTTGCCATCATCTGCTCGAACCGGATCGAGTTTCTCGAAGTTGTCCTCGGCTGCGCCTGGCTCGGCGCCATTGCGGTTCCGATCAACGTCGCATCACGGGGACCGCAACTTCAGCACATTCTGTCGAATTGCGGTGCACGACTCCTGGTGATGGAAGCATCCTATGCCGAAAATCTGACGATGCTCGATCCGCGCGAGCTTGCCATCGAAACCATTTGGCTGATTGGCGCCACAGCGGACGTCCGCATGGGAGATATCGGCTCCGCCTCGCTGCCGCGAGGGGGCGAGCGTATCGCGGCCGCTCTGGTGCAGCCCGGCGATGTGTCGCTGATCCTCTATACGTCCGGTACCACCGGCCCGTCGAAGGGCGTGTGTTGTCCACAGGCACAATACTTCTGGTGGGCCGTCAACACGGCATCACTGTTGCAACTGCGTACCGACGATGTCCTCTGCACGAGCCTGCCGTTGTTCCATACCAATGCACTCAACACCTTCTATCAGGCGCTTTTGACCGGCTCGTGCGTTTGTTACGAGAAGAGATTTTCCGCGTCCGGATTCTTTTCTTCGCTCGCCCATCATCGGGCGACTGTCACCTATCTGCTCGGAGCGATGGTACCGATCCTGCTCTCGCGGCCAATCTCGCCGGAGGAGACCTCGCATTCGGTGCGGATCGCTCTCGCGCCCGGTGTGCCGGCGAAGTTTCACGAGGAATTCACGCAACGCACGGGGATCCGATTAATCGACGGCTGGGGCTCGACGGAAACCAATTTTGTCCTGGGCACAACCGTGGAGCACCAGAAGGCTGGATTGATGGGCCCGGTTTTCGAAGGCTTCCAGGCCCGCGTGGTCGACGATCAGGACAATGACGTAGCGGACGATACGGCCGGCGAACTTGTTGTGCGGGCGGATGATCCGTTCGCATTCGCAACCGGATATTTCGGTACGCCCGAGAAAACCGTCGAAGGGTGGCGCAATCTCTGGTTCCACACGGGTGACCGGGTCGTTCGTCAGGTCGACGGCTATTTTCGGTTCGTCGATCGCCTCAAAGACTCCATCCGGCGTCGAGGCGAAAATATCTCCTCCTTCGAAGTCGAACAGGTCCTACTCAGTCATCCTGCCGTGGCAAATGCCGCGGTTTTTCCCGTCCGCTCGTCACTGGCGGAAGATGAGGTCATGGCCGCCCTGGTTCTCCATCCCGGCCGCGTGGTTATGCCGGCGGATTTGATCGCCTACTGCGCGCCGCGCCTGCCTTATTTCGCCGTGCCGCGCTATCTCGAATTTATGAGCGCGCTGCCGACCACCGAGAACGGCAAGGTGCAAAAGTACAAGCTCCGTGAACGCGGCGTTACCCAGCAGACGTGGGACGGCGGACAAACGGGGCAAAAATGAAGGACGGCGGACAAGCGCATAAGAATCATCACAGCCTCTGCAAATGGGTTGAACGGCTCTACCTGGGCCGAGGACTCGTTGGCTGATCGCGGTTGCGGCCTATCCGCAAAAGTCGCTATCGTAAGTTTCCGGGCAGGCCCCGCGTGGGAGGCACATATGTGGCTGGTACGGTCTTGGCTGATTGGACTCGTTGCAGCAATTTCACTTCTGGCGCAGGGCGCATCGAAGGCTGAGCCGGTCAAGATCCGCGTATCCTGGATCGCGCCGCTTTCGAACTGGGCGTCGTTGCTCATGGAGAAAAAGGAGATCGCCCGGCACATGGGGCGGACCTACATACTCGAGCCTGTCCGCTACGCCGGAACGCCACAAATGATCACAGCGCTCGCGAACAACGAGCTTGAAATTGCAAACCTCGCCTTCTCGACATTGCCAATAGCGATTCACAACGCGGGCCTCTCCGACCTGCGGGTCATCGCCGA
>Ga0081455_10007622_pt1 | contig 11372 bp, 10 predicted proteins | sample TabmetS3T2R1_FD_70207 | JGI IMG/M metagenome (GOLD analysis project Ga0081455, IMG submission 70207) | Tabebuia heterophylla rhizosphere microbial communities from the University of Puerto Rico - S3T2R1 | ecosystem: Host-associated > Plants > Roots > Rhizosphere ...
GCTGCGGATAGCTTTTTTGGCGAAAGACCCCCAGGTGGCGGCCACGGAGGGTCTCGGGCGCAATCTCATCTTGGCTTGCGAGATCCGAAGCCGCAGGCACGATCAACTCGAACGGAAACCACCGCATCACCAGATAGTCGAACTGGGACTCAGGCAAAGGCCCCACGATCACGGCGACATCGATCGTGCCCTCCTCCAACGCTTGAAACAGCGCGAGCGTATAGCCGGTTTCGGTATCGATCAGATCGTCCGGATATTCCTCCGTGAAGGCCGCGAGCAAGGCGGTGCGTTCCGGAAAATCCGAATACATTGCGGACCCGATCAACAACGGGCACGGGCGATCGACCCTCATATCGCGGATGACGCGGTCGATTCGGCTGGCATAGCCCACGAGCCCCCTGGCCGGCTCGACGAGCGCATCGCCCATGTGCGTCAATTCCACCGAGCGGCTGGTGCGTACAAAAAGGGTGAATCCCAGCTGTCGTTCAAGCGCTTGTATGCGTTGCGACAGGGCGGGCTGAGACAAGCCCAAGTGCTCCGCAGCTCTAGAAAACGACAGGTGATCTGCCACAGCTAGGAAATAACGGAGATAGCGCGTCTGGAAATCCATGGGATGCCTTTCACGCAAACAACTTTTTTCTGCTTAGAACATACCTATAACAAAACGCAATAGATACCACGAAAATTGATATTGGACCGTTATTTTTCCAGCGGCCTATCCTTTTACGAAATCATGAACGGAAATCGTTCCATGCCGTGGCATGGGTGGTGCGTTGGAGATGGCACCGGGCTCAATGAAAGTCTGATCAAGACAGATAGGGAAGGAAGACGCGCACCAAAGCGCGATTAGATGACAGCAAAGATCCGCGTAAGCGCTGCGCCGTTTCTGAAGACGAGTGTTGCGCCCGCATGGAAGACTCACCGTCGCAAGGCGCCAGATTGGGCATGAAGACGTGGGACTTGTTGCTTGGTGATGTCTTCCCACAACGCCAACTTGGGGGAGGTAATGGTCCTAACGACGTACGAATATGCCGGACGTAATTTTGGCGCAGAGCAGACCGCAAGGTTCAACGCCACGATATGCCGTGACTATTATTCGGCGGAGTCGCAGGTCACCGCTCGCTATCGCGACGTTCATCTCCGTAATTCCCGCGCATTCGCGGGCTTCGTCCCCATCACCGCGTATCACACGATGGGCGGTGTAAGTACCGTAACCAAGCGATCCTGGAACCAAGTTCGCAACAACAGCACGGAGATCTATTTGATCTGGCTGCCTGTGCGTGGCTCAGTCACCATTTCTCAGCACGGCCAGTCAGCTATCGTCGAACCGGGCCATCTGGCCCTTTCTTATTCAAATGAACCGCTCTGCATTGATACGGACCCTGATGAGCACCGGGAGCACCTGTCTTTTCAGGTGCTCGCGCCCGCCCACCTTGTAGCCAAGACTCTTTCCGAGCCGAGGCGATTTTGCGCCGTTCCATTCCCGACCGGGCAGGGCGGCGCGCATGTCGCCAAGAACGTTCTGATGTCTCTTTACGGGGAGGCCGAGCACATGGATCGCCAGTCTGCGGAGTCGCTCGCGCTATCGGCAATGGACGCGATCTTCAAAGCGATCAATGAGCAAGGGAAGGAGCAATGTCAGTCCATTGGACTGAGAGAGGAGAAGCTCAGACGCCTCCTCGACTACGTGGAGTTACATTTCACCGACGGCGAACTCACGACTGAAAAGGTCGCCGGGGCGTGTAATATTTCGACGCGTTACCTGCACTACCTGTTCAAAGGTCGTGGAACCACCTATCACGATTATCTTTGGAAGGCACGCCTCGAGAGCGCTCACAACCAATTGACCGATCCCACATTGAGCCGGCGCACTATCGCCGAGATCGCTTATTCCACTGGCTTCAAAAGCAGTGCCCATTTCAGTCGTGCGTTCCGTGGTCAATTCGGTTGTGCGCCTAAGGACGTTCGAGAAGGCTTGCGCGCCGCGGCGACAAGCTGAGTTACATCTCGTTCTAAAACGCGGCGATCCCAGTCTGGGCGCGACCCAGGATCAGCGCGTGAACGTCATGTGTACCTTCGTATGTCTTAACCGCTTCTAGATTCTGCGCATGGCGCATGACATGATAATCCTGCGAAATTCCATTGCCGCCATGCATGTCGCGCGCGGTTCGGGCGATGTCGATCGCTTTGGCACAATTGTTTCGCTTTATTAAGGACACCATCTCAGGAGCAAACCGGCCCTCTTCCATAAGCCGCCCAACGCGTAGCGATGCATGAAGCCCTAACGCAATTTCGGTCTGCATGTCGGCGAGTTTGGTCTGCACAAGCTGAGTGGCCGCAAGGGGACTGCCGAACTGTTGTCGCTCGAGGGTGTAGGCGCGAGCCCTATGCCAACAATCCTCGGCCGCACCCATCGCGCCCCACGAAATGCCATATCTTGCACGATTGAGACATTCGAAAGGTCCCTTCAGGCCCGAAGCATTGGGAAGTAGCGCCGTCACCGGTACCTCGACATTGTCGAGAACAATCTCTCCAGTGACTGATGTACGCAGCGAAAGCTTTCCTTCAATTTTTGGCGTCGAGAGACCGGGGAGTCCTCGCTCAAGAACAAAGCCGCGAATCGCGCCATCGTGCGCGGTTGAGCGGGCCCACACGACCAAGACGTCGGCGATCGGGGAATTGCTGATCCATGTCTTGTTTCCATTGAGCCGATAACCACCGCTGACCCGTTCAGCGCGCGTTCTCATGCCGCCGGGATCGGAGCCGGCATCCGGCTCAGTGAGGCCAAAGCAGCCGACCCATTGGCCTGAGGCAAGCTTCGGGAGGTACCGGGTGCGCTGTTCCTCCGAACCGAAGGCGAAGATCGGATACATTACGAGCGATGACTGAACGCTCATCATTGATCGATAGCCGGAATCAACGCGCTCGATTTCGCGCGCGATCAGCCCATACGCAACATACGAAGCGGCGGCGCAGCCATAGCGCTCCGGTAGCGTCACTCCGAGCAGGCCGAGCCGACCCATCTCCTCAAAAATAACGCGATCCGTTCTCTCGAAGGCATACGCCTCGATAACCCGCGGCAGCAGCTTCTCCTGCGAATAGGCCCGCGTTGTATCTCGGATCATCCGTTCGTCATCGGTCAGGAGGTCATCTAGGAGGAGCGGATCATCCCAGGCAAGACGCGAAATGCCACCTCGTTTATTGGACACGCGATGTTCCCCCAAGGTTTTACGAGCTCAAGTGTGCAAGATCGCGCGCAAAGAGCACGCCTTCGGCCATGGGAACGAGCCTGCCACCCATTCGAATGCTGACGTTGCCCAGCGAAACCTCGATACGCGATGCCCGCCCGATTTGTCTTCCCTGATAGAGCGAAACGTCGGTCTTGGTACCGAAATAGCGATGCATGATTGTGGCGACCGCTCCGGCCGCGGCACCACAAGCTGGATCCTCAGGGACGCCGTGGGCCGGCCCAAAAAAACGGGCTTGAATTTCCGTGTCGCTCTCGCGCCGGACAGCGCCGACCAGCGCAGGACCGTAGCGCAAAGCCGGTCTCATGAGAATGTCTTGACGCGGCGTGAAGCCGTCTGGATCATCGTTTGTCACAGCGATGGTATAGCGCTGAGATGCGACCTTGCAGGTGAACATGCGCTCGATACTTCTCAAACCTATTCCCTCGATCACATCCGGATCGTCGATGATCTCGAGGACCGGTTCAGGCTGGCTCATCCAGGCAACGTCACCGATCACCTCGATGATCGCTTCAGCTCCCGGTGTAGTTTGAGCCCAATTTCCCTGTCCCATGCTCCAAGCTGCCGCTAAAGAAGGGGAACCTGCATAGCCAACTTCCCGCTTCGGCGTGAACAGGCGCATCCGATAGCTGTGATGGTCTGTTCGGACGGGAAATACAGAGCAAGAGAGATTCATTTGGGTCGCGATAGGCTGCATCAGCTGTTCGTCCGGTTCTTCTAGAACGATACAAATGGGATTTCCTGTAAAGACGCGCAACGCACAGGAATTTACAATGCGATAAGGCAGGTGCATCGCGGAACCTTTAGCGTGCGTCGTGTTGGCGATAGCCGACGCTAGGACGACAGATCTCGAAACTCTCGTGTCACATGAAGGGGGCGCTGGTAGGACAGATCTGATTTGTCATGCGTGCCAGTTGCGAAGGGGTCAGCGAGTCGACCCGCTTGCGACGATGGACCATCGATGTTCCACTCGATGATCACCACACGAGCGGCGATTGCCCATACGCTCTCGCGCCGTTCGGCTCGATCAATGTAGCGGCCGCCCACAAGGTTCATAGCGTTGTCCGGTCGCTTAAGGGCCGCGAGAAAATAGGTCTCAATATGCGCTGTGTCGCCGTCGAGTTCGATCGTCTGATTGGAAACGTAGTGCTGGTAATTCGCCCAATGCAGATTCGTCCGGCTTTTGCGCTTCGGAAAATCCAGGGCTGGACCTATGAAATTTCCATGATCGTCGAGCGCATCGGCATGAAAGGCCGAGCGCAACAGGCCTTCGTCTTCGCGGTCGAGCCCGCGCGTGTATCGTAGAACACAATCGCGGATCGACTCGCGATCGACAAGCCGTTGGATGTCTGGCGGATAACTAGTCACGGCACGCCTCCTATGAGCGTTGGTGTTCTATTCGCGCTTGGGCCGCCAAGCACAAATAGGATCTAGGCCGCAGCGCGAGCTTTCACCGGTTGCCCGAGCATAAACACGTACCGTGGTCAAACGCTGTCGGTCTTCCCTGCAGGCGAAAGGCCCATTGCCTGCCTCAGCATATCCGTGTTCCGGCGACTTGCACTCCGCGCGGCTCGAGGCAATGAACAAGCGAGATCAAACTGTGGAGCCCCAATGCTGGCCCTGATTGCGCGAAATCAACGTCTGGAAATGCAGGCCGTGCCTGAACCTCTACCGGGGCGGACCGACGCTGTTGTGCAGGTTGCGGCGTCGTCCATCAACCGGGGCGAAGTTCGTGGCATACGGGCAGCTCCACACTGGGATTTGCAAGGCGCCTCGAACGACACCAGTTGGAACCCGGGTTGGGATTTTGCGGGAACGGTCGAGCGGCCGGCGGCGGACGGCACCGGGCCTGGTGCGGGTACGCGCGTCGTCGGTTGGGCTCGCCAGGGCGCCTGGGCCGAGCGTGTCGCGGCACCCGTCGCACAGATGGTCGTCATTCCCGAGTCTGTATCGTTCGCAGAGGCCGCGACGCTTCCGATCGCTGGCTTGACGGCCTGGCATGCCTTGCGGCTGGGCGAACTTGCATCGGGGAAAGCGGTATTGGTCAACGGCGCGGCAGGTGGCGTGGGACGCTTCGCCCTGCAAATTGCCAAAGCCGCAGGCGCGCGGGCATTCGCGGTCGTCGGCTCCGAGCTTCGCGCGCAGTCGATCAGCCATCTGACGAACGACGTGTTTTTCAGCCTGCCGAACGAAGGTGTTTTTGACATCATCTTAGAATGTGTAGGAGGGCCGACACTTGCTAAGTCCTTCTCGCTGATCGCGCCCTACGGCGTCGTTGTCAGCTACGGCAACTCCTCAGATGAACAGACCTGCTTTCATGCTGACGCTGGGTATCGCAAGCCCTGCTTTCGCCTTCAAGGTCTCAATCTCATAGGAGAGCTCGCGCGGCGCGCAGCTCCGAACGAGGGGCTCGACGAGCTCGTGGCGATGCTCGCGGCAGGAACGCTTAAATGCGACATCGACCTTGAGGTGGATTGGCGGGACGCTGTGCGGGCCTGCGATGCGCTTATGGCGCGGCAGATCAACGGCAAGGCTGTCCTGCGGATTGGTTGAGCACGCATTTCACGGAGTGGCCAGGAGGTTCGTGATGCGCCTTGACGGAAAGGTGGCGATTGTCACCGGTGGTGGCGGAGGAATCGGCAGCGCGGTCGCGGCAGGCCTTGCGGAGGAGGGTGCGCGTGTCTGGGTAGCCGACATTGCGATGGACGCCGCCTCCAGAGTAGCCACGCAGATCGGGCCGCGCGCACAAGCCATTGAACTCGATGTAGTGGACCTGTCATCGATCCTCAAGATAGTTCGGACGGTCGATGAAAGCGAGGGAGGAATCGATATTCTCGTCAACTGCGCGGGTGTTTATGGCACGGCCCCCTGGCTACAAATCACCAAGGAAAGTCACGACCGTATTTTTGCCGTAAACACTAGGGGGCTTTTGTTGATGACCCAAGCGGTATCAGCCGTAATGATAATACGGGACAAGGGTGGAGCAATTGTCAACATTGCGTCGGGCGCGGGCCGTCGCGGCAATCCCACATCGGTGTCCTACTCGGCAAGCAAGGCGGCGGTTATTAGTCTTACGCAATCGGCGGCGTCTGCTTTGGCGCCCCATCGAATCCGGGTGAACGCTATTGCGCCTGGTCCTGTCGACACGCCCATGTGGGGTTCCGTTCTTGCGCACCGAAGCGCCCTGGATAACGTCTCGAAAGAGATGATCGAACAGGCGATGGCAGAACGGATTCCGCTCGGCCGCATTTCAATGCCGTCGGAACATGTCGGGGCCATCATCTATCTAGTTTCAGATGCCGGCAGTTATGTCACTGGTCAAACGCTGAACATCGACGGCGGGATGTTCATGAACTGAGGACGGCATTCGAAACTGTTCAACTCGAAACCCATCGCACAACTTCGTCCAGACCATCGCGCCGCGTGCGAAATCGGTTCACGGGATGAGCTCGGTCGGCATAACCGAAAGACAGGCCACAAACAATCAGACGATCTTGCGGGAGATCGAAAAATCTGCGCACGCAGGTTGACTGCATCGCGATCGCAGCTTGCGCGATCGTGTTGATTCCCAAGCTCTGCGCTGCCAGCATGAGATTGGCGACATACCCGCCGCAATCGACCGCCCCGTAGACACCCAGATCCCTATCCGAGGTAATGATTATCGCATGCGGCGCGCCGAAAAACTTGTAATTTTCCAGGGTCTGCTTCATTGATGCGGCCCGGTCACCTTGGGCGATGCCGACCGCTTCATAAAGCTGCCACCCGGTCTCGCGACGACGCTCCCCGTATCGGCCGGTATAGCGCGCCGGCCGAGGAAAGTCGGTTGCGAGCGCCGCGCCCTCGGGTGTCGCTGCACTGGCGAGGAGCGCCTCGCTGAAGCGTTGCGTTGCGAGACCTTCGGTAATGATAACCTGCCAGGCTTGCGAATTGCACCAAGACGCAGTGAGTTGCGCGATGTTGAGCATGGCCTCGATCGTTTCGCGCGGCACAGGATCCGACCTGAACGCGCGACAACTGAAACGCCGCGCCATCAGGCCGGCCAGAACATGGGTTTCCTGCGGCTCGCTCGCCGCGCGTATGGAAAATTTATCCTTTTCAAGACTCTTGCTCATTTCGGTCGATCGTCGATCAGGTGCCAATGGACCAATGTGAAATGCTGCGCGGCAGTCTCGTGGTGCTCGAACACCGCTTCCACTGCACCGCCGACCAGGACTGTCTGCTTGGGATCACCGAGCAGATTACCGATCATGCGCACGCCGCCCGCGTCCGGCAACTCGACGAGAACGGCGATATAGGGCGTGTTCCCTTTCAGGGCAGGGTGCACGGGATGCCAGACGCGCTCCCAGCTATAGATCCGGCCGCGTGGCGATACCTCCGCCCATTGCATTTGAAAAGACAGACAGCGGTGGCACAGCCATTCAGGACCCCACTGCCATGTTCCGCACGAACCACACCGTTGCACGAGAAGTTTCTCGTTGCGTGCTGCCTCCCAATAGGGGTTCTCCAGGGCTGGCTCCGCCAAAACCGGCATTGGCAAACCTTCAGGGAGATAGAATGGTCGGGTGCTCATAGCGTGGTCGCGCCGCCCAGAAGCATGTTGGAGCAGGGCGAGACCATGGGTCCCGACGAGACAAACGAGATTTCGACGTCCGGCACCTGAGCTGTCGAACGCCCCTGCACTTGGCGAACCGCCTCCATGATTTGACCCATGCCGTGAATATACGCCTCGGCGAGGTTGCCGCCGCTGGTGTTGAGGGGCAACTGACCGGACGGCGCCGTCAGATTCTCGATGATAAAGAACTCGTTCGCCTCCTCAGGCGAGCAGAATCCATGCTCGATCAGACTCATCAGGACGCCTCCGGTGAAGTTCTCGTAGCTCTGCGCGACGTCGACCTCGGAGGGCTTCACGCCCGCCTGAGCGAACAGGCGGGGCGCCACAGTCGTAAAGCTCGCCGAGCCGTAATTCGGCGCGTTGTGAATGCGGGCCTGGTTGCGATATTCGGAACCTTGAGCAGCGCCTAGGATGTAAGCAGGTGCTTGCCGATAATGAGGTGCCTCCTCGGCGGCAACGACGATCACAGCGCCGGCACAATCATTCTCCATACAGCAGTCGTAAAGACGGAACGGCTCGACGATCCAGCGCGACTGATCGTATTTGTCGTCTGTTAGAGGACGACCATACATGAGAGCATGGGGGTTGAGCTGCGCATGATGATAGGACGCTCGCGAGATCGCCCGCAGCGCATCCGGCTGGATGTTGTGGTCGTGCATGAAGCGCGTTACGCGCATCGCATACCACTGGGCGGGCGTCATCAATCCATAGGGTGCGACATAAGCAGCGTCGCGGCCGTAAGCTCCGATCGACAGCCCGTCGCCGTAGCGACCGTGTTGACCCTGCGCGAGCCCGCGATACACGACGACGCATGTGGCGAAGCCGGCGAGAATGGCCGCCGCGGCATTTGCCACCGCCGCCGCGCCACCGCCGCCTCCGCCCCAGAACATATTGGCGTAACGCAATTCCGGGAGACCAAGTGCCGCTGCCATGCGCGATGGATCATTACGATCAAAATTGAAGGACGTGAACCCGTCGATCTTGCGCGGATCGAGACCCGCGTCGGTGCAGGCCGCGAGAACAGCGTCGAGCGTCAGTCTGAACTCGGAGTCCGGTGAGCCTCCATGCTTATAGAATGCCGACTGACCTACGCCGACAATGGCGGTGCGTCCGCGGAAGGCCGATCCGTTCACGCGAGCACATCCTGAAGCGCGCCTTGTCCGTCGCTCTTCAGAACCTGAATCGCACCTGTCTTTGCGAGCAGAGTGATCCGCTCTTCATCGTAGCCGAGAAGCTCGCGTAGGATCTCTGCGCTATGCTGGCCTAGCAGCGGGGGTGCGACGGGATCGATGGACGGCGTGAAGCTTAGCCGGATCGGCGATGCGATGATCGGAACCTGTCCCGCCGTGGGGTGCGGGACCTGATAAACCATCTCGCGCTCGCTTGTCTCGAGAGAAAGAAGGGCCTCACCGATGGTGCGAACCTCCCCACATGGAATGCCGGATCGCTTCAGGCGGTCCGACCAATGGCCGCGCTCGCGCTTGGCAAAGATCTTGGCGAGCAGGTCGTAGAGGGCTTCCGAATTCTTGTTACGGTCCGAGACCGTTTGGAAGCGGGGATCGTTCACCAGATCTTCGCGCTGCACGACCTGTTCGCAAAACGCTCGGTACATTTTCTGACCGGTGCACGTGAACCAGACGGTGCCATCCGTGCAGTCATACTCCCCACCAGGTACGCCGAATTTCGGCTTGCGTCCCATCGCTCTCGGATTTTCGCCCGACGCCAGAAATTGATATCCCTTGTAGGAAAGGTCGGAGATCGCCGCGTCATAGAGAGCGACCTCGATGTTCTGGCCGCAGCCATGCAGGTCTCTTGCGCGCAAGGCCGCCAGGATGCCGATTGTGGCGTTAAGCGCGGTTGTAATGTCGATGAAGGGCACGCCGTTGGCGACAGGCCGCTCGCCTGGTAGTGCGTTTAAGGAGGCCACGCCCGATTCCACGGAGATCGCAGAATCATAACCTGTCGCGTTGGCAAGCCGACCGGTTCGTCCATAGGCTGATACGGAGCAATAGATCAAACGAGGGAACCTCTCCTTCAGAGAGGTATAGTCGAGACCAAACCGTTGCATCACGCGCGTGGTGAAATTCTCCACCAGGACGTCAGCCGTCGAGATAAGGTCGAGGGCCACTTGCCTGCCAGACTCCGTTGTCAAATCGATAGCTATGCTGCGCTTGTTGCGGTTGAGCGCCAGATAGAAGAAGCTTTCGCCGCCGAGCGCGGGTTCGGGCAGCAGAGAGCGCGAATCGTCGCCCGTGCCGATCTGCTCGATCTTGACGATCTCCGCACCGAGATCGCCGAGAACCTGGGTCGCGAAGGGGCCGGCGAGAACCCGCGAAAAGTCCACGACCCGAACGCCCGCAAGCGCTGTGGGCTTGGGCTCGCTCATTCCGCGAAAGTAGTCCGGAAGCTGGGGCTTCAAAGTCATCAAAAGTTGTCCCTGACCTGCTTTTGCGTTGCGGCGAGATGAGGTGGCACCGAAGCGGTCCTCATAGTCCGTCGCGATATACCTCGGGGATGTCGAACTTGAAAATCCGCGCCGCATTCAGACCCAACAGCTTGGCGCGGGTTTCTTCCTTGAGGTGCCCCATCTGTCGTTCGATCGCTTGAGCCGAATGTGGCCAAGTGCCTTCGTGATGTGGATAGTCGTTGGCCCACAGAAGATTGTCCTCCAGGTTGTACATCTCCACGAGCGCGAGACCGGCGGGATCCTCGCCGAAGGTTGAAGAGCCGTTCGCCCTGAAATAGTCGCTCGGCAGACCGTGCTTCAATCTCGGACGAACCCAGAAGTGATGCTTTGTGTAGGCTTCGTCCATCGCCCCGAGCATCCAGGGAATCCAACCGATTCCCGCCTCTATCAGCGCGAAACGGAGTTTAGGGAAGCGATCGAGCACGCCGGAAGCGCAGATGTTAGCCATCGGTTCGCAGGTCGGCAGCAGCGAGTGAATCACGTAGTTGATGACGGCGCCGCCATTGCCGCGGGACGTGCGCGGGTCGCGTCCCGTCGACACATGGAACGTAAACGCCATATCGACGTCCTGAATTGCGGCCCACATCGGGTCGAAAACGGGCAGATTGTAGTTGATGTGCGAAACATCGGACGGACCAAAGACCGGCTTGCATGGGAGTGTCAGGACGCGATAGCCGAGCTTGGCCACCCGCTGGATTTCGGTCACCGCGTTTTCGACGCTGATCGTCGGAATTGCAGCGGCTGGATTGCAATAATCCTTGTAAGGCTCACACAATTCCCACGCCCAGTTATTGTAGACCTGGGACAGCGCGAGGCAGAATGCGGGGTCGGTGGTTCCGAACACGAATTGTCCGGCGCCGTTCGGAAAGATCACTTCGCCATCGATGCCGTCTGTACGCTGATCGGCGATGCGAAGACGGATCGCGGTATCATCCACGACGCCGGGTGCAGCGGTGTTCGAGCGTGAACCGCCCGCAATGCTGCGATACTTATCTTCGCCCTGCATTGGCACTTCATGGATTCGCTCTCGGCGTCCGTTCTCCAA
>Ga0081455_10007623_pt1 | contig 11372 bp, 14 predicted proteins | sample TabmetS3T2R1_FD_70207 | JGI IMG/M metagenome (GOLD analysis project Ga0081455, IMG submission 70207) | Tabebuia heterophylla rhizosphere microbial communities from the University of Puerto Rico - S3T2R1 | ecosystem: Host-associated > Plants > Roots > Rhizosphere ...
CAAGACCCCGAGGAAGAGGACGCAGCGTTCGGCCAAGAGCACGACCGCAACGAAGAACATTCCCTCCGGAATCACGGCAGAGGAACGAGCTGCGATGAAGGAGCTCGCCAAGGAGCGAAAGGCCGCCCGGACCAAGGCGGAGGACGAGGCGGCCGTGCTCGAGAAGATCGCGGAGATGCCCGAGCCCGACCGCTCCATGGCCACGCGGCTCCATGCGATCATCATGAAGAGCGCACCGAACCTCTCGCCGAAGACCTGGTACGGGATGCCCGCCTATGCCAAGGACGACAAGATCGTCTGCTTCTACAAGAGTGCGGACAAGTTCAAGTCGCGGTACGCGACGTTCGGCTTCGAGGAAACGGCCAACCTCGATGAGGGTTCCATGTGGGTGACCTCCTTCGCGCTGAAAAAGCTGACCGCGGCCGACGAGAAGAAGATCGGTGCGCTCGTGAAGAAGGCAGCGAGCTGAGCACAGAACGAGACACGTCCTAGGTCTCGACGACCCTGAAGCCCGCGATATCGAGGATCGATCCGGTTCGCCGCTCTTGGGGTTCGACCACCACCTCGACGCGTTCGCCGATCTCCAATGGCTCCTCGCCCGGCTCGACCCGATGGATCAGGACCGCGTCCGCCCCGTCGAGACGAACTGCGCCGAGGGTCTGGGGGTGATCGAGCGGCTCGCCGTCGACCCCCCGGAACACGATCGTGAAGGACACGAGTTCGCCGCCGGGGCCGACCTCGGTGTCGGCCGAGAGCTCCGAGAAGCATCGCTCGCAGAACAGCCGAGCCGGCACATAGGTGTACGCGCAGGCCTCGCACCGCGAGCCGAGCAGCACGCCGCGCTCCAGGAGCGCCGTGAAGAACGCGTCGCCGGCGACACCCGGCGTGTAGCGGTGGCGAACGGGCAGGTCCCCCTCCCACCGCCGGATCTGATCGGGACGAGCGATCCTCTCGAGCATCAGCCCGCGTCCCTTCCGCGGCGTGGTCGGAAGTACTCGATGTCGAGGATCGAGCCGGTGCGCTCGCTCACGGGCTTCCACACGGCCTCCACCTTCATCCCGATCGTGACCTCGCCGGGTTCCCCCTCGCCGAGCGTGTGCAGGAACCCGCCGTCCGAGCCGTCGATCGCGATCACCGCGGGGAGCTCGGGCTCGTCCAGGGGCTGCATGTCCCACCGCACGTTGCAGATCGAGAAGGTCTGTACCACGCCGGTGTTCTCGACCTGCACCCAGGCATCGGTTGCGCGGAAGTCGCGCTCGCAGAACATCCGAGGCGGCACGAGCACCCGGTGGCACACCCGGCACGCTCGGCCGAGGATCGTGCCCTCGCGGAGGCCGTCGAGGAACCGGCCGATCGCCACGCCCGCATCCCAGGCGTAGCGCGCGCCGATCCCGTCCTCGACGGCGCCCGTGGCAGAACGGAACCCGGCGTCGGAGAGCGACGTCGCCGGCGTCGCGGCCGGCGGTGTCTCGAGCTGCGTCGCCGTCGTCGGCGGGCCGCCCTCGCGACCCATCACCACGACGGTCCCGACCTGCATGAGGTCGCCCCAGGCCTGCGCGACACCTCGTTCGGGCGTGCCCGGGACCTGGCGAGCGCCCGCCTCTCCACGGAGCTGCCAGAAGAGCTCGGCGATCTTCATGAGGCCGGCGGCCGCGATCGGGTTGCCCACGCCGAGGAGGCCGCCGCTCGGGCACGAGGGCAGATCGCCCTTGCGGTCGAGGACGCCGTCGCGGGCCGCCTCGGGCGCCTTGCCCCTGTCGAACAGCAGCAGGCCCTCGAGGTGGTGCAGCTCCTTGTAGTCGAAGGGGTCGTAGGGCTCGGCGACGTGGATCTGCTTGCGCGGCTCGGTCACACCGGCCATCCCGTAGGCCATGCGAGCGGCGTTCGCGACGTACTCGGGGAACACGAGGTCGCGGTTGGTCCAGTACGTGGTGTCGAGGTTCCACCCGACGCCCTGGATCCAGACCGGGTCGCTGGTGATCTGCTTCGCGGCCTCCTCACTGGCCACCACGACCGCGACGGCGCCGTCGCTGATCGGCGAGACGTCCAGGCGCTGCACCGGCCACGCGAGCGTCTCGGACGCGAGGACGTCCTCGACCGTGATGTCGGCCTGCCCGAGCAGCGCGGCCGGGTGGTCGGCCGCGTTCCGCTTGTTCTTCACCGCGACCGAGGCGATGTCGCGCTTGTCCAGACCGTGCACCGACATGTAGCGGTTCATCTCGAGCGCGAAGATCCACAGCAGGTTCGGGCCGAGCGGGCGTTCGAGCACGTTGTCGAAGATCGTGAGGAAGGCGCCCTGCGGGTGCGGCTGCGTCGAGGACATCTTCTCCTCGGCGACCGCGAGCACCACGTCGGCCATCCCGCTCGCGACGGTGTAGTAGGCCTGGATCGCGGTGAACACGCCGCTGCCGCCGCCCACGTACGTGCGGATGTACGGCCGGCCGAACGCGCCCGCGCCGTCGGACAGGTACTCCCCCTTCATGTGCACGCCGTCGAAGGCATCCGGCGCGCTCGTGAGACAGACCGCGTCCACGCGGTCCAGCGGAAGCTCACACGAGGCGAGCGCCTCGCGGGAGGCCTCCCACGCGAGCTCCTTGCCGGTCTCCTGCGCGCGGCGGACGAACCTGGTCATGCCGGCGCCGACCACCGCCACCCGACGGGCCATCTAGACGCCCTCCCCGGGGAACTCGGGGACGTACTCGATCAGCTGCATCGAGTTGCCGTCCGGGTCGTCGAACGACGCGTATCGCGCGATCCCCGGCACCTCGCCGAGATGCTCCTCGAACGCGACGCCGCGGTCCTCCAGGGCCGCCTTCGCCAGGTCGAGGTCGTCGACGCGGAACACCGCGGTGCCGCCGTGCGGCGTCGGGTGCCCGTCCCGGGCGCCGTGCAGCCCGATCCGGATCGAGCCGGCGTCCAGCTCCGCCCACTCGTCACCGTGGCGGCTGCCGACGGACAGGCCGAGCGCGTCGCGGTAGAACGCGATCGCGCGATCCATGTCGGTCACCCAGAACCAGACGTGGTCGACGGCCTCGAGCCTCATCCGCCGGCCCCCTCGTCGTTGGCCAGCACCATGACGGCGGCCGAGGTCGAGGGCACCGAACGCGACGACTGCGCGACCGCGACGTAGGCGTCGTCGACCTGGCGTTCGCCGGCCTCGCCGCGGAGCTGCTCGACGCACTCGAGCACCCGGACGAGGCCGTTGGCCTCGAACAGGTTCCCCTGCCCGAGCGAGCCACCCGAGACGTTCACGGGGAAGTCGCCGCCCGGATCGAGCTCGCCCTCGTCCAGCATCTGCGCCAGCTCGCCCGCCTCGCCGAACCCGAGCGCCTCCAGGTGCTGCAGCTCGCGGAACGCGAACGTGTCGTCCACCTCGGCGAGGTCAACCTCCTCGGCCGCATCCGAGATCTCGGCACGGCCGTAGGCGAGCTCGGCCGCCCGCGTCACCGGCTCGGTCTCGCCCCAGGTCCGGCTCTCCAGGCTGGGCGCGCCGGAGGCCCACCCGGCGCCCAGCAGCCACACCGGTGCGTCGGTCATGTCGCGGGCGCGCTCCTCGGCCGCCAGGACCACGATCACGCATCCGTCCGCCCGCGCCGCCACCTCGAGCTCGCGCAGCGGCCAGGCGACCGGTTCCGAGTCGTCGACGTCGTCGACCGCCACCTCGGCCGGATACGCGGCGCGCGGGTTGTCGAGCGCGTTCGAGCGGTTCTTGGCCGCGACCATCGCGCAGTGCTCCTCGGACAGGCCCGTCCGCTCCAGGAACGCGTTCATGTCGAGCCCCCCGATCGCGAGCGTCGGGAATCGCAGCGGCCGGTTGAGCACCGGGTCGAGCGCGAACGCCTCGATCGCGCCGAGCGTCCGCACGTCCGAGGCGCGGCCGTGCGCCTCGACGGCCACGACCGACGCGAGACCCGACCGGATCAGCATCGTGCCCGTCGCGAGCCCGAACAGCCCGTCGCCGGCCACCGTCTGCACCGGCCGCTGCACGGCGCCGAGCTGGTCCGGGACGTACTCGTCGAAGATCGACGTCCCCTCGAGCAGGTCCTCCGAGCAGCACACGAACGAGTCGACGTCGCTCCGTGGGTCCACGCCCGCGTCGTGGTACGCGCGCTGCGCGGCCTCGAACATCAGCTCCCTGGTGGACAGGCCGGACACGACCGGCGCGAACCCCGCGTGCCCGACCCCCACGACGGCGACCTTTGGCTCCACGTTCGGATTGTCCCATCCGGTCGTTCGACCCCGCGAGCCACCGTTCGCTAGGCTCGCGGGCAGCGTGGCGGACACTCCGAGCTCGGACCTGTGGCGACGCATCCGCTGGCCGGCGCTGGCGGTCGTTCTCGCGCTCGGCTACGGCGTGGCCGGCTACATGCTGCTCGAGGGCTGGCGGTTCCTCGACGCGCTGTACATGACGGTCACCACGCTGACCACCGTCGGCTTCCGGGAGGTCCGGCCGCTGGACGACGGCGGCATGGTGTTCACGCTCACCGTGATCACGATCGGCGTCGGCCTGGTGCTCACCACGGTCACGGCGGTCGCGCAGTGGGTGCTCGAAGGCCAGTGGGGAGAACGGACGAGGAGGCATCGGATGCAACGGCGGATCGACGACCTGTCTGACCACTTCATCGTCTGTGCCTACGGACGCGTCGGGCGGGCGGTCGCCGCGGAGCTCGAGTCGCAGGGTGCCCCGTTCCTCGTGGTCGACCCGGACGAGCGCCTCGTCGACCGGATGCGGGAGGACGGCGTGGCGTACATGATCGAGGATCCGACGCACGAGGCCGTGCTTCGCAGGGCAGGCGTGGAGCGCGCGCGGGGGCTCGTGTGCGCGGTGGATTCGGACGCGACGAACGTCTACATCGCGCTCGTCGCCAAGGCGATCAACCCCGACGTGTTCATCGTCTCCCGCGCCTCGGAGCCCGGTTCGGACAAGCGACTGCTCCACGCCGGGGCGAACCGGGTGGTGTCGCCGTTCGTGTCGAGCGGCCGGCACATGGCGCTCGTGGCGATGCGGCCCCGCGCGGACGACGTGGTCGCCCTCGGGGCCTCGGGCGCCGCCTCGATGGCGCTCGAGGAGGTGCGGGTCGAGCAGGGGGAGCTGCTCGACGGCATGTCCGTCGGGCAGGCCCTGGGATCCACGCCGGTCCTGGCCGTCCGGCACGCCGGGGGTCAGATCGTCCCGAACCCGCCGCACGACCTCCGTCTGCGCCCGGGCGACCTCGTCCTGCTCCTCAGCGAGTCCGAGCTCTCGTCGCTGCGCTCGTCCTCGGTCCCGCCGGAAGCCTGAGCAGTCAGCGCACCGTGGTCCTCGCCCGCGTCGTCCGGCGGTCGACGGCACGCGCCACGAGCGGCCCGCAGATCGCGAGCAACAACACGTAGACGGCGGCGATCGGCCCGAGCTCCGGTTCGGCGCCCTCGGCCACCGCGATGCCGGCGATCACGATCGAGAACTCGCCGCGAGCGATCAGCGCGGCGGCAGCGCGGGCTCGCCCGCGCGGACCGATGCCGGCCCGCTTCGCGACGACGCGCCCCGTGACGACCTTCGTCGCCACCCCGACGGCCGCGAGCAGCAGCGCCGGCAGGAGCGCCTCCGGGATCGTCCCCGGGTCGACCTCGAAGCCGAAGAACAGGAAGAACGTGCCGGCGAACACCGAGCGGAGCGGGACCAGCAGCGACCGGGCGCGATCGGCCGCCGGTCCGGAGAACGCGATCCCGGCCAGGAACGCGCCGACCGCGGCCGAGACGTTCAGGGCCTCGGTGGCGCCGGCGGTGAGCAGCAGGATCGCGAGGATGCCGAAGAGCAGGGCCTCGTCCGAACGGCTGAACACCGCGCGGCTGACGGCCGGGCCCCACCGCGCCGCGACGGTCAGCACGACGATCACCACGAGCGCCCCCACCGAGACCGACAGCAGCACGCGCCCGATCCCCCCGCCCACCAGCAGCACGGTCGCGAGCGGCAGGAAGCCCGCCATCACCAGGTCCTCGATCACGAGCACCGCCAGGACCAGCGGTGTCTCCCGGTTGCCCATCCAACCCAGGTCGTCGAGCGTTCGGGCGACCACCCCCGACGAGGAGATATAGGTCACGCCAGCAAGGAACAGCGCGGGCACGGGACCCCACCCCAGCAACAGGCCCGCCACGAACCCCGGCGCGGCGTTCAGCGCGAGGTCGAGCCCGCCGGCCAGCGCGTTCGAACGCATCGCTCCGACGAGCTCGGTGGCCGAGTACTCCAGGCCGAGCGAGAACAGCAGCAGGATCAGCCCGATCTCGGCGCCCGCCTCGATGAACCGGTTGGCCGTCACGAGCGGCACGATGCCGCCCTGTCCGAACGCCAGGCCCGCCAGCAGGTACAGCGGGATCGGCGAGAAGCCGAAGCGCGCGCCGGCGCGCGCGAGGACGGCGAGCAGCAGGATGACCCCGCCGAGCTCGAGCAGGAACGCGGCGTCGCGCACGCTCAGCCCGAGCGCAACAGGATCGCGAGCTCCTCGATCCCCCTCGGCGTGCCGACGACGACCAGCGTGTCGCCGGCGAGCAGGCCGAACTCCGGCCCGGGCGCGGGGTGGGCCGCTCCCTCGCGGATCACGGCCACGACGGACACGCCGGTCCGGGTTCGCGCCCCGGTGTCGCCGATCGTTCCCCGGTGGTAGGGGCTGCGTTCGCCCAGCGGCAGCCGGTCGACGGCCAGGCCCTCCACGTCCTGCCCGAGCTCGGCCAGGTCCTTGGCGACCTGCGACACGCCGAGGAGCTCGGCCAGGGTTCGGCTGTCCTCCGGTCCGAGCCGGAGCAGGTCGTGCGACGTGTCGGGGTCGTCGCCCTCGTACCGGACGAGCTCGCGCATGCCGGAGCGGTGATGCACCACGCCGATCCGGTCGCCGTCCTGCGTGACGAACTCGTACCGGATGCCGATCCCCGGCAGCGCGGTCTCGGTGACGAGGCCGGCGTCACCGCCGGAGGGCGTCACAGGGCGTCGAGCTGGCGTCGGAACTCCGCCTCGGTGAAGCGGTCCTCGCGCCCCTCCCCGGCGAACATCGTCACGCACCCGACCCAGGCGACGGCCAGGCCGATCACGACGTTGAACACCCCGCCGATCTCCAGGATGCCGAGCGTCATCAGCACGTATCCGGCGACCACCAACCCGAACCCGACGAGGTCGAGCCGCACGTTCGGCCTCGTCCGGGCCGCCGGCCGATCCAGCGTCTCCATGCGATCGCCTCCTCTCGCTCAGGCCGGCAGGTGCACGAGCACCTCGTCCAGCAACTCGATCGCGAGCGCCGCCCCCGGCTCCTCCGCGCCGCCCTCGAGCGACGTGGCCATCTGCTGGCGGGCGCGCACCACGGCGACGCGCCGTCCCGCGGCGGCGCGCTCGAGCTCTCGGATCGCCTCGTCCCGTTCGGTTCCCGACGTGGCCAATGCCAGCGCCTGATCGCGGATCGCTTCTGCGTTCGACATGTGCCTACCCCTCCTGATCGATCCGGATGCGGAGCGCGGCACACGCATCGCGTGACGCCCGAACGCGCTCCGCTAGGTCGCGAGCAGGAGCGGGGGCCCCCGGCCGGCCAGGTGCAGCGCGAGCGGCTCGGATCGTTGGACCGGACCCGAGGACCACGGCAGCCGGATCAGGCCGTTCGGGTGGAGGAGGATCGCACGGCCCGCCGGCGTCGCCCACAGGACCCGGGCCCCGTCGGTCCGCTTGAACGAGTAGGCCAGCGTCGGCCGGTCCGACGCCACGACGAGCACTGAGGCGAGCGACTCGATCGCGGCCGAGCCGTCCGCGACCGCCGGCGAGGCGCCGGTGGCGCCGGTCCCCGACGGCGACGCGGCGACCCAGGGCAGGACGGCGATCGACAGGATCAGGGCCCCGCGGACGGGGCGTACGGCAGGCCCCCGCATGCCGCTGAGCTTAGGCGCGCCCGATGCCGGGTCGCAATCGACGGGTCGCGATCGCGGGTCGCAGGCCTACTGGCCGAGGATCTTCTTCTTCTGGTTCTGGAACTCCGACTCGGTGAGCACGCCGCGGTCGCGGAGGTCGGCCAGGCGTTCGAGCTCCCCTGAGGTGCTCGGGGACGCCGGCGGCATCGTCCGCGTGTTCGTCGAGGGAGCGGGCGGCTGCGTGGAGTCCCGGCCCTGGTACATCCGCTGCTGGTTGAGCTCGCCCTGGTGGTAGATCGTCCGCTGGACCTCTTCGGGGTTGCGGATGTCGCCGAACACCTCTCGCCCGAACTCGCTCGCCGAGCTGATGATCAGGTCGCCCGCGCCGATCATGCGCTCGAACACCCCCTGGTGGAAGCGGACGTCGTTGATCGCCTCCAGCGGGATCTCCATCGAACGCTTCGCGATCCAACCCTGACGGTGGATGACGCGGTCCGAGGTCACGACGAACCACGACGTGGCCCATGCGACGAACCTGCGGAGCGGGAACCACCACAGGATGAACAGCGCGATCAGGGTCGCGCCCCAGACGACGGTGGTCCGGCCGGCTCCCTCGTCGGGCGCGTAGTTGTAGGCGACGATCCACCCGACGATCACCACGATCGTGACGATCGCCGGCATCACGAGCGCGATCCAGTGCGGCCGCATCTCCATGATCAGCTTCTCGTTGGGGACCAGGAGCTTGCGGGGGAACGGCATGGCCGCATCCTACTCCAGGTGTTCGACCTCACCGAAGCGCACGACCTCGTCGCCGGACGGCGTTCGGACGACGAGGCCGCCGCGCTCGTCGAGGTCGATCGCGTCGCCTTCGACGACCGCACCGTCGGCGGTCGTCGCCCGCACCCGCGTGTCGAGGGTCGCGCACACCTGCCGGTACGCCGAGATCACGCCGCCCGCGAACGCCGGATGCGCGGGTTGATAGGCGCGCACGAACTCCGACAGGAACGCCTCGAGGAGCTCGCCGTCGGCGGCGTCGACGGCGCCGGCGCCCGGCAGGTCGGCGGGAGGGCTGCCGAGGTTGATGCCCACGCCGAGGACGACGTGTGCGAACGTGCCGTCCGCGATCCGCGACTCGGCGATGATCCCGCCGGCCTTGCGCCCGGCGACCAGGAGGTCGTTCGGCCACTTGCAGGCGGTCCGCTGGTCGGCGATCTCGAAGCACGCCCGCGCCATGGCCGTGCCCGCGAGCAACGCGAGCAAGCCGCCGGCGTCGGTGTCGAGCTCGGGGCGCAGGACGAACGAGAACAGCAGCGCACTCCCGGGCACGTCGACCCAGCTCCGCCCGAGGCGACCCCGCCCCCCCGTCTGGTGTCCCGCGGCCACGACCGTCCACTCGGGCGCGCCCGCCTCGGCCATCTGCACGGCCGTGACCTGCGTGGACGCAGTAACCTCGTCGAACCGCACCGGAGCGCGAAGGCCGACCGTCTCGAGCGCATGGGCCAGAGCGTCTTCGGAGAGCACGGACGTTTGACTCCCGTTCGGGGGTACCCGATTGTTCCACGGGTACCGTGTCACCGGGTCCATCGGAGCGCCGAAGGACCCGATGATCGAGAGCGAGGCGCGTGGCCAAACCTCGGATCCTGATCGCGAACCGCGGCGAGATCGCCGTGCGCATCATCCGCACGGTTCGCGAGCTCGGCTACACCTCGATCGCCGTCTACAGCGACGCCGACCGCGACGCGCTGCACGTGGAGCTGGCGGACCAGGCCCATCGGATCGGGCCGTCGCTGGCCGCCGACTCGTACCTGTCGATCGGCGCGATCCTCGAGGCGGCCTCGAAGTCGCGGGCCACGATGATCCACCCGGGCTACGGCTTCCTGTCCGAACGCGGCCACTTCGCCCGCGCGGTCACCGACTCCGGCTTCGCGTTCATCGGTCCACCGGCCGAGGCGATCGAGATGATGGGCGACAAGGCGGCCGCTCGGCGCGCCGCCGACCGGGTCGGCGTGCCGATCGTGCCGGGCACGCCGGACCCCATCACCGTCGGCGACGCGGCCGCCGAGGCCGAACGCATCGGCTTCCCGGTCCTGGTCAAGGCCGCGTTCGGGGGCGGGGGGCGCGGGATGCAGGTCGTCCGCAAGCCCGAGGAGCTGGAGACGGCGCTCGCGCGCGCCACCCGTGAGGCGCAGGCCTACTTCGGACGCCCCGAGGTCTTCCTCGAGCGCTACGTCGAACGCGCGCACCACGTCGAGGCGCAGGTGTTCGCCGACACGCGCGGCAACGTGTCCTTCCTCGGGGAACGCGATTGCTCGGTCCAGCGCCGCCACCAGAAGCTGATCGAGGAGTCGCCCTCGCCGGTCGTGGACGCCGAGCTTCGCTCGCGCATCGGCGAGGCGGCGATGGCGCTCGCGAAGGAGGCCGGGTACGTCGGCGCGGGCACCGTCGAGGGCATCGTCGACGAGGACGGCAACTTCTTCTTCATCGAGATGAACACGCGGCTGCAGGTCGAGCACACCGTGACCGAGATGGTCACCGGGCTCGACCTGGTGGCGACGCAGATCCGGGTGGCGCTCGGCGACAAGCTCGACCTGTCCGAGACCGGGTCGTTCGGCCACGCGATCCAGTGCCGGATCAACGCGGAGGACCCGGCGCGCAACTTCCTCCCCGGCCCCGGCCGCGTCACGGGGTACCGGGAGCCGTCGGGACCGTTCGTGCGCGTGGACTCGGGGATCCGCGAGGGCAAGGAGATCCCCGCCGACTACGACTCGATGTTCGCCAAGGTCGTCGTGTCGGCCGAGAACCGCAACCGCGCGATCGCCCGCATGGACCGCGCGCTCTCGGAGTTCCACGTCGAGGGCGTGCCGACCACGATCCCGCTCCATCGGTGGGTCCTGGGGACCCGCGCGTTCCACAAGTCGACGCACTCGACGACCTGGCTCGAGAAGGCGTTGCGCGACGCCGAGCTTCCCGAGAGCGGCACCCCCGCCCCCCCGAGCTCGGACGCGAGGGCGCCGGTCCCGGCCGAGCTGCTGCTGGAGGTCGACGGGCGGCGGGTTCCCGTTCGGATCTTCGACCAGCGGCGGGACACGGCCCCGAAGGTGCCCTCGCGCTCGTCCGCGCACGGCGGCGAGCACGTCCACAGCGTGATCATGGCGCCGATGCAGGGGACGATCCTGCGCGTGCTCGTCGAGCCCGGCCAGGAGATCCAGGCCGGCGACGTCGTCTGCATCCTCGAGGCGATGAAGATGGAGAACGCGATCCCCGCACCGCGCGAGGGCGTCGTCTCGAACATCCCGGTCGAGGCTGGCCGGAACGTGCAGGTGGGCGACACGCTGGTCGAGCTGGACTAGCCCGCTAGCCGCCCGGGGCTCCCCACGACTCCCGACCGACGATCCGAACGCCGGCGTCGCGGATCTTGTACGTCCGGTTGATCGAGATCAGCAGGGCGGTGAGCGGTTCGACGATCCGGGCCTGAGACAGGTCCCCGGCGTCCACCCATCGAAGGCTCG
>Ga0081455_10007624_pt1 | contig 11372 bp, 8 predicted proteins | sample TabmetS3T2R1_FD_70207 | JGI IMG/M metagenome (GOLD analysis project Ga0081455, IMG submission 70207) | Tabebuia heterophylla rhizosphere microbial communities from the University of Puerto Rico - S3T2R1 | ecosystem: Host-associated > Plants > Roots > Rhizosphere ...
AACACAAGCGCCGATACTGACTACGCGCTCGCTGCCTAGGTAGCTAGGTAGCCGTCCCCTCCGGGCCGCCTGCGACCGGAGGATGGGCGTCGTGAGCAGGCTCACGGAGGTGGCTCCGCCCGGGGGCCGCCGCCGGACATCGCACCCGGGCTGGCCGAGAGGTCCTCCGCCGGTGGGAGCCTCGAGGCGAGAACTTCCCGCCGGCTGCGCCCGGAGAAGCCCTGAGCGGTCGCCCAGACACGGGGGTTCGATTCCCCCCACCTCCACCATCGTCCGGATGATCACCGACCACGACATCGCACGCTGGCGGCTCCGCAGTCAACGGCTGGTCGAGCCGCACGCCACCAGCGTCACCGACGCCGTCGGGAACCTGCTCGCGGTCCAGGCCGAGAATCCGAGCCAGTCCGCGTGGGCCGTGGCCTCGCGGACCGATCATCCCTCCCGGGCCGCGATGCGAGCCGCGCTCGACGACGGGCGAGTGATCCGAACCCACGTGCTCCGACCGACGTGGCACTACGTCCTGGCCGAAGACCTCGGTTGGCTGCTCGAGCTGACCGCTCCGAAGGTGAGGCAGGTCACGAGGAGGCAGCTGCAGGCCGTGCACGGGCTCGACGATCGCCGGCTCGAACCCCTGACCTCGGCGGTGCTCGAGATCCTCCGGGACCGCCCCGACCTCACGCGCGGCCAGATCGCGGAGGCGCTCGGCGACCGCGGCTTCGTTACCGAGGGTGGCCTGATGACGATCCTGCTCGCACATCTCGAGCTCGACCGGCTCTTCTGCAGCGGCCGCCCGCTCGAGGACGAGCACACATACGCGCTGTTCGTCGATCGTGTTCCCGGATCCCGTCGCTTCGACCGGAACCATGCTCTTGGCGAGCTCGCTCTCCGATACTTCTCGGGGCACGGGCCCGCGACCGAACGCGACCTCGCGTACTGGGCGACGCTCACCGTGACCGACATCCGTCGCGGCCTGAGTCTGGTCGCTGAGCGGCTCGCCTCGTTCGAGCACGACGGCAGGACCTACTGGCACGCTCCGGGCGATCCACCTCGGCGAGCGGCGGAGCCGAACGGTCACCTCCTGCAGATCCTCGACGAGATGTACCGGGGGTATCAGGAGACGCGCTGGGTGCTTGATGCTGCGGCCATCGTTCCGCGCGTACGCGAGTCCTCCACAGGCATGGCCCTCGTGGACGCCCAACTGGTTGCAGCCGCGCGCCGAACGGTGACGACCGACCGCATCGTCTTCGAGCTCAGCCCGTACCGGTCGCTGAAGCAGCGCGAGCGGACCGCCCTGCGTCGGGCTGCGAAACGCTACGGCGAGTATCTCGGTCTCTCGCCGGGCCTCGAGCTGCCCCGAAGCTGAAGAGACGTTCATGAACAGCGCCGCCGAGCACGGCGCTCGTCACATCGCGATTGCCTTCCCGGGGCCTGCGTTCTAGCGTGAGCGCCCCAGACGGGTCGTTTGAGGGAGGGAGAACATGACTCGTTCCGTTCTGCACAAGCTCACGGCTGGCTCGGCATGTGTTCTCATGGCCGGGTTGCTCACCGGCGTTCTGGCGACCCCAGCCTCGGCGCGCGTCCCGAGGTGCTTCGGCGAGAAGGCTACGATCGTCGGGACCAAGAAGGCGGACGTCCTGGTCGGCACGAGGCGCGCCGACGTCATCGTCGGGCTCAAGGGGGCCGACACCATCCGCGGCGCGGGTCGGGGGGACCTGATCTGCGCCGGCAAGGGCGACGACAAGGTCCTCGGCGGGAACGGGATCGACCTGATGTTCGGCGAGGCCGGGAACGACACGATCATGGGTCAACGCGGTGCCTTCAACCAGGCGGTGCCCGGTCCCGGGAACGATCTCGTGGACGGAGGCCCGGCGGACGGCGATGAGGTGATCTATCTGGACGCGGGCGGCCCCGTCGTCGGCGATCTGGGTGCCGGGACGGTCACCGGTCACGGAGTCGACGAAATCGTGAACATCGAATGGCTGATCGGCACGTCGTTCGACGACACCCTCACGGGGAGCGAGGGCACCGACCTGCTATTCGGCGCAGACGGCAACGACACGTTGCGGTCGCTCGGCGGTGACGATTTTCCCACCGGCGGTAGCGGGGACGACGACATCGAGGGCGGTGACGGGATCGACTTCCTCCTCGACTACTTCCTGTCCGTCTATTACTTCGGGACGCCTCCGGCCGGTCCGATCACCGTCGATCTGCCGGGCGGAACATTGACCGGCTTCGGGAACGACACGATCACGAGCATTGAGTCGAGCCAGGGCTCGATGGGCGACGACGTCATGATCGGGACCGGTGGCGACAACGAATTCACTGTCCTCGCCGAGGGCGACGACACGGTGGATGCCGGGGGCGGTGACGACCTCGTCGACGGCGGCGACGGCGTCGACGATCTCGACGGCGGAACAGGCCTCGACGAGCTCGGCAACCTTGACTCGACGACCGGCATGACGATCAACCTGAGCACGTCGAGTGACTCACACGGCGACACCTTGACGGGCTTCGAGGACGTCCTGGGCACCTTCTTCGACGACTCCATCACCGGCAACGACGGACCGAACGAGATCAGCGGTGCCGACGGGGACGATCAGTTGTTCGGACTCGGCGGCGACGATGTGCTGTTCGGCGACTTCCCGGGCTTCGCCGGTGGCGGCACGGACTCGGCCGACGGCGGCCTCGGGACCGATCTGTGCGACGCCGAGACGGAGACCGCGTGCGAAGGCGATGCGCCTCCGCCTGCGTCCGTCGCGTCCGCATCCGTCGGCGCTCTCCGGTTCGGAGAATACGGATCCGCGTTCGGGAGGGCTTCCCGGGTCACCTTCTGATCTCGGCTCGCGTCTCGCTCGTGCGCACGGCGACCGCGTCGCCGGTGCGGAGATCCGGGTTCGTCACGACCACGATCGGGGGCGCGCGTCCGTAGAGCTCGCGCGCCACGATCGCCCCGAGCGCGAGGATCGGGTCGGGCTGGGCCAGGACGATCGCGGCCGGGGCGGTCCCGGCCCGGACGCATTCGGCGAGGACGCTCGACGAGGAGCTCGAGCCGCGACCCGACGGCATGACGAGCACCCGTCCCGCGACGTTCTCGCCACGCTGGGGGTGGCGAACGTCGACCACCTCGCCGGTCCCGGGGTCGATCCCACCCCAGAACGAGAGCGGCTCCTCCAGGACGAGGACCTCGCCCGCTGCCGTTCCGGCGACGAGCGTTCGGCCCTCAGGCATCGGCCCACCGCGACTCGTCGCGAACGATCCGCCCCGCCGCAGCCGAGTCGACACACTCCTCGAGCCCGCCGATCGCCACGTCCGCGCCGACGTTGGCCGGTGCGTACCAGGCCCACTTGCCGGAGTCGGTCATCACCGGGCCGCGGCCGGGGTCCATGATCGGCGTGAGGTACGTGCACGTGTCGGTCACGATCTCGACGCCGGCGTCCCTGAGGGTGGAGAACCAGACGCGGCCCTCGGCCACGGCGAGCGCGTCGCGCGAGGTGTTCACATAGAACGGGACGATCGGGCGGCGGCCCTCCAGCAGGCCCGCCAGGCGCTCGAGCTCGGCTAGCGAGGCATGCGGCGTGCCCACGCTCACCGCACCGAGCGCGTCGCCCGCCGCCGTCTCGAGCTCGTCGCGCGCGGCCCGAAGCCGTTCGGCAGTCACCACGACGACGGGCACGTCCGCCCCGCCGGTCGCGGACTCGAGCGTCGACGCCTCCGGCGTGACCCCGATCGCGTGGAACATCGCGACCGAGCCCGACGACGCGGCCGCCGCACCGAGCGCCTTCAGCCGGTCCTCGCTCGTGCCGGCCGACAGGCCGTCGATCGCCGCGACGAGGGAGCCGGCCTCCCTGCCGAGCAGGTGCCCGAGCACCGGGTAGAGCGCGTCGGACGCGAGCAGCCGCGGCGACACCCCCTCGAGTCGGAGCAGCAGCCGGGCGTGCCGTTCGTCGTCGAGATGGAGGCCCGCGAGCGGGGCGCGACCGGTGATCGCGGCGCAGATGTCGATGAAGTCGCCGTATCGGTTCGTCCGCGCGCCGAGCACGGAGTTGCAGAACACGATCGCGTTCGACTCGGCCCACGCGACGTGCTCCCCGAACGCGGGCCGCTCGGGCAGCTGGTACGGGGCACACGTCCAGGTCGGCCGGCAGCCCATCGCCACGTACAGCTCCATCTGGCGGCGGGCGTTCGCCAGGGTCTCCGCGTCTCCTCGCTGGCGTTCGGGATGCAGCAGGTCGAGCAGCGCGACGTTCAACGTGGTCGGGACCGAGACGCGTGCCCCTCCCGAAACCAGCCGATCGGCGAACTCGAGTCCGGCGAGCCCGTGGTACAGGCATCCGTCGACGTGCGCGGAGGCGACGTCGATCAGGCGTTCGGCGCCCATGACCTCGGCGGTCTCCGTGAGGATCCGCATGGCGAGCGCGGCCGCCTCGCCGTGTTCGCCGGTCAGGCGCGAGCGGTCGGCCTCGGTGAGCTCGACCGGCACGCCGAGCGCTAGGCCTTCGCGGCCCGTTCGAAGATCGGCAGCGCCCGCTCGACCATCTCGTCGTTGCCCGTGATCGAGATGCGGAAGCGCCCCGGCATCTCGACGACCGTGCCGGGCAGGACGAAGACCTTGTCCTCGCCGAGCCGCTCGACGAACGCCTGGTCGTCGGGGTCCAGGCTCGTCGGCAGGAGGTAGAACGTGCCCTCGGGCGAGTGCAGGTCGTAGCCGTAGGACCGCAGCTCGTCCACCAGGCGGTCCCGCCGCCGCTGGAGCGCCTTGACGTCGACGCTCATGTGGTCGATCTCGCCCATCGCGCGTTGCAGCACGTTGTTCGGCGCCGCGTGGCCCCCGTACGTGAGCTGCGCGAGCAGCAGCGCCTCGCGCATCGGCTCGCGGTCGGGCATCTCGGGCGGCAGCGCGATGTAGCCGCAGCGCTGGCCGGGCGTGAGGAGCTGCTTCGCGTACGTGTAGACGAGGAACGAGTTCGGATAGAACTCGGTCGGGCTCGGGAACGGCCGGTCGTCGTACACGATCCGCGAGTAGGCCTCGTCCGAGATCAGGTAGATCGGGCGTCCGATGCGTTCGCCCGCGCGCGTCAGGACCCCCGAGAGCGCTCGGAGCGTCTCCGGCGGGTAGATCTTGCCGCTCGGGTTGTTCGGCGAGTTCACGATGATCGCCGACGTGCGTTCGGTGATCGCGGCCTCGATCGCCGGCACGTCCAGGTCCCACGTCTCGTAGTCGACGGGCACCCGAACCGGCGTCGCGTCACCGCCCAGGATGATGGCCTCGTAGAAGAACCACGGCGGCGTGAGGTACACGACCTCGTCGCCGGGGTCGGTCACGGTCCGGATGCACAGGTTCAGGCCGGCGAACGCGCCGTCGGTCACCATGATGTCCTCGGCCTCGAACGGCATGCCGCGCCGCTCGCGGAGTCCCGCCGCCGCGGCCTCCTGCGCGTAGGGCTCGTTGAACTTGTAGGCGTACCAGTCCTTGTCCTGCGGAGCCGTCCAGCGCTGCAGGGACTCGACGTACTCGGGAAGGACCATCTCCTGCGGGTTGCCGGCCACGAAGTCGCAGTTCTCCGGGTCCGACGGATCGCGCCGGGACCACGCACCCTGGGAGAAGAAGCGCATCAGCGGGCCTTCGATCTCGCGGATCCGCTGCATGCTCGTGGAGAAGCGGTGCGTCATGCGGGCCTCCGTGGTGAACGGTCGGGTTGCCGTGGAGGGCACCCTATCATCGGGCGTGTGAGCTACCAGGTGACGGGCGGCACGCCGTCGGGATCGCCGTCCGCGTACGCGGTCTGGCCGAACCGCGCCAGGTCTCCGGCCGCGAGCTCGGCGATGTACGAGGCGGGAAGGACCGCGGCGAACGAGCGCTCGTCCAGCCGGTCGCGGCGGATCGCGGCCGGCCGGATGTACGGTCCGATGTTGTCGCCGTAGCGGTAGTCGGTCAGGAACGCCGCGACGTCCCGGTCGCTCAGACCGGCGTCGAACAGGGCCTTCGGGTCCAGGTAGATCTCGGACGGTGCGACCATCTGCACCAGGCCGAACACGCTCGTGCCGAACTCGGCGTCGATGTCCGCCTCCAGCTGGATCGGGTCGATCCGGACGCCGCCGCTCGCGTCGATCTCCGGGCACTGGCCGTGGTCGGCGGTCACGATCAGCACGCTCCGGCCCTCGCCGAAGCGTTCGGTCAGCAGGTCGGCGAGGCGGCCGATCTCGGCGTCGACGGCGCCCAGCACCTCGGCCTGTCGCGCGTCGTCCATGTTGTAGACGTGCCCGGCGTAGTCCGGCGCCTTGAAGTTCAGGTAGAGCAGGTCGGTGACCTCGTCCTGCCCGAGCGGCTCCGAGTCGAACGTCGCCTCGATCAGCTCGCCCTGGTACCGCACCACCGGCGGGAAGCAGCACATCGCCTTCTTGCCGGTCGGGTCGTAGGGGGAGGGAGGCGGCGGTTCCCATCCCTCGGTGAGCTCGGCGAGGCGCTCCAGGCCCGGGGCCCGGTTCGGCATGCGGTAGAGGGTGGGGTGGTGCGGCTCCCACCCACCGCCGCCGTCCTCGTTCCAGAACACGCCGACGGGCGCCTGGCCGTTCGGCCGGCCGCCGCGTCCGAGCATGCCCACGTGCCACACCTGGTAGCCGATCTCGCCGACCCAGGCGCGGTCTTCGGTGTGCGCCGTCCAGCGGTCGGCGAGCGTGGGCTCGAGCAGGAACGACGGGTCGATGTTCCCCGGCTCGCCCCACGCCTTCACGGGCCCGCCGCCGCGCCGAACGTTGTGCCCGGTGATGCCGTGCGTCCGTGGGTACGCGCCCGTGCCGATCGTCGCATGCGTCGCGGCCGTCACCGCCGGGAACGAGCCCGAGATCGCGTTGCGGTAGGTCGCGCCCTCGCGCATCAGCCGCTTGAGGTTCGGCCACGCGTCGGGCCAGCGCCGAAGGACGTTCCACCCGCCGCCATCGATCACGAACGTGACCACGACGCGGGGCTGCACCGGAGGCGTCACCGACGGGATGCCGGGCAACACGTTCCCGTCCTTCGCTCGGAACTCGTCGAACCCCATCAGCGCCGCCGTGGTGGGCGCCAGGTCCGCCAGCGTGACGCGTTCGGTGTGGTCCGAGGGCTCGACGCGGCCGGGCGACCACACGACGATCGGGACGCGCTCGCCGTACATCCACGTGACGGCGTGGCTCGAACGCGGGTCGTTCGGCTGGAGCGACCGAGACTCCTGTGGGTAGTTCGAGCTCGAGAACGGGGTGACCAGCAGCTGCACGTCGCCCATCCGGTCGGCGTTGTACGAACGGGTGACCAGCTCCAGGTACTCGGAGCCGAGGTCCGAGGACATCGCCTCGAGCGCCGGGAGGGGATCGGGACGCGTCAGCCGGCGCACGACCCCGCCGAGCGCGGTCCCGGCGCCGACCGCGATCAGGCCGAGGCCGCCGAGCATGAGGAGGAAGCCGCGCCGGGACGGGTCCTCGGGCACGCGGGTCCTGGCGATCAGCACGACCGCGGCGACCACGACCGCGCCGAACACCGCGCCGGCCACGAGGCTCCGGGTCGCGCCGAGCGCGAACGCCACGAGGCCTCCGGCGAGCGCGAGCAGCGCGACGACGCCTCGGGAACGCATGGGTGAACGCATCATCTCAGAGGTTCGGTGCTACACAGCCCGAGGGTTCGGTCCGAGCCTAGGCGCGCTTGCGGGGCAGGTCCAGGAACGGGAGCTCGACGACCGTGGCGCCCACCTTGCCGCGCTCGCCCTCGACGCTCCATTCGACCGAGACCCGGGTGCCGGGCTCGGCCAGCGGGGGCGGGAGGGAGCCGAACCCGACCATCCGCTTGATCGTCGGTCCCCAGGTCACGCTGGTGGCGCGCCCCGCGCGGCGGTTGTCCTTGTAGACCGGAACCGGGTCGCGGTTCACGAGCGCCGAGACCCCGGGCGGCAGGTCGTGGCGGGCGAACATCGCCTCGATGCCCATCCAGTCCACGTCAAGGCCGACGAGCCGGCGCCCGGACCCCTTCGCGTGCTCGCGCGTCAGCGCCTGCTTGCCGACGAACGCCGGCTTGTCCAGGTTCACGAACGGCCCCAGGCCGATCTCGAACGGCGAGTACTGCTGCTCGGGGCTGATCGCGTGGCGCGCGCTGGTGTACTCGGCCTCGATCAGGATCAGCCCGGCTTCCACCCGCGCGACGTCGAGCGCCCGGATGCCGGCCGGCCGGATGCCGTGCGGCTCGCCGGCCTCCCAGAGCGCGTCCCAGACGTCCGTGGCCGCCTCCGACGCCACCCAGATCTCGTAGCCGAGGTCGCCCGTGTAGCCGGTCCTGGTCACGTCGACCTCGACGCCCCCGATCTCGGATCGGCGGTGGCCGAAGTAGCGGACGTCGTCCCACGCCCGCCGCGTGGCGCCCTCGAGCACGTCACGCGATCTCGGGCCCTGGAGCGCCACGGCCGCGACGCGTTCGGACACGTCCTCGATCCCGATGTCGAGCCCGGCGGCGTTCATCGAGAACCACCGGAACTGCGGGTCGGCGGCCGTCCAGAAGAAGGTGTCCTCGGCGCGGCGCGTGATCGTGCCGTCGTCGATCACCTTGCCGTCCTCGTTGCACCACGGCGTGTAGATCACGCGGCCGACGGCCAGCTTCGAGGCGTCGCGGGTGGCGACCCGGTCCACCAGGCGGGCGGCGTCCGGGCCGGTGATCTCGTACTTGTACAGCGGCGAGACATCGATCAGGGCGGCCTGCTCGCGGATCGCGTTGTACTCGATGTCGTGGAAGTCGGCGTAGACGGCGGCCGCGAAGTAGCCCGACCACTCGCCCCAGGCCATCGTGGTGTTCAGCGCCGCCGTGCGCGGGTGGAACGCCGTCCCGACGCTCACCGCGACCTCCTCGCTCTCCGAACGCTCCGGACGCCCGTAGGCTAGCCGCCGCGGCCCCGGCCGAGCCTGACCTGTAGTCAAGGGGGCATTGGTTCGGCCCCGGACCCACCCCTACGATGGGCGCCGTGGCGAACCGGTACGACGCGGTGATCATCGGCGGCGGACACAACGGCCTGACGGCCGCCGCCTACCTGGCACGAGCCGGCAAGCGCGTCCTGGTGCTCGAGAAGCGCCACGTGCTGGGCGGCGCGGCCGTGACAGAGGAGGTCTTCCCCGGTTTCCGCTTCAGCGAGTTCTCCTACGTGGTCTCGCTGCTGCGGCCCGAGATCATCCGCGAGCTCGACCTGCCCCGCCACGGCCTGGAGATCCTGCCCCTGGACGGGACGATCACGCCGCTGGAGGACGACTCGCTGTGGCGCGTGAACGACCACGGCAAGACGATCCGCGAGCTCCGCCGCTGGTCCAAGAGCGACGCCGAGGCCTACGAGGAGTACGGGCTCCTGATGGCCGACATGGCCCGGTTCATCAAGCCGATCCTGTCGGTCGTCCCGCCCGATCCCGGCGGGTTCAACCCGTTCGACTGGATGCCGATCGTCGGCCTGGCCAAGACCTTCCGCGACCTGCCCGAACGCCTGCAGTCGACGTTCGTGCAGCTGATGACGATGAGCGCGACCGAGTTCCTGCAGCAGTGGTTCGAGACCGATCCGCTGATCGCCACGATGTCGGCGTCGGGGATCATCGGCACGTTCCAGGGCGTGCGCTCGCCCGGCACCGCGTACGTGCTGCTGCACCACTACATGGGCGAGATCGACGGCGCGTTCCGCGCGTGGGGCATCCCGCGGGGCGGCACCGGCGGGATCTCGGAGGCGATCGCGTCGGCGGCCCGAGCGGCGGGCGTCGAGATCCGCACCGAGGCGCCGGTGGCGCGGATCGACGTTCGCAACGGCCGGGCCAGGGGCGTGGTGCTGGAGTCGGGCGAGGAGGTCGCCGCCGGCGCCGTCCTGTCGAGCGTGGACTCGCACGTGACGTTCCTCCGACTCGTCGAACCCTCGAACCTCGAACCGTCGTTCCTGGAGGAGGTCAAGCGGTACAAGTTCCGCGGCTCGAGCGGGAAGGTGAACCTGGCGCTCGATGGCCTGCCCGAGCTCGCGTGCCGGCCGGGAGCGGGGGAGTGGCTCCGCGGCGCGATCAGCTTCTCGCCGGGTGTGGACTACATGGAACGCGCGTACGACGACGCGAAGTACGGGAGGTTCTCGACGCGCCCCTACATCGACTGCATCATCCCCACGCTCGTCGACCCCTCGATGGCGCCGCCCGGCAAGCACGTGATGTCGTGCTTCGTGCAGTACGCGCCGTACCATCTCTCGGACGGGCGCACGTGGGACGACGCCGAGCGCGACGCGTTCGGCGAGACCGTGATCGCGACGCTCGAGGAGCGCTTCCCGAAGATCCGCGAGCTGATCCTGCATCGGCAGGTGCTCACGCCGCTCGACATCGAGCGGATCACGGGCCTGACCGAGGGCAACATCTTCCAGGGCGAGCTCTCGCTCGAACAGCTGTTCTTCAACCGCCCGGTTCCCGGGTGGGCCCGCTACCGGACGCCGATCAAGGACCTGTGGATGTGCGGTTCCGCCACGCATCCGGGCGGCGGGATCATGGGCGCGCCGGGGCGGATCGCCGCGCTCGAGCTCCTGGGCGCGCGCTCGGGGGGTTCGGCGGGCAAGGTCGCCTGATGGCCGGGCGCTACGACGCGGTCGTGGTCGGCGCGGGGCACAACGGTCTCACTACCGCCGCCTACCTCGCCAAGGCCGGCCGGTCGGTCCTGGTGCTCGAGCGACGCGGACGCGTGGGCGGCATCCTCGACACGATCGAGCTCGCCCCCGGGGTTCGGGTGCCGGGCATCGTCCATACGGTGGGACGCCTCCGCAGGTCGGTGATCCATGACCTCGGGCTCGTGAAGCAGGGACTGGTCACGGTGGAGCCCGGCGTGCGCGTGTTCGCGCCGCAACCCGAGGGCCCACCGCTCACGCTCTGGTCGGACGCCACCAGGACGGCGGACGAGCTGCGCGGTCGTTCGCCGGCGGATGCCGAGGCGTACCCGGCGTTCGACAAGAAGGTGCGGTCGCTCGCGTCGTTCCTGTCGTACCTGCACGCGATCACCCCGCCGGACGTGAAGGACCCGTCGCTCGCGGACGCGCTGAACGGGCTGAAGCTCGGGAACGCGTTCCGGCGGCTGGGCAAGAAGCCGGGCCGGGAGGCGACACGCGCGCTCCCGATGGCGATCGCGGACTACGTGGCGGAGGCCTTCGAGAGCGACGCGGTTCGGGGCGCGATCGCCGCGCGGGCGGTCCAGTACACGGCGATGGGGCCGTGGTCGGCCGGGACGACGGCCGTGCTGCTCGCCGACTCGGCCGGCAACGATGGCGGCGCCGCCGGGCAGTCGACGATCGCGCAGGGGGGCCCCGGCGCCCTTGCGGAGGCGCTCGAGACCGCGGCCCGCGCGTTCGGCGCGGAGATCCGGA
>Ga0081455_10007625_pt1 | contig 11370 bp, 10 predicted proteins | sample TabmetS3T2R1_FD_70207 | JGI IMG/M metagenome (GOLD analysis project Ga0081455, IMG submission 70207) | Tabebuia heterophylla rhizosphere microbial communities from the University of Puerto Rico - S3T2R1 | ecosystem: Host-associated > Plants > Roots > Rhizosphere ...
GTCATCACGTTGACTTGGGTATTCACCGGGTTGGTGCCCCAGATCACGACGAGATCGGAGACACCCATCTCGCGCGGGTCGACGCCGGCGATCTTGCCGGTGCCGATGGCAAACCCGATGCGCGCGACGGTCGCACAGATGGTGCCGTAGAAACGCGAATACTTCTTCACATGCGACAGGCGATTGATGCCGTCGCGCATCACGAGCCCCATCGTGCCGGCGTAGTAATAGGGCCAGACAGACTGAGCACCGAACTCGCGCTCGGCCCGGTCGAACCGCGCGGCGATTTCGTCGAGCGCCTCATCCCAGGAGATCCGCGCGAACTGGCCGGAGCCCTTCGGCCCGGTGCGGCGCATCGGATAGAGCACCCGGTCGGGATGGTGAATGCGCTCGGCGTAGCGCGCGACCTTGGCGCAGACGACGCCCGCCGTATAGGTCTGCACCTTGGAGCCGCGGACCCGGCCGATCGAGCGGCCGTCGATCACCTCGACGTCGAGCGCACACGCCGACGGGCAATCATGCGGACAGGTGGAGTGGCGGATTTCGACCTTGGCATGCTGGTTCATGCGTTTCTAGGTAACATCAAACATCGCGGTCGCCGAGGGGCTTTATCCGCCAATGCACCAGCAAAAACGGCCGTTAGCCATGCATCAGGCGCCCAAATAGGCGCCGCCATTGGCGTGGATCGCCTGCCCATTGATATAGCGCGCGGCGGGGCCGCACAGGAACCGCACGGTTGCCGCGACATCTTCCGGCCGGCCCCGGCTGCCGGTGATGGTCTGGTGCGTCAGATGATGCGCCGGCTCCGGCTTGTCCTTCGGCCGTGGCGTGCCGATCAGCCCGGGGACCACGCAATTCACGGTGATGCCGTCGTCGGCCAGGTCGTGGGCCAGCGCCCGGGTGAAGCCGATAATGCCGGCCTTCGCCGTCACCACATGGGCGCGATTTTTCGCTCCCGTATGTGCGCTGAGGCCGCCGATATTGACGATGGTTCCTGCGCCGGACTGCCGCAGCGCCGGCAGGCAGGCCTTCACGCAGTGAAAGGTGCCGTCGAGGGTCACGTCGAGGATTTCGCGCCACGCCGCATAGTCCATCTCGGCGAACGGCTTTTCGCGCCGCAGCGCGGCATTGTTGACGAGGATATCGATACGGCCGAATTGCTTCACGGCGGCATCCGCCATCGCCTGCACCGCGCCGGCATCGGCGACGTCGCCGATATGAACCAGCGCCTTGCCGCCCGCGGCCTCGATCTCGCGCGCGACGCCTTCCGCCTCGGCCCGATTGCTGCGCGCATTGACCACGACGGATGCACCGCCTTCCGCCAGCGTCAGGGCGATGGCGCGGCCAATATTGCGGCCAGCGCCGGTGACGATAGCGACCTTGCCGGAGAGTTCTCTGGTCATGAGTTGCTACCCGCGCAATGAGGACAAATCGATGCGGCCACCAAAAAGTCCCGCCATCAGTTTCAACGCCGCATCGCCTTGTTCAGCGCTCCAGCCGCCATGCTCCGTGTTGAGCAAAAATTTGTCGATGACATCCTGCCGCGTCAACGGCTCCTGCGCGCCACCCCGCAGATGGGGCTGCCGGTCTTCGACCACGCTGCCGTCCGTGAGGGTAGCGCGGATGTGGCCGGTATAATTGTTCGGATAGGGATTGTCCGGATCGATCACGAATTTCACCTTGGCAGCCAGCGCCAGCACGCGCGGATCGCCGATCGCATCTTCCGTGAACGCGCCGAGGCCGACGCCGCCATGCACGAAGCCGGTGGCCAGCAGATAGGGCACGGCGAACTTGGCGGCATAGCCGTTGGGCGGGCGCTGCTTGTCGGCCAGCGGCTCCCAGAGACGGTGCACCGTTCCCTCCGCCACCTCGCAGACAATCTCGGCGACATCCTCAGGTTCGATACCGCGCGCGGCCAGCCGGCGCGCGCAATCGATATAAGGCTGCGCCATGGTCCCGCATGGATAGGGCTTGAACGCCAGCGTGTCCGTTACCCAGCGCGTGCCGAAATCACCCGTCAGCGCGTCGTAGTCGCCTTTCGCGGTGTGCGCGAAGCCATGGAACAGCCCGTGCACGCCCTCGAACACCGTGCGCGGACCGACGAACCCTCCCCGCGCCAGCAGCGCCGCGCGGATGCCCGATTGCGCCGCCCACCCGGCATGCAGCCGCTTGGTCCAGGCGCCCTCGGCGAGATATTCGATGATGCCGCCGGCCATGCTGCCGGCGACGCCGAGCGCATCGACGATCTGTCTGACGTTGAGGCCAAGCGACGCGCTGACACCGGCGGCCGCCCCCATCGCACCGAAGATCGCGGTCGGGTGGAAGCCGGCCTTGTGGACCGCCTTGGGCACCACGAGACTCAAGCGGCAGAGCACTTCGGTGCCGACCGCGATCCCGATCAGCGCCATGCGGCCGTCGGGATTATGCCGCTCGCAGGCGGCGAGCACGGCTGGCACGATCACCGCGCCGGCATGCACCGGGCCGCCCTCGAACGTGTCGTCGAAATCCTCGCCATGCGCGGCGGTGCCATTGACGAAGGCAGCGCCTGCTGCGTTCAGCGTGCGTTGGTGCCCGATCGCGGTGCAAACACCGTCATCGTCGCAACCTGCCAACACGCTTTCGACGTAATCCTGGTTGCGCGCGGTGACGCATAGCCCGACGACGTCGATCAGCAAATCTTCGCATTTGCGCATGGTCGCCGCCGGCAATGCGCCGGGCCTGAGCGCGACGATCATTTCGGCCAGCGTCTCGGCAACTGAAATTCTGGGCAGTCCGGAGGCCATGCCGGTCAAACGCGGAAGATCTTGGTGTAGCGCGCCTTGATGGCCTCGCTTTCCTTCTCCACCGCCGCCGCGTCGTCCTTCATGGTCTTGATGTCCTTGAGCGGCGTGCGGCCCGCCTTCTCGACCGTTTGCGAATGCACCGAGCGGAGGCCACCGACATCGATGATGAGCTGCTGGGCTTCCCGGCTGAGGCTGAACGACTGGAACAGCCGCGCCGCGTTGGGATTGGGAGCATCCTTGAATATGCCGTTCGGCCCGATGATCAGCGGCGAGCCTTCCGTGGCATAGACCGGCTCGACCGGACGGCCCGCCTCCTTCATCTGGAAGATATTGTACTCATTGCCGTCGGCCATCACCGCGCGCTCGCCGAGATCGAGCTTCTTCGGCGGATCGGCCGATGACTGCACCTGCATGATGTTCTGCTTTGCGAGTTTCTCGAAGAAGCTCCAGCCGAGATCGCGCTGCATCTGGTAGGTCGCGGTCATGATCGTGCCGCTGTAGCCGGGGTGCGCCTTGACGATCTTGCCCTTCCATTTCGGATCGAGCAGGTCGGCAAAACTCTTTGGCGCCTCCTCCGCTTTCACCATGTTGGTGTTGTAGGCGATGATGCTGAGCCAGACGCGGAAGCTCGCAAACTGGCCGTCGGCATCCTTGTGCTCGGCCGGATAGAATTTTGCGACGTCTTCCGGCACGTAAGGCGCCAGGATGCCGTCGCGCTTCCAGACGATGAAATGCGCGGCATCGGACGAATTCACTACGTCGACGGCGTGGATGTTGCTGGCATATTCCTGGCCGATGCGCTGGAAAACGCGCTCGGCGCCTGTGCGCTCGACGCGCACTGCAATGCCCGGATATTTCGCCTCGAACGCCTTGGCCAGTTTCTCCGCGACCGGCAGATCGGTCGAGGTGTAGTAGATGACCTTGCCTTCCTTCTTCGCCGCCTCGATCAGCGCCGGCGTCACCGATTCCGGTGGCGGCGCGGCGGCCATCACGCGCGTGGAAAATGCTGCGCCTGCGAGAACAGCGCCGGTGCCGGCCAGCATATGGCGGCGGGAAATCCCTGGGTGTTGCATGTTTTCGTTCCCCGCGCTGTTGGCGAAGTTAGGTACACCTGAACCCCATGCATTATTCCTATGGATCGGCGGCTGTCCATCGCCGACGGCGCATTGCTGTCGCGGCTACTGCCTAAGTATTACTGCGCGGGACAGGCCGCGCCGGTTTTCACCCAGGCTTCCACCAGCGCGCCGGCCTGTTTTTGCGTGCCCGGCACGGGGCTGCGGTTTCCGCCCGGAGCCCAGGCCCAACCGACCAGCGTGTCCTCGCCGATATGATGGATGAGTTCCTCGAGCTTGCGCCCGCCATTGCGCGCGGGATCCTTGAGCTGCGCGCAGATTTCGGCAACGGTCTTGCCTTCCCACGCCATTTCGCGCGGCGCCAGGTGCCATTCCGGATGGCCCGGCATGCGGCCAGGCTCGAAGTTCGCATGCTTGTGGCAACTTGAGCAGCGCATCGCCGGAAGGCCATGCCCATCCGCACCGCGCGTCACCGGCGGCTGATGCAGCCGTCCCTCGTCGCCTTGCCGCGGCCGGTCGGTCGCGGGATGGCAATTGGTGCAGCGCGGATGCATCAGCACCTTGCCCAGCTCGGTAAACATGGCCGCCGATCGCGCATTGGTATCGGCGATCGAAGCAAAGCTTTCCGGGCTTGCCAGCGTGGGCGACGCGGTCTGGGAAACGGCGTAGCCGGCAAACATGCTCGTCGCGACCGCGACCGTGGCGGCCGCAAGCTGAAACCGCAGTTCCGATTTCATGCCGCATTCCCCTCGCGCGCGCTCATTGGTTAGCCACGATATAGCGCTTGGAATCCGCGAGGATCACGTCGCGCACGGCTTCGTGGTATTTGATGTAGCCGGTGCAGCGGCAGATGTGACCATCGAGCGCTTCCGCGATGGTGCTTTCAAGATCGGCGCGCTTGACAGGCGCCTTGGCCAGACGCTCCAGCAGAACCTGCCCCTCGTTGAGGAAACCCGCGGTGCAATAGCCGCACTGGAAGGCGAAGTGCGCGATGAACGCCTTCTGCAGCGCCGAGAGTTCGCCATCCCTGGCATGGCCCTCGATCGTGCGAATGGTCTTGCCGTCAAAGCTTACCGCCGACGCGACACAGGTCGGGCTGGTGTAGCTCGTGCCATCGGGATCATCGACGATCACCGCGCAGCTCAGGCACTGCGCGGCGCCGCAGCCGAACTTGGTGCCGGTCATGCCGAGATATTCGCGCAGGAAATCGTTCATCGAGAGTTCATCGCGAACATCCACCGGCCCAAGCGCGCGGCCGTTGATCGTGAGGCTCAATTTGGTCACGCCAAAACTCCCTTGAGCAGGCTTGCGGTCACCGGCAGCGATTGGAAACGGCGGCCGGTCGCGTCGAAAATCGCGTTCAGGATGGCGGGTACCACCGGAACCATGACGACTTCCGCCATGCCCTTCGGCGGCTCGTCCGGCGTCAACGGCGGCAGCATCTCGATTTCGAGATCGTGCAACGGCAGGTCCGATCCGCGCGCGACGAGGTATTGCCCGAGATTCCACTGGCCGTTGCCGGGACCGCCTTCGAAAGGTGGCAGCGTCTCGAGCAAGGCATAGCCGACGCCCATCGCAAAACCGCCCTGCGCCTGCCCCATCACCACTTCAGGCACCAGCGCCTGGCCACACTCGAACACGCTATAGGCCTTGGCGATACGGAGCGCGCCGGAGGCACGGTCGATCTCGATGCGGACCACCGTGCCGCACATCGAGGTATAGCTGGTGCCGATCCGGTTGTTGTCCGTCGGTGGAAATTTGACGCTGAGGCGGTTGATGCGTTCGAACCTGCCCCCACCCCGGCGCACGGCCAGCGCATCGATCTCGGCGCGATACTGTTCGCCAAAAAGCGGAAAACGGGCGCGCGACCAGTCCCAGCGGGAGAAGCTGTGCGCCACCGCCCCGGTCACAAGATTGCGCGCATGCGCTGTTGCGGCGAGCGCCGGCAGCGGCAGCGGCGCAAGGCCGGCCAGCACGAGCTGCCCGTCCTTCCACTGAGCCTTAGACCAATCCTTGGCGCGGCGGTCATTCGGCGCGATGCCCCATAGCTGCAGCGCGGCCGGCCACAGGCCGAAGCGGAAGATCACACGCGCCGCCTCGGCGGCCGCATGGGTGCCGACATGCGCGCCGATCGATGCGCTGGTCGCCGAGCTGATCGCAGGCACCCAGCGAGGATTTCTCTCTGCCGCGTCCTGCGTCTTCTGGTCCATCGTGTAGGGATCGCCCGACGTGACCAGTCCGAGCGCGTCGTAGGTGTCGACCCGAGCCACCGAGACTTCGTCGGCGACTGCGCCGAGATGGAGGGCGACGCGGTTTGCAAGCGCGGTGCCGATGCCGTTGCCCATCTCGGTATGATCGCAATAGATCGTGACCTTGCCGTCTGGAGACAGTTCGATACGCCCCAGCGAACAATCGGCGCCGGTGCCATAATCCTTGGTGACGCACGCAACGCCGGTGCCGACAAGGACGCCCTGCGGCGCGGCCGATTTGTGCCGCGCGCGCTGCTGCCAGATCGGATGCTTCTCGAGCTTGTCGAGAATTTCCGGGGTGCGGACCGAAACGCCGTAGGGATTGCCGGTCATGGTCCGGCCTTTTGGCCCGAGCGCGTTGCGTCGCCGGAACTCGATCGGGTCGAGCGGCAAGGCGGTCGCGACTTCGTCGACAAGCACTTCCAGCGCGGTCATCGTCTGCAGCGTGCCGTAGCCGCGCATCGATCCCGCGGTCACCCCTCGGGAATGCAGCGCCACCGTGGTGACGTCGACTTTCGGAACATCATAGATGCCGATCGCCGCGGTCGCACCCACGGTCGCCACATTGGGCGAGAAATTCGCCAGCCCGCCACCGTCGAGAACATGGTCTGCGGCGAAGGCCTGGATCTTGCCGGTCGCGCGGTCGACGCCAATCCGCGATCGCATCTTGAAGGGGTGGCGCTTGATGCCGCCCTGAAACTGCTGATAGCGGTCATGCGCCAGCCGGACCGGATGGCCGGGGAAGAACATCGCCGCCAGCGCCACGTACAGCACGAACGGCGTGTGATCGCGGCCGCCGAAGCCGCCGCCCATATAGGTGAACTGGGCGTTGATGCGCGCCGGCTTGAAGGGCGCGCGGGCTTCGCCGAGCAGATGCGCGATCGAGTCCGCCGCCTCATAGGGCGACTGCACGCCCAGCACCAGTTCGAGGCCGCCGCTCCGGCCGTCGTACCAGGCGAGCCCGGATTCCGGTTCGAGAAACATCGGATCGACCGACTGCGTCTCGAATTCGCGGTCGAGCACCAGCATGTTCGCATTCTTGGCCGCAAGTTCGCCGCGGATCCGTTCGCCATGGACGGCAGCCTTGGCATAGGCCGCCTCGGTATCCTTCGCGGCGGGCGACCATATCGGCAGCGGCGAGCTTTGCGAGCGTCCCGGGCTGACCCAGCCGGCCAGGATGGGCGAATAGACGTCGGGCGTATCAGGTGTTGCACCGGCCACGCGGGTGAAGCGATAGGCGCCGTAGGCGGGCATCGCGACCGGACCGGTCTCCTCGCCGAACTTCACGAACGTTCCATCGCGCAAGGCGAGCCGCGCCTGATCGAAGGCGTCGAACGTCTCGAAGATCAGAAGCCCGACCGGCTGCCCGAGATAGATCGGCGTCTTGCCGAGCGGGCAGAACAGATCGCCGGCGTAGAATTCGGGAACGCGTGCGCCGATCCGGGCCAGATCCGCCGCGGTAACCACCACGGAGGGCTTCAGCGCGCCGGTGAGCCGCCCGAGGTCCATTCCAAGATAGACGTGCGTCGCATCCGGCGCGCGGATCAGCATCGCATGCGACGTTTTGGCCGGCCAGCCCGGAAGATCGCTCGCCCGGAAATCGGATGCATAGAGCTTGGCGCCGGTGACCTTGGCGACGCCATCGACCCGGCCCGCGCCATTGGCGGCCGGATTCCAGTTCGCGCGTCCCGGCAGCGACGCCCGTGGCGGCAGGCCGGCGGCTTCCGCCGAAGCAAGAGGCGACAGGCTGAGCGCGATGCCGCTCGCCGATACCCAATTCAGAAAGTCGCGCCGCGAAGGCTGCATGCTCTCAGTCATTTGCCGGAACTACTTCAGATCGGCGATGGTCGCGGGCCCCGGCCCCGGCGTGACCAGTGTCGGCCATTGCTTCGAGCCGAAGGGAACAGCGGGCGGCAGGAACGGCGTCATGCCGCGCTTGCCGGTCTCGGCAATGATCGCGGCGCGCGCGTCGCCCCCCATCAACTCGTAATCCATCAGATGGTAGTTGCCGAAGAACAGCGCGCCGACCGAGCGATCGGCGATGATGCGGGTCAATGATTCCAGCATGTCGGCCGGCGTGGTCGTAAACGAGATCGTCTCGATCAACAGCAGGCGGGTATTGATCGCCTCGGGCCCGAAGAACTGCGCCAGCACGCTGAACAGCACGTTGTTCTGGCGCGCGACGTAGATCGTGTTGCTGGCCGCATAGGTCTTGTCCCAGTCGGCGCCGAGCTGCGCCTTCCACTCGGCCAGCACCGTCATCCAGTGCGCGACCTGCGTCTGTGCCGCCCATGCGACGTTCTTGGCGAGATAAGGCGCCTGCTTCTTGCCGAAGGCTTCGAGCGTGGCGAAGGGAATGACGCCCTTGGCGATGCATTCGTCCATGAAGGCGATGTTGTTCTGCAGGATGGTGCGGTTGTTGTCGCGCCAGCCCGCTTCCATCGGCGTCGCATCGAGGCCGTCGAGCGCCGATTGCATGCGGCTGCGATAGGCCAGCATCGACCCGCGCCAGGACTTGTTATCGGGGTTGTCGACATAGGGGCCGACGACCTGCACCAGCGCCATCGTGCTGTGCCCGACCGACTTGAGCAATTGATAGACGATCGGCACCTGCGGCGCGTCCATCGGCGCCATGCCCGGCCGGTAGAGGATCATCCGGCCACCCGCGCCCGAGAACAGGCCGAGGATCACCGGATGCTTGCTCAGGATGTTCTTCTGGAAAATCTTTGCTGCATCGCCGTAGAGCTCGAACATGCCGGTGTTGAGCGCCAGCATATCCTTGGTGGCCACGTCAGAAGGTGTGGTGGTGGCCTTTCCGGAGATTGGCGCCATGTAGGCGGGCAAGGTCTGGGCGGTGGCGACGGTCCCGGTCGAGAGCAATGCCGCAACGGCCAGACTGGGAGAGAGCCTCATGTCACCTTCCTTATAATTGCCCTGAAATTGTATGCCGACGAATATCTGATTCTGGGACTAGCGATCAGTCCGCGGATAGCTAGACTTGGACAGCTAGACTTGCCACGAGGCCGGTAAACGGGCCCTTTCAAAAAAAGACAGAGTTCGGGAGGTTGATATGATGCGCCTGAGGTCAGCGCTGGCGCTGGCAGCATCTCTGCTTGCGGCATCGGTTCCACTGGCCACATCAGGCCTGGCGCAGGACTATCCGTCGCGTCCCGTGAAGGTGATTGTTCCCTTCGGCGCCGGGGGACCTGCCGACGTCACCGCCCGCCAGATCGGGAACATTCTGCAGGAAACGCTCGGCCAGCCCTTCGTGGTCGAAAACCGAACCGGCGCCGGCGGGGTGATCGGCACGCAGGAAGCCATCAAGTCGCCGGCGGACGGCTATACGCTATTGATGATGTCGAACACCCAGACCGCGAATGAATCGCTGGTGCCGCAACGCAAATACGAACTGATGCGCGATCTCGTGCCGATCGCCCCGGTCAACTATTCCGACCTCGTCATCGTGGTCCACCCTTCCGTGCAGGCGAAGACGCTGCAGGAATTCGTTGCGCTCGCCAAATCGCAACCTGGCAAACTGAACTACGCCTCATCAGGCCAGGGCACGCCGTATCACATGGCGGGCGAGCTGTTCAAAGCCATGGCCGGCATCGATCTCGTGCACGTACCTTACAAGGGTGCTGGCCCCGCCGTCACCGATGTTCTCGGCGGCCAGGTGCCGGTGCTGTTCGCGGTTCCGGGAACCGCGATTCCCCACATCAACGCCGGCAAGTTCCGCGCGATCGGCATCACGGGCGACGCCCGATTCAAGTCGCTTCCCAGCGTGCCCACGTTCGCGGAGCAAGGCATCCAGGGCGTGGACGGCACGATCATCATCGGCTTCGTTGCGCCGACCAAGATGCCGCGCTCCATCGTGACGCAGCTCTACGACACGCTCGCGAAAGTGCTGGCGACGAGCGAAGTGACCGACAAGCTCAACGACTTCGGATTGACGGTGGTCGCCGCCGATCCGGAACGATCGGCGAAGCTGTTGGCGGACGAAACCGCGCTGTGGGCGAAGGTCGTGAAGAGCGCCGGGGTGAAGCTCGAGTAAGTCAGCTCTCGTTGTGCGCCACGTTGATGCGGCGGCGCGTGCGCCCCTCGACGTCGTAGATGTTGAAGTCGCTCATCATGCGCCCATACAGGTGCAGGCTCACGGCGCGCGGACGTTCGGCCGGCACGCCGGTCACGTGGATGTGGTCCGGATTCGGCACGAAGCTGGTCACCGCGCCATGGCGCAGCAGCACCGTGCCGCCGCGCGCCAGCTCGATGCCCAGGTTGCGCGCCGCGGCGACGCCGCGGTTTTCTTGAGCGGCAACTCGAAGGCGGCTGTCCTGAGCGGCTCTGGCTTCGACGATCGCACGGGTGCCGTCGCGCGAGCCGTCGTCGACGACAAGGATTTCGAGCGGATGGTAGGTCTGCGCGAGTGCCGACTGGAGCGTCTCGCCGATCCATCGTTCGCCGTCGCAAACGGGAAGAACGATGGAGACGAGAGGCTCAGTCGGCATTCAGCATCGGGCGGGACCTCACCGTGCGGCCAGTGCCGGAACGCGTCCAGCCGCCGGCGCCCCTGAAGGGAAAGATGCCGCCGTCCGGCCGTAGACCACCGCGGCGCACAGCACGCCGACGAAGAACGGGAAGAGCGCCGGACCGATCGGGCCGATCTGCGCCGTCAGCACGGTCGCGCCGGTCATGATGATGATCAGTCCGCCCGCCGCAATCGGAGTCAGCTCGCGGTGGATCCTGAACAGTCCGGGGAGGACGAGTCCCAATCCGCCCAGCACTTCGGCCACACCGATGAAGCGGAGGAAGAGGCCGGGCAGGACGATCGGGCCCTGTTGCAACGCTTCGAGCGGAAGCACGAGCTTCACGCCGCCGGCAAACAGGAAGAGCAGCGCCAACACGGTCTGAACGGTCCACAGCAGCAGGTTCTTGGTTCGCATCATCGTATCTCCTCTGCTCCGTGGTCGAACGGACCCCGCCGGATTCGACATCTGCGGCTGAAAGGTGGTCTGATCGGAGTTCCTGTGAGTCCCGCGGAACCCATTCAGGACACCATCAACGCCGTCTACGAGTCGGACTCGCGCCGGGTCCTGGCGACGCTCATCCGCCTGCTCGGCGATTTCGACGCGGCGGAAGAGGCGCTCCACGATGCCTTCCGCGCCGCGCTCGAGCAGTGGCCCAAGGAGGGCGTCCCGTCGAACCCCCGCTCCTGGCTCGTCTCGGCCGGGCGCTTCAAAGCCATCGACGCGATGCGGCGGCGGTCCC
>Ga0081455_10007626_pt1 | contig 11369 bp, 8 predicted proteins | sample TabmetS3T2R1_FD_70207 | JGI IMG/M metagenome (GOLD analysis project Ga0081455, IMG submission 70207) | Tabebuia heterophylla rhizosphere microbial communities from the University of Puerto Rico - S3T2R1 | ecosystem: Host-associated > Plants > Roots > Rhizosphere ...
GTGAAGGGTGCGACCGGCATGCTGACCGTCAAGCAGCTCGAGGAGCTGGCCGACGCCGGCGAGATCGACACCGTCCTTTGCATGTTCACCGACTTCCAGGGGCGCTTCGTCGGCAAGCGCATCCTCCCCTACTTCTTCCTCGAGGACGTCCTCGGCGAGGAGGGGCTGCACGCCTGCCTGTACCTCATCGCGATCGACATGGAGATGGAGCCGCTGCCCGGTTTCGAGTTCGCCAGCTGGGAGACGGGCTACGGGGACTTCAAGATGATCCCCGACGTCTCGACGCTCCGCCTGGTCCCGTGGCTCCCCAAGACCGCGATGGTGATCTGCGACGTCGCCGACGAGCACACCAACGAGCTGGTCGAGGTCGCGCCGCGGACGATCCTGCGCCGGCAGGTGGAACGCGCCACGGCCGCCGGCTACACGTTCAAGGCCGGGTCGGAGCTCGAGTTCTACCTGTTCAAGGACTCGTTCGAGGAGGCCGCGCAGAAGCGCTATCAGGACCTGCAGCCATCCTCGCCCTACATCATGGACTACCACATGCTGCAGACCACCAAGGACGAGTGGATCATCCGCCAGATCCGCAACGGGATGCTCGGCGCGGGCATCCCGATCGAGTTCTCCAAGGGCGAGTTCGGCAAGGGCCAGCACGAGATCAACATCACCTATGCCGACGCGCTCACGACGGCGGACAACCACGCGATCTACAAGCACGGCGTCAAGGAGATCGCCGCCCTGAGCGGCGCCGCCATCACGTTCATGGCCAAGTGGACGATGGACGAGGCCGGCTCGTCGTGCCACATGCATTCGAGCGTGTGGAGCGAGGATGGATCGGAATCGCTGATGTGGGACGACGCCGGACCGAACCACATGTCCGAGACCTTCCAGCACTTCCTCGGCGGCCAGATGGAGTCCGCCCGAGAGGCGGCGTGGATGTACGCGCCGTTCGTCAACTCGTACAAGCGGTACCAGCTCGGCTCGTGGGCGCCGACCGCGATCGTGTGGAGCAACGACAACCGCACGTGTGGGTTCCGCGTGGTCGGCGAGCACGGAGGGTTCCGCGTCGAGTCCAGGCTGCCGGGGGCCGACGTCAATCCGTACCTCGGGTATGCGGCGACGATCGTGACCGGGCTGCATGGGATCCAGAACAAGATCGAGGCGCCGGCCATCTTCCAGGGGAACGCCTACGAGGCCAAGGACGTCCCGCGTGTGCCCTCGTCCCTCCACGAGGCGATCGACGCGATGGGCAAGAGCGAGACGCTGCGGGAGGGGTTCGGCGACTATGTCTTCGAGCACCTGCTGAACATGGCGCGCCAGGAGCAGATCATCTTCGACAACAACACGGTCACCGACTGGGAGCTGGTGCGCTACTTCGAGCGCGGCTGAGCGCGTTCTGAGGTCGTTCTGAGGTCGTGCCGCTCGGCGCCGGCCTTGGCCTCGGCTCGGTCGGATCTCTTGACAATCGAACGTATGTTCGATATGCTACCTGTTCTCCTCCCCCGTGACCAGCCGAGGTCGCGGTGCAACACGACGAAGACGACGCGCTCATCAGGAGCATCGACGCGGAGCACGCCCGGATCGCCGGTGCGCAGCGTCGGATGCTCCGACTGATCGCCCAGGCCGACAGCCGAAAGAGCTGGGTGGACGTGGGCGCCCGGGACACGGCGCACTGGCTGTCGATGCGATACGGCGTCTCGTACTGGAAGGCCCAGCGCTGGATCGCGGCGGCGCACGCGCTCGAGTCCTTGCCGCTCGTCTCCGACGCCCTGTCGACCGGGGAGCTGCACATGGACAAGGCCGTCGAGCTCACGCGGTTCGCCACACCCGAGACGGAGTCACGCCTGTTGATCTGGGCCGGCGGCGTGTCCTGTGGAGCGATCCGGCGCAAGGCGGACATCGCGACGCGCCGGACGCGAGACGACCTCGTGGACGTGGAGAGGAGCCGGTCCCTGACGTGGTGGACGTTCGACGAGGGTCGCCGCTTCGGTCTTCAGGGCGAGCTGCCCTCCGCGCAGGGCGCGGTCGTGGCCAAGGCGCTCGACCGCGTAGCCAGGGATGTCCCCGCCATGCCGGACGAGGAGGGCCCGGCCGGTACCGAGGCGCGTCGCGCCGACGCCCTGGTCGCCCTGTGTTCGTCGGGGGGCCGGCCCGAGGACGAACCCGACCGTGCAACCGTCATCGTCCACGCCCGGATGGCGGGGACGGACGGCGAGCTGAGCGAGTGCGAGGTCGAGGACGGGCCGGCGATCGACGCCGATGCGGCTCGAAGGCTGGCGTGCAACGCGCGGAGGCAGACCGTGGTCGAGGACGGGACCGGGCTGCCGGTCCGTCTCGGCCGCGTGACGAGGGAGCCGCCGGCCTGGATGGTTCGCCACCTCAAGTACCGGGACGGGGAATGCCGGTTCCCCGGGTGCGGCTCCAGACGCTTCACGCAGGCACATCACATCGTGTGGTGGGAGAGCGGCGGTTCGACGGATCTGGAGAACCTCGTGCTCGTCTGCACGTTCCATCACCGGCTCGTGCACGAGTACGGCTGGCGCGTCCGGCGGGAGGAGAATGGGGACGTGAGCTGGTTCCGTCGGGAGGGGCAGCCCTATCGCGCGGGACCGTCACCACCCCAGCAGCTCATCGCCTCATGAGGCCTTCCCGGCGGCGATGGCTCAGCCGTCGAAGACGGGCCTGAGGGCCGCGTAGAGGTCTCGGTACCGGCGGTATCCGTCGTCGTACGCGTCCCGGCGCTCGGGATCGGGCTGGTGCTCCTCGGGCCGGAAGGCGACGAACGCCTTCACCGCGTCCCCCACGGTGGCGTGCACGCCCGACGCGACGGCGGCCAGGATCGCGGCGCCGGTAGCGGTCGTCTCGACGCTGGCCGGGACGCGGACGGGAAGGCCGGTGACGTCTGCCTTGATCTGCCGCCAGAGCGGTCCCTTCGCGCCGCCGCCGACGATCGTGAGGCGTCGGACGTCCAGGCCCGCGTTCGACATGGCGTCGAGGATGTCCCGCAGCGCGAAGGCGCTTCCCTCCAGGATCGCGCGGGTCATGTGGGCACGAGAGTGCGCGAGCGTGAGGCCGTAGAACACGCCGCGGGCGGCCCCGTTCCACTCGGGCGCCATCGCGCCCTGCATGCACGGCAGGAAGATGAGGCCCTCGGCCCCGGGCGGCACGCGTTCGGCCTCCCGGGAGAGCAGGTCGTACGCGTCTCCCAAGCCCTCGGCCTCGGCGCCGCGTTCGATCGGCGCGAACTGGTCGCGCCACCACCGCAGGTTGCCGCCCGAGACGAACCCGGGGTTCTCGAGCAGCCAGGCATCGGGGTCGGCGTGGGGATGGCACTCGACGAGCATCGTCGGGTCCTCGCGCGGTTCGCTCGAGGCGGCGCAGACCGGTTCGGCGGTGCCGACCACGTCGCACACCTCGCCCGGTTCGAACACGCCCGCCCCGAGCGTCGCCGCCATCTCGTCGCCGCTTCCGACCGCGACGACGGTGTCCGGTGACAGGCCGGTCGCGTCCGCGAACGCGGCGGTGATCGTCGAGATCGGGTCGGTCGCGGCCACCACCTCGGGCAGCATCGACTCGGGGACGTCGACCGCGGCGAGCGCCTCGGGCGACCACTTGCGGGAGCGCGGGTCGAGCAGGGCCATGGAGGACGCGTTCGAGTAGTCGACCGCGAGCGGGCCCGCGATCTGCCGAAGGACGTACGTCCCCGGCGTCTGCAGCGAGGCGGCCTCCGACCACCGGTCCGGCTCCTCGTCCCGAACCCACAGGGCCTTGAAGATCGCGTGCGACGAGTCCAGGTTGGCGCCGACGGCCCGGTAGAAGTCGGCCGGCGATATGCCTTCGGCGACCGCGGCCGCCTGTGCCTCGGCTCGGCGGTCCATCCAGATCATCGCCGGCCGGAGCGGGCGTCCCTCGCCGTCGCACAGAACCATCCCGTCCAGCTGCGAGCCGAACGAGAGGCCCTTCACCGCCGACGGACCCTCGGGGATGTGACCGAGCAGCTCGCGGACGCCGGCCGCGACGGCCTCGGGCCAGGCGTCGGGATCCTGCTCGGCGGCGCCGGGGAACGGGAACGACAGGTCGTAGGTCTGGTACGAGGACGCCGTCAGCGTGCCGTCGGCGGCGTACAGCGCGCAGTTGGTCCCCTGCGACCCGACGTCGCAGCCGATCACGTACGGGCCGGTCGCGGCCACGGTCATGGAAGGATGACCACCTTCAGCCCGCTTCCCTCCCGGATCGTCTCGAACCCCTGAGCGATGTGGTCGAGCGAGAACCGGTGCGTGACGACGCGCGCGAGCTCCTCCTGACGGCGGTCGAGGTAGTCCATCGTGATCCGGTACTGGCGATGGGTGGCTCCGTACGCGCCCAGGATCGCCAGCTCCTTGTAATGGAGCTCGTTCATGTCGAGCGGACTCACGGGGTCGTGCTTGGGCAGGCCGGCGAAGTACACGACCCTCGCGCGCTTGGCCGCCATCTCCAGCGCGGCCTGCTGCGCCTGCTTCGAGGGCGCGGCCACGCACACGCGGTCGACGCCGGTTCCGCCGGTACGGGACAGGACGGCCTCGACGCCGTTGTCCTCGCCGGCGACGAACGCGTCGTCGACGAACTGGCCGACGATCCCCATCGCGATGTCGAGGCGATCCTGCTTGACGTCGGTCATGTAGATCCGGCTCGCGCCCCGGTCCCGACACATCACCGCCTGCCAGCAGCCGATCGGCCCGGTCCCCAGGATCACCACGGTGTCGCCAAGGCGCACGTCGAGCATCTCGATGCCGTTGAGCGCGCAGGCGAAGGGGTCGGCGACCGTCGCCAGATCCGAGGGCAGGTCTGCCGGCAGCGGGATCAGGTTCTTCGTCGCGATCGGCGGGACGGCCGCCCACTCCGCGTAGGCGCCGGGGAAGGGGTCGTACCCGTACAGGAGGTGGTGTTCGCACAGGTTCTGGAACCCCTCCATGCACCATCGGCACTCGCCGCAGGTCAGGATCGAGCCGAGGAAGACGCGGTCGCCGGGCGAGACGCCGGGCGGGAGCACGGCCTCGGGCCCGACCTCCTCGAGCACGCCGACCGGCTCGTGCCCGAGCACCCAGGGCGCGGGCGCCTTCGGGTCGCCGTTGAAGAACGTCCGGGCGTCGGTTCCGCAGATGCCACACGCCTCGACGCGCAGGACCGCGCCGCGCGGGTCGACCTTGGGCTCCTCGGCGTCTCGGATCTCGACCGCGTTCACCTCGGTCATGAACGCGGCCCTCACCGGACCACCTCCTCGCCGAACCGAGAGCCGCTCACGATCCGAGCTCCTCCACCAGCGACTCGTTCGCCTTGTCCGAGCTCCACCGCTCGCGGATCACGCGCGAGAGCGCACGGGTGATCGCCTCGGGCGAACGATGCATGAAGATGTTCCGGCCGACCGAACAGCCGATCGCGCCGGCCTCGACGGCCACCTGCATGCGCCACAGCAGCTCCTTGTCCTCCAGCCGCGAGCCGCCGGCCAGCACGACCGGGATGCCGTTGGCCGCCTCCACGAGCCTGCCGAAGGAGTCGGCGTCGCCCGGCCAGTTGGTCTTGACGATGTCGGCGCCGAGCTCGGCACACAGACGCACGTTCCGCCGCAGGTACTCGAACCCGTACTGCTCCTTGAGCGCCTCGACCGTGGCGTAGGTCGTGGGGAACTCCGCCTCCGCGATGAACGGCATGCCGAGCGCCGCGCACTCGCGCCCGACCGAGGACAGGATGTCGAGCATCCCGGTCTCGGTGTCGCCGCCGAGGGCGGTGAACAGCACGACCGCGTCGGCGCCGAGCACGAGCGCCTCCTCGACGTCGGCGATCTGCACGATCTCGGGACGATCGCCGCCGGGATCGGCGGAGGCCGAGAGCAGGAGCGCGAGCGAGGTCGTCGGCGAGAAGGCCGGTTCGGCGACCCGGATCATGCCCTTGCTCATCATGATCACGTTCGCCCCGCCGGCCACCGTCTCGCGGGTCCGCGACTCGATGTCGGCGAGCGGTTCGAGGAACGTGGGAGAGGTCATCCCGTGGTCGAGGGCACAGATCACCGAGACGCCCGCGGGGTCGATCACGCGCTTGAGGCGCATGGACTTGCCGATCTTCGTGGTCATCGAGCCTCCTTCGGGCCCGGGAGCGAGCGCCAGCAACGAGCTCGCTCCTCGAGTCCCGGTCGCCGGGAGCATGCCAGACATCGCCCCTCGAACGCGACCCGGGTACGGCGATGGCCCGAGGCGCCGAAGGGCCCGGCTAGACTGACCCGATGCGTCCCGTCCTGCTGATCGGGCACGACGACTGGGAGACGTTCGGGGTCGCGCCGAGCACCCTGGAGGAGGACGGCGTGCCCTGGATCGGGCACCTGTCCCACACGGGCAGGCCGCTTCCGGACCTGTCCGAGATCTCCGGGCTCGTGATCTACGGCGGCGTGATGAACGTCGACATGACCGAGGCGTATCCCTTCCTCGAGATCGAGCGACGACACGTGCGCGCGGCCGTCGACGCCGGCGTCCCGTACCTGGGCATCTGCCTCGGGGGCCAGATGCTGGCCCGCGCGCTCGACCATCCGGTCTACTCGGCCGGCGTCCGCGAGATCGGCTTCAACGCGCTCCACCCGACCGCCGAGGCGGCCGGCGATCCCCTGCTCTCGGTGTTCGACGACGGCGACGTGGTGTTCCACTGGCACGAGGACACGTTCGACCTGCCGGAGGACGCGACCCTGCTCGCGACCGGCGACGAGGTGAAGACCCAGGCGTTCCGGTACGGCGACCACGCGTGGGGCACGCAGTTCCACTTCGAGGTCGACCGGGCCGAGATCGACCTGTGGCTCAAGACCGCCGGGGACGACGAGGTACGGACCTGGGGCAAGACCTCGGAGGAGATCCGGGTCGAGACCGAGCGGTTCATCGACGCCCACGAGGCCCGAGCCCGGACCCTGTTCCGCCGGTTCTGGGACGTCTGCCGCGCCGCGGCGTAGGTCACGCGCGGCCACACGTCCACGACCTCCCACGCCTTCCACGGCCTGCCTCGCGCGAGCGGGCACCCCGGGTCTACGATCGGAAGGTTCACCACGAGGGGAGGCGGTCATGGCCGGTCCGAACGTCGTGAGCTTTCGACCCGACAGGAGCGACTACGCGTGGACCTTCGGCGGGGTCGAGCCCGTGATGAAGGTCAAGCCGGGCGACGTGCTCGAGGTCTGGACCGAGGACTGCTTCGCCGGGCTGGTCCAGACGGTCCAGGACCTCCCCTCGGAGAAGATCGCCGCGTTCAACCCGCAGACGGGTCCGTTCTACGTCGAGGGCGCCGAACCCGGGGACACGCTGGTCCTGCACTTCGTCTCGATCGAGCCGTCGCGGGATTGGGCGATGTCGACGACGTTCCCGCTGTTCGGCGCGCTCACGTCGACCCTGCGGACCGTCACGCTGCAGGACCCGCTCGACGAGATCGTGTGGCGGTACGACGTCGACCGCTCGAAGCGTCTGATCCGGTTCGAGGCGCGGAACGGCGACTACTCCACGGAGCTGCCGCTCGACCCGATGCACGGGACGGTCGGCGTTGCGCCGGCCGGTGGCGAGGCGCGCTCGTCCCTGGTCCCCGACGCTCACGGCGGCAACATGGACACGCCCGAGATGCGCGCCGGCACCACGTGCTACCTGGGCGTGAACGTCGAGGGGGCGCTGTTCTCGCTCGGCGACGGCCACTGCCGGCAGGGCGAGGGCGAGACCTGCGGGGTCGCCGTCGAGGCCGCGATGGACACCGTCCTGGTCGTCGAACTCGTCAAGGGCCGGGCCACCCCCTGGCCGAGGCTGGAGACCGACGACCACATCATGTCGACGGGCTCGGCCCGTCCGCTCGAGGACGCGTTCCGGATCGCGCACGGGGACCTGACGATGTGGCTCGTGGACGAGTTCGGCCTGGACAAGCTGGACTCGTACCAGCTGGTCTCGCAGATCGCGGAGACCCCGGTGGCCAACGTCTGCGACCCGAACTACACGTTCGTCGCCAAGGCGCCGAAGGCGTACCTCCCGACTCCCGACGTCTATGCGCGGACACGCGCGGCCGTGAAGGAGGTGGCGCAGGCCTACCGATCCGAACGCGGCATCGGCTAGACCCTTCCCGCGCAGGCGCTTCGGCCACCGACTTGCGGGAGCGGGCCGGGCCGGTTCAGGATTGAACGTCGACTGCTGGTGGGGGGCGAGCCCGCACCCATCGTCGGGCGCCCCTGAGCGAGGGAAGGGGTGATGTATGGCGGCAACCGCCGACGAAAGGGCGATGATCTCCGAGCGGGTCGCTCCCGTCCTCGTCACGAGGACGCTCGGGCCGTTCGATCTGGTCGTGATCTTCGTCGCGATCGTCCTGTTCATCAACAATGCGGCCGGCGTGCAGTTCGCCGGACCGTCGGTGTTCATCTTCTGGATCGTCGCGTTCGCGACGTTCCTGATCACCGGGGCGTTCGTGACGTCTCAGCTGGGGCGCATGTTCCCGGAGGAGGGCTCGCTCTACGTCTGGACCCACAGGGTCCTCGGGCCCTTCTGGGGGTTCTTCGCCGGCTTCGTGGCGTGGTGGCCGGGGCCGATCTCGCTGGTCTTCATCGGGATCCTGTTCGCGAACTACCTCCAGCAGTTCGCCGTGCTGGCCAAGCCCAGCTGCGAGTTCCCGTGCCTGTTCACCGAGAACTGGCAGATCGGCGTCGTGATCCTCGCGGTGATCTGGTTCAGCACGCTGATGTCGTACCTGCGGATGCGCGTCACGCAGAACTACGTGAACATCCTGTTCTGGTTCTACGCTGGCGCGATCTTCCTGATCGGATTCGCCGGCGTGTGGTGGTTGCTGCAAGGCAACGGGTCGTCGACCGATTTCGGGACGGGGTGGAATCCATTCTCGGGTGACGAGCTCGCGCTCGGTCTCCCCGCCAACCTCACGTTCTTCTCGTTCGCGATCCTGGCGCTGCTGGGGATCGAGACGCCGCTGAACATGGGGGCGGAGGTGACCGGTGGCGAGAAGGCGATCCGCACGTTCCTGCTCTGGGGCTGCATCATCGTGATGGTCGCGTACCTCTGGGCCACCTGGGGCAACATGATCGTCATCGAGGCCGGCGGGGCGAACGGCACCACCGGGGGTGCCGAGAGCGTCGGCCTCGCCCTCGGGAGGTGGACCGGCGCGGCCGTCTCGCTGGTCCTGGCGTGGGTCGTCCTCACGGTCGCGGTCGTCTACAACTACTCGTTCGGGCGACTGCTGTTCGTGTCCGGCATGGAGAAGCGGCTGCCGCACCAGTTCGGCAGGGTCAACCGGAACAAGGTGCCGGCGAACGCGATCACGCTCCAGGCCGTGATCTCGACGATCCTCACGGTCCTGGTCTTCTTCATCCTGGGCCGTGGCGAGACCGATCCGTACAAGTACTTCTACATCCTGTACGCGGGCGTCACGATCGTGTGGTGCATCTCGACCGCGCTGCTGTTCCTGGACATCTTCTTCGCCAAGCGGGCCGAACCGGAGCGGTTCGAGCGCGAGCGGCGGGTCCCGTTGGGCTGGCTGTACGTCTGCGGCTTCGTCGGGTTCATCGTCAACATCCTCGCGGTCCTGTTCATCTTCGTGGGCTCGTGGTACCCGGCGGGGTTCCCGACACTCGCAGAATGGAACACCTGGATGATCGGGTTCACCGCCGTGTCCGTCATCTCCGGCATCGTGATCTACGTCATCTCGCAGAGCACGAGGAGAGGCAAGACGGACGTGGAGCTGATCGAGGCCGGCGCCGTCGACCGGGAGGTCGCGGAGGACCTTCCGCCGCCCGGCTGATCTCCGAGCGGACGGAACGTCGCGGAGGGGCGCGCGAAAGGCGCGCCCCTCCGCTCGTCTCAGGCGCCGAGCCCGTGCAAGGCCCGGCAGCTCTCCCCGAGGACCATCGCGCCCAGGCGCTCGGCGTGGCCGGTCGTGACGTAGTCGCGCTCGACGAACCCGTCCAGGACGCGCTCGAGCGCGCGCCGCGCGAGCAGCGCCGAGATCCAGAAGGCCTCCGGCTCGCCCGCCTCGTCCGAGCCGTACAGGAGCTTGGCCGCGGGAACGGTCCCGACCAGCATCTCGAGCGCCCACTCCACCTGGCCGAACCCCCAGGGGATCAGCTCGGACAGCTCGAGGTAGACGTTCGGCAACACGGAGGCGATGTAGGCGGCCTCGCGGACCCACGGGTACCCGCTGTGCACGAGGACGACCGGTTGGTCCTGCACGTCGATCAGCAGCGGGAACAGGTACTCCGGCTTGGCGTGCACCAGGTCGATGTCCGGGTCCCCTCCGCCGCAATGGAAGTGGAACGCCCGGCCGTGCTCCTTGGCCACCTCCAGGGTCCGGCGGATCAGGAAGTCGCGGACGGGCTTCGCGTGCTCGCGGCTCTCGCGCCACTCGTCGTCCTTCCACTCGCCGAACGCGCCGCTCGCCTCCGCGAAGGTCGGATCCCCGACGTCCAGGCCCGTGCGGTAGGCCACGATCGACTTGAACGCGACGCAGTTCGGATCCGCCGTCGCCCGGGTCGCCTCGTCCAGGACGCCGGACACGAGATCCTCGAACGAACCCTCGCGGTGCGTCAGGACCCACGGCTCCAGCCGCGCCACGCGGTGGACCTTCACACCGATCGACGCCTCGAACTCGGACGCGGTGATCGGCGGCTGCGGGAAGCCCTCGTCCGACAGGATCGCCACGATCCCGGCCGCGTCGAGCAGGCCCTTCGTGTACGCGACCGGGTCCGCGCGCAGCGCCCGCGCCCGGGCCTCGACCACCGACTGCCGGCTCGGGTCGCAGCCGAGGTGTTGCGCGAGCCACTGGTGGAGCGCGATCGCGAACACCGTGGACCCGGATAGCGCGTGGACGAACGGCCACAGGTCGTCGCGGATCTGCGAGGAGGAGTTGAACGACTCGCCCAGGAACATCATCCGCGTGTCGAACCCGTCGGGATCGCGCTCGAGCACGTCCTCCAGCCGGTACGGATGCGAGTGCGCGTCGACGATCGGCACGCCCGACAGATCGATCCCCGCCACCGCTCCTCCCCTCAGTACCGCCAGCGATGCGCTCGGGCGACGGCCTCGTCGTCCATGCCCTCGAACGCCTCGAGCTCACCCTTGCGCGTCGCGACGAAGGAGTCGAACAGCATGTCGCCCATCGCGTCGCGCAGGACCGTCGAGCGCTGCAGTTCCTCGATCGCTGCCCCGAGCGACGAGGGCAGCTGCGTCACCTTCCCCTTCCGACGCGCGGCCGCCGACATCGAGCCCGGGTCCACCGTGACGGGGTCCGGCAGCCGCAGGTCGCGCTCGAGCCCGTCGAGGCCGGCCGCCACGATCGCGCCGAGGGCCAGGTACGGGTTGGCCGAGCCGTCCACCGGCTTGATCTCCAGG
>Ga0081455_10007627_pt1 | contig 11367 bp, 8 predicted proteins | sample TabmetS3T2R1_FD_70207 | JGI IMG/M metagenome (GOLD analysis project Ga0081455, IMG submission 70207) | Tabebuia heterophylla rhizosphere microbial communities from the University of Puerto Rico - S3T2R1 | ecosystem: Host-associated > Plants > Roots > Rhizosphere ...
GGCCTCGGGAGTCGTGACGTCGGGCCGCACACTGCCGAGCTCGGCGACGACGCGATCCGATCGTCCGAGCGCGGCCGCCTCCAGCGCCGGCAGGAGGGAGCTGGCGCCCACGCTCGTCCCGAAGCGGGCTCGGACGAGGACGACGTCCTTCCCGTCTATGCGCAGTCGGGCGTCCGCGGGGCGCCGGGTGAGTGCGCGCAGGTCCCCGAGGAGCTTCCGGCGTTCGCCCGGCTGCAGCTCGAGCACCGGCTGCACCTCCCGTGTGTGCGCCAGCGGCTCGACGAGCGCCGCGAGCCGCGAGGAGATGGAGTCGCGGCCCGTCCGGAACGCGCGCTCCTCCGTCGCGGCCACGTCGAGCCGGAAGAGCTCGTCAGGCTGCACGACCAGGCTCTTGCTCCCGACCTCCACCGTGACCGGCTCCGCGAGCCGCGCGCCGAGCTCCGCCTGCAGGCGTGCCTGCGCGTCCGCGCGCGCAAGGCCGCCCAGCCCGACCCCGGCGACGCTCACGCCCGGCAGCACCGAGTCGCGCAGCATCATCGCGCGGGCGAAGAGGAGCGAGCCGGCGACGAAGACGAGCAGGGGGAGGCCGATGAGCACCACTCCCACGCGGCTCCGCCTTCGACGGACGGGACGCGAGAAGGGAGCGGGGATGTCGGTCATGGCGGTCTGAGGGTAGCTCAGTCGGCGGCCCGTATCATCTCCTCTCGTGGCAAACGCGAATCCCCTGCGTGAGCTTCCGTCGGTCGACGAGCTGCTCCGCCGGCCGGAGCTCGTCGCCCTTGCGGAGCGTCACGGGCGTCCGCTCGTCCTCGCCGCCGCGCGCTCGGCGCTCGCGCGGGCCCGCGAGGAGATCCAGGCCGGGTACGAGTCGGGAGACATCGTCGGTCGGGTCCGCGAAGAGCTGCACGCTCGCTCGCGTCCGAACCTGCGCCGCGTCCTGAACGCCACGGGCGTCATCGTGCACACGAACCTCGGTCGCGCCCCGCTCGGAGAGGCCGCGCTCGAGCGCGTCCACGAGGTCGCGCGCGGCTACTCGAACCTCGAGTACGACCTCCGCGCAGGCGCACGCGGGTCCCGCCAGGACCACGCGGCTGCGCTGCTGCGCGAGCTGACCGGCGCCGAGGCGGCTCTCGTGGTCAACAACAACGCCGCGGCCGTCCTCCTCGCCCTGGCGGCGCTCGCGGAGGGACGCGAGGTGGTCGTCTCCCGCGGTGAGCTCGTCGAGATCGGCGACGGCTTTCGCATCCCGGACGTGCTCGCGCGCTCCGGAGCACGGCTCGTCGAGGTGGGCACGACGAACCGCACGCGCGCCGCCGACTACGCGCACGCGATCACCGAGCGAACGGCCGTCCTCCTGCGCGTGCACCAGTCGAACTTCCGCATCGTCGGCTTCACCGAGCAGCCGGGCCTCCGCGAGCTCGCGCGGCTGGCCGAGCGCCACGGGCTCGTGCTCGTGGACGACCTCGGCTCGGGCGCTCTCGTCGAGACGGGTGACGAGCCGACCGCGCGGGCCAGCGTCGCGGCGGGCGCCCACGTGATCACATTCTCCGGGGACAAGCTGCTGGGCGGCCCCCAGGCGGGCATCGCGGTCGGGCGGGCCGACCTCGTCGAGCGCATGCGCCGCCACCCGCTGCAGCGCGCCCTGCGCCCGGACAAGCTCACGCTCGCCGCCCTCGAAGGCACGCTCGGCCACTACGGCGCAGGCAGCCGCGACGTTCCCGTCCTCCGCATGCTCGACGAGCCGCCGGAGGCGGTTCGCGCGCGCGCGGAGCGCCTCGCCGGGCTAACGGGAGGCACGGTGGAGGAGACCGTCGCGCGCTCGGGCGGCGGGGCCCTGCCGACGGTGGAGATTCCGAGCTTCGCGTGCGCGCTCGACCTCGAGCTCGCGGAGCCGCTCCGCCGGGGCGAGCCGCCGGTGGTCGGGGTCGTCCGCGGCGACCGGCTCCTCCTCGACTGCCGCACGCTGGCGGATGCGGAGGTGGACGAGGTCGCCGACGCCGTGCAGGCGGCCGGCTCGCGCCGCAGCGGCGAGTGACGGAATCCTCGCCCGAAGCCCGTCTCTGGGATCTCCTCCGGGGCGCCCTCGCCACGCGGGCGCTCGGGCTCGTCGCCGACCTGGAGGTCCCCGAGGTCCTCGCCGACGGCCCGCGGCCGATTCTGGACGTTGCTCGCGAGGTCGGCGCCGATCCCGACACGCTCCACCGGATCATGCGCGCTCTCGCGAGCGACGGCGTCTTCGCAGAGGAGGAGCCCGGAGTCTTCCGTAACACCGCCGCGTCCGAAGCGCTCCGACGCGGCAGCGGCTGGGGCGACTTCGCGCATCTGTTCGGCGGCGTCTGGCACCGCACCGCGGGCGAGCTCGACGCCGCCTCACGCGAGCCGTCCTTTCCGCAGCTCTTCGGGACCGACTTCTGGAGGTGGCTCGCCGACAACCCCGCGGAGCGCGCCGCGTTCGACCGCGCGATGGTTCAGGGAGGCGAGAACAGGGCCGAGCGCCTGGCGACGCTCGACTGGCGCGGCGACGAGACGGTCGTCGACGTCGGCGGCGGCAACGGGTCGCTGCTCCTCGGGCTCCTGGACCGGTACCCGGGCCTCCGGGGAGTCGTCTTCGACCTTCCCGAGACGACGCGTGACGAGGCAGCCTTCGGCGACCGGCTCAGCTTCGAAGCGGGTGACTTCTTCGAGCACGTCCCGCCCGGCGACGTCTATGTTCTCTCGACGATCCTGCACGACTGGGACGACGAGCGCGCCGCCGCGATCCTGCACACGATCCGCGCCGCCGCGACGGCCGACGCCAGGCTCGTCGTCCTCGAGACGATCGTCCCACCGGGCAACGACCCGAACGGCGCGAAGTGGCTCGACCTGCTGATGCTGGCGCTGCTCGGCGGCCGCGAGCGCGACGAAGCGCAGTGGCGCGCGCTGCTCGCGGGCTCCGGCTTCGAGCCGGTGCGGATGGAGGACGGCCTGATCGAGGCGCGATGCCGCTGACCGTCGGCACGGCCGGCCACATCGACCACGGCAAGACCTGGCTCGTCCGCGCCCTCACCGGCAAGGACACCGACCGGCTACCGGAGGAGCGTGAGCGGGGCATCTCCATCGACCTCGGCTACGCGCCGCTCGACCTGCCGGACGGCCGGCGTCTCTCGCTCGTCGACGTGCCTGGGCACGAGCGCTTCGTACGCAACATGGTCGCCGGCGCGACGGGGATCGACCTCTTCCTGCTCGTGATCGACGCAGCCGAGGGCGCGCGCCCGCAGACCCACGAGCACCTGGCCGTCCTCCGGCTTCTCGGGATCGAGCACGGCGTCGTGGCCGTGACGAAGGTGGACGCCGTCGGCGAGGAGGAGCGGGAGCTCGCCGTCGAGGAGGCTCACGAGCTCGTCCCGCACGCCCCCGTGGTCACGACCAGCGCGCGCACCGGCGAGGGGCTCGACGAGCTACGTGCCGCGCTCGCGGAGGCCGCCGACCACACCGTGCACCGCGTCGGCCCCGGGGCGACCAGGCTCTTCGTCGACCGCGTGTTCACCCTTCGCGGCATCGGCACCGTCGCCACCGGCACGCTCTGGTCCGGCTCCGTCGGCGAGGGCGACGAGCTGCGGGCGGAGCCGGCCGGCCTCGACGTCCGGGTGCGAAGCGTGCAGGTGCACGACCGCCCGGTCGAGCGCGCGGAGGCGGGCCAGCGGGTCGCCGTCGCCCTTCCCGGAGTCGAGCGCACGCAGCTCGCGCGCGGCGACGCGCTCGTCGAGGCAGGCGCCTACCCGGTGGGCTATCGGCTGGACGTCCTCCTCGACGAGCTGGAGTCGCTCGCCGACGGGATGCGTCTCCATGTCCACCACGGCACGGGCGAGCACTACGCGCGGCTTGTGCGTGCGGGGACACGGTACGCGCAGCTCCGCCTCGCCTCCCCGGCGGTGGCGGCCCGAGGCGATCGCGTCGTCCTGCGGGAGCGGACGACCCTCGGCGGCGGGCTCGTGCTCGACCCCGCCCCGCCCCGGCAGACCTCAGTGGAGCGACTCGAGCTCCTCGAGCGCGGCGACCCCGGCTCGATCGTGCGCGCCGCCCTGGCAGCCTCCCCGGATCCGGTGAGGCGGGAGGAGCTCGCGCGCAGGGCGCTCCTCGCGCCCGCCGAGCTCGACGAGGGGCTGCGTGAGGCGGCGCGCGCGGGCGAGTGGTACCTGGCCCCCGAGCGGCTGGAGGAGATCCAGCTCGGAGTCGTGCGAACGCTCGACGAGCGGGCGGCCGCCTCCCCGCTCGACCCCGGCGTGCCGATCGCGGAGCTGCTCCCCCAGAAGCCGTGGGCGGCGTCGCTCCTTCCGCTCCTCCCCGTCGAGCGACGCGGGGCGAAGGCATATGCGCCCGGCGCAACCGGTCAGCTCGGCGAGCGGGCGCAGGCGGCGGAGCGGCTGGAGGACGAGCTCGAGGGCGCGGGCTTCACGCCCGTGAAGGTCGAAGACGGCGAGCTCGCCTCCTATCTCGAGCGGGCCGGCCGGCTCGTCCGCCTCGGCGATGGACTGGCGGTGGGTGCGCCTGCCTACGAGGCGGCTCGCAGGCTGCTCGTCGAGGAGTGCGGCGGCGCCGGCTCGATCACGCTGGCTCGTTTTCGCGACCTCCTGGGTACCGGCCGCAAGCCCGCGCAGCTCCTCCTCGAGCGCTTCGACGCGGACGGTGTCACGCGTCGGATCGGCGACGAGCGCGTGCTCAGACGCAAGGCACGCCCGGGCTGAGCTCCGGCGCGGCGCTTGAAACGCCGCCTCCGCTGTGCCAATCTCGTCACAGGCGGCACAAACGCGAGCGTCGCAGGCGGCAGCGGCGTGGGACGAGAGGACGATCTCCCCTGAGCCAGCTCGACGAGCAGCAGACGCCCATCCTTCCCGGCTGGAACTGCGTTCAGAACGAGACGCCGCACAAGCTGCTCGTCCACGGGACGGGCGGGCACACGATCGTGCTCGCCCCGCTCGAGCACCGGATCCTGCCGACCGCCGACTGCAGGACGTTCAGGGACGAGTTCGAGCGCCTCCAGGAGCTGCGGTGCGTGAGCCTCCGCTCGGTCCGCACGGTGCAGCGCCAGAATCCCGCGCTCGTTTTCGCCGGCATCAGCTTCTGGCTCGTGGTCGGGTGGCTGATCGCCGGCATCTTCTACTCCAGCCCGGCGTACTGGATGGCCGGGCTCGCCGGGGTCGTGCTGCTCGCCCTCGTCGGCGTCTTCCTGGCGAAGAGGGATTCGTCCACCCCGGCCTCGCAGCTGGTCAGCCTGCTGCTCGTTCTCACGATCGGTGTGATCGGCCCCGCCGCGGCCGTGTACTTCGGCGGCGACGTGCACGAGGCCGTAGACGTCATCCGCTCGAGCGACGAGGACGAGCTCGCGTTCCTGACACTGATCGGACGCGGCCTCCAGTGGGCGTTCATCTCCCTCGCGGCGGTCTTGCCGGCCCTTCTCTTCTTCCTCTTCGACCGGGTGAAGCTGGTCACCCTTCGACAGACGTTCGAGCGGGAGATGTTCCGCTTCGATCCAAGCGTCAACACCCTCTCCGACGTGCGGGCACGCTACGGCCCGCTGATGGACGAGGTGTACGGGCAGGAGCACGCGCAGGAAGCGGACGCGGAGGAGCTCAGCCCGTCCGGGCACCTGGTGGAGACCGAGACGAGCCGCGTCCTCCCCGACCGGCGCGCCCCCGTCCTGGTCGCCACGCTCGTGATCACGATCGGATGGGTCGTGGCGCTCCTCAATCCGGACGTCGAGGCGCCCCTCGAGAACGCGCAGCAGATCGTGCTCCTGTTCGAGCCCCAGCGCTCGCCCGTGGTCTTCGCGTTCCTGGGTGCGTACTTCTTCGCGCTGAACTCGATCCTGCGCTCGTACGTCCGCAGCGACCTGCGACCGAAGACGTACGCGCACATCGCGGTCCGGATCCTCCTGGCCGTCATCTTCGCCTGGGTGCTCGAGGTGCTGTTCGTGGGCACCGTGCAAGAGACGACCGGAACGGAGTCGCTGCTCGTCATCGCGTTCGTGGCCGGCGTGCTGCCCGAGACGCTCCTCGTCCGCCTCCAGGAGGTCGCACGGCACTTCGTGGGCCGGCGGGGCCGGCTGCCAGCGCTCTCCGAGCGGTACCCGCTGACGAACCTCGAGGGAATCGACATCTACGACCGCGCGCGTCTCCTAGACGAGGGCGTCGGGAACATCGAGGGCCTCGCCCACCACGACCTCCCCGCGCTGATGATGCACACCCGCATCCCCGTGGGGCGGTTGGTGCACTGGACCGACCAGGCCATCCTCTTCCTCCACGTCGCGGCGACGGCCGAGGAAGAGGGTCGGGGAGAGGAACGCGAGAGCAAGACCTCGGAGGCGAGGCTCCGCAAGCTCAAGACCTACGGCATCCACACCGCCACGGACCTCGAGGCGGCCTTCGCCGCGGCGACCGCCCGGGCCGAGGAGGAGCGTAAGACGAACGGCAGCTCGGGCGGCGAGCTCGACGCCTTCCTGCTCCTGCTCGACGATCCTTCCGCGGCGGCGCCGAAGCTGCCACGGCTTCGGGTGATCCTCGACGCCGTCGGGGACGAGCAGTGGATGCAGAACCTGCGCTACTGGCACGCAAGCCGGCACGAGCTCAACCGCACGCTCGTGCTGGCCGACGGCCGGCTCGTGGAGACCGACGACCCGACGCTCCCGCAGCTCACCGCGGCGCCCGACTCCCGCGGCAACGGCGCGCCCGCCGCCAAGCAGCCGCGGCGGCGGCGGACCTCCGAGCGGCGCCGCTAGGCCCCGTCCCGTACGTCTGCGCTACGTTTGCCCCGGAGCGGCCCGGGCCCGGTGGCCCAGCCGGTCTTCAAAACCGGTGAGGCGTGGCAGCCCCACGCTGGGTAGGTTCGACTCCTGCGCCGCTCCGTTGCTCTCAGAAGTGACTGATTTGCAGGCGCGACACCTTCTAGACGGACGCGCTCCATTCCTCGAGAGCGACGATCTCGTCAAACTCCTCCTGCGAGTCCGGGCCTTGCTTGATGAGTGACCACGCGTTCCTGAACCGCGGCGGAAGTTCTTCCTCGATTAGTTCCGCATAGCGGTCTTGGAGATGCGGCAAGACGGACAACAACCAAAGCAGCGCACGGCGCACGCCTTCGGCCTCGTTCCTCCACGGGCCGACAAGCTTGTGCTGCAGCGTCGTCTAGCTTCTCGCGAAGCTCGCGGCTCAGAGCGGTCTGCGCATCAGCGTCGTGGACGATCGCGCCCCCGACTCCGTGTTCCCACACGACGACTCCCTGTGCGGCAGCAACTTCGCGGAGGAAGAAGATCGCTTCGACGCGGTCCGGGAAGGTCCGCCACCTGGCCAGCGAGACGAGGATCGGGACGGCGGGCACGGTCGCGCTGTAGATCGTTCCCTGGTGATGGATGTTGCCCCAGAGATTCCACCAGGCGACCTTTCGCGTCGCATCGTCGCCGACCGTGACGGCTATGAGCTGGGGGCCGACATCGGCAGCGGAGCCGTAGGCGTGTTGCAGCTGGGGCCACGGGACCGAGGCGATCACATCGAGGATCGCTCTCGCCTCGGCGGTGGCGAGATCGCCGCGAACGGCAATCGGCACCAGACCGGGCTCCTCCGGGCCCTGAGATACGAACGAGGACGGGATCCTCGGAAGCTCATCCATTTGCGATGGGGCTTAGGTCGGATCGCCGGCGAGCTCCGGCTCGAGGAAAAGCTCCTTCACCGCCGGATTGTCGATCTCCGCGGCCAGCGAGTGGGCGGCCTCGAGCGCACCGGCCTCGCCGACCCGGGCTCGGTAAACGGTCGCGCGGAGGAGTAGCTCCCTGATGCCCCGACGGGCGGCGATCGTCTCGAGCTCGTCGATCCAGCGCGCGGTGGCTGAGGCACGATGCTCGACTGCAACGGCGCAGAGAGCGTCCAGTCCGTACGCCTCGATCCAGAGATACGTGTCGGGGAGACGCCGGCAGAGCTTCGGCGCTTCGACGAGGAGATCGAGGGCCCGGGCGACGTCCCCCCGCGCCGCCGCGACCAGGCCGAGCCCGCGCAGGCCGATGCTCTCCCAGCAGGCGTCGCCGACTTCGGAGCCGAGCGCAAAAGCGTGCTCGAAACGCGCCTCCGCAGCGGCCTCGTCCCCGAGCCGGAGATCGAGCTCGCCACGAAACGCCTCCGGCCAGGAGACGAAGGCAGTCATGCCCCGCGCGTCGACCTCGTCGAGGGCCTGATCGAGGAGATGGACCGCGTCCTCGATCTCCCCTCGAAGAAGGTGGTACCGGCCGAGCATGGTCAGGGCCTGTGCGAGAGGCTGACCTGTCGGGAGCCGCGTAGCGCGCTCGACTGCAACCCGGAGGAGCTCCCCGGCCGCCGCGTAGTCCCCCGTGTCGTGTCGGCAGGCGCCGCGGATCAGGTCGACCCAGGCGAGCTCCTTCTCGCTCCCCCAGGCGAGCGCCTCGGTCCGCTGCAGCGATTTCTCGGCCCGCTCGTACTCGGCGCGGAGAAACTGCACCCAGCTGATCTCACGCCAGGCGGTCGCCGCGATGTCGTCGCGCCCCACTGCCTCGGCCAGGGCGGTCCCTTCGTGTAGAGCCGCCGCGCCCTCCTCATCCCTGCCGCGAGCAGAGTGGACGAGTGCCCCTCCCAGCGACACGAGCGACGTGGCCAAGAGCTCGTGCTCGTCGGTCTTCCGAGCCAAAGAGACGGCTTCCCGCATCCGCTGGACTCCGGGCTCGACGGCCCCGGCGGCCAGCGCAGCTTTTCCCGCCTCAACCCGCGCCAGGACGGTGGCTCGCCCTGAGATCCGCCCTGTGACCGGAGCCTCGTACACCTCGGCCGCGGCCCGCAGGGCGGGGCTCGGGTCAACCGCCAGCTCCCTCCGAAAGAGCTCCGTGCACGCATCCACCCGACGCTCGGCTCCGTCCCGGTCACCGGCGGTGCGGAGGCAGCGGACGAGCAGGACGTGGGCGTTCTCCTCATAGGGGTCGAGGCGCACGAGCTCCGCTGCGTGACGCGCCGCGCCTACCGCGTCGCCGCGCGCAAGCAGCGCAAGCGCGGCCTGGTGGAGAACGGCACACGTCATTCCTGCGACATGGCGGCGTTCGCTCTCGATCCACATCTCGAAGCCGGGGCTGGTGCGGAAGGCCAGGCCGTCCAGAAGCTCGTGGCCAAGCCCAGGCAGCGACACGGCCTCCAGCCAGGACCCTCTCGTCAGGACGTCGACGTCCACGAGCGTCCCCGGGCGCAACGTCAGGCGCACCGGATCGCCTCCGAGGTCGGCTTCCTCGCCGAGACTGCGCCGAAGCGCTGAGAGCGTCCAACGGAGCGTCCCCAACGGATCGTCCGCCTCGGGGAAGAGAAGGCTCGCCACCTGCTCCCGTGAAGGCGGCAGGCGAGTGCGGAGCAGATAGGCGAGCAGACCCCAAGCCTTGTGACCGCGCGGCGACTCCACGCGTGCGCCGGCCCGTTCCAGCCTCGGCGGGCCGAGCAGGTGAATGCTCAAGCCGATGTCGAACCTCTCGTCCTCACACGCGCCGTCACACGCCTCACTGTGACCGTCCGGGCGATCGAACGCAACGGGGCCAACCGAAGGGAGCACCGGGCTGAGATCTCCGGCCCAGTGAAGGGTCGGAACGTGCGGGGGGCGAACGAAGGAGGAATGACATGACCAGGAAGCGAGGAGCTGTGGCCGGGACGGTGTTGATCGCCGTCCTCGTCCTCGCGCTCAACGTGTTGCCGTCGTCGGCACAGACGCCGCCGCCGCCACCACCTATCGCAACCGAGTTCTTGACCGGACGCGCCGTCTTTACGGACCACGTGACCCTGAAGGCGAAGGTCAGGTTGGACGGACTCACGACCCAGGTCGTGCAGACCGGGGATCCTTCACGCACGGTGGTGGCGCGGTTCACCGTGCAGCCGGGCGCGCAGTTCCCCTGGCACTCCCATCGCGGGCCCGTGGTGGTCCACGTCGTCTCCGGCGAGCTGACCTACGTCGCGGCCGACGACTGCGCGAATCGGAAGTACCCGGCCGGCACCGCCTTCGTCGACCCCGGTCACGGCCACGTCCACACGGCCTTCAACGGCACCAACGACGCGACCGTGTTCGTGGCGACGTTCTTCGATGCGCCCGCCGAAGGACCGCTGCTCATCCCGGCCTCTCCGCGCTGCTCCTAGCGTTCTCGAAAGGGCTCGCGGGCAAGACGCACTAGTCAGCCCAGTTCGATGCGAACGGGCCCCAAAACGGGGCCCGTTCCCTTTCCGGACCTCGAACGGCGGATGGGCGAGGACGACGGTCACCATGAGATTGAGGCTGGCTAGCGAGGCGACGTAGACAACGCGATCGTGTGCGCCCGAGCACCGAGCCTCCCGCCCGGGAAAGAGAGGCCGGCGAAGGCCGCGTGCTTGAATGGCCGCTCTCCGCGAAGCAACCGAGCGTCGGCCGCAGAGGCCCTCGAACGAGCCGTCGCGAGCGCGTCGGAGGCTAGCTCACCCGCCTGGGGGGTCGAGGCCTTGACACGCCGCCGTCGGCCTCGTTGACTAGCGCTGCCCGACAGTCGAGGCGAGGAGTCGGGCAGGACGGGGGCGCAGGCCGTCAAAACCCCACGCAGGCCGTCTTTCCCACGTACAAGGAGGCGACATGAGCGGGCGGAAGATCCTGGAGTACGGCGGCGTCATCGCAGGCGTCATCCTGATCGGGTTCGGCATCGGAGCGATCTGGTTGAGCATCGACGCACGTTCCACGACCCGGGACGAGCTCCAACGGGAGAAGAACGTGGGGTCACCGGACATGAACCCGACGGACATCGAGGCCGGCGTGCAGGAGGCCGGGCTGGAAGACGTCGACATACCGTCCTGCGACGTCGCGGAGCAGCCGATCGAGACGGGCGAGGACGCGCGCTGCTTCTCGCAGTACATGCGCATCCACGCGCTCGAGTCCTCGGGCGGCCTGACCTACGCCGAGATGGGCCGCTTCGTAGCGGCGGACGACCCCGAGAACCCGGCGGGCACAAACGACGAGGAGGCCGCCCTGACGGACGAGGAGGGCAATCCGGTTCCGAACGCCCAGCGGAACACGTGGGTGACGGAGACGGCCCTCTCGACGGCCCTCAACCTGGCCTACATGGCCGAGCAGCTCGCGCTCTTCGGGATCGTGGTCGGAATCGCCCTGGTCCTCGCGGGCGCCGGCTTCATCATCCTCGCGCTCGGCGGGGCGTTGCGCCGGTCGGCCGCGGCGGACACGGGTCCACGGAGAGCTGCGACGGTGGAGTAAGCAGCCAGCGGCCCCGGCCTTACGGGGCGGAGAAATCTAGGTCCGCGCGGCGTCCGTAGGGACCCGCAAGCGAACTCGCGACCACCAGGGAGGTTTCGATGACTGCTCCGCGGATGCTTGCCGTGCTCGCCG
>Ga0081455_10007628_pt1 | contig 11367 bp, 5 predicted proteins | sample TabmetS3T2R1_FD_70207 | JGI IMG/M metagenome (GOLD analysis project Ga0081455, IMG submission 70207) | Tabebuia heterophylla rhizosphere microbial communities from the University of Puerto Rico - S3T2R1 | ecosystem: Host-associated > Plants > Roots > Rhizosphere ...
TGCTGAGGCGCTTTGCGCTGGAAAAGCCCTGTGTTCCTCCCATGTCGAGTGGAATGATCCTGGCCAGGCCCAGCGAGTTGATGTTGGAGGGCTGTTCGAAACCGTCGGTTCGATGGGCGTGCTGCAGCTTGCGGTCGAGTGTGACGACAGCGCCCGAGATCGACGCCACGCGCACATAGTCATAGTACCGTATGTTGGGCGGAAACCCCTCGACCTGCTGGTCATAGGATCCGACCAGATACCAGCGTCCAACCGTGATCTTCGCCGCGTCGGCACGCGACAATCTGCGCTATGGCCGCTGGGAGGCCGATGATGCCGCACTGTGGCAGGCGGCCGATGCCGCCAATGCCGCCGAATTTCTCCGCGCCTTGCCGCAAGGGCTCGATACGTTCCTCGGCGAAGGCGGCGCGCGGCTTTCGGGCGGCCAGCGCCAGCGTCTGGCCATCGCTCGCGCTATTTTGCGGGATGCCCCGCTGCTCCTGCTCGACGAAGCAACCTCCGCTCTCGACGCCGAATCCGAGCAACTCGTCCAGCGCGCGCTCGAGCGGTTGATGAAAGGTCGCACGACCATGGTGATAGCGCACCGCCTCGCCACAGTCCGCGCGGCTGACCGCATCATCGTCATGGACCACGGCCGTATCGTTGAGGAAGGCACACACGACATGCTGGTCGGCCGCGGCGGACTTTATGCCCGCCTGGCCCGCCTGCAATTCGAAGGCGAGGCTGCGTAGCGCTAGAAGGCCGTTCGGGCTGAGCCCGTCGAAGCCGCCCACTTTCATCGAAAAAGTGAAGGCACTTCGACAAGCTCAGTGCGAACCGAAAAATCGAGTTTTTCCCTTGGCAATCCGCTCCCGTTCCCCTGAAAAGGGCTCATGACCCTTGAAATCCAATCCGTCGGCTTCAGCGATGCGCTTGTAATCCTCGGCGCCGCCGGCCTGGTTATCCCGGCCTTCGCCCGCCTCCGGATCAATCCCGTCATTGGTTTCATCCTGGTCGGCATATTGGTGGGGCCCTCGGGGCTGGGCAAATTGGTCGACGATGCCCCCTGGCTGTACCATTTCACGATCACCGACCCCCATTCGATCAAACCGTTCGCTGAATTCGGCATCATCCTCCTGCTCTTCTCGATCGGGCTCGAATTATCCTTCCGCCGCCTCTGGTCGATGCGAAGCCTCGTCTTCGGGCTGGGCGCGGCTGAGCTGGCGCTTGGTGCTGTTGCCATTGGCGGCGCATTGCACCTGCTCGGCCAGCCCTGGGCTGGGGCGCTCGGCCTCGGCATAGCATTGGCGCTGTCCTCCACGGCGCTGGTGCTGCCAATGGTCGGCACGACCAGTCCGGTTGGCAGGCGAGCCTTCGCGATGCTGCTGTTCGAGGATCTGGCGCTCGTGCCGATCATCTTCCTGCTCGGCGCGCTCGCACCTTACGCGCAAGCCGAAGGGCTCGACGGGCTGATCTATACGGTGGCGGGGGGCGCCGCCACCATCGCCGCGATGCTGCTCCTCGGCCGCTGGGCGCTTCCCGCGCTTTTCGCTCAGGCCGCGCGCACCAAGAGCCCCGAATTGTTCCTGGCGGCGAGCCTCCTTGTCGTTATCCTCGCCAGCCTCGCCACCACGGCGGTCGGGCTTTCGCCGATCGTCGGCGCCCTCCTCGCCGGCATCCTTATCGCCGAAACGGATTATCATGGCGAGGTCGAGGTGATGACCGCCCCCTTCAAGGGCCTGGCGCTCGGCATTTTCCTCATCACGGTAGGCATGAGTCTCGACGTGCAGGAGATCGCCGCAAACTGGCTCAGGCTGATTGGCGCCGTGGTCGGGGTGGTTCTCGTCAAGATTATTCTGACCGGCTATCTCCTCCGCGTCGGAGGGACAGGCCGCGCGGTCGCGTTCGAGACCGCGCTGTTGATGGCGTCCCCTTCAGAAACCACCCTCATCGTGCTCGGCACCGCCGCGCAGGCCGCCCTGATCGCGCCGCAGGACGCACAGTTCTGGCAGATCGTCACCGCCATGGGACTGACCATCACTCCACTGCTCGCGCGTATCGGTCATGACGTCGCCCGACGTCTCGAATTGCGGCGGCACGACGAATCGGAAGCTGCCGGCGCCCATCCGCGCAAGCGGACAGTGATCGTCGGCTGCGGCCGCGTCGGCCAGCTCGTCGCGCAGATGTTGGCCGCGCACGACCGGCCTTATATCGCCATTGACGCCGACATCGACACCATCGCCGAAGCGCGCAAGCAGGGCTATTCGGCGCTGTTCGGCGACATCACCCGTCCCGGCATGATCGAGCGGCTTAACCTCGGCAACGCTGCCGCTGTCGTGCTGACAATGGATGATCCCGTGCAGGCTGTCCGGATTGTTGGTCGCATCCGCAAGAACCACCCTACCCTGCCAGTCGTCGCACGCGCCCGTGATCCGCGCCATGCCGCCGAACTCTACAAGGCCGGCGTTACGGACGCCGTTCCAGAGACGATCGAAAGCTCGCTCCAGCTTTCGGAGGCCGTGCTGGTTGATCTGGGCGTAGCAATGGGCCCCGTCATCGCCTCGATCCACGAAAAGCGCGCGGAACTCCGCACCGAAATCATGGAACTTGCCCAAATTGACCGCGAACCGCCTATCTGGCGGCGAAAGCTGAACGAGCCGACGGAGTAAATAACGCCTCTGTGTGAACAAAATCATCGTCATCCCAGCTACGCTGGGATCTCATTGTCTCCCCTAAACGATAGAGATTCCAGCTTCCGTTGGAATGACGCAAGGTTTCAGGCGGCCTCGGCTTTCTGCCCCAGCGCCGTCCTTATCGCCGCCATTGCCGCCGGCGCAGCGGTCGCATCTGGCCCGCCGCCCTGCGCCATATCAGGTCGGCCACCACCGCCCTGCCCGCCAAGCTCCATGACGGCGGTCTTCACCAGATCGACCGCGCTGATCGCTCCGGCGAGATCCTGAGTCACGCCGACCGCGATGCTCGCTCGACCGTCGTTGAGCGCGATCAGCGCGACGATGCCGCTACCGATCCGCGCCTTGTTCTCGTCGATCAGGCCGCGCAGACCCTTCGGATCGAGCCCCTCGATCACCTGACCGATAAAGGCCTTGCCGTCGATCTGCTCATGTTCCGCCTCGGCTTTCGCCGCTCCGCCGCCAAACGCCAGCGCCTTCTTGGCGTCGGCAAGCTCCCGTTCAAGCCGCCGCCGTTCCTCAACCAACGATGCGATCCGCGCCGGCACCTCCTCGGGCGAGGCCTTGAGCGCAGCCGCCGCTTCCTTGAGCTTGTCCTCGCGGTTGGTCAGCCAGATCCGCGCCGCCTCGCCGGTGAGCGCCTCTATACGCCGGATACCAGAGGCGACCGCGCTTTCGCTCACGATCTTGAACAGCGCGATATCGCCCAGCGCCGCGACATGCGTCCCTCCGCACAGCTCGACCGAATAGATATTCGTGTCCGCCCTGCCCATCGAGAGCACGCGCACTTCGTCCCCATATTTCTCACCGAACAGCGCCATCGCGCCCGCCGCGATCGCGTCGTCGGTCGACATCAGCCGGGTCAGCACAGGGTCGTTGCCCCGAATCTGCGCGTTCACCTCCGCCTCGATTGCGGCGATGTCCTCCGGCGTCAGCGCGCGCGGCTGCGAGAAGTCGAAGCGCAGCCGGTCAGGCGCCACAAGGCTGCCCTTCTGGCTGATATGCCCGCCCAGCCGGTTGCGCAGCGCCGCGTGCAGCAGATGGGTCGCGCTGTGATTGGCGCGGATCTGTGCCCGCCGGGTCGCATCGATCACGAGATGCACCGCGTCACCTACCCTGACCGATCCGCTCTCCACCTTCGCCTGATGGGCGTGCAGCCGTCCCAACGGCTTGCTCGTATCGCGCACCTTGGCAGCAAAGCCATTGTCGCCGCTGATCGCGCCGCTGTCGCCCTGCTGGCCACCGCTTTCGCCGTAAAAGGGCGTCTGGTTGGTGACGATCACCACCTCTTCGCCCGCATCGGCGCTCTCGACACGCCTGCCGTCGCGGACGAGCGCCACCACCTGCCCCTCGCCCTCATTGGAGATATAGCCGGTGAACTCGGTCGCGCCGGCCTCCTCGGCGAGATCGAACCAGATTTCATCGGAGGCCTTTTCGCCCGATCCCTTCCATGCGGCCCGCGCCTTGGCCTTCTGCTCGGCCATCGCCGCATCGAAGCCGCCGCGATCGACACCGAAGCCCTGCGCCCTCAGCGCATCCTCAGTCAGATCATAGGGAAAGCCGAACGTGTCATAGAGCCGGAACGCGACCTCGCCGGGCAGGGTCGCCCCCGCCGCCATCTTTGCGGTTTCCTCGTCGAGCAACCGCAGACCCTTGTCGAGCGTCTGCCGAAACTTCGTCTCCTCGAGCTTCAGCGTCTCCTCGATCAGAGGCTGCGCGCGCACCAGCTCGGGATAGGCGGCGCCCATTTCGGAGACCAGCGCGGGGACCAGGCGATGCATCAGCGGTTCGCTTGCGCCGAGCAGATGCGCATGCCGCATCGCCCGGCGCATGATCCGCCGCAGCACATAGCCGCGCCCTTCATTGGAGGGTAGCACCCCGTCCGCCACGAGGAATCCCGACGACCGCAGATGATCCGCGATCACCCGGTGCGATGCCTTCATCGATCCGGAAGGATCGTTCCGGGTCAGCTCGCCTGACGCCGCGATCAGCGCCTTGAACGTATCGGTATCATAATTGTCGTGCACGCCCTGGAGCACGGCCGCGATCCGCTCAAGTCCCATGCCGGTGTCGATCGACGGACGGGGCAGATTTACCCGCGTCTCCCTGTCGAGCTGCTCATATTGCATGAAGACGAGGTTCCAGATCTCGACGAACCGGTCGCCATCCTCATCGGGCGAACCCGGCGGCCCGCCGGGAATATGATCGCCATGATCGTAGAAGATCTCGGAGCAGGGCCCGCACGGCCCGGTATCGCCCATCGCCCAGAAATTGTCCGAGGTCGGGATGCGGATGATCCGCTGCTCGGGCAGCCCGGCAATCCTCCGCCACAGATCGAACGCCTCGTCGTCGGTGTGGTAGACGGTGACGGTCAGCTTCTCGGGCGATATGCCCCATTCGCGCGTGATCAGTTTCCACGCGAGCGAGATGGCGCGCTCCTTGAAATAATCCCCGAACGAGAAATTGCCGAGCATCTCGAAGAAGGTGTGATGCCGCGCCGTGTAGCCGACATTGTCGAGATCATTGTGCTTGCCGCCCGCCCGCACGCATTTCTGCGAGGACGTCGCGGTCGAATAGGGCCGCGTCTCCAGCCCGGTGAACACATTCTTGAACGGGACCATGCCGGCGTTCACGAACATCAGCGTGGGGTCGTTGTGCGGCACCAGCGGGGCCGAGGGAACCTGCGCATGCCCCTCTCCCCCGAAATAATCGAGGAAGCTGCGCCGGATCTCGTTGGTCGATGTCATGGACCGGACTTAGGCGAGGCGCGGCGCATTCTCAAGGAGGAGCGTCACCACCTCAAGGAGGAGAGTCACCCCGACTTCCAACGCCCCGAACGCCACACTCGCGCGAATTGTCGGCCGTTACTCAGTCTCCTCGGCATCGACGGTCCACTTGTAGCTGCCAAAAAGTCGCCGGTGCAATTACATGTAATCTCGCAACCAAATTAACGAATATAGAATAAAAACGACGTCCGATTAAACATGTTTTTCTATTGACGCCGGATGTGATCCCAAAATATCTGAGGTCATTGTGCATGGGGGAGGTATGGTGCGTTACGGTGTTCTTTTTGCGGCGACGGCCGCCTTGTCTCTATCGGCTTGTGGCGGCGGCGGAACGAACTCTACACCCACGCCAACGCCCAGCCCGGCTCCAACACCTACACCTTCTCCAACACCTACACCTTCTCCGACACCTAGCCCGACACCCACACCTACCCCCACCCCGACAGCGGTGCTTCCTCCGTTTGCCGGTGTGAATTCGACGGTCACTTTCGATGTTCTGACCGGTTTTGCGTTCGACAAGCTCAAATATGATGCCGTCACCAAAACCTATACCATCTCGTCCACGATGGCACCCGCGGCGCATGGCTCCGTAACCTTCGGGGCGCAAGACATCGTGGCAGGACCAGAAAATTATACCACGTATCGACAGGAAGATCCGCTGCACCCGGGCTTGCCGAATAAGCTTTCCATGTTCGTGCCCGGTCCTGGCAACACATTGCTGCCCTTATCATATTCCAGTTTCGGCAGCATCGAATACACGGCGGATTCCGGACATCGCCGGAAGGAATATTTCACGGTCGGTGAATATCCCGTCGGCGGAGTACCAGTCACGGGTACGGCTCGTTACACCGGGTTGGTTCTCGATGGTGCCCACGGATCCTCCCCCGAAGGCGGGTATGTGATCAGCGGGTCGGCTGATCTCGATATAGATTTCTCTGCTGGTTCCTTAAAATCCAAACTGAACATCGATTTTAATGCCAAACCTAATTTCAACGCAATTCCGTCGGTGGAGTTGAACGGATCGGGCTTTCTGCTCAATAACGGCACCACCAACAATATTCTCTTTGGAAAGCTCACGAGCGACAATCCTGCCGTAGGAGGCGGGAGTTTATCTGGACGGCTCTACGGCGCGAACAGTGCTGAGTTCGGATTGAGTTTTGAAGTATTCGGGAATGACATAACATCGCCCTATAATTTTTCAGGCGTTGCCATGGGCACCCTTCAATCTTCGGCTGCCAGCGATCCATCCAAAACATTGTCGCAACTACTTGCGAGCGACCAGGTGTTTATCCCGATGCATGCTGCGGCAGGGCTCGGAAACAATTTTTCCGGATTTGTAGGTTCGATTTCGGGCGATGTGATCGTTTCATACGATGCCGGCTCAGGCAGGTATACGCTGACGGGGGACCAGACATTTCATTCCGGCCGCCCATTTTCTTTCAATTTTTCATCGGCCAATCAAGTGTCTGGATCTGCGGACTTTATCACTTATAAAATATCGCATCCCGACGCCGATATGCCATCTACCAATAATATCACCATTGGCCTTTATAATAACAGTAATGTACAGTTAACCTATTCAAATTGGGGTTACTATAATTACAAAGATACTTCACCAAGCGGCATTGTATATGATAATTATGACTTTTTTACATATGGAAATGTGACGCCTGTGAGTGACATACCATCATCTGGTTCTGCCAATTATACTGGCATAGTGGATGGCGTCTACACGGACCCAAGTGGAAATTATGAGATATCCGGAACATCTAGTTTATTTGTGAATTTCTCGAATGGATCGATAACAACCGTGATGGATTTTACAGGAAACAACCTAGTAGGTGGCGGCCCATCTCTTCCCAATCAAAATTTTTCGGGTTCCGCGAGCTTTAATTCGGATAACCAGAATGTAAATGGGCATTTTTCGGGCGCTATTTTTCACAATAGCACATCATTTATTCGGGGAGACATAGCTGGAAAATTCTTTGGGCCAACTGCCAATGAGTACGGATATAGATTCCAAATATATAACGGCACCAACTCAGCAAATTCGACGATTTTCGGTGTTGGCGTTGCAGTAGGAAAACGTTGAAGTTTTTCAAATTCAACTGAAATCTAGTACTACAAACTATACGCAAAGCTCGAGAATATATTTGCAGGGTAATCATCGTGCCACCGCTATCATGAATTTTCGATTATCTTATTTGATGTTGATAGGCATGCTCGGCCAACCACAATATGCCCGTGCCGAGCAAATCTCCAACCTCTCCGCCGCCGATCTCTTCCAGATCGCCGAGCGGGCAAAGGAAAATCGCGCTTTCGCCGATGCCGAGGCGATCTACCGCGCCCTGGCGCGCGATCCGGAACCCGAAGTCCGTGCGGAAGCTCGCTTTCGCCTTGGCATGATGCAGGCCGATCAGACGCATTACACCGACGCCGCCGTCACCTTCCGCGCGCTGCTGGACGAGAAACCCAATGCCGCCCGCGTTCGGCTTGAGCTTGCTCGCGTCCTCGCACTGATGGGTGATGAGAGTGGCGCGCGCAAACAGCTTCGGCAGGCTCAGGCGGCCGGTCTCCCGCCACAGGTCGCGGTCGTGGTCGATCAGTTCGCCAATGCGCTGCGCTCCCGCAAGCCGCTCGGCGGCTCGTTCGAGATCGCGCTGGCGCCCGACACCAACATCAACCGCGCGACCGACGCCAAGGTGCTCGATACGGTCATCGCTCCTCTTAATCTCAGCAAGGATGCGCAGGCGAAGTCCGGCCTCGGGCTCAAGCTCAGTGGTCAGGGCTATGCCCGAGTCAGGTTGGGCAGCGCGCTTTCGCTGCTGCCGCGCGTATCGGGAAGCGGCGTGGTGTATCGCGAGTCCCAGTTCAACGATATCTCGGGGTCCGCTCAGCTTGGTCTCGAATGGCTCGAGGGCAAGGATCGTTGGCAGCCTGCCTTCGGCCACACCTGGCGGTGGTATGGCAAGGATGCCTACGCTCGCACGAAAACAGCGAGCCTCGCTTGGCAGCATCCAATCGGCCGCAAGGCACAGCTCGAAATCGAAGGTAGCGTTGGTAGAGCGAATTACCTGAAAAACGATCTGCAGGATGGCTGGCTCTACAGCATGGGCGCTTCACTGGACCGCGCGCTCACCCAACGGTCAGGTGTCCAGCTTTCGACTTCTGCCCTGCGCCAGACTGCTCGCGATGCGGGCTATTCGCTTGCCTCGGGTGGCGGCGGTGTTCTTTACTGGTATGACATGCGCAAGATCACGGTGTTCGGCTCTGTTAACGCACGCCGTCTCGAAGCGGACGCACGCCTCTTCCCCTTCACCGATCGCCGCCGGGAATGGTATCTCGGCACGCAGGCTGGCGCCACCTTGCGCCAGTTGACCGTTGCGGGTTTCGCTCCCGTTCTCCGCGTAACCTACGAACAAAACTGGTCGAGTGTCAGCATTTATGATTATCGGCGGCTTGGCTTCGAAGTAGGCATCAATAGGGCGTTTTAGAAGAAGGATCGCGGGTCATCTGCTCCAGGTCGCAGAAGGCGCATGTTGCTAGCAGCCGATCGATCATGAACCATCTCCCTGCTTCCCCTCAACGTACGAGCAAGCACATGCGATGCGCCTTGCGGATCGGCGTGAGGCTCTCCATCTGAGGCGAGGGCCCTTCAAAGCCCCTTGCTCCACCGGAACAAATCTGGAACATTGTCGCGCATGAGTCTCACGCATATCCCCCAGCATAGGTGTTCCATATGCTGACACATATAAGTGTCCGCGGCGCCCGCGAGCATAATCTCAAGGATATCTCGGTGGAGATCCCCCGCGATACGCTGACGGTGATCACCGGGCTCTCGGGCTCGGGCAAATCGAGCCTCGCCTTCGACACCATCTATGCCGAGGGCCAGCGCCGCTATGTGGAATCGCTCTCGGCCTATGCCCGCCAGTTCCTCGAGCTGATGCAGAAGCCCAACGTCGATCATATCGAGGGGCTCAGCCCCGCCATCTCGATCGAGCAGAAGACCACCAGTCGCAACCCGCGCTCGACGGTCGCGACCGTCACCGAGATCTACGACTATATGCGCCTCTTATGGGCACGCGTCGGCATCCCCTATTCGCCCGCGACCGGCCTCCCCATCGCCGCGCAGACCGTGAGTCAGATGGTCGACCGCCTGCTCGCGCTTCCCGAAGGCACCCGCCTCTACCTGCTCGCCCCGGTCGTGCGCGGCCGCAAGGGCGAGTATCGCAAGGAGCTGGCCGAATGGCAGAAGGCCGGCTTCACCCGTGTCCGCATCGACGGCGAGCTCTACGAGATCGAGAACGCCCCCGCGCTCGACAAGAAATACAAGCATGACATCGAGGTCGTCGTCGATCGCGTGGTGATCCGCGAGGGCGTCGGCACAAGGCTGGCGGATAGCCTGGAGACCGCGCTGAAGCTGGCCGAAGGCCTAGCCTATGCGGACTTGGCGGAGGGAACGCTGGCGGAGCTAAGCCCCTCCACCGTCTTCGACGGTCCCCCTCCCCCCGCTGCGCGCGGGGAGGACCTGCAAGATCCTCCCTATGCGGAGCATGGGGAGGGGGACCAGCCGCAGGCTGGTGGAGGGGCATCCTCCAAGAGGAATCTCAAAGGCGCCGCCATCCCCGCCAACCGCATCATCTTCTCGGAAAAATTCGCCTGCCCGGTCTCCGGCTTCTCGATCGCCGAGATCGAGCCCCGCCTCTTCTCCTTCAATGCCCCGCAAGGCGCCTGCCCCACCTGCGACGGCCTCGGCGAACGGCTCTATTTCGATCCCGCGCTCGTCGTCCCCAACGAGAATCTCTCGATCAAACAGGGCGCGGTCGTCCCCTGGGCCAAGTCCAACCCGCCCAGCCCCTATTATATGCAGGTGCTGGCCAGCCTCGCCCGCGCCTTCGATTTCTCGCTCGAGACCCCGTGGAACAAGCTCCCCGACGAGATCATCGACACCATCTTCTACGGCACCAAGGGCAAGCCGATCACCCTCACCTTCATCGACGGCCGCAAGTCATACGACGTCAAGAAACCCTTCGAAGGCGTCATCAACAATCTCAACCGCCGCATGCTCGCCACCGAAAGCGCCTGGATGCGCGAGGAGCTGGGCAAGTTCCAGTCCTCCGCCCCGTGCGAGACCTGCGGCGGCGCCCGCCTCAAGCCCGAGGCGCTGGCCGTCAAGATCGCGATGTCCACCATCGCCGATGCCGCCCGCCTCTCGGTCGCCGACGGCCTCGCCTTCTTCTCCACGCTGGCCGAAAGGCTCAACGACCAGCAGCGCCAGATCGCCGAACGCATCCTCAAGGAAATCGTCGAGCGGCTCGGCTTCCTCAACAATGTCGGGCTCGACTATCTCAACCTCGATCGCACCTCGGGCACGCTCTCGGGCGGCGAGAGCCAGCGCATCCGCCTCGCCAGCCAGATCGGCAGCGGCCTTTCGGGCGTGCTCTATGTGCTCGACGAGCCCTCGATCGGCCTCCACCAGCGCGACAATGATCGCCTGCTCGTCACGCTGCGCCGCCTCCGCGATCTCGGCAACACCGTCATCGTCGTCGAGCATGACGAGGATGCGATCCGCACCGCCGATCACATCATCGACATGGGGCCGGGCGCGGGCGTCCATGGCGGCGCGGTCGTCGCCGAGGGCAAGCTCGAGGACATTCTCGGCAACAAGAAAAGCCTCACCGGCGATTATCTCGCCGGCCGCCGCGCCGTCCCCCTCCCCGCGAAACGCCGCAAGGGCTCGGGCAAGAAGCTCACCGTCCACAATGCCCGCGCCAACAATCTGCGCGACGTCACCGCCGCCGTCCCGCTCGGCACCTTCTGCTGCATCACCGGCGTCTCGGGCTCGGGCAAGTCGAGCTTCACCATCGACACGCTCTACGCCGCCGCCGCGCGCCAATTGAACGGCGCCCGCC
>Ga0081455_10007629_pt1 | contig 11366 bp, 10 predicted proteins | sample TabmetS3T2R1_FD_70207 | JGI IMG/M metagenome (GOLD analysis project Ga0081455, IMG submission 70207) | Tabebuia heterophylla rhizosphere microbial communities from the University of Puerto Rico - S3T2R1 | ecosystem: Host-associated > Plants > Roots > Rhizosphere ...
ATCCAGGCATGGCCCAGATCCGTCTCCTCGTGCAGGGCGGCCACGAACTGCTCGCGGCTGACGCCGCCGCTGGCGGCCTCGACCAACCGGGAGACCTGAGCCTCAGCCAGCGGCGGGGTCCAGCCGGCCAGCCCGACCAGCGTGGCAACGTCCAGGCTGGGGGCGAACGCGGCGGCGTAGCCGATCGCCTCGGCATGGGCGCCGGCCCATCGCCAGGCGGCGGTCACCGCTGCGCGGACGACGTGGGTCCGGTCCGCGCGCAGGCTGATCAGGCGCTCGACGGCCAGTAGTTCGGCGCGCGCGGCGTAGATCGCCGACCACAACCGGGACAGTTGCTCTTCTTGCTCGACGACCTCCCAGACGAACGGATCCGGCTGGACCGGCTGCCGCGCGGTGACCGGCGCCAGGCGCGGGGCGATCATCGGCGAGCGGGCGAACCGGTCGGCGTCGGCCAGCAGTTCCCAGGCCAGCGTCTCGATCAGCCGCGGTTCGACCCGTTTACGGAAGTGATGGACCTCGTGCCCCGCCTGCTCGGCGGCCTGCCGGCGACGAACCGTGAGGTTCTGACCGGGCTCGGCAGGTGGGAGCCCGAACAACGCCCGCGCCGCTCCGGCGTAGCGGGCATCGGGGAACCGGGCCAGCAAGCCACGCAGTGTGCCGTCCAGTGCAGCGATGCGGCTGTGCCCCTCCGCCGGATCCACCGCGCGCGCCACGATCCCGCGTAAGTCCAGCAGGACCGGGTCCGCGGTGGCGGGGATGACCGGCAGCCCCCGACGCAGCAGTCGCCGGACTGCGGCGAGCACCTCGGCATCCACTGGGCGTTTTCTGGGCATGAAGCGAGTCAACCACGGTGCCCACAAAAAGCCCAGTGTCCGGCCGGACCGGTCGCTACGCCAGGTCACTCGTCATCGGGCCGTCCGGATCCGGCTTTGGGCTGGCGCGCCGGCGGCATGGACCAGAACGGGCCGGGGTCGGCGATGCCGCAGACCGAATCTCCCTGCTGGAGAACCCGGCCGCGACGTCCCCCCTGCTCTCCCTCCCGCCGGTCCCTGTCCCCCGAGCCTCCAGCACCGGCCGCACCCCATCCTGACCGGCCGGCTGCGCTATGGAAGGTGCCGCCGCAGTTCGGCGGCGAAGCCGGGGACTCCCGCTCGTGCCAGTCGGACGAGCAGGCCGGCTGCCGTGGTCGGCTCTCGGCGGTAGGCCGAGGCTTGGCGTTGCAGCGACTCGACGGTCAACCCGGGGTACAGGTCCAGCTGGTCGAGCAGGGACTCGTCGGGGTGGATCGCCGTGATGTCGAACGGCTTCAGTGTCGCCTCGGGGAAGTCTCTGAGGTTGAACGTGACGATCACTTCGGCGTTGGCCCGTACCGCCGCGGCAAGGCATGCCGGTCCTTCGGCTCGTTGGTCATGCCGTCGATCAGGGCCTCGTAGCCCGTTGTCAGTGCATCGGGAACGAGTGGCGCATCTGGCCCAGCCGGTGGTCGACGCTGGACTGCCGCACGCCGCTGTCGAGCAGGTTGCGGTGCAGTTCGGTCAGTATGTCGTCCGACCACAGCGGCCGGTAGCTGCCGACCTCGGCGAGCCGGAGCAGGGGTGTCGCACAAGTACGCCGGATAGAGCACGCACGTATCCAGGAACGCGGAGAAGGCCACGTGTCCAGGTCACCTCGTGCGGCGAGGCGTGGCTGTCAGGTCGTACAGGCCCGCGTCCTCGCCTTCGGCCGCGATCACCGCGATCACGGAGGCGACGCTGGATGCCGCGCTCGGCGTGGCCCGGCGGGCGCTGGGGGATCAGTCCGTCGAGTTCGCGGTGATCGCGATGGGCCGGCTCGGTGGCTGCGAGGTCGGATACGGCTCCGATGCCGACGTCATGTTCGTCTACGACGGGCCGGACGAGCCGCGGCTGGCCCGGACGGCCCACGACATAGCCGAGCGGATGCGCAGCCTGCTGGCCGCGCCGTCCACCGACCCGCCCCTGGTCGTCGACGCCAACCTGCGCCCCGAGGGCCGCAACGGCCCGCTGGTCCGCTCGCTCGGCTCGTACGCGCAGTACTACGCCCGCTGGTCGTCGGCCTGGGAGGCCCAGGCCCTGCTGCGGGCCCGCTTCGCCGTGGGCGACGCAGCGTTGGGGGAGCGGTTCACCGAGCTGATCGACCCGGTGCGCTACCCGGCGGCCGGGCTCCGCGCCGACGACCGCACCGAGATCCGGCGCCTCAAGGGCCGGGTCGACGCCGAGCGGCTACCCCGCGGCGCCGACCCGACGACCCACCTCAAGCTCGGCCGGGGCGGGCTGACCGACGTCGAGTGGACCGTCCAGCTGCTGCAGCTGGCCGACGGGCACGCTGTCGCCGGGCTGCGCACCACGCAGACCCTGCCGGCCCTGCGCGCCGCTGCGGCCGCCGGGCTGATCGGCGCCCACGACGCCGACTGCCTGGAGGCGGCCTGGCGGCTGGCCACGCACGCCCGCAACGCGATCATGCTGGTCCGCGACAAGGCCGTCGACCAGCTGCCGAGCCAAGGCACCGCGCTGCTCGGGGTGGGCCGGGCGCTGGGCTACCCGCCCGGATTCGATCCGGGGCAGGTCGTCGACGACTGGCGGCGCACCGCCCGGCGGGCCCGCCGGGTCGTCGAGCAGATCTTCTACGGCTGACCGGTCAGGCCGTCGACGACGAACGCCAGCGCAGCGTCGATCGCCTGCCGGGATTCGTCGCTGTCGTCCAGGACATCGAAGCCGTGCCGGCCCTGCGGGACGTCGATGCGCGTGATCTGCTCGCCGACCCGCTCGAGCAGCCGATCGACCTCGGCCAGCCAGGCCGGCTCCTCGCGGCCGACCCGGATCAGCGCGGTGGGGCAGCCCGGCCGGACGTTCGCGTACGGGTACGCCGCCGGATCGGTCGGCACGTACACGACCGGGTAGGACAGCACCACCGCGCGCAACCAGGGCGGCGGGTCGGCCAGCGACTCGGCCAGCAGCAGGGCGCCGCCGGAGAAGGCCCACAGCGCTATCCGGTCGGCGTCCACCTCCGGCCGGGCGCGCAGCTCGTCGACGGCCTGGGCCAGGTCGTCGACCGACCTCGACCAGGACGTCGCGTCGGCGAACGGCCAGTGGAATTTCGGCAGGTCGGCGACGGCGGCGACCACGCCGTTCTGGGCGGCCAGCCGGCCGTACCCGGAGTAGGCCAGCCAGTCGTGCGGGCGCAGCGGCTGGCCGGCGGCGTATGCGCCGGGCACGAAGAGGACAGCCGGCCGGGCCCGTTCAGCCGGCGGCGCGACATACAGGTCGATCCGACCCAGGCGGGTCCGGTCGACCTGGCCGTCCGGGACGTCGGCCACCAGCGCGAGCTGCGCCGGGTTCAGCGGCATTCAGCCGGCGATGTTGTCGTCGGTCACCCGGGGCTGGTTCGGACGGGTCCACGGCCAGCGCAGCCAGACCGGCCGGCGCAGCCAGCTCGGCGGCGCGACGTCTTCGGGCGGGTCGGGCGCGGGCTCGTGGGCCGGATGCCCGGACATCAGCCACTGCACGCCGAACCCGGCCGCGAGCACGATCCAGCCGCCCACCGCGTCGATGATGAAGTGGTTGGCCGTGCCGACGATGACCATCAGGGTGAACACCGGATAGAGCACCGCCAGGGTGCGCAGCCACCACGGCTTGGCGCAGTAGAACACCGCGACCGCGCACCAGGTGGCCCAGGCGATGTGCAGGCTGGGCATGGCCGCGAACTGGTTGGTGTGCTCGGCGACGTTGGGATCGGCCAGCGACCCCCAGGTGTGGTACTTGGCCAGCGTGTCGATGTAGCCGTACTGGGGGAGCAGCCGCGGGGGCGCGAGCGGATACAGGAAGAATCCGGCCAGTCCGATCAGCGTCGTCGCGAACAGCGCGGTGCGCATGCCCCGATAAACGCGCTTGCGGGCGACGAACAGCCACACCAGCACGGCAATCGTGATGATGAAGTGCAGCGTGGCGTAGTAGTAGTCCATCGACTGGGCCAGCCACTCGTTGCGGTCGACGAAGTGGTTGACCGACAACTCGAAGTTCAGGTGCAGCTTGTCCTGCAGCCACTGGACGCTACGGCCGTGCCGGTGCGCGATACCGGGCTGGTTGGGCACCAGGTTGCGCGCTTCGCGGTACAGGTAGTAGCCCACGCCGATGAGCAGCAGCTCCTGCCACAGGCGGGGGATCCGGTGGTGCAGCAGCCACTGCGGCCACACTCCCTTGAACCGGCGCACCGGGGGCGGGGCCCCGGCCTCGGTCTTGGTCGCGGTTGCTGTCACCTCGCAATGATTCCATTCCCGGCGCACCAGCCGCGCCCGGGCGCGGTCAGTGGGGCCGATTCGCTCAGGACACGCTCAGCCGGGGCTTCGGCTCGCTGTGGATGGCACCGGTCATTTCCAGCAGCGGCGCGCCGGTTCCGCCCCAGCGCAGCGCGATTATCTCAGCCGCCACCGACACGGCCGTCTCCTCCGGGGTGCGGGCCCCGACGTCGAGCCCGATCGGCGCACGTAGCCGGGACAATTCGTCGTCGGTCAGGCCCCGTTCGCGCAGCTGCGCCACGCGGTTCTCGTTCGTACGCCGCGAGCCCATCGCGCCGACGTAGGCCAGCGGCTTGCGCAGCGCGATCTCGAGCAGGGGTACGTCGAACTTCGGGTCGTGGGTGAGCACGCAGACGACGGTGCGCTCGTCGGTCACGGTCTGGTCCAGGTACTTGTGCGGCCACTCGACGACCACCTCGTCGGCGTCGGGGAACCGTCGTGACGTGGCGAACACCGGCCGGGCGTCGCAGACCGTCACCCGGTAGCCGAGGAACGAGCCGATCCGGGCCACGGCGGCGGCGAAGTCGATCGCGCCGAACACGATCATCCGGGGACGGGGGGCGTGCGACGAGACGAAGACGCCGATGTCGTCCAGGCGCCGCTCGCCGTGGGGGCCGTAACGCACGACCGCCGACTGGCCCTGCTCGAGCAGTCCCCGGGCGTCGTCGCGGACGGCATCGTCCAGGCGCGGCGAGCCGAGGGACCCGCTGGACGAGTCGGGCCGCACGACCATGCGCCGGCCGCGCGTCCCGTCGTCGGTGTCGACCAGCGTGGCGACGGCCACCGGCCGCCCCTCGCGGATGTCGGCGACCACCTCGTCGAGCTCGGGGAAGGTCGCGCGGCTGATCTGCTCGACGAACACGTCGATGATGCCTCCGCACGTCAGGCCGACGGCGAACGCGTCGTCGTCGCTCACCCCGTAGCGCTGCAGCACCGGGGCGTTGCCGTCGCGGACCTCGGTGGCCAGGTCGTACACCGCCCCCTCGACGCACCCGCCCGAGACGCTGCCGACCGCCGTCCCGTCCGGGCCGACCAGCATGGCCGCACCGGGCGGTCGGGGCGCCGATTTCCAGGTGCCGACCACCGTGCCCATGCCGACCGGCCGGCCGGACTGCCACCAGCCGAGCAACTCGTTGAGAACGTCACGCACCTGTCCACGGTAGCGGCTCAGCATCGCGGGGCGCTCGGACGCGAGGAGGCCCCGGAAATCCCGGGGCCTCGAGCGCGAATCCGGACTAGATGTCGTAGTAGAGGGCGAATTCGTACGGGTGGGGACGCAGCCGGACGGCGTCGACCTCGTTGAGGCGCTTGTACTCCAGCCACGTCTCGATCAGGTCGTCGGTGAAGACGCCGCCTTCGAGCAGGTAGTCGTGGTCGGCCTCGAGCGCGTCGAGCACGGCGTCGAGCGAGCCCGGCACCTGGGCCACCGACTTGGCCTCGTCGGGCGGCAACTCGTAGAGGTCCTTGTCGATCGGCGTCGGCGGCTCGATCTTGTTCTTGATGCCGTCCAGGCCGGCCAGCAGCATCGCCGAGAAGGCGAGGTACGGGTTCGACGACGGGTCGGGCACCCGGAACTCGACCCGCTTGGCCTTGGGGTTGGTACCGGTGATCGGGATGCGGCAGCAGGCCGACCGGTTGCGCTGCGAGTACACCAGGTTGATCGGCGCCTCGTAGCCCGGCACCAGGCGGTGGTAGGAGTTCGTCGTCGGGTTGGTGAACGCCAGCAGCGACGGTGCGTGGGTGAGCAGCCCGCCGATGTAGTGACGCGCCGTGTCGGACAACCCGGCGTAGCCGACCTCGTCGTAGAACAGCGGCTCGCCGCCCAGCCACAGCGACTGGTGGCAGTGCATGCCCGAGCCGTTGTCCTGGAACAGCGGCTTGGGCATGAACGTGACCGTCTTGCCGGCGTGCCAGGCGACGTTCTTGATGACGTACTTGAACAGCATCAGGTTGTCGGCGGCGGCCAGCAGGGTGTTGAACTTGTAGTTGATCTCGGCCTGGCCGGCCGTGCCGACCTCGTGGTGGGCCCGCTCGACCTCGAGGCCGACGCCGGTCAGGGCGGTGACCATCGAGTCGCGCAGGTCGGCGTAGTGGTCGTACGGCGTGACCGGGAAGTACCCGCCCTTGTGCCGCACCTTGTAGCCGAGGTTGCCGCCGATCTCGTCGCGGCCGGTGTTCCACGCGCCCGCCTCGGAGTCGACGTGGTAGTAGCTCTCGTTGGCGGTCGTGTCGTACCGGATCGAGTCGAAGATGTAGAACTCGGCCTCGGGCCCGAAGTACGCGGTGTCGGCCACCCCGGACGACCTGAGGTAGTCCTCGGCCTTCTTCGCCACGTTGCGCGGATCGCGGCTGTACGCCTCGCGGGTCAGTGGGTCGTGGATGAAGAAGTTGATGTTGAGGGTCTTCTCCTTGCGGAACGGGTCCACCACGGCCGTCGTCGCGTCGGGCAGCAGCAGCATGTCCGACTCGTGGATCTGCTGGAAGCCGCGGATGGACGAACCGTCGAAGGCCAGCCCCTCGGCGAAGACACCGTCGGAGAAGGCGGCCGCGGGAGTGGTGAAGTGTTGCATGATGCCCGGCAGGTCACAGAACCGGACGTCGACGAACTTCACGTCGTTGTCCCTGATGTATTTCAGGACCTCGTCTGAACTGGTGAACATGCAACCTCCGAGTGCGGTGTGGGTGGCGTGAACGGTACGAACGAGGAGTTGCTGGCCGGTATCTCGACTGTTTCCGCAGTGTTACGCGGCCGTGCCTTGATCGTTTCCCGTCACACTCGAACGACAGCAGTACCCGTCACTCGATCGTGCAACCCGCGGCCGTCCTTGTCCACGATCAGCGCAGGGACGAGCAGCATCAGCAACAGGGTGCGGGCTGCCGCGTGCAGCGGCAGGATCCGCTCGCCGGCGTGCTTGTCCACCCGAATCACCCGGATTCCGCACAGGTGCATGCCCAGCGTCTGCCCGCCGAGCACCAGGCCCACGACGTAGTCGACGGCGAACGGGATCAGGCTCCACGACCCGGGCAGCCGGTGCGCGATGTCGTGGTTGCTGCCGATGCCGGCGACGAACAGGCCGGCCACCAGGGCGGAGGCGATGCAGTCGACGAGCAAGGCGCCGACCCGCAGGCCGGCCGTGCTGATGGATCCGGGCCCGGACTCGGGCAGGCCGAGGCGTTCGCCCCGGTAGCGCTGCGGCGCGCCCACCGTGCTCATGTACGGCGGCGGACGGTGCGCTGCACGTTGCGCATCTTGGCGCCGGTCGGCATCGGGCCCTGGGGGAGCGGAGGCTTGCCGCCGCCCAGCGCCTGCATCCGCTTCTCGAGCGCGGCGACCTGCTCGCGGCTGAGGTTGCGGGGCAGCTTGAACAGGTAGCCGTTCAGCTTGCGCAAGGACACCTGGCCCTCGTCCGTGCCGACGATCACGTCGTAGATCGGGGTGTCGCCGGCCACGCGGGCGATCTTCTTCTTCTCCTGGGCGATCAGCCCGCGCACCCGGTGCGGTGCGCCCTCGCCGACCAGCACGACTCCTGGCCGCCCGACCAGGCGGTGCACCGCGTCGAGCTGCGAGGTGCCGGCGATCGTCGGCGTGGCGTGCCAGTCGCCGCGCAGGTTGTTCTGCAGGACCCAGGCGGCCGCGCCCGGCGTGCCCTCGGCCTGGGTGAACATCGACTTCTGCGCGCGCCGGCTGAAGATCAGCATGACGACCACGAGCGCGCCGAGCACCGCGACCGGGATCGGGATGAACGGCCCGGCGAACACCGACACGACAAAGTACAGGACGGCGGCCGTCCCGACGCCGGCGATGATCAGGTAGGGGATCAGCCGGGGGTCGTTCTGCCGGGTGATCGTGAACGCCTGCCGGACGTTCTGCCAGGTCTGGCGACGGGTGGCGCGCTTCTCGGCGCGGGCGGCCTTCTTCTCGGCACGCGTGAGCTTGGCGGGCTGGCTGCGCCCGGCAGGTTTGGCCATGCCGACAAGGATATCGGCGGCCGACTACCGGTTGACGCCGGTGTTCTCCTCAATTCGGGCGCAAGTAGCCACGCGGCTCAGTCATCACATCGCGATTTCCAGTGATCAAGGAGCTATGCATGGCTACGGCATGCAGTACGCCGCGCCGGCGCCGGGGCGGTCAAGCTCGAGTCGATCTGGTCGCCGGACAACTCGTTCGGCACCGACTGGCACTGACCTCTTGGCTCTTCGCGCGAGCGCACCGGCCCCGCGGGCGCTCAGGCGCGGGCGGCGATCGCCTGCTGGTACAGCCGCCCGGCCCGGTAGGACGATCGCACCAACGGTCCGCTCATCACGCCGGCGAAGCCGATCTCCTCGGCCTCCTCGCGCAGCTCGACGAACTCCTCGGGCTTGACCCAGCGCTCGACCGGGTGGTGCCGCGGGGTGGGCCGCAGGTACTGGGTGATCGTGATCAGCTCGCAGCCCGCGCTGTGCAGGTCGAGCAGCGCCTGGGAGATCTCCTCGCGGGTCTCGCCCATGCCGAGGATGAGGTTCGACTTGGTTACCAGCTCGGCGGCGCGGGCCTGCCGGATGACGTCCAGCGAGCGCTCGTACCGGAACGCCGGGCGGATCCGCTTGAAGATGCGCGGCACCGTCTCGACGTTGTGGGCCAGCACCTCCGGCGCCGAGCCGAACACCTCGGCCAGCTGCTCGGGCACGGCGTTGAAGTCGGGGATGAGCAGCTCGACCCCGGTGCCGGGGTTCAGCGTGTGGATCTGGCGGACCGTCTCGGCGTAGAGCCACGCGCCGCCGTCGACAAGGTCGTCGCGGGCCACGCCGGTCACGGTCGCGTAGCGCAGTCCCATCGCCTGGACGCTCTCGGCCACCCGGCGCGGCTCGTCGCGGTCGAGCGCGGACGGCTTGCCCGTGTCGATCTGGCAGAAGTCGCAGCGACGGGTGCACTGATCGCCGCCAATGAGGAAGGTGGCCTCGCGGTCTTCCCAGCACTCGTAGATGTTGGGGCAGCCGGCCTCCTGGCAGACCGTGTGCAAGCCCTCGCGCTTCACCAGGGCGTGCAGCTCGGTGTACTCCGGCCCCATCTTCGCCCGGGTCTTGATCCACGGCGGCTTGCGCTCGATGGGCGTCTCGGCGTTGCGGGCCTCGAGCCGCAGCAGGCGGCGACCCTCCGGGGGTGCGACTGTCACGTTTTCGAGCCTACGCGTGCGTCGAATGCGACTCGTGTGATGTCGCAGACGCCGGCTGGGCGTCGGCCAGCCGGACGGCGTTGCGCCCGGCCGCCTTGGCCGCGTAGAGCGCCGCGTCGGCGGCCCGGAGCAGCCCGTCGAGCTCGGCCCCGTGCGTCGGATAGGTGGCCACCCCGATCGAGGCGGTGAGCCGTAGGGTCGGGCCGTCGTCGACGACGATCGGGGCGGTGGCGATCCGCGCGCGCAGCCGCTCGGCGATGCCCATGGCCGCGTTGGCGCCGGCGTTCGGCAGCAGCGCGACGAACTCCTCGCCCCCATAACGCCCCACCGCGTCGTAGTCGCGCAGCTCGTGCTTGATCGAGTCGGCGACCGCCTTGAGTGCGATGTCGCCGGCCAGGTGGCCGTGCTGGTCGTTGAGCGCCTTGAACCGGTCGAGGTCGACCACCAGGGCGGCCGCCGCCTGGTCCTCGCGCACGGCCCGCCACAGGTGCCGCTGGGCCAGCTCACGCCACGCCGTCGCGTTGAGCAGCCCCGTCTTCCCGTCGGTAGCGGCGGCCACCTCGAGGCTGCGGGCCAGCAGTCCCCGGTACATCATGACGATCAGCACCAGGACCGCCGGCGTGAGCCACGGAGACTGGAGCGCCGTCTGCGCGGTGAACACGCCGAGGATGATCGTCGCCGTCTCGACGGCGAGCTCGTCGCGTCCGAGCAGCACGTCACGGAATGAGCCAGGCTGGGTGGCCAGGTAGATCACCACGGAAACGATCGCGTCGTTGACGACGCGGTAGCAGACGATGGCGCCCAGCACGGCGATGGCCTGGGCGGCGCCATCGGTCAGATGAGGAACCTGGGCGAGCTGGTCGTAGACGCTGCTGGTCGCGACGGCCGCGACCACGACAGCCGAACCGGTGAGCACGATCCGGTATGGGTGCCGTGAGCGGTCACGGCGCGCACGCAGCACTGCGTGCGCATAGATGATCACGACCAGCAATGCCGCGTAACCCGCAGGCAGCAACAGCACGCCGGCAAACGTCCAGACGGACTGGGCGTCGATGTACGGTCCGCCGTGGGTGCGATAGCGCTGGAATCGGTCGGTGCGGTCTTCAACCTCGCTGTATATCGCGCTGAGTACGGCCAGGAGGATCAGACGGGTAACGTCGCTGCGGGTCGGATCTGCGGTGATCAGGCCTACGGTGGCGAGTACTACGGCCAGTGTTTCGATCGCCAGCATGACGATCAGCGCCGGACGTGGGACTGTCCACAGTGACCACTTGCGGACCTTGCCGGTAAGACGCCGAGCCTTTCCGCGTGAGCGAGCGGCGGAGATAATCACTGGGCGCCGTCCCCTCCGTTCGACGGTGCAAGACAGTCTCTGCGGGCGGTCGGCCGCGCTCGCGAGATTGGCGTTATCTCCCATCTTGCCGCAACGCTGTGCGGCACGTCTATGACAGGGGGTGACCGCACGTGTCCAACAACACCTGGATCTGATCTGCCGCAGGCCCCCGCGGGTTATCCACAGGTGGTCGGGTCTGCCTCGTCCGAATGCCCGCGATAGGGCACGATGTCGCGAGTGGTAGCAACGTCGGCATCGTCGGGTAGCGCGCGCACGCCCGGCTGGCTCAACCCGCGGGTGATCGCTGGCATCGTGCTCGTCCTGGTGGCGACGGTGGCTGGGGCGGTCGTCATCGGCCGAGCCCAGCACTCGTCGCGGGTGTGGGCGACGACCCGGACGCTGACCGCCGGCATCGTGCTGCGGGCCGACGACCTGCAGGCGGTCACCGCCCGCCTGCCCGGCGACAGCGCCCGGTATCTGAGGGCCGGCGACAAGTCCAAGCTGGTCGGGCTGACCGTGCGCCGCGCGCTGTCCGCGCACGAATTGCTGCCGTCGTCGGCGCTGAGCC
>Ga0081455_10007630_pt1 | contig 11365 bp, 7 predicted proteins | sample TabmetS3T2R1_FD_70207 | JGI IMG/M metagenome (GOLD analysis project Ga0081455, IMG submission 70207) | Tabebuia heterophylla rhizosphere microbial communities from the University of Puerto Rico - S3T2R1 | ecosystem: Host-associated > Plants > Roots > Rhizosphere ...
CGGGCGCACCGTCGCCTTCTCGGCCCTCATCGTCGCCGCCTCGCTGTCGGCGCTACTCGTGTTCCCGCTCTACTTCCTGCGGTCGTTCGCCTACGCCGGCACCGCCGTCGTGCTCAGCGCGGCGGCGGGGGCGCTCTTCACCCTGCCCGCCCTGCTGGCGGTGCTCGGGCCCCGGGTCAACGCCTGGTCGTTCCGGCGGCACGCGGGTCGCGCCACCGAGGGCGAGCGCAGCTTCTGGCATCGCCTGGCCGGCGCCGTGATGCGCCGGCCGGTGCCGGTCGCCACGGGCGCCGTCGTGTTCCTGCTCGTCCTGGGCGCCCCGTTCCTGCGAATCAACCCCGGCCTGCCGTCCTACCAGTCCCTGCCCGAGTCCAACGAGGCCCGCCGGGTCGCCGAGGCGCTCGCGACCGACTTCGAGGGCAACCAGAGCGAGCAATTCGCAGTGGTCCTGCCCGGGACCGATGCCGCCGGTGCCGACTCGGAGGCCGTGGCGAGATTCGCGGACGAGGTTGCGGCGGTCGACGGTGTGGCCGACGTGACGGTGGAGTCGGCCGACGCCGGTTCGTGGTTGACGGTCGTCCCCTCGGTGGCGCTGGTGTCGTCCGAGGGCGAGGACCTCGTCGAGGGCATCCGTGACATCGGTGCCCCCTTCGACTTCGGGGTCGAGGGCGACGCTGCGGAACTGGTCGACACCAAGGCGGCGATCTACGACCGCCTACCGCTGGCGCTGGCCATCATCGGGATCACCACGTTCGTGCTCCTGTTCGCGGTGTTCGGCAGCCTGCTGGTGCCCTTCAAGGCCATCGTGCTCAACCTCTTGTCGCTGACCGCCACATTCGGCGCCCTGGTGTGGATCTTCCAGGACGGCCACCTGTCCGGCGTGCTCGACTTCACCGCCACCGGGCAGCTGGACGTGTCGACGCCCATCCTCATGTTCTGCATCGCCTTCGGGCTGTCGATGGACTACGAGGTGTTCCTCCTGTCGCGGATCAAGGAGGAGCACGACCGCACCGGGGACAACACCCAGGCGGTGGCCGCCGGCCTCGCGAAGACGGGTCGCCTGATCACGGCCGCGGCGTTGGTCCTGGCCATCTCGTTCGCGGCCTTCGCCACGAGCGGCATGAGCTTCATGAAGCTCATGGGGATCGGCCTGGCCCTGGCCATCGTCATTGACGCAACCATCGTCCGCGGCCTGCTTGTGCCGGCGGTGATGCGGCTGGCCGGCGAGGCGAACTGGTGGGCCCCGGGCCCACTCCGTCGGCTCCACCGACGCTGGGGCATCCGCGAGGCGGCCCCGCAGGAGACTCGCTGAGCCGGCGGCGCCGGCCGGGCCGTAGTGGGCTCTCGCGCCCGCTATCGGGCCTGGTCGGCGTCCGTCGCCGTCTCGACGTCCTCGACCCACACGGAGCCGGGCGCCGGCGTGAACGACGATGTGTGGCCGTCCTGCCATTCGAGCGTCAGCATCGACCCCGTCTTGGCGACGACGGTTCCCTTCCTGCAGGGCGCCCCCTTGGCGGCGGCGACCATGACGTGATCACCGATCTCTGCCACGACACACCTCCATGTCGAGCATGGCTTGGCCCCCTCAGTGTAGGACCACGGGTGCAGCCCGGCGGCCGGTCGGAAATGGGTGCGCGACCGCGGAATCCTCTGACTAAAGTCAGAGAATGAGCGATGTCATGGTCGCCCAGGTGCGCCAGTTCAACAGGCTCGTCACGCAGCGCGTGGGTGCGCTCGAGGACCGCTACCTCGCCCGCGACCGCCCTCTGGGAGAGGCGCGAGTCCTGTGGGAGATCGGCCGGGACGGCGACGACGGTGGCGGTGGCGACGGTGGCGAGAACGGCTGCGACGTGCGCTCGCTGCGGTCCCGGCTCGACATCGACAGCGGGTACCTCAGCCGCCTGCTGCGCTCCCTGGAGGCGGCGGGACTCGTCGAGGTCGGCCCCAACGAGAGCGATCGGCGCGTGCGCACGGCGCGCCTCACGCCCGCCGGGGTCGCCGAGCGAGCCGTGCTCGACCGGCTCAGCGACGACCTGGCGCGGTCCTTCCTCGCGCCGCTCGGCGACGCCCAACGCGGACGGCTGGTCGCCGCGATGGGGGACGTCGAGCGATTGCTCACCGCAGCCATGCTCGACATCGAGGCGGTGGACCCGTCGCAGCCGGCGGCCCAGCATTGCCTGAACGCCTATTTCGCCGAGCTCGACCACCGGTTCGATCGCGGTTTCGATCCCGCGCTGAGCAGCGCCCCCGACCTCGAGGCGATGAGGCCGCCGGCCGGGCTGTTCCTCGTCGCCACGCTGCGCGGGGAGCCCGTCGGCTGCGGGGGCCTCCAGTTCCCCCGCGGCGCACCACCCATCATCAAGCGCATGTGGGTGGACGAGTCGGCGCGGGGCCTCGGGATCGGGCGGCGGCTCCTCGCAGAGCTCGAGGCGCGTGCTCGGGCCAACGGCGGCCACCGGGTCCGGCTGGACACCAACCGGTCGCTCCGCGAGGCGATCGGCCTCTACCGCTCCGCGGGCTACAGCGAGGTCGAGGCCTTCAGCGACGAGCGCTACGCCCACCACTGGTTCGAGAAACGGCTTTCGTGAGCCGGCATACGCTCGAGTGCGGGTTCTTCGCCCGTCGCATCACCCGGCCGATTGGGCCTCCTTCCTGGTCTGAGCCCCAACACGACGGGCACGGGCCAGGACCTGGCGCCCTCTCACTCTCCGACGATCCACCAGGTCCCCGACCAGCTGAGCTGCGTTCGACCTACCTATCCCCCCGCCGGAGGATCTGGCGCACGCTTGCCCGGCACGGGGCTACCGTCTTCCTACCGAGTTGATGCAACTGGGAGCGTGAGGGGCGACTCGAGGGCATGATGAGTGGTGCCAGCGATGCCTCGGGAGAGAAGCCGGACGCGTGGATACGCAGCGTCGGATCCTTCCGGGAAGTCATCGGCTACGCGGATGCGGTGTCACTCCTGAGTGACACTCGGATGTACGCGCAGTTCCTCGAGATGTTCCAAGGCCTTGGCGTCACCTCGGGTCGAGAGCGTGAACTCATCGCGGCGTCACTGCTGAGCATTAACGGTGAGGAGCATCGTCGTCTCCGCTCGCTGATTGCAGGTCCGTTCACCCCCCGGGCCGTCAACGCCGTGCGGCCTGTCGCACGAGAAGCAGCCCACCAACTGATAACGGCCTTTGAGTCGAGTGGCCAGTGCGAGTTCGTGACCGAGTTCGCAATTCCGTACGTCCAAACGACCACAGGCCACCACGTTGGATTCCCCGAAGACGATGTTGCGGCGTACTGGAACGCCGTCGAACTCATCGCGTCAGCCATGACCGTGGAGCAGTTCGGGCAAGGCTTGCTGGCGCTGGTCGAGTACGCCGAGCCGCTTCTTCAGGAACGCAGCCGGCACCCCAGAAACGATGTTCTGACCGTACTCGCCGACCAGGTGGCGCGAGGCTCGCTCCCAGAGACCGTCGCACTCGTACTCGTAGCGACTCTTCTCTCCGCCGGGCACGAGCCGACGATCAACCAAGTCGGGATAATGGTGTCGCTGCTGAGCAACCGGCCGGATATCTGGGACGCCATCGCGACGGGCGAGCTCGCGGCAACGAGAGTTGTCGAGGCGGTGCTCCGATTCCGCTCCACGAACCAGGGAGTCCTGCGGCGCGTGGCTGAATCGTTCGACTACCGGGGAGTGCGATTCCATCAAGACGAGACGATTGTCGTGAACACCCATGCTGCGAACCATGATGCGCGCCGATTCGCACGAGCCGATCAGCTGGACCTCAATTCCGACGCGAGCTCACATCTTGCATTTGGCTTCGGACCGCACTTTTGCCTCGGCGCGGCGCTGGCACGTGTCCAACTCCAGGAAGCTATAGGTGTCTTGGCGCAGCGACTTACCTGTCCAGAGGTGGTTGACATCTCCGAGAGCAACGGCGCTGGACTTGTCGGTCCATCACGACTCGTCGTTTCGTTCTCGGGTCGGACGGCGCGACGAACGGCGTCGGACAGCGATCGAACCAGCGATCCAATGACGCTCGTCGCATTCACCGACGATGACGACTCGCAGCTCGGCACCCTCTGACCGCCACGCTGGTCGCTGACGGCGGTTCTCCGTCCCGCCGGCACCGAGCTGCGCAAGTAGGGGTGGGCCTGCGGTCTCCCTTCGCGGCGTCGTCAGGCCAGCGCCGCGAAGCTGACGTCGTAGGCCCCGGCACCGGGGGCGACGAATCGCAGGAGCCGGCGCCCCTCGGCGGCCACGGCTGACCTCGCCCGCTGGTTGAGCCCGACGTGGTCGACCACCAGCGCCGGCCGGGTGCCATCGCGGTCGCCGTCCATGCGCCAGGTGCCGCACACGATGCCGTCGTGGAGCACCGCGCCGCTCACCTTCCGGTCGGCACCGAACAGGCGGGCGCGCACCCGGTCGTCGCCGGGGAAGAAGCGGCTTCGATCGTCGTGGGACAGCAGCACGTTGTCGTACTCGGGCAGGAACCGGGCCGGCGCCGGCGTGTCGGCGTCGGGCCGGACCCCATCCTCGACGTCGAACAGCTCGCGGCCCCGATCGTCGCGGAACGCTCGCAGCCGCGGCCGCAACCGGTCCACGACCTCCCTGAGCCCGGTCAGCCGGGACCACGTGGCCACGTCGGCCACGGCCGCCGGCCCGAAGGCGGCGAAGTAGCGCATGACCACCGTGTCGATCTGCGGGTCGGGCACCAGTGCACGGCCCAGCCACGCCTCGACGGTGACGACCTTCACCTGGCTCCGGCGGCCCCACACGCCGCGCGGTGGGGCCTGGACGAGGCCGAGCTTGCAGCGGCACGCGTACGCCAGGGCGGCGGCGTCGAGGTCGGGAAACTTCGCCGCCATCGCGGCGCGCAGCTCGGTGTTGCTCAGCGGCTGCCCGGCCAGGACCTCGCGCCCGAAGTCCAGGACGGGTTCGAGGTCGACGCCCCGCAGCGCGGGTCCGTAGTCGCGGTGCCGGGCCAGCTCGGCGTCGAGCACGGGCTGGGCCAGCGACCGCAGCACGAGGCAGTCGTCCGCGGTCACGAGGTGGATCGTGCCCCGCATGACCACGATCCTGACCACGCGGCGGTCGAGCAGCGCCTGCGACAGGTCCTCGGGCCGGAAGCGGTCCAGCCGGGACCACAGCGCGTGGTAGGGGTTGAGGGGCTCCTGCGCCTGGAGCCCGACCAGGTGGGTCACCGCGTCGAGCACCGGTAGGCCGGTGCGCTCGAGCAGCATCTGGCGGGCGAGCGTGGCGCGGTTCAGCGCGCGCCGGTCGAGGACGTCGGCCGTCACGGCGCGGAGTCTGTCAGGCCCATCGCCCCCCGAGGTCGTGGGGTCCCCGAGGCAGGTAGCCGCCGCCGTCGCGCACGGCGGCGCTCCACGGTTCGACGATCCCGACCAGCTCGTCGAGGTCGGGGCCCAGGGCCTCGATCGCCGGCCGCATGTGGCCGTCGGTGGCGACCTCGACCGCCTCGCGCTCGGCGCGCCCGCGCTCGGAGAACCCGTCCCCGTCCAGCAGGCCGCGACGGCGGAGGCGCTCGGTCGCCTCGTCGAGCTCCGCCGCCGACCAGGCGCGGCTGCGGATGTAGCTGCGCATCGGCAGTCCCCAGTACAGCTCGGTGAGCAGGCCGATCTCCACGGCGTCGAAGCCGGCGGTGGTCCAGGCGGCAGTGTGGCCGTCGCCCCGGAACTCCCGCAGCAGGTCGGCGAGCCGCCAGGCGTCGCCCATCGGGTCGCCCGGCAGGCCCAGCGAGCGCAGCCCGGCGTACAGGGGCCGGCCCTCCACCCGGAGCGGTTCCGTGGCGCGGGCCAGCAGGGCCGTCGCCCGCTCCAGCCCCTCCGGCGACTCACCGAGGATGCGGGCCAGCTGGGCCGTCGCCCCCCGTGCCCGCGCCGCCGCGATGGTGGCGGCGTCGGTCAGCCCCCAGCCGGTCACCACGGCCGGGACCACCACCGCCGGGTTGAACACGGCGAACGCGGCGGCGACGAGCTCGCCGGGCACCGGGCCCAGCGCCGAGCCGCGGCTGCAGAAGTAGGCGGGACCGTCGGGCAGATGGACGCCGTTGGCGACCGTGCCCGGGCTGGGCCCGAACCCCAGCGCCACGTACTCCTCGTGGCACTCGGGCGAGAAGTAGACCTGCCCGACGAACGGCTCGATCGTCGCCGCGAGCCGCCGGGCACGGCGCGACAGGGTCTCGTCGTCGATCACCGATGCGCCTCCGCGGGATCCGTCACGGAACGACCAGGACCTTGCAGTGTCGCTCGGGGTCGGCCAGCTCGCGGAACGCCCCGGGCGCACCGTCGAGATCGACCTCGCCGGTGATCAGCGGGGCGACGTCGATCTCGCCCTCCGCGATGGAGCGAAGGCTGGCCTCGAACTCCGCCGGGTCGTAGCCCAGCACGAACTGCACGCTCAGCTCCTTGGCAATGCCGAAGAACGGCCTGACCGTGTCCGGCTGCATGCACACGCCGACCACCACGATGCGGCTCTGCGCGGGCGCCATCCGGAGGGCATCGTCGATCACGCCCGGCACGCCGATCGCCTCGAACACGACGGGCGCCTGCCCGCGCCCGGTGCGCCTCCAGGCGTCGAAGGCGGGCTCGGCCACCGGGTCCACGACCTCGTGGGCGCCCATGGTCGCCGCCAGCGATCGGCGGGCGGGCGACAGGTCGGCGGCCACGATCGGCTCCACCGACCGGAGCCCGAGCGCGGCGATGACGGCCAGGCCCACGGGCCCGCATCCGAGCACGATGGCGCCGTCGCCGGCGCCGATCCCCGAGCGGTTCACGGCGTGGAGGCCAACCGCCATCGGCTCGGCCAGGGCGGCGTGGTGTGGGTCCAGCCCGTTGGGGACCACCTGGACGAACGGCGCCGACAGCAGGATGCGCTCGCCGTAGCCGGCCGGGAGGTCGTTGCTGTAGACGATGTCGCGGAGCCCGGTCGGCGTGAGCATGATCGGGATCGAGGTGACGATGGTCCCCGGCGCGGGGGCGACGGTGTCGGGCCCGGCCTCCAGCACCTCGGCGGCGAACTCGTGGCCCATGAACACGTCGCGTCCGAGATCGAGGGGTGGTGCGCCGAAGTCGGGCAGCCCCTCCATGTCCGCCATCAGCCCCAGCATGGTGGCTGCGTGCTGGACGAAGTGCAGGTCCGACCCGCAGATGCCACAGGCCTTGACCTGCGCGAGGACCTGTCCGAAGGCGGGCTCGGGATCGGGGGCGTCGTCCCGGACGATCAGCTCGGATGCACCGCGCAGCGCCAGGGCCCGCATCAGTCCGCCGCCTGGGCCCTCGTCTCGCCGTCGCCGCCGGCGGCCGCGCCCTTGGCCTGCGACTCCTCCACGTGGGACGTGATGGCGTTGAGGATCGCCTGGCCAGCGGCACCGAACAGCTCGCCCCGCTTCCCCACGGCCCACTCGTGCGACGCCCGGGGTGCGGCGAGTTGTCCGGTGAAGTGGGGGACGACCTCACGCGCGAAGAGGCGGTACGACCGCATCGTCGCCTCTGGGTCGGCCCAGTCGTGGCCGAGCAGCAGGAACGTGCCGAACCCACCCGACTGCTCCAGCAGGCCCTCGATGTACGCGATGGCGTCGTCCGGCGTACCGATCACGACGTTGCCCGACTCTGCGTAGCTCTCGACGAACTCGCGCGGGGTGCGGGGACCGCCGTCGACCTGGTTGGCCAACGGCACGAAGCCGGCCCCGCCCCCGAAATAATCGGCGAAGTCCTTCAGGCCGTGGGTGCAGTCCTCGATGGCCTGGTCCCGGGTCTCGGCGAGGTGCACGGCCCCCAGGACCCGCCAGGTGCGGCGGTCGGGCTCGGGGCGGCCCGCCGCCCGCGCCTGTTCCTGCACCACACCCCAGGCCTGGCCGATGGCCGCGAAGCCCTCGAAGAGCGTCATCGAGAGCGACAGCAGGGACACGCCGTAGGTGCCCGCCAGCCGCGGTCCCGAGGGCGAGATCATCGCGGCGACGGCCACCTCGAAGTGCGGGTGGGTGTACGGGCGCACCTGGAGACGGCAATCGCGCATCGTGAACCAGTCGGTCTGGCGCGTGACCGGCTCGTCGCTGCGCAGCAGGGCCAGGATCGCGTCCAGCGACTCCTCCATCATCCGCCGCTGGTCCACGGGGTCGATGCCGAGCATGAAGGCGTCGCTGGGCAGGGCCCCCGGCCCGGCGCCGAAGATGAGCCGGCCGCGGGTCAGGTGGTCGAGCAGCACGAGCCGGTCGGCCACCAGCCAGGGATGGTGGTAGGGGAGCGACACCACGCCCGTCCCGAGCATGACGTGCCGGGTGCGCTCGGCGGCGGCCGCGATGAACACCTCGGGACAGGCGATGATCTCGTAGCCCCCCGAGTGGTGCTCGCCGAACCAGACCTCGTCATAGCCGAGCCGATCGAGCGCGACCACCCGATCGAGGTCGTACTCGAGCGCGAGGGTCGGGTTCTGGCCGACCGGGTGGAACGGGGCGAAGAACGCGCCGAAGCGCAAGGGCCAGGGAGCGGGCATGCCGGTCACCGCCCTCGTGGCGCTGGATCGGAACGGATCACTGCCTGGCGACCTCCCCCTGTGGCCTCTGACACGTGGTAACGGTCGTTATCCGCAACCTAGTCTCCAGGGGGGAGTGCCGCCGCGTCCGGTTCCGGACCCCCTAGACTGACCAGAGCCATCCCCCTGGGTAGATGGCGGACACCTGGCCGTGCGGCGCCTCCCGCCGACATGGGCCAGCAGACGATGGAGACCCAACTGGACCAAACCAGCTTCGAGGCGCTCGTGGCGTCCGAGGTCGACGGGCAGATCGCGACAGATGACCTGTCGGCGCTCGCGGCGCAGCCGCAGCGCTGGGCCGCGACCCTGCACCACATGCTCGACGAGATCGAGGACACGCTCGAGGCCGTCGCGCGGTCGGATCGCTACGAGCGCAGCCAGGCGCTCGCCGACCTGTCCGATGAGCGCGCCGCGGTGGCGGCGGCGCTCCGGCGCGTCACGGGCGAAGACGTGGAGCTCGGCGAGCCCGGCAGCGATGGCGACGGCGACGACGCGGCCGCGGTCCCCTCCGGCGGGGCCGAGGCGGAGCTGGTCCAGGCTCCGGCGTTGCAGGCGTCATGGGCGCCGGGCGAGGTGGTGCTCTGGGCCGGCAATCCTTCGGCCAGGCCCGCCGAACCCGAGGACCTGCAGCGGCTGATCGACGAGGCCGGCGGCTCCGCCATCGAGTGGGAGAAGCACAAGGGCGCCCCCCTGCCCTCCGGCGACCGGGCGCCCGCCGTCTCCGCACCCCTCACGGCTGCCCTCGGCTGGCTCGTCGGCGTGGGAGCCGGCCAGCTCGCCCTGGACGCGGGGCCGAGCGTGCGGTGGCTGGGCGAGGTGGCGGCCTGGGCCACCGACCTGGTGGCGCAGGGCCGGATGGTGCCCACGCTGCGGCGTGGGGGTTCGGCCACCGCCCGCGGGCGCCAGCGCAGCGGCTCCTATGTCGTCCAGTGGATCGCTGCCGTCGTCGAGCGGGAGCGCATCCGGGAGCTGTCGTCCCGCATGCCAGGTCCCGTGCGGGCGTTCGATCCGAGCACGGGGCCAGAGCGCATGTGCCGCACGGTGCTGAACGCCGCCGTCGACGCCGTCTGCCGCGCCGGTGCGGCGCGCCTGGTCACGGCGGCCACGCCTCCGGTGGCGCGCAGCCGGCGCGACGTCGCCGAGGCGGTGCTGGCCGGCCTGGCCGGCGAGGCGTTCGCCGCCGCCCACGGCCCCGCGACGGAGGTCGCCGACGACCTGCGCCGGTGGGCGGCCCCGGTGGTGGGGGACGGCGACGTCGGACTGATCGTGCGTCTCGACCCCCCCGAGGCCGACGGTGGGTGGCTCCTGACCGTGGACGCCACCGGGGTCGAACGCCAACCGGTCCCGGTCGAGCAGGCGGTCACCGCCTCCGGCGCGAAGGCGCAGCGGGTCGAGGCGCAGCTCCGTCGCCTGGAGCGGCTCCTGCCCGCGCTCGGCCGGACCGGGCGACGTGGCCACGTCGTGCTCGGGGTCGACGAGGCCTGGGACCTGATGACGCGCACGGGCCGCGTCCTGCAATCGGTGGGCTTCGAGGTGCGGGTGCCCATGGCGTCGTGGACCCGGCCTTCACCCCGTCTGCGGCTCGAGGCCGCCGGGCCCACCGGGCCGGCCCGGGTCGGTCCCAACCAGCTTTCCAAGGTCCGTTGGTCGGTGTTGTTCGACGACCTCGAGCTCGACGCCGCCGCCATCGCCCGCCTCACCGCCCAGGCGCGGCCGCTCGTCCAGGCCAAGGGGCGCTGGGTCGAGCTCGACCACGCCGACCTCGAGGCGGCGGCCAAGGCGCTGGCCGAGCAGAGCGGTGCCACCGAGCTGACCGGCGCCGCGATCCTGCGCCACGCCGTCGGCCTCGAGGAGAGCGCGCTTGCTGGGCCGGCGATCGTGGCCGGCAGCGGCTGGGCGGTCGAGCTGGTCCGGGGCGCCGGCGACGAGCCGCCGGCGCCGCTCGGTCCCCCCGAGGGATTCGTCGGCAAGCTGCGGAGCTACCAGGCAGAGGCCCTTGGCTGGCTGGCGTTCCTGGACCGGGTGGGCCTCGGGGGCTGCCTGGCCATGGACATGGGCCTCGGCAAGACCCCGACGATGCTCGCCCACCTGCTGGCGACCCGCGGGAACGGACCGGTGCTGGTGATCGCCCCGCCCGCGGTCCTGGGCAACTGGGCCGCCGAGGCCCGGCGCTTCTCCCCGGATCTCCGGGTCGAGGTCCACCACGGCGCCGCCCGGGCGGAGGACGACGAGGTCGCCGCCGTGGCCGGCAGCGCGGACGTCGTGCTCACCACGTATGGCACGGCCGTGCGCGACGTCGACGCGCTGGCCACGGTCGACTGGCACCGTGTCGTGCTCGACGAGGCCCAGGCCATCAAGAATCCGGCCAGCGAGGTGGCGCGCGAGCTGAGGCGCATCTCCGCCCGGTCGCGCCTGGCGCTGACCGGCACCCCGATCGAGAACGGGCTGGGCGACCTGTGGTCGATCCTCGACTACACCAACCCCGGCCTCGTGGGGCCGCGCCCGGCCTTCATCCAGCAGCTGTCCACGCCACGCAACGGGTCCGGTGCCTCGGGCGAGGCCGCGCTCCGGGCCCTCAACGGCCTGCTGGTCTTCCGGCGCACCAAGGCCGAGCCGGAGATCGCCGCGGAGCTGCCCGACAAGATCGACGAGCTCGACCACTGCGGCATGACCGCCGAGCAGATCGGTCTCTACCAGGCGGTCCTCGACAACCTGCTGGGGGTCAACCTCGCCACGGACGACCGTCGCGCCCGCACCGGCCACGTCCTCGCCGCCATCACCGCCCTCAAGCAGATCTGCGTCCACCCCGCGGCCTACCTC
>Ga0081455_10007631_pt1 | contig 11365 bp, 11 predicted proteins | sample TabmetS3T2R1_FD_70207 | JGI IMG/M metagenome (GOLD analysis project Ga0081455, IMG submission 70207) | Tabebuia heterophylla rhizosphere microbial communities from the University of Puerto Rico - S3T2R1 | ecosystem: Host-associated > Plants > Roots > Rhizosphere ...
CTGGCGGGTGTGCAACGAGCTCACGGGCCCGTGCACCGAGCGTTCGGCGGGCGCGATCATCCTGTCGTTCCTGTCCGCGGCCGCCGTCGGCTGGGGCCTCCTCATCCTGCTCCGAACGCGCCGGCGGCCCGTGGACCCCGAGGGCAGCTCCCGGTACGTCTGGACGCTAGGGATCCTGCTCGCGCTCGGGAGCATCTTCATCGCGTCACGGATCCCGGCATACACCTGCACGCGAGGCGAGTTCGACGACGTCCTGGTGCTCTGTCAGCACCCGCCGACGGTCTCCGAGGCGACCAGCTGGCTGTCGTGGAAGCGGGCGATCGTCGCGGTCGGCATCCCGCTGGGCGTGCTGGTGGCGGTGCTGCCGCGGCTCGTGAAGCTGACCGCCCCGCTCGCCGTGGTCGTCTGGGCGGCCGGGTTCGGCTGGCTGCTCGCCGACACGATGGCCTGAGCCGTCTTACCGGATGGCTCCCGGTATCCTGAGGCGTCCTTCCGAGCAGGTCTGGCCGAGGAGGTTCTGGGATGAAGCAGTTCGCGTCGGGCGATTGGGTCGTTGCCGAGGGCAAGGAAGACGAGTTCCTGCAACGGTGGACGGAGTTCCTGCAGTGGACGAAGGCGGAGGCCCCCGGTTTCATCGAAGCCCATCTTCTCCAAGACGCGGAGAACCCGCGCCACTTCGTCTCGCTATCGGAGTGGTCGGACGGGTCGGCCCGTACGAACTGGCGAACGAAAGACGACTTCCGTTCCCACCTCGACGCCGCGCGGAGCGTCTGCGACGAGTTCTCGAACTCCGACTACGGGCTGGCAACAGAGGTGAAGTGACCGCGTAGCCCCGAACGCGATCCGAGGTCCTCGACCGGGTCCGCGTCCAGCGCGCGCGCTGATGTTCCCGAAACGACTCACCCGACGCAGCTTCATGAGCCGCTCGGCGGCGGCGGCCGCCGGGGTGTTCCTGTCCTCCTGCTTCGGCGACAAGATGTCGACGACGCCGACGCCGCGGCCGACGTTCAGCGCGACGCCCGCAGCCGAGCTCGAGACGCGTTGGCCCGTCAAGCACGTGATCTACCTGATGCTCGAGAACCGGAGCTTCGACAACCTGTTCGGACGCTTCCCGGGCGTGCGCGGCACCACGACCGGCATCCGCAACGGCGCCGAGACCCCGCTGATCCGCTGCCCCGAGTGGCTGCCCGGCGACCTCCCGCACGACCGAGCCGCCTGGGATCTGTGCTACCGGGACGGGGCGATGGACGGTTTCGCGATCGGCCTGTACGGGGTCTACTACGCCTACTCACAGTTCCACCGCGACGACATCCCGAACTACTACGGTTGGGCCGAGGACTTCGTGCTGAACGACCACACCTTCGCCTCCGTCGCCGGGCCGTCCTATCCGAACCACCTGTTCCTGATCGCCGGCCAGGCGGGCGGGGCGCGCGACAACCCCGAGAACATCCAGACCAAGCGGCTGAACGACGGCCGCGTGTTCAAGAGCTGGGGATGCGATGCCTACGGCGAGGACGTGTACGTCGTGGTCGAGAAGGACGGCAAGCACGAGCAGCACTCGACCTGCTTCACGTTCCAGACGGTGGGCGAGCAGCTTTCGGAGCGGGACATCGACTGGGCGTTCTACTCGGCCGACCCGTACCAGGCCGGCTACATCTGGCAGGCTTACTCGGCGATCGAGGACGTGTTCACCAACGAGGAGCTCTGGGACGAGCACATCTGGCCGGTGGACGATCTGCTCAGAGACGTCGAGGCGGGGACGCTCCCCCCGGTCACGTGGATCACGCCTCGGTTCCAGCTGTCGGATCACCCGCCGTTCAGCACGAAGCACGCCCACAACTGGGTGACCGACATCGTGAACGCGGTCATGCGCGGGCCGCTGTGGGACGACGTCGCGATCTTCATCACGTGGGACGAGTGGGGCGGCCTGTACGACCACGTCCGGCCGCCGAGGATCGACGAGGTCGACCTCGGCTTCCGCGTGCCCATGATGGTGATCTCGCCGTACGCGAAGCGGGGGTATGTGGACGATGCGCTGGGAGACTTCTCCTCGCCGCTCCGGTTCATCTCGGACAACTGGGGGCTGCCGTACCTCACCTTGCGGATCGAGGCGTCGCACAACTTCGAGCACGTCTTCGACTTCGACAAGGCCCCCAGGCCGCCCGAACCTCGCCGGAAGATCCACGCGACGAACCGATTCTGGGACTGGCCCGACGACTACGGCGGCTGGCCGCCCGGCGTGGAACCCGAGCCGCCGACGATCCGGTACCCCTGATGCAGCGGCGCGTGAGCCGGCGCTCGTTCATGCGGCGGTCGCTCATGGCCGCCGGTGGCGCCGTGCTGGCGGCGTGCACGCGCCCGTTCCGCGCCGATGTGACGTGGCTGCCGCCGGCATCGTTCGGCACGCGGCCGGACCCCGTGGACGCGACGCGGCTCGACACACAGACGCCGATCAAGCGGGTTGTCTACATCGTCAAGGAGAACCGGACGTTCGATCACATGTTCGGCTCGCTGCCCGGGGTCGAGGGCGTGAGCGTCGGGATGGACCGCGGCACCGAGCGCCCGCTCACGCCCGCCACGCGCGGCGCGATCGCCCAGGACATCGAGCACTGCTACGACTGCGCGATCGAGGCGTGGAACGAGGGCAAGATGGACGGCTTCAACCGCGACGAGGCCTCTGACCGCGACGCCTACACGCAGTTCCGCCCGGAGGACCTGGGCAATTACCTGCACTGGGCCGACCAGTACGTGCTGCTCGACAACTTCTTCACCTCGGCGCACGGCCCGTCGTTCCCCAACCACCTGTTCGCGATCGCGGCGCAGTCAGGGGGCGCGTTCGAGAACCCCGCGCAGGACAACCGCGAGCTCGAGCGGCGACACCGGTCGACCGGGCTGTTCAAGGCCTGGGGATGCGACTCGCTCAGCAACGCGGAGGTCGGGGTCAAGGACGACGATGGAACGATCTCGCAGACCTTCCCGTGCTTCGACATCGAGACCGCCGGCGATCTCCTGGACCGCAAGCGGATCCCGTGGGCGTACTACTCGGCCACGCCGTACCAGAACGGCTACCTGTGGAACGCGTACTCGGCGATCTCCCACGTTCGGCACGACGAGGAGCGATGGGCGCGCCACATCTTCCCGGTGGACGAGCTCGTGGACGACATCGAGGCGGACCGGCTGCCGCCCGTCACGTGGGTGACGCCGCGCTTCGAGGTCTCCGAGCACCCCGAATACAACTTCTGCTGGGGCGAGTACTGGACCACGGGGGTCCTGAACGCGCTGATGCGCAGTCCCTCGTGGAAGGAGACCGCGGTGTTCATCACCTGGGACGACTACGGCGGGTTCTACGACCACGTCCCGCCGCCGCAGGTCGACGTGCTCGGCCTGGGGATCCGGGCGCCGATGCTGGTGCTCTCCCCGTACGCCAAGCAGGGGCACGTGAGCCACGAGCTCGCCGAGTTCTCCTCGCCGGTCCGCTTCATCCAGGACAACTGGGGCCTGCCCCAGCTGGCGGAGCGCGACAGGGCGGCTACGCCGCTGTTCGACGCGTTCGACTTCGATCAGAGGCCAAGGCCCGGGGAGGCCCGGCCGCTGCCACAGGACTGCACCGGCGAGATGTTCCCGAACGAGCCGCCGCGCCGGTACCAGTAGGTCGCCGTCAGCTCAGCAGGCGACCGGCCCGGGCCACAGGTGGACGATCCGGTAGATGCAGGGCTTGACGTGGAACCACTCGCCCGTCGTCAGGTCGTCGGTCCGCGCCTTCTCGTAGGGGCAGGTGCCCGAGACCGGCTCGAACGACAGCTGGTCCTTCTCGATGCTCCATCGGTAGGTCCCGTGGTCCTGCGGGCACCACGGGTCGTTGAAGAACGTGATGCGATCGCCGTCGACGGTGTACATCCCGAGCGCCTTGAAGTCGGAGAGCTGGTGGTTGATCCAGTAGTTGCCCTTCGACATCGCGATCGTGCTCACGCCCGCGTTCGGGAAGTAGGGCGGGCAGCGGAGGCAACGGAAGGGCAGCAGGCCCCCAACGTCGTCCAGCGTCAGGATCCGCATGTACGTGCCGTCGATCGGCGTCTTCTCGGGCGGCGGGGTCGGCGTCGTGTATGGGTAGGGCATCTCCTCGGGGGGCACGTCGAACTTCCTGATGTCGTTGAGGTCGATCGGGTGGCTCGCGTGGCGCGAGGAGAGCTCCTGCTCGCCGCCGCCCGGCTCCGCCGAGACGGTCTCGGTTCCCTGCCCTCCGGCGGCGGTCTGCGTCGGCGATGGGTCCGAGGCCGCCGTGGAGGGACCCGTGCACGCACCCAGGAGCAGGAGCAGGCCCGCGAGCGCCGGGCACCACCGGCCGATCCCTCGCCTCCTCGCCTCGGATCGCAGCACCACGACCACCTCTCCATGTCATACGTTGTGCCGGCGCGATCGCGTCGCGCGGTCCGACAGCCTAGCCGCGGCAACCGGTGGCGGAGCGCCCCGGTCTGAGGCAAGGTAGAACCCTTCGAGGGGCATGGGGGGACGGATGATGAGGGCCGCGCTGCGGCGGACGGGTCTCGAACGGAGGGACCTGCTGTCCATGGCCGTGCTCGGCGCGGTCTACGGCGTGACCGCGTTCCTCAGCCTGCGCCTCGCCCTCGTCGAGGACAACGTCACGCCGCTGTGGCCGCCCACCGGGATCGCGGTGGCGGCGCTGCTGCTGTTCGGGACGCGCCTGTGGCCGGGCATCGCCCTGGCCGCCTTCATCGTGAACCTGCCGATCACCCCGTCTCCGCTCGCGGCCGCGGTGACCGCCGCGGGGAACACGATCGCGCCGATCGTGGTCGTGTGGATCCTGCACGAGGTCGGGTTCCGCACCGAGCTCGACCGCATCCGCGACGTCGTCACCCTCCTGGTGGTGGCCCCCATGGGCATGGCGGTCAGCGCGACGATCGGCGCGACGACGCTGCTCGTCTCGAACGAGATCATCCAGCCCGAGTACTGGCAGACCTGGTCGGTCTGGTGGGCCGGCGACTCGATGGGCGTGCTCGTAGTCGCGCCGCTCCTGCTGATCATCTGGAACCAGGCCCATGGCCGGTACCCCTCGCCGAAACCGATCGCGCTGCTCGAGCTGTTCGGCGTCCTGTGCATCCTCGTCGTCGTCTCGCTGCTCGCGGTCACCGCGGACGTCTCCGTGCTGTTCTTGGTGCTCCCGATCGTCGGCTGGGCGGCGTGGCGGTTCCAGCTGTGGGGGGCGGCGCCGGCCGCGCTGCTGGTCTCGAGCGCCGCGACCTGGGCGGCGGTCCAGAACCGGGGGCCCTTCCAAGGAGAGGATCTGCTGGACAGGATGATCACGCTGCAGGGCTTCAACGCCACCGTCGCGTTCACCGCCTTCTTCCTCGCCGCGCTGGTCGCCGAGCGCGCCCGGTCACGCGAGGCCCTCGAACGCGGCTCGGCCGAGCTCGAGGTCCGGGTCGAGCAGCGGACCAAGGAGCTGTCGGACGCCAACCTGCGTCTTCGGGGCAGCGAGCGGCAGCTCGCCGAGGCCCACGAGATGGCCAGGATCGGGCGCTGGGAGTGGGACGTCGGCACCGGGGATGTCACGTGGTCCGAGGAGATGTTCCGGATCCACGGGGCCGACCCCGGCGCGTTCCCGGTCACGTTCGAGCGAGCGATGGCGTTCGTGCACGAGGACGACCGGACGCGGATCCGCGAGGACGTCGAGGCGCTGCTCGCCGGGCGCGCGAAGAACAAGGCTCCCGACATCGAGTATCGGATCGTCCTGCCGGACGGCGAGATCCGGAACATCCACGCGCGATCCAAGATCTCGGCGACGATCAACGGTGCCCCGGTTCGGCTGCTGGGGATCGTCCAGGACGTGACCGAGCTCCGTGCGTTCGAACGCGAACACCGGATCGCGGACACGCTGCAGCACGCGCTGCTCCCGGCGTCGTTCCCCGACGTGGAGGGGGCCGAGGTCGCGGCGCGCTACGTCCCGGCCGAGACGGGGCTCGCGGCGGGCGGCGACTGGTTCGATGTGATCCCGATCGGCGGGGGCCGGGTGGCCCTCGTGATCGGAGACGTCGCCGGCCACGGCCTCGAGGCGGCGAGCCTGATGGGGCAGCTCCGGCTCGCGGTGCGTGCGTACGCGCTGGAGGGCCACCCGCCCGGCGTGATCGCGGAGCGGACCGACGCGCTGCTGCACGAGGTCGCCCAGGACGAGATGGCCACGCTGCTGCTGGTCGTGCTCGACGTTGAGGCGCTCGCGGCGACCATCGTGAGCGCCGGGCATCCGCCCCCGATCGCGATCTCGGCCGACGGGGCGCGGCTCCTGCCGGTCGTGTCGGCCCCACCCCTGGGGCTCGGCAGCCACGGCCCGTTCCCTGAGTCGACGGTCATGGTCGACGGCGGCGCGACGCTGCTCCTGTACACGGACGGGTTGATCGACCGCCCCGACCTGCCGATCGACGACGGCATCCGACGGCTGCTGGCGGTCGCCGAGGCCAACGCCGACGTGGCGATCGTGGACATCTGCGACGGGGTCCTCGGGGCGATGGTCTCGGGCGACGCCTCCGACGACATCGCCCTGCTCGCGCTGCGCCTCGTGCCTGTGGAGGAAGGCTCGCTCACCATGCGGGTGCCCGCCGAACCCGAGTCGCTCCAACAGGTTCGCCGGCGGCTCCGGCGGTGGCTCGAGACGGCTGACGTGCCGAAGCAGGTCCGCGACGACGTGATCGTCGCCACGTCCGAGGCGGTCTCGAACAGTGTCCGGCATGCGTACGGCCCATCGAGCGCCTGGGTCGAGGTGCAGGCGGCCCTGTCGAACGGCGACGTCGAGGTCGTCGTCCGCGACCGGGGACGGTGGCGACCACCGCGAGGTTCCGGCGGCCGCGGGATCGGACTGATGCGGGCGTGCATGGCGTCGGTGGACATCGAGCAGGGTGAGGATGGGACGGTCGTCCGCATGCGGCGGCCAGTGCGATCGGCGGTCGCCACGTGAACGATCTCGCGCACATCGCGTTCGAGGAACAGGGCCGGGTCGTGGTGGCCCGGCTCGCCGGCGAGGTCGACCTGTCGAACGCGGGCGACCTCGAACGATCGATCCTCGGCGCCGTGCCGAACACGGCCGAGGGCATGGTCGTCGACCTTTCGGTCGTGAGCTACCTCGACAGCTCGGGGATCCGGATGCTGGGCGAGATGGCCGAGCGCCTGAAGTGGCGCGAGCAGCGCTTCGCGGTCGTCGCCCCCGAGGGCTCGCGCGTGCGCGGCGTGCTGACGATCGCCGGGGCGGAGGCCGTCGTGCCGTACGAGGACTCGTTGGAGGCGGCGCTCGATCGCGTTCGGGGCCGGGGCTGAGCCGGGAGGGGACGATGGAACAGCGCGTGAGCGTCATCACGCTCGGGGTGAGAGACCTGGCCCGTGCCCGGGCCTTCTACGAGGCGCTCGGCTGGTCGCCATCGGCCGCGCCCGACGACGACGTGTCCTTCTTCCAGGCGGGCGGCCTGGTCGTGGCGCTGTGGGACCGGGCGCGCAACGCCGAGGACAGCACCATGACCGACGGCGGGGGATGGGGCGGCGTCACGCTGGCCCACAACGTCCGTTCGCCCGCCGAGGTCGACGCGGTCATCGAGGAGGCGCGGCGCGCCGGCGCCAGGATCGGCCGCGAGCCGGCCGAGACCTTCTGGGGCGGCTATTCGGGGGTGTTCGTCGATCCCGAGGGTCACCCGTGGGAGGTCGCGCACAACCCGTTCTGGACCGTGGGGGACGACGGCTCCGTCCGCCTGCCGTAGCCTCGCCGAACCGGCAGCCGTTCGAGCCAGATCAGTCCGCGAGGCCGGGCGGCGGAGGGCCTCCCGCACGAAGGCCCTCCGCCGCGTCCGAACTCATCCCTGGTCGCCGAACATCGGCGAGCCGGTCTCGAGCAGCGACTTGAGGTCGCTGAGGACCATGGCCCAGCCGCCGCCGCCCTGGAGGATGTGGGCGACGCTCGCGACCTGCTCCGCCGTCTTCGGCGCATTCTCGAGCTCGTGGGTCAGCGTCAGGCTCGAGACCCCGCCATCGTCCTCGTCGATCTCCCACGTGAGCCTCGTGAACCCCTCCGCGACGAGGTCGGGGTCCATCAGGAAGCGCCAGGTCTGGACGAGCCGCCGCGGCGGATCCGCCTCCACGATCTCTCCGTCGGCAACCAGTTCGGGCATCATCCCGGCCTGCACCATCTCGGGCGGGGACACCGCGCGGAAGGTCCCACCGGGACGCAGGTCGTACTTTAGGGTCCCCGGGTAGCCGAACCGTTGGTTCCACGCCGGGTCGGTGATCGCCTCCCAGATCGCCTGGGGCGTGGCTCGGATGTATACCCGGTAGACCTGGGTGGTCACTGCCGTTGCTGCGGCTGCGTTCATGCCATCTCCTCCTCCAGCTCGTGCTTGAGCTCCGCGAGCGCCGACACCTGGCGCTCCCGATACTTGTCGATCCACCGGTCGTGGATCAGGCGGATCGGGACGGGGTTGAGGAAGTGCAGCTTCTCCCGGCCCGAGCGACGCGTGACGATCAGGTTCGCCTCCTCGAGGACCCGCAGGTGCTTCATGACCCCGAAGCGCGTCATGTCGAGGTCCGTCTCGAGCTCCGTGAGCGTCCGGCCGTCGCGCTCGTAGAGCCGGTCGAGCAGGAAGCGCCGCGTGGGGTCGGCCAGGGCCTTGAACACGCGGTCGTCGTCGGTCACGCGTTCGAGGATAGGTGACCAATCAGTCACATGTCAACCGCAACGCCGGCGCGGCTCGGCGGCGTGGTACAACCGGACTCGTCCGGTCCAGGAGGGGGATGCGCGCATGGCGACCAGGAGGAAGAAGCTGCCCGGCATCGTCAGCTTCACGGCGGTGCTGTTCACGCTCACGGGGTTCTTCCACGCGATCCAGGGGCTCGGCGCCATCATCAAGAAGGAGTACTTCCAGGAGAGCAGCCTGCTGTACTCGAACCTGCAGGTGACCGGATGGGTCTGGGTGATCCTGGGCATCCTGCAGATCTCGGCGGCCTACATGATCGTCGGGCGCGCGTCCGGGGGACGCATCCTAGGGATCGTGCTCGCGTCGCTGTCGGCGGTCGTCACGTTCTTCACGCTGGGGGCCTATCCCGTCTGGTCCATCGTCGTGATCGCCGTGGACCTGCTGATCATCTACGGGCTGACGGTCCACGGCGACGCCTTCGTCCCCGGCGGGATCGAGGAGGGCACCGTCGCCGACCCCATGCGCGAGCCCCCGGGACGGCCCTTCGCCTGAGGCGGAACGCCCGGCACGCAGCGTCTCGCCCCGGCCGAACGGCCCCGATCCCGAGCCTGAGATGCGCCCAGGCGGCCTACAGAGGTTGCGCCATGTTGGGGCTTGCGCCGGGCCTGCGGGCGGGTGCATAGTGCGCTGTTGGATCGTCCGAGCTACTCGCTCGGCGATGGACGGCGGCGCGACGCGGGCACGCGCCGCCGTCTCCTTTTCCGGGGGCGTTCGATCCGGTGCTACCCTTGCCAGCCCGGGCGCGTAGCTCAGCGGGAGAGCGCTCGCCTCACACGCGAGAGGTCGCAGGTTCAAAACCTGCCGCGCCCACCATCTTCACGAGGCGTTCACAACGGTCGCACCTTCGTCCGATAGGGTGCCTGCTTCCAGCGACTGCGAGGAGAGCCCGCGATGTCTGCCACGAACGAGATCGCCCCGCCCGAGGCGCGCACGGGGATCGCGGCCCGCGCCGTTGGGCTCAGCAAGATCTACGGCGAGGGCGACGCCGCCGTCCGGGCGCTCGACGACGTGTCGGTCGAGTTCGAGCGCGCGCGGTTCACGGCGATCATGGGTCCGTCGGGCTCGGGCAAGTCCACCCTGTTGCACTGCATGGCCGGCCTGGACTCGCCGACCTCCGGGCAGGTGTTCATCGGCGACGTCGACCTGACGACGCTGTCCGAGAAGGCCCTGACCCTGCTCCGTCGCCGAAAGATCGGGTTCGTCTTCCAGGCCTACAACCTCGTCCCCACGCTCACGGCGGCCGAGAACATCACGCTGCCCCTGGACATCGCGGGGGAGGATCCCGACAAGGCCTGGTTCGACGAGGTCGTCGACACGGTCGGGATCCGGGACCGCCTCACGCACCGTCCGGCCGAGCTCTCGGGCGGGCAGCAGCAGCGGGTGGCCGGGGCCCGGGCGCTGCTCAGCCGCCCCGAGATCGTGTTCGCCGACGAGCCCACCGGGAACCTGGACTCGAGGTCGGGCCAGGAGATCCTGACCTTCCTGCGCAGCGCGGTGAAGGACCACGACCAGACGATCGTGATGGTCACGCACGACGCCTCGGCGGCCAGCTTCGCCGACCGGATCGTGTTCCTGGGCGACGGCAAGGTCGTCGACGAGATGCTGGAGCCGACGACCGAGCGCATCCTGGATCGCCTGAAGTCGCTCGAGGGCTGAGCGTTGGTCCGCGCGGCGATCCGCAGCATCCTCGCCAGGAAGGTCCGCCTGCTGCTGACGAGCCTGGCCGTCGTGCTCGGCGTGGGCTTCATGGCCGGCACCTACGTGCTGACCGACACGATGACCAACGCGTTCAACAGCCTGTTCGACAACGCGTACTCGAGGATCGACGTGCTCGTGCGCAGCTCGAACGCGTTCACCGCGCAGACGAGCAGCCTCGAGGAGCGCGAGCCGATGCCCGAGTCCGCGCTGCAGGACGTGCGCGCCGTCGACGGCGTGCAGCAGGCCGAGGGGGACGTCCTCGGCTACGCGCAGATCGTCGACCCGGAGACCGGCAAGGTGATCGGGACGTTCGGGCCGCCGACCGCGGCCTCGGCCTGGAACGACCTGAACGGGTTCACGCTCCGGCCGGGCGGATCGCCGCCCAGCGGTCCCGATCAGGTCGTGATCGATGCCGGGACCGCCGAGACGAACGACATCAAGGTCGGGGACCGCGTCGAGATCGTGTTCGAGGGCCCGCCGGGCGAGTTCGACGTGGTGGGCATCGCCGGCTACGGCGAGGGAGACAGCCTCGGCGGGGCGACGTGGGCGCTGTTCGACCTGCCGACCGCCCAACAGGTGCTCGGCAAGGAGGGCGAGCTCGACTCGGTCTCGGTCGTGGGCGACCCGAACGTGAGCGCCGTCGACCTCCAGCAGCGGATCGCCCAGGTGCTGCCGAAGGGCGTCCAGGCGGTCACGGCGGCCACGGTGACCGCGGAGGCGCAGGACCAGATCGCGACCGGCCTCGGCTTCCTGCGGACGGCGTTCCTGGTGTTCGCGTTCGTGGCCCTGTTCGTGGGCGCGTTCATCATCTTCAACACGTTCTCGATCATCGTGGCGCAGCGGACGCGCGAGATGGCCCTGTTCCGGGCGCTCGGGGCGAGCGGGCGGCAGGTCATGACCTCGGTGCTGATCGAGGCCGT
>Ga0081455_10007632_pt1 | contig 11363 bp, 11 predicted proteins | sample TabmetS3T2R1_FD_70207 | JGI IMG/M metagenome (GOLD analysis project Ga0081455, IMG submission 70207) | Tabebuia heterophylla rhizosphere microbial communities from the University of Puerto Rico - S3T2R1 | ecosystem: Host-associated > Plants > Roots > Rhizosphere ...
ACCGGGCTCGAATGCTTATGTCGCGTGCATGAAGGAGCGCGACGTTGCGCGCGAGACGCAGCAGCGGCGGATGGACCGCGCGCATCAGCGCATGGTCGATGACATGCTGAACCGGAGATAGGCTCCGGAGCTGGCTACGGGATCAGGACCAAAGAAGGCGCTAGTGCCCGGTTTTCGACGTTCGTGATACAGCGCGGCGACCACCGATACGAACGTCGAAAACCAAAGGGCACTAGCAAACCTATGAATCTAGTACCGCTTTCTATCTGAAGTCCCTGAGATGGGTTAGCGGCGAATGGTGCAGGGACTTCAGATAGGCGGTATTAGGCCTCGATATATTCCGCCAAAGCGGCAGGGACCGGAGCGGGGAGACCGTCCTCTTTGAGCCCGTCGATATGAAAGCGAATAGCCTCTCGAATTTCATTCTCGACTGCTTCGACCGTATCGCCGGTGGCGACGCAGCCGGGCAAATCCGGAACGTAGGCTGAATAGTTGCTCTCGGCCTTTTCGATCACGACTGCATAGCGCATCAATCGTTTCCTTTGAGCCCTGCCTGCTTCAGAATACTATTCAACGTCCCCGGCGCAAGATCATCTGATGGCTTGCCGGCGACGGTGACGCGCCCCGGTTTGATTAGATGTTTGAACTGGCGGTGACTGCCTCGCGTTGCCACAAGATACCAACCGTCCGCTTCGATCATCGTGAGAGCGTCGCGAACCTTCAGTCAGTCGAAATTACTCCTCGTCGTCTTCGGCCTTCTTGGTCCCGCCGAGCTGCTTCAGCTTGGCGAACACGGCCGCCTCTTCGCTCTGCTCGCGGCTCTTCTCGCTCATGGCGCCGACGGTCTCGGCGGCCGCTTCCTCCTCCTTGCGGGTGGTCTCGGAGGCCGGCAGCAGCGTCGCGCCGGAAGACACTTCGACCACCGGCTTTTCCTTCGCCGCGCGCTGCACCTCGAAATCGAGGTCGATCTGGGTGCAGAGGCCAAGCGTCACCGGGTCCATCGGCGTGAGCTGCGAGGTGTTCCAGTGGGTGCGGTCGCGGATCGAGGCGATCGTCGTCTTGGTGGTGCCGACGAGGCGCATGATCTGCGCGTCCTTCAATTCCGGATGATTGCGGACCAGCCACAGGATCGCGCTCGGGCGCTCATGGCGGCGGGACACCGGCGTATAGCGCGGGCCCTTCTTGCGGGCCGGCGCGGGGAGGCGAACCTTGGATTCCTGCAGCTTCAGCCGGTATTCCGGATCGGCTTCGGCCTTCGCGATCTCATCGCGGGTCAGTTGTCCCATGGTAATGGGATCGGAGCCCTTGATGCCCTGCGCGGCGTCGCCATCGGCGATCGCCTGGATCTCGAGCGGATGCATCTTGCAGAAATCGGCGACCTGGTCGAACGACAGCGCGGTATTGTCGAGCAGCCACACGGCGGTCGCCTTCGGCATCAGCGGTGCATTGCTCATGGGCAAATCTCCTTCTGTCTTCGCCCGCCTGGTTCGGAGGCGAAGTGGTCGTCATCAGCGATGACTGGAATTGCTGCGTATATAGGCGGGGAGGGGCGGTTTGTGCAATGGAAATAAGGCGATGGCCGGTGGTGAACCGCCCGCCTTGAAACCGGGACCAGGCGGGACCACCTCCCGCTTTAGGCCGCCGGGATCGTCAAAACCAGCGGCTGGATGTTCGGAACGGCGGATCAGGTGCCCGGTTGTGCTTGATTTGGCGGCGAATATTAAGCAAATCGGGCGGCGGAACGGTGTTTGGGCCAAGATTTTTGGTCCAGACCAGGCCGGAAATGGCCTATAACGCGGTGCAAGATACGCCGAACAAGATACGCCGAAACGGAACAGTTGCGGGCCCCGGTCGCGGGGCCGCCAAAACCAAGCCGAGAACCCAGCATGTCAGTGTCTGCCAAGCCGAAGCTCAACATCGTGCTCTGCTCGCCCCGCGGCTTCTGCGCCGGCGTGGTGCGGGCGATCGACACCGTTGAAAAGGCGCTGACGCTGTACGGCCCGCCGGTCTATGTCCGCCACGAGATCGTCCACAACCGCCATGTGGTCGAGAGCCTGCGCGCCAAGGGCGCGATCTTCGTCGAGGAACTCGACGAGATCCCGGAAACCAATGCGCCGGTAGTGTTTTCGGCCCATGGCGTGCCGAAATCGATTCCGGCCGAAGCCGACCGGCGTAATTTCTTTGCGCTGGATGCGACCTGTCCCTTGGTGACCAAGGTGCATCGCGAGGCTGAAATTCACTTCAAGCGTGGCCGCGAGATCGCGCTGATCGGCCATGAGGGCCACCCGGAAGTGGTCGGCACGGTCGGGCAGTTGCCGCCGGGCACCGTGGTCCTGATCGAGACCGTCGAGCAGGCCAAGGCGTTCCAGCCGAAGGACGCCTCGAAGCTTGCTTTCGTGACCCAGACGACGCTGTCGATCGATGACACCGCGGCGATCGTCGCGACGCTGAAGGCGCGCTTCCCGGGCATCATCGGCCCGCACAAGGAAGACATCTGCTACGCCACCACCAATCGCCAGCTCGCGGTGAAGCGCGTCGCGCCCGTCGTCGATGCCATGATCGTGGTCGGCTCGCCGAATTCGTCGAACTCGCAGCGGCTGCGTGAAGTGGCCGAGCACGAAGGCTGCCCGCGCGCCGTGCTGGTCAATGGCGCGGCCGACCTCGACTGGTCGATGTTCGAGGGCATCACCCGGCTCGGCATCACCGCCGGGGCCTCGGCGCCGGAGGTGCTGGTCGAGGAAATCCTCGACGCGTTCGCCGAGCGCTACACGCTGAATGTCGACACGGTGTCGGCCGCCTCCGAAGACGGCATCTTCTTCCCGCTGCCGCGTCCGTTGCGGCCGCAGACTGCCGCCGAATAGGACGCCGGTTTCCCGAGAATCATTGATATGCTGTCGCGATCGGGCCTCATGGTTCGAGACGCGCGCCTGCGCTAAGCTTCGGCGCTCTCCTCACCATGAGGAGAGATTCCTCATCCTGAGGAGCGACCAGAGGTCGCGTCTCGAAGGATGAGGCCCGAAGTTGCAAAAGGATGTTGGGACACCCAGATGGCGGTCTATACCGACGTCTCCGCCGAGGAGCTCAGCGCCTTTCTTCGGGATTACGACATCGGCGAATTGCTCTCCTACAAGGGCATCGCCGAAGGCGTCGAGAATTCGAACTTCCTGATTCACACCAGCGCCGGCGCCTACTTTCTCACGCTCTACGAGAAGCGCGTTGCCGCTTCCGATCTGCCGTATTTCCTGTCCTTGATGGCGCATCTGGCCTCCCGCGGCGTCAATTGCCCGCAGCCCGCGCGCAATCGCAAGGGCGAGGTCTATTCGAGCCTCGCCGGCCGGCCGGCCGCCATCATCAACTTCCTCGAGGGCATGTGGCCGCGGCGTCCCAACGCCACCCATTGCGCTGGAGTTGGCGAGGCGCTGGCGAAAATGCATCTCGCTGGCCGCGACTTCCCGCTTCACCGCAAGAATCCGCTATCCGTCGCCGGCTGGCGCGGCCTGTTCGAGCTTGCCGCGCCGCGCGCCGACAGCGTGCAGGCGGGCTTGCGTGATTTGCTCGCGCGCGAACTCGATCATCTCGACGCGCACTGGCCGCGTGATCTGCCGGAAGGCGTCATCCACGCCGATCTGTTTCCCGACAATGTCTTCTTCCTCGGCGACAAGGTGTCCGGCCTGATCGATTTTCCCTTCGCCTGCGACGACATCCTGAGCTTCGATGTCGCGATCTGCGTCAACGCCTGGTGCTTCGAGCCGGATCATGCCTTCAACGTCACCAAGGCGCGTGCGCTGTTGAACGCCTACACCCGCCAGCGCCCGCTATCGGCTGCCGAGCAGGAGGCGCTGCCGCTGTTGTCGCGGGGGGCCGCCATCCGTTTTCTGCTGACCCGCCTCGTCGACTGGCTGAACGTGCCGCCCGGCGCCCTGGTCAAGCCGAAGGATCCGCTCGAATATGTTCGCAAGCTGCGCTTCCATCAGAGCGTCGGCAGCGTGCGTGACTACGGGCTTGCGGCGGCATGAAGGAGCCCAATCTTCCGCACGTCATCGTCCACACCGACGGCGCCTGTTCGGGCAATCCCGGGCCCGGCGGCTGGGGCGCGATCCTGAAATTCGGCGCGGTCGAGAAGGAATTGTCCGGCGGCGAGCGGCACACCACCAACAACCGGATGGAGCTGCTGGCGGCCATTTCGGCGCTGGAAGCGTTGAAGCGGCCGGCGCTGGTCGACCTTTACACCGACAGCCAGTATTTGCGCAGCGGCATCACCGGCTGGATCCATGGCTGGAAAAGGAACGGCTGGAAGACCGCCGACAAGAAGCCGGTGAAGAACAGCGATCTCTGGCAGCGGCTGGAGGCGGCGCTCGGCGAACACCAGGTGCGCTGGCACTGGGTCAAGGGGCACGCCGGACATGCCGAGAACGAGCGCGCCGACGAACTGGCGCGGCGGGGGCTCGCCGCCAACCGCTAGAGCGTTTTCGAGCGAAGTGGGAACCGGTTCGCGTGAAGAAAACGCGACCAAACAAGAATCCAGACGGTTTTCGCGATTCAAAGAAAAGCGAAAACAGTCGAGAGCCGGGGAGCGGCTGCGCCGCGGCCTGGCGATCGCGGCGCGCCCGCCCGGCGCTAAAGCTGCTGCAGCAGCGTGTCGCCACCGGAGGCTTCCACCGTGCCCGGCTTCTCCTCGATGTTGAGCTTCTTGACGACGCCGTTGTCGACCAGCATCGAGTAGCGGCGCGAGCGCAGGCCCATGCCATTGGCGGCGAGGTCGATGTCGAGGCCGATCGCCTTGGCGAAATCGGCGCTGCCGTCGGCGAGAAATTCGACCTGGTTCTTCAGATCGGTGTCGCGCTTCCAGGCCTGCATCACGAACACGTCGTTGACCGAGGTGACGGCGATGGTGTCGATACCCTTCGCCTTCATGGCGTCCGCGTTCAGGGTGATGCTCGGCATGTGCATCTTGTGGCACGTGCCGGTAAAGGCACCCGGCACCGCGAACAGCGCGACCTTCTTGCCCTTGAAAATCTCATCCGTGGTTTTCGCGGTCGGGCCTTCCGAACCCATGACCCTGAATTTCGCGTCGGGCAGCTTGTCGCCAACCTTGATCATGTCGTTCCTCGTCTCTCTGGAGGGGATTTGGCGGGCGACCCTATCTCTGATCATCCGCCCGTTCAATCAGTTGAGCGGGACGCTGTATTCCTGCGCCGCCTCGGGCGACGCCAGCGTGAGCTTCAATAGCGAACCCTCGATGTGCGCATCGGCCGGAACGCCATCGAGTTCGAACGCAAAGCGCGTCAGCCCCGGCGGGGACGACGCCACAGGCTTTGGCTCCGGCAGCGCCCACTGGTCGGTGGGCCCTTCGGCGAATAATTCGACGTGGGTATTGGGCGGCTTGGCGACATCGACATAAACCCGCCGGGCCTCTCGCGTGACGGCGGAGATGCCCAATGATCCGGCATTGCCGATCTGCTTCGGCGTCGGCACGGTGTTGAGCGCCTCACGCAACTCGGCATCCTTGGTGCTGGCCGCACTCGCGAAGCCGAGCTCAAGATCGGCCTCTGCCGGCACGCACAGCTTTTCGCAGACCGCGTAATTGAGCGTGAGGCGCACGGTCATCGGCTTGTCGGCTTCCTTCGGCACGATTCGCAGTGGCAGGATCACGTGCTTCTTGTAGCCGTAGGAGGTGCCGCCTGCGCCGTCGGGAAATTTCATCGGCACCGGAAACAGCGGCGTCACGCTCTCGACATTGTCGGATTTGGAGAAGTCGAAGCGCGGGGGTACGCCGGAATCTCCCGGCGTCCGCCAGTAGGTTTTCCAGTCACCCTGCAACTCGAACTCGATGCCGCCGATCAGCACTGTGCCATTGCGCGAACCCGCCAGCAGCCGCACCGCCGAATGCGCCTCGCGCGCCCAATCGGAAGCGTCCTGCGCGCATGCGGCCTGTGAGAATGCCCCAAGGCTTGCCAGCGCCACAAACGCCATCCAGGCCGGGCGCGGAACCATCTTGCTCATGATGCGTCTTTATCAGCGACCGGACCGCCCGCACCACTGAATTGCGTGTGATGGCGGCCGGCTTGATTGACAGGGCGGAGACCCAATATCAGGATGATTAGGAGTATCGAAGGTGGCTTTCTGATGGAAAAGTCCCGTAACCGGCCGAAAGCCCAGGCATCTAGCATGCCCGAAATGGACGGCAGCTATCTGGATGGCAAATTGCTGATCGCAATGCCTGATATGGCCGACGAGCGTTTCCAGCGCACCGTGATCTACATGTGCGCGCACTCGGCCGGCGGCGCGATGGGGATCATCCTGAATCGCCCGGCCGGCAATTTGAACTTTCCGGGCCTGCTCGCGCAGCTCAACATCGTCGACGACGCCGAGCAGACCCGCCTGCCGGAAGCGGCCGAAACCATGAAGGTGCTGCGCGGCGGGCCGGTCGAAAAAGGCCGTGGCTTCGTGCTGCACTCCAGCGATTTCACCATCAAGGATTCGACCCTCGTCATCGACAACGACATCTCGCTCACCGCGACGCTCGACATCTTGAAGGCGATCGCGCAGGGCACCGGCCCGCGCCAGGCGATCCTGGCGCTCGGCTATGCCGGCTGGGATGCCGGCCAGCTCGAAAACGAAATCCAGCACAATGGTTGGCTGCATTGCCCGGCCGATCCGGACCTGATTTTCGACGACAATATCGAGACGAAATATTTCCGCGCGCTGCAGAAGCTCGGCATCCATCCCGGCATGCTGTCGCATCAGGCGGGGCATGCCTAGTCTAGCTCGCGTCACTCCGGACGGGCCGTCAGGTTCGATCTCAGGCGCGCCACTTGCGCGCCGGGGAATCCCGAGATTGTTTGATGGCAGCGCTTGTCATTGCCAGATTCCCCGATGCGCAATTGCGCATCTGAGGTTCGCTCCTTCGGGGCGCCCTGAATGACGAATGAGACGATTTCGTCCTACTGCGCGGCCTCTAGCCGCTCTTCCGAGAGCAGCCGCCGCGCCGCATCCGCGTTCATCGGTTCGCCGAAGGCGAAGCCCTGCGCGAATTCGCAGCCGAGCTGATAGAGCTCGACCGCATCGGAATCGCTTTCCGCGCCCTCGGCGACCACGTCCATGCCGAGGTCATGCGCCAGCGCCACGATCGATTTCAACAGTACGGGCCGCGTGCCGCGATGCGTGGTGCGGACGAACGACTGGTCGATCTTGATGGTGTCGAACGGAAAGCGCTGCAGATAGGCCAGCGAAGAATGGCCGGTGCCGAAATCATCGAGCGAGAGGCCGGCGCCGAGCTCCTTGATCCGGTGCAGCATCTGCGCCGCATGCTCCGGATTTTCCATCACCAGCGATTCCGTCAACTCAAGCTTCAGCGTGCCGCGCGCCACCGCGGCGTGCGACAGCACCGTGCGCAGGTCGTGAATCAGGTCGTGCCGCAGCAACTGCCGCGAGGAGATGTTGACGCTGGCAAACAGCGACGACCGCGACCGCAGCGTCGATTGCCAGCGCGCGAGCTGGCGCGCGGTGCGATCCAGCACGAACGTGCCGAGATCGACGATCAGGCCTATCTCCTCGGCGATGGCGATGAACTCCGACGGCGACATCCGCCCGAGTTTCGGATGGTCCCAGCGCGCCAAAGCCTCGAAGCCGGCGATGGTGCGGTCTTCCAGCCGGATGATCGGTTGATACAGGATGTTGATCTCGTCGCGCTCGAGCGCCCGCCGCAATTCGGATTCGACCGTGAGCCGGTCGTTCTTGCGGGCGCGCATCGCCGGCTTGTAGACATCGATGCGGTCGCCGCCGATCCGCTTGGAATGATACATCGCAAGCTCGGCGTCCTTGATGATCTCGTCGGTGACCGGCGCTTGCGGGTCCGAGAGCGCGAGCCCGATCGAGGCGGTCAGGAAGATCTCGCGGTCGTTGAAGGCGATCGGCGCCCGCACCGTCTTGCGGATGGTTTCGGCGAAGGCGGTGATCCGTGCCGGATCGCTCTCCGACAGCAGGATCAGTCCGAATTGATCGCCCGACAGCCGCGCCAGCGTGTCCTGTGGCTTCAGGATTCGCGTCAGCCGTCGCGCCAGCGTGAGCAGGATGGAATCGCCGACCGCGATGCCGACGGAATCATTGACCTGTTTGAAGCGGTCGAGGTCGATCACCATGATGGTCGGGCGCAGCGACGGCGCGGCCTTCGACAGCAGGGCGATGCCGTTGACGCGGTCGATGAACAGTTTGCGGTTCGGCAGCCCGGTCAGATTGTCATGCACGGAATCATGCAGCATCCGCTCTTCGGCGTTCTTGAACTCGGTGACGTCGGACAGCGTTCCGATCACGCGGGCGACCTCGCCATCGGAGCCGACCACCGGTCGCGCCTTGAGCGAGAACCACATGAAATGGCCGTCAGGCGTACGCAGGCGGAAGTCCTGCACCAGGCGGCCGCGCCGCTGGTCGAGCACGCTGTCGAGCGCGGCACGGAAGCGGTCCTGATCCAGGGGATGCAGCACCTCAAGCCATTTCGCCGCCGGGCCTTCCAGCGTGCCGCGTTTTAGTCCGAGCAGGCTTTCGGTCTCGGCCGAGGTGAATACCTTGTCGGCCGCGACATCCCAATCCCAGATCAGGTCGCCGGCGCCGGTCAGCGCCAGCGCGCGGCGCTCGACATCGGTGACAATGCCTTGCGTGGAGCCGCCGGCGAAGGCGTGCTGCATCACCGTGAAGCCGATCAACATCACGATCAGCACGAGGCCGCCGAGCAAGGCAGGGCCGACGATGTCGTTGGTGACGCTGCCTTCGATCGTCATGCCGGCGGCCACCACCCAGACGCAGAGCAGGAACCAGGTGGGAATCAGCAGCACGGCGCGGTCGAAGCCGTGCGTCGAGAGATAGAGGATCAGGAAGAAGCCGAAGAAGGCGATCAGCGCCAGCGACAAGCGTGCGATGCCGGATGCCACCGCGGGATCGAACAGCGCCAGCGCCACCAGCGAGCCGAGGAAGGCGAGCCAGCCGAGCGTGATGTGCGAATAGCGCACGTGCCAGCGGCTGAGATTGAGATAGGCGAACAGGAAGACAAGCAGCGTCGCCGACAGGATCGCTTCACCCGAGGCGCGCCAGACGCGCTCGGCGCCGGCGGACATGTCGAACACCTTGCCCCAGAATCCGAAATCGATGCCGATATAGATCAGCACGGCCCAGGCGAGCGCGGCCGCCGCGGGGAACATCATGCTGCCCTTGACCACGAACAGGATGGTCAGCACCAGCGCCAGCAGGCCGGCAATCCCGATGACGATGCCTTGATACAGCGTGAAGGAATTGACCTTGTCCTTGTAGGCGTCCGGCTCCCACAGATAGAGCTGCGGCAGCTTGTCGGTGCGCAATTCGACGATGAAGGTGATGACGGAGCCGGGATCGAGCGTGACGCGGAAAATGTCGGCGGTCGCCGAATCCTGCCGCTCGGGCCGGTCGCCCGTGGAGGGCGTGATGGTCGCGATGCGCGAGGTGCCGAGGTCGGGCCACAGCAACCCTGAGGACACCAGCCGGTAATGCGGCGCCACGATCAGGCGATCGAGCTGATCGTCGGTGTTGTTGGCAAGCGCAAACACCACCCAGTTCAGGCCGCCTTCGCGGGCGCGGACCTCGACGCGGCGGACGATGCCGTCGGTGCCCGGCGCGGTCGAGACCTGGATGCGATCGGTGTCGCTGCGCTGCTGTTCGAGGATGCCGGTCAGGTCGATCGCCGGCGCGTCGCCGCGCACGCTGACGGCGTCGAGCGCGCGCGCGTCCGTTGCGCCCACGAGCGACAGGCTCGCGATCGCCACGAAGCTGACCGCAAGCAGCGTTAGGCCCCTGAACAAGCGCAATACGGACTCCGCGTTAACCAATGCCCCGTCGCGGGAAGTTTGCAGTGAATGTGGTTCGACCGACCGCTACCGCCCGCTGTACCACGAACGTCGAAAACCGGGCACTAGGGCGGACACGCGCTGCAGCCGATGAATGCCACGAAACCGGAGGCAAACCAAGGCCTTCCGCCGTTCCGGAACCGTTCAGCAGAGTAACACAATCTTGCCAATATGATGGCTGGACTCCATCCGGGCATGCGCCTCCGAGGCGTTTACCAACGGAAACGTGCTGTCGATGAGCGGTTTCAGCTTCCCGGCCGCGAGCAGCGGCAGGACGCGTGTCTGCAAGGCGGTCGCAATCGCCGCTTTGTCGGTGACGGCGCGCGACCGCAGCGTCGAGCCGGTATAGGTCAGCCGTTTCAGCATCAGCCGGCTGAAATTGACCTTGGCGGTGTCGCCGCCGAGGAAGGCGATCTGCACGATCCGGCCGTCGATCGCCGCCGCCTCGAAATTGCGCTGGATGTAATCGCCACCGACCATGTCGAGAATGACATTGGCGCCAGTCTTGCCGGTGAACTCCTTCGTTGCCGCCACAAAATCCTCGCTGCGGTAGTTGATGGCGCGATCGGCGCCGAGGCGCAGGCATGCGTCGCATTTCTCCTGCGAGCCGGCGGTGGCCAGCACCTTCGCGCCAAACGCCTTGGCGAGCATGATTGCGGTGGTGCCGATTCCCGATGTTCCGCCATGGATCAGGATCGTCATTCCTGACTGCAAGCCGCCGCGCTCGAACACATTGTGCCAAACAGTGAAGAAAGTTTCGGGCACGCAGGCGGCCTCGCTGAGCGACAGGGCCGACGGAACCGGCAGCGTGCAGGATTGATGCGCCGTGCAATATTCGGCGTAGCCGCCGCCTGTCACCAGCGCCATCACGCGCTCTCCGAGCTTGAAGCGGTCGGCGCCTTCGCCAAGCGCGACAATCTCGCCCGCGATTTCAAGCCCGGGAATGTCGCTGGCGCCGGGCGGCGGCGGATAAGAACCCTGCCGTTGCACCACGTCCGGCCGGTTGACGCCCGCAGCAGCCACCCTGATCAAGACTTCGCCCGCAGCCGGCTTGGGCAGCGCGCGTTGTTCCGCGACCAGCACCTCCGGTCCTCCGGATTTGATGATGCCGATGCAGGTCATCTCAGTGGGAAGCTTCGTCATCTCGCCTGCCTTCTGTCGGGTGGGTGCGGCTGCCATCTTCCTTAAGACGCCGGACCTGCGGTAAAGCATTTTTCGGCAGCATCAGGGAGGTCAAAATGCCTGAGGACGATGATGGCCGGCCGAAGCGGAAGGTTGCGCACGAGATCGGACAGGATCTCGCGCTGCTGTCGGTCGGGGAGTTGAACGAGCGGATCGCGCTGTTGGCCGCCGAGATCGAACGATTGCAGGCCGCCGTCTCGAGCAAACGCGCCAGCCGCGACGCCGCCGCCCAGGTCTTCAAATCGTGATCGGCCGGTCGATCGCTGACGCTGGCGCGGGTACGGGCACCGGGAAACCACCCGCCACAAA
>Ga0081455_10007633_pt1 | contig 11363 bp, 13 predicted proteins | sample TabmetS3T2R1_FD_70207 | JGI IMG/M metagenome (GOLD analysis project Ga0081455, IMG submission 70207) | Tabebuia heterophylla rhizosphere microbial communities from the University of Puerto Rico - S3T2R1 | ecosystem: Host-associated > Plants > Roots > Rhizosphere ...
CTCGAGATTCTCAGGTGCGCAATTGCGCACCATAGTTCGATGCTTCGCATCGCCCCGGAATGACGGAAGAAGTTCAAAGCACCTTCGTTGCCCCCGGGATCTGCCGCAGCGCGCGCGTCAGTGCCCAGCTGAACGCGACCGTCAGCACGAATCCGATTGTCGCCTTCACGATCGCCGGCAGGTCATAGTCGAACAGCCAGTATTGCAGCCAAAGCGCGATCGGGTAATGCACCAGGAACATGCCGTAGGCGTCCGCCTGCATCGGATCGAGCAGCTTGGCTGAGCCTGATTGCCTGAACCTCTGGAAGAAGGCCAGGATCAGAAACATGATGGCCACGCTGAATACAGCGAAGCAGATGGCATAGAGCCCCTCATACCAGTTCGGCAGCGGCGACGGATTGCCCAGTATTTCGCGCTTGATGAAGATCAGCACCCACAACAGGCAATACGGAACGATCGCGAGCACCATCCAGTCCCAACTGACCTTCGCCATCCGGCCGTCTGCCGCGAGCAGTCCGCGATCCATATTCGCGACGCCGATGCCGGCGCCGAAAAAGAAATAGCTCGCATAGAGCATCACGCGTCCGTGCTGGACGGAGAACGGCCCGAACTCGAACCAGCTGCTTGGTCCATAACGCATCAGCCCGGGAACATAGAATGCTGCGGTGACGGCAAGCATGACCGCGAAGAACACGGCGGGGCGGCGGCGACCGTACAGCGAGAGGCGGTTGATCGGATCGAGCAGGTTGGGCGACAACCGATGCAGGATGCAGGCAATCACGTCGAAGCCGAGCAGGACCCAAAGGAACCAGAGCGGCCCGCTCGGCCACGGGCCCTTCGTGATCATATTCCACCAGTATTCCGAAAAACCGATCTCGGGATGGTGCCGCAGCGAGATGGCGTAATAGGCGAGCGGAATGACCGTGAAAGCGCAGATCACGAAGGGCAGGCCGAGCCGAAGCAGGCGATCCTGCAAATAGTTCAGCGGTCCCTTCCGCGCGATACCCGACCAGGCGAACAGCCCCGACAGGAAGAAGAACATCGCCATGAAGAAGCTGTCGGTAGCCAGCACGATCATGTCGAAGCCGAAGAAGTACTTCGGATCGGTGTGACCGAAATAGGTATAGGGGATCACGGCGTGATGGAGCAGCACCACCAGCGTCAGGAAGGTACGGGCGCGGTCGAGCGCGATGTTGCGCGATTTGGCTTTGGGCACAGCGCCTACGTCGGCATGCCCCACGGTGGAAATCGATGTCATGGGCACGTGCCCCCGTGCAGGTTGGTTGGGTTAAATGTTGCTCCAGGGAACCCGATTCAGCAAGGCCGATAGGGAGCGAATGATCCGTCGTCCGGCAGCGGGTCTCGCACGGGAACCAGCCGCGTAACTTGCCGTTAGGATGGGTGAATCCGCCGGCCGCTGCTACTGGCCCAAGGTCCCGGAGCGAGCAATGACAATTCTCAAATGGGCGCTGATCTTCTTTCTGGTGTCGATCGTCGCCGGTCTTCTCGGCTTCACCGGCATTTCGGCGGCTTCGGCCGACATTGCCCGCTTCCTGTTCTATGTCTTCGTCGCGATCTTCCTGGTGCTGCTGATCCTCGGACTTACGATATTCAGAGCCTAGCTACGCAAGCCTGTCATTCCGGTTTCAATGCTTTCGCATTGCACCGGAATGCCGTCGGCTCCGGTTACGCCACTTCCTCGATCGTCACCTTGTCCGGATAGAACGCCAGATGGCCCGCGATTTCGGCCATGGCCGGGAAGGGCGTCTCATAGGTCCAGATCGAATTTTCGATGCTCTTGCCGTTGGCATTGATGCTGAAATAGTTCGCATCCCCCTTGTAGGGGCAATGTGTGGTCCGCTCGGTGCGGGCGAGCAGCGCCATATTGGCGTCCTGCCGCGGCACATATTGCACTGCCGGATAGCTGGCTTCCTTGAGCGTCAGCGCATGGGTGGTATCGGCGATGACCACGCCGCCTGCCGAGACCCTGACGCGCTTGGGATTTGCCGTTATCGTGATCGGATGGTCGGGACCGGGCAATTTCATGATTTTGAGCCTCTTTTTAGGTCAGCCCGAAATGATCGGGCGCGACCGGATCTCGCGGTGTCAAACCGTTCAGCCGGGAATATAGTGGCGTCAGGCGTGACCTAGAAGAGCGTACGCGCTAGGTTTGGCCGTCACGGTCGCGCGAGCCGGCCGTGATTCGAAACACCTGACGGAGACATGCTGGATGCCGATGGACGCCCACGATATCGAATCGATGATCAAGGCAGCTATCCCCGATGCCGAGGTGACGATCCGCGATCTCGCAGGCGATGGCGACCACTACGCCGCGACCGTGATCTCGGAATCCTTCCGCGGCAAGTCGCGCGTGCAGCAGCACCAGATCGTGTATCAGTCGCTCAAGGGCCAGATGGGCGGCGTGCTGCACGCGCTGGCGCTGCAGACCGGGGTGCCGGAGGGCTAGCCCCCGACCAGCCACGCGGGGGCACCAATGACGAACGATCCGCACGGCGCGATGTTTCGCGTGATCGTGCCGCATCAGCACAGCCGCGTCACCTATGCGGAGCTGTTCTTCGACCTCGTCTTCGTCTTTGCCGTCACCCAGATCTCGCACACGCTGCTCGCGCATTTCACCCTTGTCGGTGCGCTACAGGTCACGCTGCTTTTTCTGGCGGTTTGGTGGGTCTGGGTCTTCACTTCCTGGATCACCAACTGGCTCAATCCCGAGAAGACGCCGGTCCGGCTCCTGCTGTTTGCGATGATGCTGGGCGGGCTGGTGCTGTCGACGTCGATCCCGAAGGCGTTTGACGAGCGCGGCCTGTGGTTCGCGATCGCCTACGCGACGATGCAGGTCGGCAAGACGATATTTCTGTGGCTGTCGACGCCGGTCTCGCGCCCGCGCGTCAGGATGAATGCGATCCGGATCGCCGCCTGGCTCTCGACGTCAGCCATCTTCTGGATCGCCGGCGGGATCGCCGAAGGTCAGTCGCGCCTGGTGCTATGGGCCGTTGCGCTCGTCATCGAGTATATTTCGCCGGCGGTGCGGTTCTGGATTCCGCGCTATGGCGCGTCATCGGTCGCGGACTGGATGATCGAAGGCGGCCACATGGCCGAGCGTTGCGCGTTGTTCATCATCATCGCGCTCGGCGAATCCATCGTCGTGATCGGCGCGACTTTCGCCGAACTCACCTGGACGAGCGAAAACGTTCTGGCGTTCGTCTCGGCCTTGCTCGGCAGCATCGCGATGTGGTGGATCTATTTCCACATCGGCGCCGAGGCCGCCTCCGAAGAGCTTTCGAAATCGAGCGAGCCGGGGAGGCTGGCGCGGCTCGCTTATACCTATCTGCACATGCCGATCGTGGCCGGCGTCATCGTCGCGGCGGTGGCGGATGAACTGGTGCTGAAGCACCCGGGCGGTCATTCCGATCTGAAGACGGTGATGAGCGCGATCGGCGGTCCGTTGCTGTTTCTGTTCGGGACGGTGCTATTCAAGCACAGTTTTCGCGGCTTTGTTCAGCTCTCGCACGGCGCCGGCATCATCGCACTCTGCGCGCTTGCATGGTTTGCCAGCGGCCTTTCGCCGCTGATGCTCTCCATCCTGACCACCGCGATCCTGACCGTCGTCGCGATGTGGGAGACGATGTCGCTGCGATCCGGCCGGTCCGAATAGAACTTCAATCCGGCCTTGAATTCAATCAAGCCTTGAATTCAATCAAGCCTCGGCCGCCTGACCGGGAATAGTTGCGGCGAGTTATGCTGATCGACGACGTTCTTGAGCACGAGCGTTGAGAGCTGGACGACAAGCGCCCGAAGCCGCGCATTTTCCTCGATAAGCGCCACCCGCTCGGTGTCTGCTTCGTCGTCCCAGTCCGTATCATTGTGGGCCGATCCGGCACTGTGGCTGCTGGACGCTGGATATGCATTGGCCATGACTGAAATCCCCTGACACGAACTCACCCCGAGCCATGCTACCGGGAAAGATACGGCTGAGTCCGCGTCAAAAATTGGACCTTTCGAAGGGCAAACGACAGCGGAGATGGACCCTTTTGCGGGCGGGTCCATAAAGGTGAACACTTGTTAAGAAGTTTGGTTATACTGCGCCCGGCAAAAGGTGTGGGGACGCGCGGCGGCGTATGCACCTTTTCCATCTAACCTAGACCAGCGCGATCACTCAGTGCCCACGGGGTACCGTGGTGGGAATACGCGCCTATGAAACAGAGCGAAGCAAGAGTACGGATCATTCAAGAGTGGGACCGCTGGATATTGACGCAGGCGATCGAGCCGGACGGACCGACTGGAAAAGACTCATTGAAGTTCTTTCACGAACTGCAGGACGCAGGATCACCGCTACTGGATTTCCAGTCGCGGGGACAGGACAAGTGGCGGATCATTCATGCGTGGCTTTTGGGGGCAGACCGATTGCACGATGACTGGATATCGGTCGCGCCCCGGATCACTCCGACACGCAGGTTTCGGCCGGAGCGCAAGCGATCGTTCTGCAAGACGTGACGTGCAAAATCCGCAGCCGACCTCAGTCCGAGGCCACCAGCGCGTGAACCGAAAACATCCTGTCCCGGTCGGTCCAGGATTCCCGCACCGACCAGCCCGACTCGCCCGCCAGGGCGGTGAAGCGGTCGAGGCTGTATTTATAGCTCGACTCGGTGTGGATGCTCTCGCCCGGACGGAATGAAAAATTCCGTCCCAGGATGCGCACGCTCTGCGCCTTCTTGGAAATCAAGTGCATCTCGATGCGATGGCGCTCCCGGTTGTAAACCGAGCGGTGCATGAAGGCGGATACGTCGAAATTGCCGCCGAGTTCGCGGTTGATGCGGACCAGGACGTTGAGATTGAATTTGGCGGTGACGCCGGCGGCGTCGTTATAGGCGTCGTAGAGCACGCGCTCGTTCTTCTCGAGGTCGACGCCGATGATCATCTGCGCGCCGTTGCCCAGAATGTCGCGGGCGCTGCGCAGGAAGGCCCGCGCCTCGTCCGGCTCGAAATTGCCGAGCGTCGATCCCGGAAAGAAACCGACCTTGGGCATGCCCTCGATCTCGGCAGGCAGGGCAAACGGCGCGGTGAAATCGGCGGCCACCGGATACACGCCGAGATCGGGGAAATCCTTTCGCAAGGCGCCTGCCTGCGCGTTCAGGAAGTCGCCGGAAATATCGACCGGGACATAGGCGGAAAAATCGCAGCGCTCCAGCAGCAGCCGGACCTTGGTGGTGGCGCCGGCGCCGAACTCCACCAGGGCTGCGCCCTTCGGAATGATGGCGGCGATCTCGTCGCCGTGGCCGCGCAGGATGCCGAGTTCGGTCCGGGTCGGGTAATATTCCGGCAGCACCGTGATCTGCTCGAACAGCTCGGAGCCTGCGGCGTCGTAGAAATATTTCGGCGACAGGCGCTTGGGAAACTGCGAGAGATTGCCGATCACGTCGCCGGCAAAGGCGGAGGTCTGCTCATCGAACTGATACGTCTGGGCCAAAGCGGCGGCGTGCACATTCATGATACTCTCCTGAACGCGCTTTCCGGCGCGCAATGATGATCGAAAACATCAGGCGTAGTCGGCGAGGCGCAGCCCCGTGAATTGCCAGCGGTGGAAGGGATAGAAGAAGTTACGGTAGGTGATACGGCTGTGGCCGGCGGGAGTTGCAAGCGAGGAGCCGCGCAGCACCAGCTGGTTGACCATGAACTTGCCGTTGTATTCCCCGAGCGCACCCTCGATGGCGCGGTAGCCGGGGTAGGGGGCGTAGGCGCTGCGGGTCCACTGCCAGACGATGCCGAAGGCATCATTGAGCTGGCCGGCGCGGGCGGCGACTTCCCACTCCAACTCGGTCGGCAGGTGCTTCCCCGCCCAGCGCGCGAACGCGTCCGCCTCGTAATAGCTGACATGGCTGACCGGGGCGGCCGGGTCGATCGGCTGCAAGCCGCCGAGCGTCATGATCTTCCATTCGCCGCCAGCCTGGCGCCAGTGGCCGGGCGCCTGCCAACCCTCGTTGGTCGCAGCGGCAAAGCCGTCCATCAGCCACAGCGTCGCCGTGCCGTAGCCGCCGTCCTGCATGAAGGCCAGCCATTCGGCATTGGTCACGAGGTTGCGGGCGAGCCGGACCGGACCGACGAGGGCGCGGTGGGCGGGCTTTTCATTGTCGAAATGGAAACTGTCGTCGCTGTGCCCGACGGTGTGGATACCCTCGTTGAGGGTGACCCATTCCTCCGCCGAACGCTGCGATGGCGGGAAGCGCCATGCCGGATCGTAGGCGGGCGGGATCGGGTTCTGGGCAAAGGCGTGCAGGATGTCGGTCAGCATCAATTCCTGATGCTGCTGCTCGTGGTTGAGGCCGACCTCGACCAGCGGGACGAGGCTGGCGAGGCGCTCCTCGCCGGCCGTCTGGAAGAATTTGATCACGGCGGCGTCGACATGGCGGCGATAGGCGGTGACCTCGTCCGCGCTCGGGCGGGTCAGATGGCCGCGCTGGTGACGGGCGTGCCGCGGACCGGCGCTGACATAGTAGGAATTGAACAGAAATGCGTAGTCGGGGTGAAAGGGCTGGTACCCCTCGCAGTGCTCGCCGAGCAGGAATTGCTCGAAGAACCAGGTGGTATGGGCGCGATGCCACTTCGCCGGGCTGGCGTCCGGCATCGACTGGATGAGCTGATCCTCGGGGCTCAAGGGGGCGGCGCGGCGCTCGGTTTCGCCGCGGACGGCAAGATAGGCTTCCACCAAATTCTGGGCGAGGGTGCCTGAATCGGAGAAAAGTGACGGGGCGGGGCTGGCAAACGACGCTGCGGATACTGGTTTCGTCACAGGTGTCTCCGGTGAGCGGGGAGAACGTTAGGCTGGCAAACTGGTTCCCCTTGGGCAGTCCGTCCTACATAGGGGTTCCCCTCCGGGAAAAAAGCCTGCCACCCCTACGATATTAGTGGCGTCAGACCATGGGCGGCGGCTGCGTCCGGCGCTCCAATCCGGCCCCGCGCATGCCAGCTCTTCGGCATTTTACTTTGGATGAACAACGGTTTGGGCTACATATAGAGCCAGTAACCGGGTTACATGGTCGGCCCAACGGGCGAAGCCGCAGGGGGCTGTGCGCCTCAAAAGGAAGCGAATATGAGCATCGAGCAATTCATCGACAACGAAGTGAAGTCGAACGACGTCGTGCTGTTCATGAAGGGAACGCCGCAGTTTCCGCAGTGCGGTTTCTCCGGCCAGGTGGTCCAGATCCTCGACCACGTCGGCGTCGGCTACAAGGGCCTGAACGTCCTGGAATCCGCCGAGCTTCGCAACGGCATCAAGGAATATTCGAACTGGCCGACCATTCCGCAGCTCTACGTCAAGGGCGAGTTCATCGGCGGTTGCGATATCATCCGCGAGATGTTCCAGGCCGGTGAATTGCAGCAGCTGTTTGCCGACAAGGGCGTCACCCTCAACGCGGCGGCCTCCGCCTGAGCGCGTCAGCGCGCCAGGTTGGCCAGGCGCGGCTCGAAGTCATCGTTGCCGACATCACCTCGTTGCGCGTTGACGCCATCGTCAACGCGGCAAACTCGTCGCTGCTTGGCGGGGGTGGCGTCGATGGCGCGATCCATGATGCGGCCGGGCCGGAGCTGCTGGCCGAATGCCGGACGCTCCACGGCTGCGAGACCGGCGATGCCAAGATCACCAAGGGCTACCGGCTTCCTGCTCGACATGTGATCCATGCCGTTGGACCGATCTGGTATGGCGGTAGTCGCGATGAAGATGCGCTGCTTGCATCATGCTATCGTCGGAGTATCGAGCTTTGCGGCGCCCACAATCTGGCTTCAGTAGCGTTTCCAGCCATCTCGACCGGTGTTTTCCGGTTCCCGGCCGATCGGGCGGCCAGAATTGCCGTCAAGACGGTGGTCGATGCGCTGCCTTCGGCACCTGACCTGACGCGCGCCATATTCTGCTGCTTTTCGGCGCAGAGCGGCGAATTGCATCAGGGCGCTTTGGACGCCTTCGGCAGCCCTTGTCCCTGATCGTGCCTCCGCTACACTTCCCCGTGAATTCCGGGGAGAGGGGTCCAATGAATTCATCACGAATGCTGTGCGCGCTGGGTTTTGGCGCACTGATGCTGGCGGCAACGCCGTCCGTCCGCGCCGAAGGTACTTTCGATATTCCAACCGGTGCACGTTTCAATCATGACAAGCTCGCGAAGATCACCGAGTTCTTCAAGAACGAGGTCGCGACGGGGAAAATCGCCGGCGCCAACGTCCTGATCCAGCAGCACGGCAAGCCGGTCTATCACGAGACCTTCGGCGTCCAGGACGTGGTGTCCAAGGCGCCGATCAATGACAAGACCATCTTCCGCCTGTCCTCGCTGACCAAGGCGATCACCTCTGTCGTCGCGATGCAGTTGGTTCAGGACGGCAAGATCAAGCTCGACGATCCCGTCTCGAAGTACATTCCCTCCTTCGCAAACATGAAGGTCGGCGTGGAGAAAAAGGCCGAAGACGGCACCAAGACGCTTGAACTGGTGCCGTTGACCCGGCCCATCACCGTTCTCGACCTGATGCGCCATACCTCCGGCATCACCTATGGCTTCTATGGCGATAGTCTGGTGCGCAAGGCTTACAAGGAGGCCAACCTTTACGCGGGCGAATTCGATCTCGCCGAATTCGCCGAGCGGATCGCCAAGCTGCCGCTGCACAACCAGCCGGGCGCGCTCTGGCAATACGGCCATTCCACCGACATTCTGGCGCGGATCATGGAGATCGTGACCGGGAAATCATTGTTCGAGATCGAGCGGGAAAAGCTGCTCGATCCGCTCGGCATGACCGATACGGGCTTCTTTGTCACCGAGCCGGAGCGGTTGCAGCGGCTCGCTCAGCCACTGCCGAACGACAGTGATTTCCGGGTCGGCCGCCTATACAGGACCGAGGTTCGCCAGAAGTGGGAATCCGCCAGCGGCGGCATGGTTTCGACCATGTCGGATTTTTCGAAATTTGCGCAGATGCTGCTCAATGGCGGCACGTTCGGAGGCAAGACCTATCTCACCCCGAAGACGTTCGAACTGATGACGTCGGACCACGCCGGCAAGGACTCCGGTGTTGCACGGGATCATTACTATTTTCCCGGTGACGGTTTCGGTATGGGCCTTGGGCTTGCCGTGCGCACCGATCCCGGTAACGCCAAGCCGCCGCCGCCTGGATCGCTCGGTGAGCTGAAATGGGACGGCGCGGCCGGCTGCTATATGGTGGTCGACCGCAAGCAGGACATGTTTTTCGTGGTGCTGGAGCAGACGCCGACGGAACGCCAGCGCGTCCAGCGGACGCTGAAGCAGTTGGTCTATGAAGCATTGGAGAACTGACGGCGCCATTCGGCGCTGCCTGGTCGCGGCGGCGCTCGCGGTGCTTTCTCTCGGCGGCTCGCCGCATGCGTTGCGGGGCGAGCCGAAGGCTCCTGACGCGCCAACTTTCTCGCGCGCAGCGCTTGACCAGTTTGGCGACTACGTTCGCAGCGAGATCACGGCCGGCAAGATTCCTGGCGCAGTCATGCTGATCCAGCAGCATGGCAAGCTGGTTGATCTCGAATGTTTCGGCGTGCGGGACCCGGGGACCGGCGCGCCGATGACGCCGGATACCATTTTCCAGATCTATTCGATGTCGAAGGCCGTCACCTCGGTTGCCGCGATGATGCTGGTCGACGACGGCAGGCTGGCACTCGATGACCCCGTGTCGAAATACATTCCGGCCTTTGCGGATGCAAAAGTCGGCGTCGATCTTTCCGATGAGGCAGGAAAATATCCGCTCAAGCTCGAGCCGTTGAAGCGCCCGATCACGATCAGGGACCTGCTGCGGCACACGTCGGGGATCACTTACGGCTTCTTCGGCGAAACCGCGGTGCAGAAACTCTATGCCGATCCCAAACTGTACGCCGGTGACTTCGACAATGCCGAATTCGCCGACCGCATCGCGACCCTGCCGCTCGCCGATCAGCCGGCAGTGCGTTGGAACTACAGCCATTCAACCGACGTGCTCGGCCGCGTCGTCGAGGTGGCCTCGGGGCAGACGCTGTTTCAATTCGAGAAGCAGCGGCTGTTCGATCCGCTGGGGATGTCCGAGACAACGTACTACGTCTCGGATACATCGAAGTGGGCGCGCATCGCCCAGGCATATCCGGTCGATCGGTTTCGGGTAGCCGGAATCAGGGATCCGGCACTGCCGCGGCGCTGGGAGTCCGGCGGTGCGGGCCTGGTCTCGACGGCCGGCGACTACGCGCGCTTCCTGCAAATGCTGCTGAACGGCGGCGAGCTGGACGGCAAGCGGTACCTCAAACCCGAGACGGTCGCATTGATGACGTCGGATCAGATCGGACCGGAGACCGGGATCCTTCACGATCCCTTCTATTTCCCGGGCCCGACCTCTGGCTTCGGCCTTGGCTTTGCCGTGCGCACCTCGCCGCCGCCGGGTACGACGTGGCCGCTCGGCGAATACCGCTGGGACGGCGCGGGCGGCAGCTTCTATTTTGTCGATCCCGAGGACGACCTGCTGGTCGTCTTCATGGTGCATGCCCCGACCCAGGGCGGACGAATCCAGCTGGCGCTGAAGACGATCATGTTCGAGGCGCTGGGCAAGGGCTTGCGCACGACTGACTGACAATCGCCTGATCGACAATCGTGATCACGCCACCGCGTTTCGCGCAATCGTCTCGCGATAGAACGACGCGCTGAGCTTCGGCGTGCGCCGCTTGGTGTCGAAGTCGACGTGGTAGAGGCCGAAGCGCTGTTCGTATCCGTCCGGCCACTCGAAATTGTCCATCAGGCTCCACAGGAAGTACCCGAGCACGGGCACGCCCTCGGACGTCGCGCGCTGCAACTGCGTCAGATAATTGCGCAGATACATGATGCGATCGACGTCGTAGATGGTGCCGTCGGCGGCCGTACGAAGATCGTAGACAGTTACTGAGTTGGGATGTCGAAAACGTCGTGCTGCCTGGCCTTCGCGGCGAAAGCGTCGTAGCCACTCGGCATTCGTTCTGACTTCCGGCGGCAGCACTTTGATAGCTACACGGTCGCCGAGCAGGATGTGCCGGGCGCGGTAGACAGCGCCCATTCCGCCTTTGCCGAGCAGCGCTTCCATCTGGTACTGGCCATCCAGAACTGTGTCGACGAGGGAAGCTGGATCTGCCTCCAATACTTCTCCGTCCAGAGAGCAAAAGCTCACGCTGTCGTCGTATTTGGTTTTACAGACAGTGCAGTATTTCATTCGGGGAATATGTAGTAGTTCTCATCAAAGATTGGCTTTGGTGGTTCGACATTCCGAGGAACTCGGGGGAGAGTGTAGTCTAACACAGCGATGAGGACACGTGGTGGTGTCCCAGGTTCTGTTCTGCTGTACAAGTTGGCTTG
>Ga0081455_10007634_pt1 | contig 11361 bp, 7 predicted proteins | sample TabmetS3T2R1_FD_70207 | JGI IMG/M metagenome (GOLD analysis project Ga0081455, IMG submission 70207) | Tabebuia heterophylla rhizosphere microbial communities from the University of Puerto Rico - S3T2R1 | ecosystem: Host-associated > Plants > Roots > Rhizosphere ...
TATTCAGTAAAATGTACAGACCCTAGAGGAGAGCCCGTTCGACGGTCCAATTCCGCGCGGCGTACAGGCCTTCTTGGGTAGCTCTGGCTCCTCATCTCTCTGTGCTCCAAGCTACTCTGGGCCGTAGCTGTTGCATTTGAGCAACGAGCTCCTCTCCCGACGGTAAATATCGTTCAGCAGACCCTGAATTAAAATTCCTACTCGCAAATGAACTAGGGAAATCCCTAGTGGGCGGATGCATCAGATATCTTGCGGTGCGGATTTTACACGTGGAAGATGACGATGGTACCGGCGCTATCTTCCGCGCAGCCTTAGAGGAAGCGAAGATCCCCGCCGTGATCGATCGCGTTTCCGACGGAGAACAAGCGGTCCAATTCTTGCTCCATCGTGGAAGTATTCCGATGCCACGAGACCTGACGTGGTGTTTTTAGACCTCTATATGCCGAAAAAGGGCGGTTGGGCTGTTCTTGCGGAAATGTAAAGTGCCGACGAGCTACGGCCCATTCCGGTAGTCGCCCTTAGCGGCGCTCCTCGTAAAACAGACAAGAACACGCAATAGAACTGGGCGCATGGCAGTATATAAAAAAGCCGGCGACCTTCCGCCTTTGGATCGATGAACTGCAGAGCACCTGTAGAATGTTTGCCCTCGAACTCGCCCAGGCCGGGCGCGGATCATAGAAGTGATTGCCTACGCGTTCCAACCTGATCGAAAGTGCCGGTGAAGCGCATCAGCGCCGAATCGCTACAACAAGTCATCAACGATGTCTTGGATTTCTCGAAGTCTCGAAGATAAAAGCACGTAAATTAACTATCGAAGTGACGCCATCGGCGCTCTATCGGATGTGAGACTTGGCGGGTTCAATTGGGAACCAAAAATATGAGATCGCAATAGACGCTAAGGAACAAGTGGAAGCATTGTCTCTGATTGGCGATATTGCACTGCGGGACAGCACAGCTGAAGTCCATGCTCATAAGTGGCGGTTTGCATGGGAGCGATTGCCTTCAGCTCCTGAAGCTGCATCACAAGTTGGCCCCACTTATTCGTGTCCCTCTTGGTGGCGATAGGTGCATCCAGATTTTTGTAATATCCGGGCAATTCAGCGCGAATAGAAGGCGTCATCGTGGAAAAGTGGTTGCTCGCGAGCAGCCGTAGCCAGTATGCTTGAGTCTCGTCATCGAGGAGGTACGTTCCGGCCGGCGTAACGACACCAACGTCATAGTTTTTCGGCTCGAGACGCAAACTATTGTCCTTGGCCCGATCGATTGTGCGGGCAAACCGCCACCAGGACGGCGTGAATGCTGATGGAGAGCAGTCTAAGTCCGGCACAACACAACGGAGTCAAAGCACCCTTCCCACAGCCCAGTTATCGATTGTGATTGGTATAGAACCATGGAAATGACTCATTAAACTAGAGTCCGCCGGCGTCCGATAGAGAAATTAACGAGAGTCCCGCGACTTTGAGTACATAGGGGGTACTTGCGGACTGGTCTCCGGGTAATTCAGGGCGCACAGGACACAAATGAAGGGTATCGTTTTTAACCTGCTCGAGGAGGTGGTCTGCGCCGAGCATAGTGAGAGATCTTGGGACACCTTATTGGATGCGGCAGGTGTTGATGGCGCATACACGTCGCTTGGGAGCTATCCGGACGAGGATTTGTTCAAGCTAGTCTCGGCCGCGGCTAAGATCCTCAATCAATCGCCGGATGCCGTCGTGCAATGGTTCGCTCGTGAGGCACTGCCGCTCATGGCGACTAAATATAGGGAGTTTTTCTCGCCCCACACGTCGACTCGCTCCTTCCTGCTGACCCTGAATGACGTGATCCACCCAGAGGTCCGCAAACTGTATCCGGGCGCGAACGTGCCCACCTTTGACTACGACACCTCCTCACCCGATGTGCTTGTCATGATATATAGCTCGCCCAGGCGGCTCTGCTCTTTCGCGCAAGGCCTTATCGAGGGAGCGGCAGCCTATTACGGCGAGACCCTTCGCTTTGAACAACCGGCTTGCATGAAGCGCGGTGACCCTAAGTGTTTGTTCCGCCTTTCGTTTTCGCCCAAGCAAGCGTGAACGCAATGAGACCGCCCGAAGGTGCTAGTGATGAGGTAGAGTTCCTTCGGCGCAAGTTGGAGCGTGAGCGTCGCGCCCGTCTTGAAGCAGAGACGATTGCCGAGAGGTCCACGCGCGCTCTGTATATCAAGCAAAGAAACCTCGAACTACTTCAAAGTGTTGCTGCCGCCTCAAACGAGGCTGGTTCGCCGGAGCAAGCACTCCAGGCTGCGCTCGGGCTGTTATGTAAGTACACTGGTTGGCCGATCGGCCATGCGTGTTTAGTCAATACAGAAACCGGACGGGTGGTATCGAGCGGTTTGTGGCATCTACCAGATGCGGAGGCGGTTGCCATGTTCCGCCTGGCGAGCGAGTCCCTCGAATTTGGGGTTGGAGAAGGTTTGCCAGGGCGGGTAGTGGCGAGCGCCGTCCCGGTGTGGATTGCCAATATCGCGGAGGACAATAATTTCTCGAGAGGCAAAGCGGCCATTTCCGCAGGTATACGAATGGCGGTCGGATTTCCGATTCGTATCGGGGCACAAGTAGCTGGCGTGCTTGAATTCTTCGCGAAGGAAATCTTAGAACCTGATAATGCGCTTCTAGCGATTATGGCCGAATGCGGAACCCAGCTTGGCAGGGTCATGGAACGGCAGCGGGCGGAAAATGCGATGATTCGTGCGAAAGCAGCCGAAGCGGCGAACCAAGCGAAGACCCAGTTTCTTGCCAACATCAGCCACGAGATCCGCACTCCGTTGAACGGCGTCATTGGGATGACGGATTTGGCGCTGGAAACAAAACTGACGCCGGAACAACGCGAATACCTCGAAACGGTCAAATTATCAGGAGACTCGCTGTTGACGCTGATCAATGACATTCTCGATTTCTCCAAGATCGAAGCTGGGAAGCTTGATCTCGAAGAACTCGAATTCGATCTCCGCCATTTTGTTGAGTCAGTCACGAAGATGCTCGCTTTGCGTGCGGACGCGAAGGGGCTGGAACTCTTATGCGAGATTGCACCAGAGGCGCCGGAAATGATAAAGGCGGATTCAACGCGTGTACGGCAAGTCTTAATAAACCTTCTTAGCAACGCGATCAAATTTACGAATCAGGGCGAGGTGGTGTTGAAGCTGGAGATCGAAGAGCGGATGGAGCCATACTGCATTTTGCACTTCAACGTGTCCGACACGGGAATCGGAATCCCTCCCGAGAAGCAAAAGTTGATTTTTGATCCGTTTGCTCAGGCTGACGCCTCCACCACACGCAACTTCGGCGGAACGGGTCTAGGACTGGCCATCTCCTCGCGTTTGGCAGAGATGATGGGTGGGACCATCTCAGTGGAGAGTGAAATCGCCCGAGGCAGTCGCTTCCATTTCAGGACCAAAGTCAGAGTTACGAATGCAAAGCCGGCAGTTACAGCCAACGTGGTGTCTCGAAAAGTGCTGCGGAACGCGAGAGTTCTCGTGGTCGATGACAACCCCACGAGTCTAAGAATTCTTGGCGAGATATTGAGGCATTGGAGAATGGTGCCTACTCTAGTCAACGACGCAGAAAGCGCGCTAGCAGAATTATCTGTGGCTCGAACTGCGGGCGAGCCCTACGCTCTGATATTGATGGACCTGCTCCTGCCTAAGATAGATGGCTTCGGTCTAGTTGAGAGAATCCGGCAAGCGCCGGAGACGGCGAGCACCATCATTATGATGCTCACTGCGGCCGGCCTGCGCGGTGATGCGGCGCGATGCAGAGAGCTGGGAGTTGCTGCCTATTTGATGAAGCCCATTCGCCAGCCGGAATTGTGCGAAGCCATTGCGAGAGTCCTTGGAGCCCGCGGCCAACGAGACACTATGCCGCTGATTACGCGACATTCTCTCCAAAACGCTTGTGGACCGCAGACTTCCCTGCGCGTGCTGCTTGCCGAGGATAATCCAATCAATCAGCGCGTGGCAAGGGGCTTGTTGGAAAAGAGAGGACATCGCGTTGTTGTGGCCGAAAACGGCCTCGAAGCGCTCGACGCGCTTCAGAAAGAGTTCTTTGATCTTGTCTTGATGGATGTGCAGATGCCCGTGATGGACGGCTTCGAAGCTGTTACTGCTATCCGAGAAAAGGAGAGAGGTAGCGGAGTCCATCAGACTGTGATCGCTTTGACAGCGAATGCCATGAAGCGCGACGAGGAACGGTGCCTTGCGGCTGGCATGGATGGCTTTCTTGCCAAGCCGATCTGCCTGGAGAAGCTCGACGAACTATTGCAAGCGCACGTCGAGCAACGGATGGACGCTTGTTAGGTGGCCGTATCAGGATTCCATAGTCCAGCGTGACGCGCGCTCCCTCACCGTCGCGTTCACGGCTCTTTGCCGGCCGTGCGTGTTCTTCATCGAAACGCACCATCACACTGTCCTTATTCCTCCGCGCGTTCGAATACTTTGACCATACGCCAGCTAACCGGCTAAGTCACGTGTAACGTTAGGGGATCTCTCGTGCTGTGCCGCCCAAGAAACAGCTATTCTTGGATTCGGGGAGTCTGCAATGGATGCCAGTCGCTTACTGGCCCGGGACCGCTGTCCCAAGTGCGGTTCAAAGGAAATCCACAGATCTCACCGGAAGAACATCGCGGAGCGAGCGTTCAGCTTTCTAGTTCTTCCTTGGCGTTGCAGCATCTGTTATGTGCGTTTCTTTCGCCTTCGCTGGTGGAGAAACCACAACACGTCGCACAAACATGCTGAGCCGATTCAATGACCCCCAAGAGGCAGCTGGCAAATTAATGGGCTTTTCGATGGAGCGTGTGCGCCGCAATCGCGCTCGGATGGGTTTCGCCCTGCGGGAGCGTCCCACCGCGCCAGACGATAGATCCAGGGCACCCGGCCTGCTCGTTTCTGCGCTGACGTAAGTTCACCAGCGGATACCATACAGGCGCAGAATCCGGCATCAGGACCGTTTCGTCCGGCAATTCGTGAGTCGGAGGAACTGAGCAGTCAATCTGAACTTTCGATCTGGAAAAGAATGAGCGCTGTTAACGGGGAAAAGAGCGCTCATGAGTACCTTCTAGTACCCAGGAGTTCGAAACGCAACCGGAGCCTCGTTGGTACTTCCACGAGAAGCGCCCAACCCAAGCAGTGCTAAAGTTGAGTTTTCCCGACATCTTTAGAGATTCCGAGAGAACTTGAGTACCGTTACGTCTTCGTTCGACTCGACTATCGATCCCGAAATCAAGCAGCTTATCGAAGTTGTCTTAGCCGCTCTCGCGAAACTTGAGATTCCCGCGATCGCGGTCTTACCTTCGGACGATGTTACCGAGTCCATCAGGACGTTTGGTCAATGGTGCTTGTTGCACGGCGCAGTCGACTCGAAACGACGACAGAACTAGGGATGTGGAAGCGCAGCTATCGGAGGTGAGCCGCGCTTCCTACGTTGATGACGTCAGCCCAGATGCACCGACCCATCAGCGTCGCTGATTCTTAGAATCGTAGCATCCTGAACGGCAGTCGGTCAGGCTATGCAAGTGCAAGTGTGACGCTGCTCCGACCCATCGATATTCAATCGATGAACTACATTCACTCGAGAAGAATGCCAGCCGATGCAGCTGGCATTCGTGCACAAGAACGCCAATGAATTCGGGCCTTCCTTCATCCAAGAGCCATCTCGTTAGTTCAATAAGGATACTTTGGAAATCCGCGAATAACGCTAAGCTATTGAAAACATGGAGCGGGAGACGGGGATCGAACCCGCGACGTCCAGCTTGGGAAGCTGGCATTCTACCGCTGAATTACTCCCGCTCTAGACAGAACGTAGCATAGCGCATTTCGCTTTGGAACGCTGGATGTTATACTCTGACCTCCAAAGTCAGAAACCCTTACATACTATAGAGGCAGTGTGAAGTTCGAGACCGAGGTCTTCATCAGTTACGCGCATTTGGACAACCAAGGCGCGCGGCAGGGGCACGAGTGGATTAGCGAGTTTCATCGCGCCCTCGCGGTGCGGGTTGGGCAGCTCCTTGGTAAGGAGCCCGCGATTTGGCGCGATCCCAAGCTGCAGGGCAATGACGATTTTGCAGATACGCTAGTCGAGCGCCTCAAAAAAGTGGCCGTTTTGGTGCCCGTCGTTTCTCCGCGTTATCTCAAGTCCGATTGGACGCGCCGCGAATTGGAGGAGTTCTGCTCAGCCGCGTTCCAGACCGGCGGTTTGGAAGTCGACAACAAAACGCGCATCTTCAAAGTGGTCAAGACTCCGGTCTCCCGCAGTCTCGAAATGCAGCCGCTTCCAAGGCTGCTCGGCTACGAGTTCTTCAAGCTCGACCCGGAGAGCGGCCGTCCGCGTGAGCTGGACGATCCAGATGAGAAAGAATATTGGATCAAGATCGACGACGTGGCGCACGACATGTGCCAGTTGCTCGAGGTGTTGCAGAGCGAGGGCTTCGCGAACGGCAAAGGCGCCAACAACAAGACGGTCTATCTTGCCGAAACAACACTTGACTTGGATGACGAGCATGCGGCCATCCGGCGCGATTTGCAGCAGCATGGCTATGCAATACGGCCCTCGCAGCCGCTTCCGTTCGTAGCTGCGGACCTGGAATCGTTTGTGCGCGAGGAGATGGCGCACTGCGATTTGTCGATTCATTTGGTGGGGAAAACGTACAGCCTGGTGCCGGAAGGCGGCATGCGTTCGCTTTTGGAGGTGCAGGACGAACTTGCCTTAGAACGCGCGGAAAAAGGAAATTTTGAACGGCTCGTTTGGGTTCCACCCGGTATTCAGATACAAGATGAGCGGCAAAAGAAATTCGTCGAATCGCTGCGCATGAACCCGCGCATTCAGCACGCGACAGACTTGGTCGAAACATCGCTCGAAGACTTCAAATCCGTCGTGTATGAGCGGCTGAACAAGAAGCCTGCCGAACCGGCAACGACGAAATTACGGCAGATATATCTCATGTTCGACCGGCAAGATTCGGAGGCGATCGGACCGTGGCGGGACTTCCTGTTCGAGCACTTCGAAGTCATCTGCTCGGTGTTCGATGGCGACGAGGCAGAGCTTCGGGAATATCACGAAGAAAACCTTCGGACTTCGGATGCCATCCTGATCCACTACGGCGCCGGAAGCGAGATTTGGCTGCGGCGGAAATTACGCGAGCTCTTGAAGAGCGCGGCCTACGGGCGGACGCAGCCGTTTCGCGCCGTTGGAATTCTTGTTGCGCCGCCCTTTACTCCGCAGAAGAAGGTCTTCAAAACGCATGAGGCGATGCTGATCTCACAGGCCGAGGGCTTTCAAGCCGAACCCTTCACACCGTTTCTCAACCTCGCGAAAACGTAGATGGAATCAGAACTCCGGCTGAATCCATTCCCCGGACTCCGGCCGTTTGAGCCGGACGAAGACCATTTATTTTTCGGACGCGAGAAGCAAATCGATGAAGTGCTCAGGAAGCTGCGCACAAATCGCTTCTTGCTGGTTACCGGTTCGTCGGGAAGCGGCAAATCGTCGCTGGTCCGCTCGGGCCTGATTCCATCGCTCTACAGCGGCCTGATGGCGAATACCGGATCGAACTGGCGCGTGGCCATACTGCGCCCTGGCGAGGATCCGATCGGCAATCTGGCTGCCGCGCTCGATCAGCCTGACGTTCTTGGAACGGGCACGAACAGCATGCTTATCGAGGTCACGCTGCGGCGCAGCACTCTCGGGCTAGCTGAGGCGGTCCGGCAGGCGAGAATTCCGGCGGAAGACAATGTACTCGTACTGGTAGACCAATTTGAAGAGCTTTTTCGATTTCGCAACAGCAGAGCGATCGAGAAATCGAAAGATGAAGCAGCGGTATTCGTAAAGCTGCTCCTCGAAGCGGCGCAACAGGACGCGCCGCGTATTCACATCGTTTTGACCATGCGCGCCGATTTCATCGGTGACTGCATGAACTTTCTCGGGCTTCCGGAAGCGCTAAATAACGGCCAATATCTGGTATCGCGCATGACGCGCGATCAATTGCGAAGCGCCATTGTCGGCCCCATTGCCGTGGCCGGCGGCGACATTGCGCCGCGCTTAGTATCAAGGTTACTCAACGATTGCGGAGACGATCTCGACCAGCTTCCGGTTCTGCAACATGCATTGATGCGCACCTGGGACTATTGGTCGAACCACGGCAAGCCCGGTGAGCCGATCGATGTTGCGGACTACGAGGCGATCGGAACAATGCGGGAAGCGCTGTCGGTGCACGCCGAAGAGGCGTTCCATGAAACCGCTTCAATCAATCCGAAGACTGTCGAGCGCATGTTTAAGGCGCTGACAGACGTTTCGAAAGAAGCAAAAGGCGTGCGCCGGCCGACTTCCGTAGAGGAATTGGCTGCGATCTGTGATGCTCCGGAATCGGACATCAAAGCAGTCGTCGAAGTCTTTCGGCATCCGGGCCGTTCGTTTCTGATGCCGCCGGCCGGCACATCGCTTTCGTCTCGAACGGTCGTAGATCTCTCGCATGAAAGCTTGATGCGCTGCTGGACGCGGCTTATTAAGTGGACGGAAGAGGAGAAGGCGTCGGCCGAAGAATATCTGCTGGTTGCCCAGGACGCCAAGTGCTACGAAGAAGGCACGGTCGGGCTATGGCGGCCTCCGGAGCTTGACATTGGGCTGCGCTGGCGAGCGGACAATCATCCGACTGCTACATGGGCGCGGCGAATCGCACCGAACTTCGAAGGCGCGATGCGCTTTCTGGACGCGAGCGCAGCGGAACGGGACAAGGAGGTCGCCGAGCGGAGGCGGCAAAGAAAGCGACGGCTCGCCATTGCGTGGAGCGTTGCGGGCACGCTCGCCGTGCTTCTGGTCATTACCGGCTTAATGGCGATCATCGCGTTTCGCGAACGCACGCAGGCGCTGACGAATCTGCGCCTGGCAAAAGAAACGGTCGATTCGCTACTATCTTCGGCGGCCAATCAATCCGGACAAATTGTGGCGGACTCTCCAGAGGTGGACCAGTTTCGAAAACGGTTGATTGACCAGGCGAAGCAGACGTACGCCAAAATTCTCGCTCGGAATACCGGACCGGAGTTTCGAGAGGAGATGGCGCTGGTGGATTTACGTTTGGGTGATGGCAATCGGATCACGGGACAGACGGACCAGGCAGTCGTGCAGTATAAGAATGCGATCGAGCAGCTTCAACCGTTGGTTCGCTCTGCGCCAACGAACAACAAGTATCGGAGAGAACTATCGGACGCTTATCATTGGCTCGGCGAGACACAGAGGGCTGCCCCTAAGCTTCGCGCCGAGGCAGAAAAGTCGTACAACAACGCATTGGCACTCGAGGAGCAGCTTCCGAACGATTTGGATAGCCAATTGGCGCACGCCCGCACTCACTACAGCCGCGGAATCGTACGGCAGGCAACCGGCCGATTTAAGGATGCAGAAGCTGATTATAGAGAAGCCATCCGGCTGCTTACTCGACCCGCAGGCGATTTAGCGGATCGCTATAAGCAAGAATTGGCGCGCGCGAAGAACAATCTAGCCAAGCTGATCTTCGATGCGAACCTATCGGGCAATGCGCGCCAGCTTTATGACGAGGCGATCCAGATTGGCGAAGAGTTGATCGCGAAGCATCCGGAAAACCGGGACTATCGATTCGAGCTAGCGCAATACTACGACAACTCAGCTATCCTGCTTCAATCGCAGAATCAGAATGACGCCGCTCTGCATAACAGCGAGAGGGCGGTGGCGCTTTATCGCCAATTGACTCGACCGCTTCCCGCTTTGATGGTTCACTTGGGACTACTGCACGATATTCGAGGCCGTATCTTGGAAGCAAGTAATTGGAGCGAAGCGGAAAGAGAGTATCAGCGCTCGATTGCCGCGTTCCGGCAGATCGATGCAAGCGGGCAGAGCGGAGACTTTCATCTCTGGTTTGGACAGGCGCTTTCGAATCTCGCGAGCGCACTCGAACAGCGGAAGCGGCACCAAAGCGCGATTCCGCTACTCCGCGAGGCCATTACGCATCATCAATTGGCTGGGTCCAGTTACGATTTGGCTTGGGATTATTATTTCCTCGGAGTTGCACACCGCAAAATGGGTTCATTAGCGGAAGCTCGACAAGCTGCCGACGATCTGAGTAAGACCATTCCCGATGTTGCACCGGCGGACCAGGCGGAATTGAAGCAATGTTTGAAAGAGCTGCGGGAGCGTTAGAAGACGAAGCGGTATTCGAATCTTGCGATGTTGGTGTACCAACTCGACGTGGTCAGCTCGCGTCCGTAGCCCGCGTAAAAGGAATTGTGAACGCCGGTTGTGAGACGCGCGCCGATTTTCATGTTCGCGATGGTAACTCCACCGGTGGAAGGAACGTTGCCGCCGGTTACGAGACCGCTTAGAATGCTCCAGCCGACGAACTCGACCACGGGCGTGACCGTATAAGTCTCTTTCCGGATCACGTCGTAGGCGGCGCCGAGACCATAGATCAAGATGTCTCCCGCAAATCCGGTTGGCGCAACCGGTAGACCCGCCGAACTCGAACCGCCGATCGGATGCCAATCGCCAAATTCCGATGAGATGGCCAGCCGTTGGCCGAATCTTTGGTAGTAAAGGATCGTTGGCTCGACGCTGTAGTGATTCGTACCTAAACCGCGGAGGGCATCGCCACTGGGAAAATAAGTGCGGAATTGAAAGGTCAGATAGCGATTCTCACTCGCCAGCACCGCGTACTTAAAGCCCGCGCGCACATCTCCCAGCCCGGTACCGTTGGCCAAATTTCCGCTGTTTGGCACAGACTGAAATTGAATCCAGCGAACGGGAGTCTCCACGAAGACGGAAAGGCGATGATTCGGTGCGTACTCAATGCGTAATTGAAGCTCCTGCAAGTTGACCCTCTTTGCCACGCCGGGTCCAGGGCCGGGGGCGTTGGGATCCAGCGGATTCGGGCCGTTGCGATAACAGCCGCACTTGGCGTAGAAGAATTCAGCGCGGTCCGGGTTCTGCAAATCCCAATCAGCATCGAATCGAAAGCGGACTTCGGATCCTACGATGGCGTCGTCAATATAACCAGTCGAGCTGCCCGCCATCCTGGGGCGGCGGGATACGGTTGGACTCGTGGAAGCCGGCTGGGTACTCGGATCCTGATCGTCGTCGCACCACGCGGTAGACGCAGCAAGAAGAAACACCGCGCAAACGAGAGATCGCCGCATGTTACGTGCTGACATTCCGATATAAAACGTATCATCGGAATATTACGTTCGCAACTGATTTATCTGTAATGATCCGTAACCGGCGGGCGGAAAAGTAGTGGAGCCCACGGTCGCGATAACTAACGTGCCCGACTGAGCTAAGAAGAGTGCGGTACCGGCGTTTCGAGCGGGAGAGGCTT
>Ga0081455_10007635_pt1 | contig 11359 bp, 8 predicted proteins | sample TabmetS3T2R1_FD_70207 | JGI IMG/M metagenome (GOLD analysis project Ga0081455, IMG submission 70207) | Tabebuia heterophylla rhizosphere microbial communities from the University of Puerto Rico - S3T2R1 | ecosystem: Host-associated > Plants > Roots > Rhizosphere ...
GGTTGTCGCCGGCGTCGATGGAGGGAGACCCCTGTTGGAGATGGTAGTCGCCTTGAGTGAGATTGGCGAACAGGGGATCAGCCTTGATATTGCCGTCCGTCCCTGTCATATCGGCGCAACTCCCGCCATAGGCCATTCCGCCGGCGCTAAAGATATTGTTGAATCGGATGATCACCTGATTCGGGCCGAAGTTGCCACAGTAGAGACCAGCTTGCCCGGTTTTTGCGACTATTATGTTATTGGTCAGTTTCGTCTGGTCATTGGATCCTTGGGAAAAGATACCGGAACCCTGATCGGTGGCGTTGTTGTCGGCAATCGTGTTATTGACGATTATCGCTCCACTGGCGCTGAACCAGTAGATACCTCCGCCGTTAGACGCCTGATTGCCGGTGATGAGATTCTGGACGATCAGAGCATCCGAATCATTCACCATGTAGATGGCGCCTCCCTGACCTCCCATGGCATTATTCCCCTTGATGATATTCCCTTTGATGATCGGGTGTCCGGCCGAAAACATGTAGATGCCAGCTCCAAACGGATCCATGTTTTCGGAGATCACATTGTCGAGGATCTCTGCAGAAGTTGGCCCCACAATGCCGATTCCACCACCTCCTCCGCCGCAGCCACTATTGCCGTTGCCGGTGATTGTGTTCAGTTGTATTAATGGCGAACCAGTAGAGATACCGATGCCGCCTCCGGTGCATCCCTGATTATTCCTGATCACGTTGTTTGTGATTGTAGGAGAGGATGCCGCCTCGACCTTAATGCCGCCTCCCTGAGCGGTTCCCAGAACGGGTCCCTGAACCCTTCTGCCGTTTTGCAACGTGAATCCATTGAGAACGGAGTCGCGTCTCTCTCCCGAATTAAAGACGACAACTGAATCGGCGGCGCCTCCATCAATAATCGTGACTTGAGGCCCGCTTTCACTCCTGACGGTAATGGCCTTCCCTCTAAAGTTGATATTTTCAACATAGGTTCCGGGCGCGACCAGCACCGTATCACCGAAGGCCGCGACATGGATGGCCGACTGGATGGTAGGCTGATCCGAAGGCACTCTGATGGTAACGGCAGTCCTGACCGTAACGGTAATCTCCGCCGGAGGATCCTGGACGTTTCCACTGTCATCGACCGCGCGGCTTTTGATCGTCGCCGGCCCTGGCGTGGTGGGCGTCCAGTCATAACTCCATGCGGTCGTTCCTGTGGCCAGGTTCCAGGTAGCGCCGCCGTCCACTGATACTTCAACTCGAGCCACAGTCCCACCGCCGGCATCCCTGGCAAGACCGGTGATGCTGATTGTGGTCCCGGTCGCTACAGTAGCTCCTGCTTTGGGGGACGTGATTGACGAAATCGGCGTCGTAGTGCCGGGGGGCAAAAGAAATTCGTCTACTCCCATATCAATGGTTGCGGTTCCATCACCGTCGCCGTCCAGGATTCTGGGATCTCCATCTATATCTGTATCGGGAAGATTTGGCGTCAGGTTGTCGCCGGCGTCGATGGAGGGAGACACCTGTTGTAAATGATAGTCGCCTTGAGCGGGATTGGTGAACTGGGGATCAGCGGAGATATTGCCCTCCGTCCCTGTCTTATTGGAGCAAGTCCCGCCATAAGCCAATCCGTCGACACTAAAGATATTGTTGAATCGGATGATCGGCTGAGCCTGGTTGAAGAGCCCGCCACAGTAGAGACCGAATTGCCCGGGTTTTGCGACTATTATGTTATTGGTCAGTTCCGTCCGGGCATCGAATCCATCGGCAACGATGCTGGAACCAATTGAGGTGGCGTTGTTGTCGGCAATCGTATTATTGACGAGTATCGGTCCACGGGCGGGAGATGGAACTAACCAGTAGAGACCTCCGCCGGTAAAGGCCTGATTGCCGGTGATGATATTCTGGACGATCAGAGCATCCGAAACATTCACCATGTAGAGGCCGCCTCCCTGACCTCCCATGGCATTATTCCCCTTGATGATATTCCTTTTGATGATCGGGGTTCCGGCCCCAAACATAGAGATGCCGCCTCCATTTGTACTCACGTTGTCGGAGATCACATTGTCGAGGATTTCTACAGAAGAAGCCCCTCGGATGCTGATTCCACCACCTCCTCCTCCGCTACAGAAATTGTTGCCGTTGCCGGTGATGGTGTTTAGTCGTATTAATGGCGAACCAAAACCGATCCCGATACCGCCTCCATCGCATGCCTGATTGTTCTTGATCACATTGTTTGTGATCGTAGGAGAGGAATCCTCGACCGTGACGCCGCCTCCCTCACCCCCTCTGCCGTTTTGCAACGTGAATCCATTGAGAACGGAGCCGCGTCCCACTCTCGAAGTAAAGGTGACTACTGGATTGGCGTTTCCCCCATCAATGATCGTGTCCTGAGCCCCGCTTTCACTCCTAACGGTAATGGCCTTCCCTACAAAGTTGATATTTTCAACATAGGTTCCGGGCGCCACCAGCACCGTATCACCGAAGGCCGCGACATTGATGGCCGACTGGATGGTTGGTTGATCCGAAGGCACTCTGATTGTAATAGGAACTCTAACTGTGACGGTAATCTCCGCCGGAGGATCCTGTACGTTTCCGGTGTTGTCCACCGCGCGGCTTTTGATCGTCGCCGGTCCAGGCGCGCTGGGCGTCCAGTTAAAGCTCCAGTCGTTCATCCCCGTGGCCGCGCTGTAGGTAGCGCCGCCGTCAACCGACACTTCGACCCTGACCACCAACCCGAAAAAGGGGGGGTCGAACGCAGTCCCGGTGATGGCGACCGGGATTCCGACTGCTACAAACGCCCCTTCTGTGGGGGACGTGATTGTTGAAGTCGGTGGCGCGTCGACTGTGACGTGAATTTCCGCCGGAGGATTTTGCACGTTTCCAGCGTTGTCCACCGCGCGGCTTTTGATCGTCATCGGTCCGGGGAAGAAAGGCGTCCAGTTAAAGCTCCAGGCGTTCGTCCCCGTGGCAGCATTGTAGGTGGCGCCGCCGTTCACCGACACTTCGACTCTGACCACTGACCCGTCGCCGGCGTCGCTCGCAGTCCCGGTGATGACGACCTGGGTTGGGATTAGTACAAACGCCCCTTCTGTGGGGGACGTGATTGTCGAAGTCGGCCGCGCGTCGACTGTGACGTGAATTTCCGCCGGAGGATTCTGCACGTTTCCAGCGTTGTCCACCGCGCGGCTTTTTATCGCCGCCTGTCCGAGCGCGCTGGGCGTCCAGTTAAAGCTCCAGGCATTCGTCCCCGTCGCAGCGCTGTAGGTGGCGCCGTCGTCCACTGACACTTCGACCCTGACCACCGACCCACCGCCGGCGTCGCTCGCAGTCCCGGTGATGGCGACCTGGGTTCCGATTAGCACAAGCGCCCCTTCTGTGGGGGACGTGATTGCCGAAGTCGGCGGCGCGTCGCCTGTGACGTGAATTTCCGCCGGAGGATTTTGCACGTTTCCAGTATTGTCCACCGCGCGGCTTTTGATCGGCGCCGGTCCGAGCGCGCTGGGTGTCCAGTTAAAACTCCAGGCGTTCGTCCCCGACGCGGCGCTGTAGTTGGAGCCGCCGTCCACCGACACTTCGACCTTGACCACCGACCCGCCGCCGGGGTCGCTTGCAGTCCCGGTGATGGTGACCGGTTTTCCGATTAGTACAAACGCCCCTTCTGTTGGGGACGTGATTGTCGAAGTCGGCGGCGCGTCGACCGTGACGTGAATTTCCGCCGGTGGATTCTGTACGTTTCCGGTGTTGTCCACCGCGCGGCTTTTGATCGTTACCTGTCCGGCCGCGCCGGGCGTCCAGTTAAAGCTCCAGGGGTTCGTCCCCGTCGCAGCGCTGTAATTGGCGCCGCCGTCCACCGACACTTCGACCCTGACCACCGACCCGCCGCCGGCGTCACTCGCAGTCCCGGTGATGGCGATCGGTTTTCCGATTAGTACAGTCGCCCCTTCTGTGGGGGACGTGATTGTCGAAGTCGGCGGCGCGTTGTCGGGAGTTGGAGTCGGAGTCGGGGTTTTGGGGCTGCCTGTCATGCCGCACCCGGAGTAGAACAGAATCGAACTAACAACCGTCAGCCCAATAAGGACCCCTAAGACATTGACATAACGTTTGGCGCCACTCTGAAATCCTTGTGTCATATATACCTCAGTTCAGGCAGAGACCTAACCCAATTCGCCGCCGATTGCGGCTCCACGCTTTTCATCAACTGTGTTGCTGAGAGCGGCGGCGCATTGCCTGATCAGGCCCGGAGCGAGTATTCGCCCGGCTATTGCCGCCGCTCGTTTAGCCATAGTTTGCGGATTCGCGGTCGGCGGGGCGCTGAGAGCATTCTCTGTGGTCGCCGAGGCGAACCGAACAAAGTGTCGCGCAACTTCGAACTCGCGGTCTTCGGCGCTCAATCCTTAAAGCTCTAAACCGAACATCCGCCCGCAGCCGAAGCCGGTTCCCGCCGATCATGCCGACGACGAAGGCGCCGAGCGCCCTGCCCGCAATCGGGAGCGCGGCTTTGGCCAACGGCTTCAAAACTCCGCTGATGTAAAGTGCAGGGAATCGCCAAACTATCTCACCTGATTTTCCAAAATTGGCGGAGGGCAGTCGGAAAGGCGGAAGAAGGCTGGCATAAATCAGTGAGCCGCAAACCGAAAGCCCGGCGCCGATCACTTGCTAAAAGCGACGACCTGTTACTTTATCGGTGTTTCTTCGGTGAGCCGGCGTGGCGCCTGAAGCTCAATAAAAACATTGATTGAAGGCGATGTAAATAGTTTTTCCGATCTTCTTCGGAAAGCTACGCGTAATTCTTCATCGCGTACCCGTCGTCAACCTGAAACATAAGGCGGTCACTGCCGTCCGCATCGCATAGTTTGAGAATTATTGAAGAGGTAGTAATCGGCAGATGCCGAAAGCGCGCGCAGTAGGTGACAAATAAAAAAGCCGCCGACTTTTCAGCCAGCGGCTTTTTAGTTCTCTGTTTTACGGCCTCAATGTATGCGTTAAGCCGATTACCGTCTGTCGTAGCGACCATATTCACGATAGGCCTGAAAATAGCCCCTACGGAATCCCTCACGGTAATCACGGCTACCGTGACGATACTGTCCATAGTCATCAAAGTCAGGACGTCTGCGACTGCGAGCGTCTTTCCGTCCCTTGTCAAATCCGTCACGAAAGCCCCGCTGCTCATCTCTACGTTCCCGACGGTCATCCCGGCGGTCATCCCAACGGTCACGGCCCCATCCCCAACCCTGCGCCTGGACGGTGGATAGACTCGATAGACCAGGAGCGATCACAAAGCCTATTGCAAGAGCCAACGAGAATACGTACTTCTTGATATTTTGAATGTTCATTTAGTTAATCCCCTGAGTGTCTATCAGAATGCGTGAGTGCAACTGATTCCAGGTCTCCTTTCGCCGGACTGGTATTGCGACTGGCGTACCACACCGCAATCGTCCCTCAAGGGCAGCAGAAATCATTCTTCTCAAATGACATATAACTTTGTGATGAATTTTATTGAAAGTACCAGCGGTTCGGCTTACATACCATATCGTATAAACAGAGGCCTAAATGAAACGCCCCAGGAGGAAATACCCGACGATCTTGGCTTCACTTTATAGCGTAATCCCACTGCTGCCCGGCGCGTTCGATCAACGCCGGAAAGTCTTCACCCAATAGGTAGCCGCCTTTGACCAGATTCAATCCCGCTTCCGCCACAAGGCCCAGATAGTGGGAGCGGCTCGCGTATCGCTCTTCGAGAGAGAGTCGCGGATCGCCCGAGCGTTCACGCTCGGCCTTTGTCTTTGCGAAGGGGATGTATGAACCGGCGAAGTCGACCAACTGATCGGGCGCGCCGGTCTGCGGGTCGCGAGGGTTCCAACCCGTATACGTCGCCAATGGCGCGGCGACTTCTGGCATTTTGATTCCGCTGAGGTCAATGCAGTCCTGATCGACCTGCGGCGCCATCACCGGAAATGGCTTACCGATGCGCGGCGGTTCGTTTGCGATGAGGCCTTTTGTTTTGAACTCCGGGCCATAATCGACGCGCCAGGCTTCGTGAATCGAGCGCGGGAAATTGATTCCGGGGATTTTAGGGAAGTTGACGGCCTGCGGGCTGACGAGCGAGCCGTCTGCGATTTTGGCGTATTGGCTCGGCGGCGGCTGCGTTCCGTCTTTCGCCCACGCGTCCAACGCGATGAGCAAGGCTCGCATCGACCACGAATAGTCGTTCGGGCTGGTCAGGTTCTGCGTCTGATTTTTATTCGGCGGGAACTGGCCCGGCCCATGCTGGCCGCCGACGAAATAATAGATGCGCGTGTTCTCCGGCAGCGTCGCGTCCGCTTTGCCGTCGGCGCTGGTGTGAATCAACGACGCCGCGCGCCCCCAATATTCATAGGATGAAAATGTGTAGAAGATTTTCGGCGCGGCCTTCTGTTTGATCGCCAGCGTCAGAATGCCGTCTTTCTCGCCTGTCTCGGGGTCGGTCTGCTCCAGATCGGCGAAGGGGAAAATGTCAGTCGGATAGAAGAACGTCGAGAAGGGGCTGGCGTCGCGGGACGGCTCGGCGAAGCGATGATTGAAGCTGCCGTGGCCGCCGCCCGCGACATGCGGGTTGACGGCGTCGAAGACTTGCCGGTCCTTTTCGTCGGCGTTGAAACCTTGATAGACGAAGTGGCGAAGGTAGCGGCCGGATTGCGAAATGCCGAAAGCCAGAGCGCGTTTGACCGAGGCCACGTCGTTACGCTCGTATTTGAAATACGACGCCAGGTCGCGCGTCGCCGCAAGGCCCAACCCCACGACCGTCGGGGTCTGCGTGCGATAGACGACCTCGTAAATCTTGCCCGGCTCGAAACCGCCCTTGAGATAGATGTATGTCGGATCGGGAAAGGCCTGTCCGTCGATGAAGCGCGCGAACCGCCATTCGCCGCGCGGGATCACACGCCGCTCGCCAAGCACGGTGTCGCGCACCGTCAGCTTATACTCGGCGCTTTCAGGCTCGATCGCGGGTTGCGCCTTCTGGCCGCGATGCCCGAGCGAGGCGTCGAAGACCTTTGTCCCAAAGACGAAATCCGATCTCACCCAACCGCTGATCGGCTTGCCGTTGTCGGTCGCCACAGGCGCATAGAGCCGCAACGCTTGCCCCCCGTCCGGCGTGTCGAACTGCCAGCCCAGCCAGACCAGCGTGAAACCGCGCCGCATCAAAAATCCGTCGCCCATCTCGGCCTCGGTCGTCGGGTCGGCCGAGCCGCGCGCGTGATTGAAGAACCGAACCATAGCCTTGCCGCCGCGGTTCGGAATCTCGAACAGCGCTGCGCCGTTGCCCCGGTTCAGATCCTTGGGCCTGAGGATGTAAAGATCGGCCGAGAATTCGACCATGCCCTGCTCGTTGCGCGGCGCTCGCCCGAGATCGACGATGACCTTGTTGTGCGGATTGTTCGGGTCGACGGCGAAGTGGACTTTGGCGATGATCTTCTCGTAAGCGCCCGCCAGTCCGAAATCCTTGCCGTTGAGCAGGTCGGCGCGGGAGATGATCTCTATGCGGGTGACGCCTGCCTGAACAGGCAAGATGAATAGCAGTAGCGCGATCGTTTGCAGAACTGCGTGTTTGCTCCTCATAGTTCCCCGTTACTCATTGTAATGTGAAGTTAAAGGTCAGTATGCTCGGGGCCGAGCGTCTTCTCCTCGATTTTCAGCGCGCGCTGGTAAGCGCGCGCCGCATCGTCGTACCGCTTGAGGGCCGTGTACATTTCACCCAGGTTGGTCGAGCCTGTAACAATCAGTTTGCCCTGCTTGCCGACTTCTTTTTCCCACAGCGCCAGCGCCTGCTTCTGCAGTTCGACGGCGTCTTCATATTTGCCTTCTTTGTATAAGGCGACGGCCTGCGCATTAAGCTTGCTCGCTTCATCGGAGCCTGAGGCGTTATCCGTCGTTTGCGCCGAGATCGGCAGAGCCGACAGACAAACAAACATGGCTATTGGCAAAATTGGAGCGCTCTTTTTCATCTGAACCTCCAGTTGTCGACGCAATGGCGGCGGACGCAGTTTACGACGTCTTCATCTCCGCCGCGCCGGGCAATCCCGGAATCCCCCTTGCCGCTTTCACCGCTCTCACTACCGCTTGCGCCATCGCCTCCGCCGCGAGCGCCCCGATCAAGGTCACGCTCGGCTGGCGCGATGATTTACCGGTTGCGAGGGCGAAGATCGTGTCGCCGTCCACGGGCGTGTGAACGGGGTTGATCGTGCGGGCCAATCCGTCGTGGGCCATCTGCGCGACCTTCGTCGCCTGGGCCTTATCCAGTTTCACGTCGGTCGCGACCGCGCCGATGGTCGTCGCCGAGCCTCCGAGCAAAGGCGGCAAAGGTTCGCCGCGCAGGATAGCGTTCATCGATCCGAGTAGCGCCTTGCCGTCTTTCGTGCGCGCGCCCGCGATGACCTTGCCCGCGCCCGGATCGATCACATCGCCGACGGCGTTGACTGCGACGATTGCGCCCACGGTCAAACTAGACTTTCCGTCGCTTAGCCTGATCGAAGCGGCGCCGAGGCCGCCCTTCATCGCGCGATCCATCCCGAAGAGTTTGCCCACGGTCGCGCCCGCGCCCGCGCCGACGTTGCCTTCGGCGGGAGCGTCCGTCGTCGCGGCCTTACAGGCTCTGTAGCCAGCTTCGGCGTCGGGCCGAATCTTCGGGTCGCCGACTCCGAGGTCGAAGAGGATCGCCGCCGGCGTGATCGGCACGCGCGCGACCCGCGTGTCAAAGCCTATCCCGCGCTCTTCCAGGTAGCGCATCACTCCGGTCGCCGTGTCGAGTCCGAACGCGCTGCCGCCCGACAGGACGACCGCATGGACTTGCTGTACGGTGTTGACCGGGTCCAGGAGGTCGGTCTCACGCGTGCCGGGGGCCGCGCCGCGGACGTCGACTCCGCCGACCGCGCCCTCTTCACAGAGGATCACGGTGCAGCCGGTCGGACGACGCGAATCGGTGAAGTGACCGACTTTGATTCCGGCGACGTCAGTGATCGAGCCGCGTTCATTTTGGGCCAGAGGATTCAAACTCATGGCAAATTCCAACTCATTGATAAAGGCGAAAGGGGTCGCGGCGAGGCCGCCTCGCAGAATGTCGCGTCGCGTTGTTTTTCGCATAAGAGCAGAGACATACGCCCTCGCTCACGGTCGGGCTACTGACGCGTCTTCGTCCGGTAATTGAAAAGGCGGCTCGGGCCTGCCGACCCAAACCGCCTACATTTCTGGTTTCGCCGCTGGTCAGCTCACGGCTGACCTAATCGTGAACTGTTCAACCACGGCCTTCCCAGCCGCTTTGTTTGTAGACTCCGTCGACGACGATGACGGGCACCGTCGGATCGTTGTCGGAGTACGCAAACATCTCTTTGCGGTATTTCATGTTGTCCTGCGCGTTGCGCTCCTCGAACGGGACGCCATGTTCCCTGTGCCAGGCCATCGCTTTCGCGCAGTAAGGGCAGTTGGGTTTGGTGTAGATCACTACGTTCGCCATATTCCCTCCTTCCAATAGAACCTACAAGTCCTATAAGTCCCATCGGTCCTATTATATCGAATCATCTTTGATCAATCGGTATGTATTTCAAATCCATCTCGCCGGTGTATTCGGAACGCGGGCGGATCAGCTTGTTGTTGCCCAGTTGTTCGAGCACGTGCGCCGTCCAGCCGGCGATACGACTGACGGCGAAGATCGGCGTGTAGAGGTCTACAGGAATGCCGAGCATGTAGTAGGTCGAGGCCGAGTAGAAATCCACGTTGGCCCGGATCGGTTTCTGTTTCCTGGTCATCTCCTCGACGACGATCTCTTCGATGCGATGCGACATGTCGAACCATTTCGTGTCGCCCTGGCGTTTGCCGATCTCTTTTGACATCCGGCGCAGATGCGTGGCGCGCGGGTCTTCGGTGCGATAGACGGCGTGCCCGATGCCCATGATCTTTTCGCCGGCTTCGAGCTTCTCATGCACGTATTTGTCTACATTTTCGAGCGAGCCTATTTTGAGCAGCATCTTCATCACCTGCTCGTTGGCGCCGCCGTGCAGCGGCCCTGAAAGCGCGCCGACGGCCGAAGTGATCGCGGCGTACATGTCGGCGAGCGTCCCGGCGGTCACGCGCGCGGCGAAGGTCGAGGCGTTGAACTCGTGGTCGGCGTGCAGGATCAACGCGATGTCGAACGCATGGGCTTCGACGTCCGTCGGCTCTTTGCCGTTGAGCATGTAAAGGAAGTTCGCGGCGTGTGACAGCTCCGTCTTCGGGTCGAGCGGCTCCTTGCCATTGCGGATGCGGTCAATCGCGGCCACCAGCGTCGCAAACCGCGCTGTCAGCGCCTGAGCTCGTCGCCGGTTGGCGTCGAGAGAATTGTCGCTGCGCTCCGGGTCATAAAACGCCTGGGCAGAGACGGCGGTCCGCAGCGCGTCCATGGGGACGGCGCCCTTCGGAAACGACTTCAACATCGAAACGATCTCTGCGGGAAGGGCGCGGTTGGCGACGAGCCGGGCGTTCAATTCGTCAAGCTCGCCGCGCTTCGGCAGGCGGCCGTTCCAGAGCAGGAAGACCACCTCCTCGAAGGTCGAATGCTGAGCCAGATCGTGGATGTTGTACCCGCTGTAAGAGAGGATGCCCTGTTCCCCGTCAATGAAGCAGATGCTGCTCGGCGCGGCGACCACGTCGCGCAATCCGGCGCCTGCGCCCCCGCCTGAAGTGGATGCTGGATTCGTCATAGTCGATTAATTCCTGTTACGGTTTCGGTTTCGGCGGCGGGAGCACGGTCGCCACTACCTGCGACTCGAACCCACAGCGAGCGTGCGATCCGTCGCAGAATGGTTTGTTGTTGCTCTGGCCGCAACGGCAGAGACTGATGGTCGTGCGACCTGCCAAGTCGTATTTGTTACCCGCGCCGTCGTAGATTTCGACCTCGCCCTCGATCCGCAGCGAGCCATTGTTACTTACGGTGATTTTCGTCGCCATAGATTTAATTCTGTGGCGCGGGCTAAAGGCTGCGCCTCCAATACAGCGAAGCCCTTAGCCCGCGCCATTATTAATTTAATTGTCCCGTACAGCGCAGCCCTTAGCACGCGCTATTATTAATTTAATTGTCCTGTAAAGCGCAGCCCTTAGCACGCGCCACTATTACGCGCCCTTCTTTGAAGCCTTGAGCGGGTTGATCGGACGGGGCGCGCGTTCCTTGGCCAATTGATCCGCATACGCCTTGCAGTCGTGGTTATCGGCCTTGTCTTTCATCCATGTGTTCACCTCAACGGTGTGAGGCAACATGGCGAAGACCGGAAATTTGTGATTGCACTTCTGACAAAATATACTGTAGCGTTTTACTGTCGCCATAATCGAATAACTGCTACCTTTCTTGTGTAAGAATATAGAAAGTT
>Ga0081455_10007636_pt1 | contig 11358 bp, 7 predicted proteins | sample TabmetS3T2R1_FD_70207 | JGI IMG/M metagenome (GOLD analysis project Ga0081455, IMG submission 70207) | Tabebuia heterophylla rhizosphere microbial communities from the University of Puerto Rico - S3T2R1 | ecosystem: Host-associated > Plants > Roots > Rhizosphere ...
CCCACCACCGCGACGAAGGAGGCGACGTTGATCACCGAGCCGCCGCCCGCCGCGAGGATGTGCGGGATGCCGTGCTTGCAGCAGAGGAAGACGCCGCGCAGGTTCACGTCCTGCACCCGCTGCCAGGACTCGAGGCTGGTGTCGAGGACGGACCCGTCGTCGGTCGGGTTGATGCCGGCGTTGTTCATCAGCACGTCGATGCGCCCGTACTCCTCGACGACCGTGGACATCGCCGCGCGCACGGCCTCCTCGTCGGCGACGTCGGCGGCGATCGTCAGGACGCCCACCGCCTGCTCGGCGTCGAGGTCGATGCCGACCACCGTCGCGCCCTCACGCTCGAAGAGCCGCGCCGACTCGGCGCCGATCCCGCTCGCCGTCCCCGTGATCACGGCGATCTTTCCCGCCAGCCGCCCAGGCGTGGTCCTGTTGATGTTCACGGGCCCTCCTCGGTCGCATAGAAGACGTTCTTCACCTCGGTGTAGGCCTCGAGCGCGTCGGGCCCGAGCTCGCGGCCGACCCCCGACTGCTTGAAGCCGCCGAACGGCGTCGAGACGCGCACCGAGCTGTTCGAGTTGATCGAGATCACGCCGGTCTCGATCGCCCGCGCGACGCGCAGCGCGCGCGCCCCGTCGCGGGTCCAGATCGATCCCGAGAGGCCGTAGATCGTCTCGTTGGCGAGCGCGATCGCCTCCGCCTCGCCGCTGAACGGGATGACCGCGGCGACCGGGCCGAAGATCTCCTCGCGGGCCGCCCGGTCGTCGTTGGAGACCGGGCTGAGGACGACGGGCGGGAACCAGAAGCCCTCGCCGTCGGGGGCCGAGCCTCGGATCGCGACCGGGGCGCCGTCGGGCACGAAGGAGGCGACGGACTTGCGCTGCCCTGCCGAGATCAGCGGCCCCATCTGGGTCGACTCCTCGAGCGGGTCGCCGACCTTGATCCCTTCGACCTCCGGCGCGAGCGCGGCGAGGAAGTCGTCGAGGACCTCGCGCTCGACCAGGATCCGCGAGCGCGCGCAGCAGTCCTGCCCGGCGTTGTCGAAGACCGCCCACGGGGCTGCCGCCGCGGCCGCCTCGACGTCGGCATCGGCGAAGACGACGTTCGCCGACTTGCCGCCCAGCTCCAAGGTCACCCGCTTGATCGTCTCCGCCGCCCCGCGGGCGATCCCTCGCCCTACCTCGGTCGAGCCGGTGAAGGCGATCTTGGCGACGTCGGGGTGCTCGACCAGGCGCGATCCGCAGACGCTCCCCGGCCCGACGACCACGTTCAGCACGCCCGCCGGGATCCCCGCCTCCAGCGCGATCCGCTCCAGCTCGATCGCCGTCAGCGGGGTCAGCTCGGCGGGCTTCAGCACGATCGTGTTGCCGGCGGCGAGTGCCGGGGCCACCTTCCAGGAGGCGATCGTCAGCGGGAAGTTCCAGGGCACGATCAGCCCGACGACCCCGAGCGGCTCGCGGAAGGTCATGTCGACGCCGCCCGCGACCGGGATCGTCTTGCCGACCAGCCGCTCCGGCGCCCCCGCGTAGTAGCGAAAGGTGTCGATCGCCATCCCGATCTCCCCGCGGGCGGAGGCGATCGGCTTGCCCGCGTTGCGCGCCTCGATCCGCGCCAGGTTCTCGTGCTCGGCCGCCAGCGCCTCGGCCAGCCGGCGGATCAGCATCGCCCGGTCACCGGGGGTGACGTCGCGCCAGGCTCCGAACGCCGCCTTCGCCTTCGCCACCGTGGCGTCGACCTCCTCGACCCCGGCCCGCGGCACCTCGGCCATCGGCCGCGCGGTGGCGGGCTCGATCACCGACAAGCTCACGAGGCGACCCGCTCGCGCGCCGCCGCGACCAGCGCCGGGATGATCTCGCTCGCCTCGTCCTCCTCCGGGTGCCAGACCACGCCGAGGGCGAAGCGCCGGTCGGGCAGCTCGATCGCCTCGACGATGTCGTCGTCGACCGACCAGCCGCTGACCTCGAGCCCCTCCCCCAGCCGATCCACGCCCTGGTGATGGTGCGACATCACCAGGAGCCCGTCGGTCCCCGCCGCCCCGCAGGCCAGCGACCCGCCGGCCAGCCGCACCTGGTGGGTGCCGAAGCTCCCGGCGATCGAACGGTGCCGGCCGTCGCCGATCGATTCCGGCAGGTGCTGGTCGAGCGTCCCGCCCAGCGCCACGTTGATCAGCTGCATCCCTCGGCAGATCCCCAGCACCGGCATGTCGCGCTCCAGCGCCCTGCGCGTCAGCGCCAGCTCGAAGCGGTCGCGCTCCGGCCAGGTCCCCTTCGTCTCCGGGTGCGTCTCGGCACCGTAGCTGGCCGGATCGATGTCGGCGCCGCCCGCCAGGAGCAGCGCGTCGATCCGGTCGAGCAGCAGGTCGGGGTCGGTGACCGCCAGCTCATCCGGCGGAAGCACGATCGCGATCGCCCCGGCACGCTGCAATGCCTTCACGTAGTTGCGCGGGGCGAGCGTCACCTCGTAGCCGTCCCAGACGCCCCAGGACACCCGCTCGACCGCGGCGCAGATCCCCACCACCGGGGCGCTCACTGGACTACTCGCCATAAATGTTCGTTGCGAGATCGACGCAGCTCATCATCACCGGAGATCTCTGCGTCGATCTCTCCACTCACTAGAGCCGCTCGAATCCCCGGTAACGCTCCCAGTCGGTGACCGCCGCCTCGAAGGCGTCGATCTCCACCTTGGCCCGGTTCAGGTAGTGCTCGACCACGTCGGTGCCGAACGCGTCGGCGGCCACCGCGCTCGCCGCGAAGGCGTCGCGCGCGTCATAGATGTTGTGCGGCACGCGTGGCTTGTCGGAGGCGTAGGCATTGCCCTCGAAGACCGGCTCCAGCTCCAGATCGTTGTCGATCCCGTGCAGGCCGGCGGCGATCAGCGCCGCCAGCGCCAGGTAGGGATTGACGTCGGCGCCCGGCAGCCGGTTCTCCACCCGCAGCCCTTCGCCGTGCCCGACCACCCGCAGCGAACAGGTGCGGTTGTCCCGCCCCCAGGCGATCGCGGTCGGCGCGAAGGAGCCTGGCGCGAAGCGCTTGTAGGAGTTGACGTGCGGCGCGTAGAGCAGGGTCAGCTCGCGCATGCAGGCGATCTGCCCGGCGACGAAGCTCTCGAACAGCTGCTGGTCGGCGGCGAAGGCGTTGGACCCGTCGGCGTTCGCCAGCGAGCAGTGGATGTGGCACGAGTTCCCCTCGCGCTCGTTGAACTTCGCCATGAAGGTGATCGCCATCTCCTCCTGGGCGGCGATCTCCTTCGCCCCGTTCTTGTAGATCGCGTGGTTGTCGGCGCTCCGCAGCGCCCCCTCGTAGCGGAAGTTGACCTCATGCTGGCCAAGGTTGCACTCCCCCTTCGAGTTCTCCACCGTCATCCCGGCACCGCCCATCTCGTTGCGGATCCGCCGGATCAGCGGCTCGACCCGCGCCGTCCCCAGCAGCGAGTAGTCGATGTTGTAAAGGTTGGCCGGCTCGAGGTCGTGGAAGCCCTTGCGCCAGGCGTCCTCGTAGGTGTCGCGGAAGACGATGAACTCGAGCTCGGTGGCGGCGTTGGCGCTCATCCCGCGCTTCTCCAGCCGCTGCAGCTGCTTGCGGAGGATCTGCCGCGGCGAGGCGGCGACTTCTTTGCCGTCCGCCCACTGCAGGTCGGCCAGCACCAGCGCCGTCCCCGGCAGCCACGGCACCGAGCGGAGGGTCGAGAGGTCGGGGACCATCTCGAAGTCGCCGTAGCCGGTGTCCCAGGAGGACATCGCGTAGCCGCCGACCGTTTCCATGTCGACGTCGACCGCGAGCAGGTAGTTGCAGCCCTCGGCCCCGTGCTCGAGCACCTCGCCGAGGAAGTGCCCCGCCGTCAGCCGCTTGCCCTGCAGGCGGCCCTCCATGTCGGCGATCGCCAGCAGCACGGTGTCGACCGTGCCCTCGGCGACCGCCTTTTCCAGCTCTTCGACCTTCACCCGAGGAACACTACGGAGCCGAGGTCTGCGGGTCGGGGTTCTCCCCTAGCGCTTCCTCGATTTCGATCTCGCGAACCTGCCCGGTGAAGTGTTTGCGGGCGGTGGCGAACCAAGTTATCCCGGCGCCGAGGATCACCACGCCGACGGTGAGCGGCGCGTAGTTGAACGCCTCCCAGCTGAATTCGCTGTTCCACGGCACCGCTTCCGGCGTGAACGGCAGACAGAAGATGATCGTGATGATCCCGACCCAGATCGTCGCGAACGGGTTCATCCATCTGTACTTCCGGCCGTTCGTCCACGGTCCCGTCTGGAACTCATCGCCTTTGCGCCAGCGCAGGAAGATCGGGATCACGTAGGCGATGTAGAGACCGATCACGGTGATCGAGACGACCGCGAAGAAGGCGAAAGGCACCGCTTCGCCGTTCGACTTCCCCTTCAGCGCCGGCAGGGTGATGATCAGCGCCAGCGCCGCCATCATCAGCACGGCATAGACCGGGACCCGTTTGCTGTTGACGCGCTGCAGAACCGACGAAGGCCGTTTGCCGAAGCCGTTGTCGCGGGAGAAGGCGAAGCACATGCGCGAGGCGCTGGTCAGACAGGCGGCGCCGCAGAACAGCTGGCCGATGGTGGAGATGATCAGGACGAACTTGCCCCACCCGCTGCCGAGCGCTTCGACCAGCAGGGTCGGCGCGAAGCCGAATGCTTCGTTGGCCCCTTCGACGTTGGTGACCGCGAAGGTGATCGCCAGCAGCACGATCCAGCCGATTACCGCCGAGTAGAAGATCGATCGCCAGACGCCCTTCGCCGCCGCGGTCGAGGCGCCATGGGTCTCCTCGGATATGTGGGCCGAGGCGTCGAAGCCGGTGATCGTGTACTGGGTCAGCAGGAAGCCGAGCGGCAATACGTAGAACCAGTACATGCTGTCGCTGAAGCCGCTCTGGTTGATCCGGTGGCCGAAGACGAAGCTGAAGCTCTGGTGCCCGTCGGGGACGAAGATCAGGACGAGCACGATCGCCGCGACGCCGAGGACGTGCCACCAGACCGAGACGCTGTTGATCCGCGACAGCAGGTGCGTGTTGCGGATGTTGATGATCGCGTGGGCGATGAGAATCAGCGCGAAGAGCAGGAAAACCTCGGGCAGAACGTGCAATTCATCCCCGAAATTGATCCCGAAGATGTTCACTTCGTAGAGCCCGAGGACGACGTTGAGGAAGGTCGCGGCCGCGTAATCGACCGAGGCGACCACGGCGACCAGTCCGATCAGGTTGAACCAACCCGTGAACCAGGCCCACACCGGCCCACCCAGCCGCCCGGCCCACCAGTAGATCCCTCCGGCGGTCGGGTAGGCGGAAACCAGCTCCGACATACAGAAGCCGATGATCAGGATCGGGATCGAGATCAACGGCCAGCCGATCGAGATCGCGATCGGGCCGCCGTTGTTCCACGCCTGCCCGTAGGTAGTGAAGCAGCCGGCCAGGATCGAGATGATCGTGAACGAGATCGCGAAGTTCGAGAACCCGCTCCAGGCGCGGTTCAGCGTCTGTTTGTAACCGAGCTCTGCAAGGCGCTGCTCGTCGCTGTCGACCGGAACGCTGGTGCTCTCCACTGGATCTCCTCTTCCCTGGGTTCGACCTACGCGATAAAAGGTGTGCCGAGCCGACCTAACCGCTCCGGGCGAGACTAATCTTGCGCTCGGGATCGTGTCAATGCCAACTTGGAGAAATTTCTCCGGACCCCTTTGGCCCTGCCGGCAGACACCATGGAGAGACTGGAAGCACAGCTCGGCCCCGCCGAAGGGGAGCCGACGGTGCTCGGCGGCGGGATCACGAACCACAACTTCCGCGCCCGGTTCGGGGGGCGCGAGGTGGTGGTGCGGCTGCCCGGCAACGACACCGAGCTGCTCGGTTCCGACCGGCCGGGGGAGCGCGAGGCGAACTCGCTGGCGGCCGGGGTCGGGGTCGCGCCGGAGGTGCTCGCCCACCTCGAGGACCCGGTGGTGCTGGTGACCGCCTTCGTCGAGGGTCCGACGATGGAGTCGCCGGAACTGCGCAAGCCGCGGGCGCTCGGGGAAGTCGCTGCGGCCCTACGCAAGATCCACCGCTGCGAGGCCTCGATCAAGGCCCGCTTCGACGCCTTCCGTCTGGTCGAGGACTACGCCACCGCCACCCGCGAACGGGGCGGCGAGGTCCCGCCCGCCTACGAGGTCGCCCAGGCGGCGGCGAAACGGATCGAGGCGGCGCCGGCGCTCGCCGTTGGCACCCCGGTCCTCTGCCACGACGACCTCCTCCCCGCCAACTTCATCGACACGCCGGCCGGGATCCGGATCGTCGACTGGGAGTACGCGGGGATGGGCAACCGCTGGTTCGACCTCGGCAACTTCGCCGTCAACAACGAGCTCGGCGCCGCCGAGGAGGAGGCCTTCTTGACCGCTTACCTGGGCGCCCCGCCCACTCCCGCCGACCTCGCCGCGCTGCGGCTGATGCGGCTGATGTCCGACTTCCGCGAGGCGATGTGGGGGGTCGTCCAGCAGGCGATCTCCGACCTCGATTTCGATTTCGAGGACTACGCGACGAAGCACTTCGATCGGTTGCTGGCGGCGATCGAGGCGCCCGAGTTCGAGTCGCGCCTGGAGGACGCCGGTGCCACGCGCTGAGCTCCCCGACTCCGCCCGCTGCGTGATCATCGGCGGTGGCGTCGGCGGCACCTCGCTCGCCTACCACCTCGCCGAGCTGGGCTGGGACGACGTCGTCCTCGTCGACCGCAACCAGCTCACCTCGGGCTCGACCTTCCACTCGGCCGGGCTGGTCGGCCAGCTGCGCGGCTCGGTGTCGCTGACCAAGATGATGATGCACTCGGTCGACCTCTACCGGCGGATCGGCCAGGAGTCCGAGTTCGACCCCGGCTGGACCGAATGCGGTGGCATCCGACTCGCCTCGACCGAGGAGCGGATGGAGGAGCTGCGCCGGCAGGCGGGTTGGGCGAAGACGTTCGGGCTGCCGCTGGAGCTGATCTCGGCGACCGAGGCACAGGAGCTATTCCCGCTGATGTCGACCGAGGGCGTGCTCGGGGCGGCCTGGCTGCCGACCGACGGCTATATCGACCCCTCGCAGCTGACCTACGCGCTCGCCGACGGGGCGCGCCGGGGCGGCTGCCGGATCTTCACCGACACCCGGGTGACCGGCATCGAGGTGCGCGACGGACGGGTACGCGGGGTGCGGACCGAGCGCGGCGACGTCGCCGCCGAGGTGGTGGTCGACGCGGGCGGCATGTTCGCCGCCGAGATCGCGCGGATGGCGGGCGTCCGTGTGCCGCTCTTGCCGATGTCCCACCAGTACCTGGTGACCCAGCCGCTCGAGGCGGTCCGCGAGGCCCGCGGGTCCGGCGATGCCCGGCGCAGCCTGCCGACCCTGCGCGACCCCGACCTCCTCGTCTACTACCGCGAGGACGGCGACGGGCTGGTGATGGGCGGTTACGAGCACCAGAGCGAAGCGGCCTTCCTCCCCCACGGCACGGGAGGATTCGAGGCGATCCCGCCCGACTTCAACGGCCGCCTGTTGGAAGAGGAGTGGGGCCGCTTCGAGGAGATCACCCGCAACAGCACTCGCCGCGTCCCGGCGATGTCGGAGATCAAGGTCACCAAACTGATCAACGGTCCCGAGGCCTTCACCCCCGACAACGAGTTCTGCCTCGGCGAGTCGGAGGTGCGGGGCTTCTTCGTCTGCGCCGGCTTCTGCGCGCACGGGCTCGCCGGGGCCGGCGGGATCGGCAAAGTCGTCGCCGAGTGGATCGTCGACGGCGAACCGAGCCTCGACCTCTGGCACATGGACATCCGCCGCTTCGGCCCTGCCTACCGCTCGCCGTCCTATACCCACAAGCGGATCCGGGAGACGTACGAGACGTACTACGACATCCGCTATCCCAACCACGAGCGGACGGCGGGCAGGCCCTTGCGCGTCTCCGCCGCCAACCTCTGGCACCGCGAAAATTCCGCCGCCTTCGGCGAGAAATCAGGCTGGGAGCGGGTCAACTGGTACGAGTCGAACGCCGCCGCCGGCGAAGAGCCCCTGCGCCCGCACGGCTGGGCCGGGCAGAACTGGTCACCGGCGATCGGCGCCGAGCACCGGGCCTGCCGCGAGGCGGTGGCGATCTTCGACGAGTCCTCCTTCGCCAAGCTGGAGATCGAGGGTCCCGGGGCGGCCGACTTCCTCGAAGGCCTCTGCGACAACCGCGTCGCCCGTGGGGTCGGCCAGATCACCTACACCCAGATGCTGAACCGGCGCGGCGGGATCGAGTGCGACTTCACCGTCTCGCGACTGGGCGAGGAGCGCTTCGGGATCGTCACCGGGACCGCCTTCGGCAACCACGATCGCGAATGGATGCGGCGTCACCTGCCGGGGGACGGCAGCGCGCGGATCGCCGACGTCACCTCGCAGTGGGCCTGCTTCGGGGTCTGGGGCCCGCGCGCCCGCGACGTCCTGCGGCCGCTGACCCCGGCCGACCTCGGCAACGAGGCCTTCCCCTACATGACGGCGCGGGAGATCACCGTCGGCGACGTGCCGGTACGGGCGCTGCGGGTCACCTACGTCGGCGAGCTCGGCTGGGAGCTCTACTGCCCGACCGAGTACGGGCTGGGGCTGTGGCGGACGATCTGGGAGGCGGGCCAGGAGCACGGCATCGTCGCCGCCGGCTACCGGGCGATCGACTCGATGCGGCTGGAGAAGGGCTACCGGGTCTGGGGCGCCGACATCACCCCGGACGAGACTCCCGAGGAAGGCGGGGTCGGCTTCTGCGTGAAGCTCGACAAGGGCGAGTTCATCGGCCGCGAGGCGCTGGTCGCCGCACGGGAGGACGGACCGCGCCACCGGCTCGCCTGCATCGTCCTCGCCGACCCGCGGCGGGTGGCGCTCGGCAACGAGCCGGTGCGGATCGACGGCGACGTGGTCGGCCGGGTGACGACCGGTGGCTACGGCTACACGGTCGAGCACTCGATCGCCTACGCGTACCTGCCGGCGGCCCTCGCCGTCCCCGGGACCGCGGTCGCGATCGAGATCTTCGGTAGCTGGGTCGAGGGCGAGGTCGCGGCCGAGCCGCTCCTCGATCAGGCGGGTGAGCGGATCAGGTCCTGAGCCCGCGCCGGCAGCAGGCCGGCGAGGATGTGCTCGGTGCCCTCGGTGTGCTCGCGGATCAGCCGCACGGCACGCGGGCCGTCTTCACGACGCAGCGCCTTGACGATCTTGGCGTGCTGGTCGTTGGCGCGGGCGAGCACCTCGGGCGGGTGCGGGATCAGCGCGATCAGGTCGGTCATCTGGCCCTGCACGTCGGTCATCGCCGCGACCAGGCGCGGCGAGCCGGCTGCCTCGGCAAGGCCGATGTGGAAGCGCAGGTCGGTGCGCCGGTACTCCTCGAAGTCCTCGGTCTGCTCCGACATCGCCTCGATCAGCTCGTCGAGCCGGTCGAGCCGCGGCGCCCGCGCCCGTTCGGCGGCGAGCAGGACCGAGCCCGCCTCGACCGCGACCCGCTGGTCGAGCACCTCCCAGGCACCCGCGTCGAGGGGCTCGCCGGTGGGGTCGACCAGCGGCGGCTCGGCGGCGACGAAGGTGCCGCCCTTGCGCCCGCGCAGCGAGACCAGGTGGCCGCTCTGGACCAGCGTGGTCAGCGCCTGGCGCAGGGTCGAGCGGGAGATCCGCAGTTGCTTGGCCAACTCCCGCTCCGGCGGCAGCTTGGTGGTCGGGGCGAGCAGGCCGAGGCGGATCGCGGTGCCGAGGCGCTCGACCGTCTCCTCGAAGGTGCTCGGTGGCTGGACCGGCATGAAGACCGCTTCCAGAGCGGCGTCGTGCTCCATGGTCGGAACGGTACTCCCGCCGGCGATGTCGGTGGGCCGAGGACCGGACAGATAGGCCGATTTCGGCTCGTCGACGAGGTCTACTCGAGGACGACGTGGGCGCCTTCGGGGGCGCCGCCGCCTTGGTCGGCTTCGGCGGTCTTCCATTTGCCGAGCGCCATGAAGAGCGCCGGGATGAAGGCGAGGCCGAGCAGGACCAGGGCCCAGACGAAGGTCGAGGCGAAGGCGTCGGCGAGCGGGCCTCCGGCCGCCGCCGCCTGCGCCGGTGGCAGGTCGCGGAGGCCTTCCAGACCGCCGGTCGAGGCGCCGAAGTTCGAGTTGATCTCGGCGGTGAGGATGACCGAGAGGATCGCGGTGCCGATCGAGGCGCCGCCCTGGCGGATGATGTTCATCGCGGTCGAGGTGCGGGCGATCGCCGCGGCCGGGACCGCCTGCATCGCGGCGGTCATCGTCGGCATCATCGACATGCCCATGCCGAGGCCGAGGACGAAGCTGAACGAGCAGAGCAGCCAGTAGGAGGTGGTCGCGGTGACGAAGGCGAATGGGGCGAGCCCGATCACCAGCAGCGGGATGCCGCAGGCCGGCCAGCGATTCGGGCCGTATTTGTCGGTCAGTTTGCCCGCCAGCGGCATCGTGATCATCGCGCCGATCCCCTGCGGGGCGAGCAACAGGCCGGCTTCCAGGGCCGAGGCGCCGCGGACGGTCTGGTAGTAGAGCGGGATCAACAGCAGCGCGCCGAAGAAGGCGATCGCGAACAGCGTGAAGACCCCGGCGGCCGCCCCGGCGCGGGTGTGGGTGAAGGTGCGGATGTCGATCAGCGCGCCGCCGCCTTTGCGCCAGCTGTGCCAGAAGAAGGCGACGATCAGAGCGGCGCCGGCGACGATCGGGGCCCAGGACTTGAACTGGCCGAAGCCACCGCTGGCCGACTCGGCGAGGCCGAAGATCGCCAGGGTGAGTCCGGGCGAGAGCAGCGCCATGCCGAGCCAGTCGAGCTTCTGCTCTTTGTCCGAGGTGTCGGGCTCGAGCTTGATCCAGGCGGTGATGATCGCGACCACGCCGATCGGGATGTTGATCAGGAAGATCCAGCGCCAGGAGACGTCGTCGACCAGCCAGCCGCCGAGGATCGGCCCGAGGATCGGGGCGATCAGCATCGGCACGCCGAGGATGCCCATCACGCGACCCATCCGGTGGGGGCCGGCTTTCTTGGTCATGATCGTCATGACCGCGGGCATGATCATGCCGCCGCCGATGCCCTGGAGGACGCGGAAGGCGATCAATGAGTCGGCGCTCCAGGCGACCGCGCAGAGAGCGGAGCCGAGCATGAAGAGGGCGAGCGAGGCGAGGTAGATGCGCTTCGTGCCGAAGCGGTCGGCGGCCCAGCCGGTCGCCGGGATCACCGCGGCAAGGGCCAGGGTGTAGCCGGTGACGACCCACTGGATCGTCGTCAGCGAGGCATGGAAGTCGATCGAGAGGCGGTCGATCGCGACGTTGACGATCGTCGTGTCGAGGATCGACATGATCGCCCCGAGCAGGACCACCGCAGCGACGACCATCGTCTCGCGGTCGAGAGCGTTCGGATCGG
>Ga0081455_10007637_pt1 | contig 11358 bp, 6 predicted proteins | sample TabmetS3T2R1_FD_70207 | JGI IMG/M metagenome (GOLD analysis project Ga0081455, IMG submission 70207) | Tabebuia heterophylla rhizosphere microbial communities from the University of Puerto Rico - S3T2R1 | ecosystem: Host-associated > Plants > Roots > Rhizosphere ...
TTCCCGCCGCCGTACACGGCCACGTTCTTCTTGGCGCTGTGCTCCATCACGGCGTGATAGGTCTCGCCGCTGCCGTAGAACGGCGCCATGCCGGTGCGCTTGAAGAACCAGCCGTTGGTCAACGGGTTGTAGGCCACGATCGCGCCGTCGGAGGCCGATCCGTTGGCGTCGCCGGTGGCGAACACCATGTAGGAGCCTTGTGCACCGCCGCCGGCGAACGCACCGGGCCACCAGCACGTTCCCATGGCCACCTGGTCACCCACGGCGACGTCCGGCATGGGCGTGAATGCCGACGCGCCTTGCGCCTTTTTCATCGACGACACCCGGCCTGAGAAGCCGCTGTACAGCCGTACGTAGACATCGCCCGTGAAGGGGTTCAACGACACATGGTCGAAGCCGTGGCCCCTGCCGACGCCGGCGTCGTCGGCCACCAGCACGAAGCGATTGCTCAATGCATCGAAGCGCACATGCCGGATCTGCGGATAGTTGTGGTCCTCTCCGAGGATCTCGATCGCCTTGGACACCGGGTTCCAGGGCATCGAGTTGCAGTAGTGGATCATCGTGCCCGAGACATTGCCGACGCCCAGCGTTGCATCCTGGTTGCCAACGCTGAGCCGGGCCCAGGTACCGGCCTGCATCGAAGCGGCCAGGCCGCCGAGCGCCGTGGTGCCCGGGACACCGACTCTGACCGCGGTGGGACTCGACAGGAACGTGGCCATCGCTTGTTCAGGTACCGGGTTCGGAATACGAAAACACCACGCCCGAGACCTCGCCGACGGCGGCACCGCCGCGCCCCCGGCCGGCCCGCCGCCGAGGATCCCCAAGCGCGATCCGGACTGGAAGCGTCCGCCGCGCCGGCGCGTGCTCGCGATCCGCGACCGCCTGCGCGAGATCTACGGCCGGCCGATCAACGAGCCGCACGGCCACCCGATCGCAGAGCTGGTGCGGACCGTCCTCTCCCAGAACACCAACGACCGCAATCGCGATGTGGCGTATACGCGGCTGCGCGAGCGCTTTCCAACCTGGGAGGCGGTGCGCGACGCGCCGACGGACGAGGTCGAGGAGGCGATCAAGCCCGGAGGCCTGAGCGTCACCAAGGCACCCCGCATCCAGGAGATCCTCGGCCGGCTCGGGGATCAACCCGATCTCGACTGGCTGGCCGACGCTCCCCGCGAGGAGGCCCTCGCCTACCTCGATGACCTGCCGGGCGTGGGCCGCAAGACCGCGGCGTGCGTGCTGATCTTCGCCTTCGGGCGGCCGGAGATCCCGGTCGACACCCACGTGCACCGCGTCGGGGGCCGGCTCGGGCTCTTCCGGCTCGGCGCGCCCTTCGATTTGAAAGGTTGCGCCGCCGCCTTGAAAGCTCACCGGCAGGCCGCTGATCGCGCCGACAGATTCGACCCCGGGTAGCGCTTCGAGACGCTGGAGCGCTTGATCAAAGAAAGCCCGCTTCTTTTCTATATCGGGATATTTCGCATCCGGGAGTATGGCGCGGAGCGTGAGCAAATTCCGCGGCTCAAACCCCATGTCCACCTGATTCAATCGCAGAAAACTGCGGAGCGCTAAACCCGCCCCGATGAGCAAGACCAGCGTCAACGCGACCTCAGCCGCCACGAGAGCTCCGCGAAATCCGCCCCGCCCGCCGCTCGCGTCTCTGCCGCCTTCTTTCAAAGCCTCGTTCAGGTTGGCGTGAAAGGATTGAATCGCGGGAGCGAGGCCGCAAGCCAGCCCCGTCACGAGCGACATGCCGAGCGTGAAACCGAGCGCGCGCCAGTCAACCGCGATGGTTTTCAGATGAGCTATGTCAACAGGCGCCATTGAAGCGAGCAGCTTCACACCCCACACCGCCAACAACAAACCCGCCGCGCCGCCCGCGCCCGCAAGCAACAAGCTCTCGGTCAAAAATTGCCGCATCAATCGCCAACGCCTCGCTCCCAGCGCGGCGCGGATCGCCGTCTCTTTCCAACGCGCCGCCGCTCGCGCCAACATCAGATTGGCGACGTTGACGCAAGCGATCAATAAGACGAAGCCTGCGGCCGCAAGCAGGATCAATAACGCTTTGCGGACTCTCCTGGCGCGCTCTTCATCGAGCGGCTTGACGTTCACTCCAAACGAATTGCCCAACTCGCGATCCTGCTCCTGCATGCGCGTCGCCAACGCGGACATTTCGGCCTGTGCCTGAGAGGCGCTCACGCCGGCCTTGAGCCTTCCGATGACGAACAGATTGCGCGATTTACTGCGCGTGTCTTCGGGCGTGTGCGCAAGCGGAACCCAGAACTGCGCGACGTAACCTGGGGCCGTCAGCGGATCTTCGAACGACGGCGGCATGACACCGACCACTTCGTGGCTTACGTTGCTGAGCGAAATCTTCCGTCCGATGATTTTCGGATCGCCCCCGAAGCGCCTTTCCCACAAGCCGTGACTGAGCATGACGACGCGATGATCGCCGCTACGATCTTCTTCCGGCAAAAACGAGCGTCCAAGCATCGGCGCGACGCCGAGCAGCGGAAAGAAACTCTCAGAGACGCCTTGCCCGGGTATCTGCTCCGGCTCGCCAGCGCCCGTCAAGTTTTCTAACTGAATCTGCCAGGCGGCGAGATTTTCAAAGACCCGGCTCTGTTCGCGCCAGGCGTAGTAGTTGAATGGGGCGGGCGTATTTTCGGTCAAGCCAGTTTTCGGGATCGTCTCCCACACGATGACTAGCCGCTCCGGGTCCTTGTACGGCAGTTGCTGCCATAAGACCGCGTTGAGGACGCTGAAGATTGCGCTGTTGGCGCCGATGCCGAGCGCCAGAGTGAGAACAGCGATGGAAGTGAAGCCGGGGTTCTTCAACAACATTCGCGCGCCGTACCGCAAATCTTGTAGCAGTGTTTGCATAATTCCTCCAGAGTAGATGTCAGATGTCAGATGTCAGATGTCAGTGAAGCGGCTCTGGCGTCGCCCCACTACCGACATCTGACATCTGACATCTGACATCTACTCGCATCTGAGCGCGACCATCGGATCCACTTTCGTCGCCCGCCGCGCCGGGACGTAGCAGGCCAGCAGAGCGACAAAGGCCAATAGCATAGGCGCCGCTATCAACGTCAGCGGATCAGTCGCGCTGACGCCGTAGAGCAATGTCTCCATCAATCGTGTCAGCGCGAACGCGGCGGTCAGGCCGACGACCAGCCCCATCGCCGTCAGCGACAGTCCCTGCCCGATGACCAGCCTCATCACGTCTCGCGGCTCGGCGCCGAGAGCCATGCGGACGCCGATTTCTCTCGTGTTCTGCTCGACGGTGTAACTCATCACGCCGTAGACGCCGAGCATCGCCAACGCCAGCGCCAGGGCCGCGAAGAGACCAAGCAGAAGAGCGTTCATGCGATTACCGGAGACTGAGTCCGCGATCACCGTTTCCATCGTTTTGACGTTGAAGACCGGCAGCGACGGGTCAATCGCTTGCGCCGCTCCACGCGCCGAAGCAATCAGGGACATCGGGTCGGACGCGCCTCGCACGACCAGACTCATTCCGCCTCTTGGATATTGCGTGAAGGGATGATGGATTTCGGGCCTGCTCGGCTGCGTCAAGCCGGACTGTTTAACATCGCCGACCACGCCGACAATCGTCATCCAGTCATCGTTCAGCCAACGAATGCGCTTGCCGATCGGGTTCCGATCCGCCAGATACTCTCGCGCCAGTGTCCGGTTGACAATCGCCACGCGGGTTGAATTGGCCTGATCTTGCGCATTGAAGAAGCGTCCCGCGATCAACGGAACGCCGAGCGCCCGAAAATAGTCCGGGCTGACTGCGCGTCTCTCGGCGATGGGCGCCTGGCCGGGAGGATAGGGGTCACGTCCTTCGATGTTGAAGCCGTCGTTAAAGCCGGTTTGCTGCAACGGCAGAACGCTGATGACTCCCGCGCTCTCGACGCCGGGCAGGGCCGCGACTCGTTCCAAAAGCTGTTCGTAAAAAGTAACGGTCGCCTGCGGCGTCGCGTACTTCGCGGGCGGCAGCGCGACGCCCATGGTGAGGACGTGTTCGGGGCGCAATCCCACGTCCGCCTGATGCAATCGCGCGAAACTCCTGATCAACAGCCCCGCGCCGGCCAGCAACACCAACGACGCCGCGACCTCCAGCACGACCAGCGCGCCGCGCAGCCAGTATCGCTGCGGGCCGGCGCCTGCGGCGCCGCTTTCTTTCAAAGCCGTCTGTAGTTCGGCGCCGGCGCTTTGCAGCGCAGGCGGAAGGCCGAAGACAATTCCGGTCAGTAATGAGATCAATAGCGTGAAGCCGACCACGCGTCCGTCCAACCCGATTTCACCGGCGCGCGGCAACGAATCGGCGAACACGCTCAGCAACGCGGTCACGCCCCATTTGGCCAGCAACAACCCCAACGCCCCGCCAAGCGCCGACAAGATCAGGCTCTCGGTCAATAACTGCCGCAGCAGTCTGAAGCGTCCGGCGCCGAGCGCCATGCGAATGGCGACCTCCCGGCGGCGTCCGGCGGCGCGCGCCAGCAACAGATTGGCGACGTTGACGCAGGCGATCAGAAGCACGAAGCCGACCGCCCCCATCAGCGCCCGCAGCGCCGGTCGCACAAACCGCACCGTCTCTTCGTGCAGCGGAATGAGCAGGACGCTCCTTCTTGCCTGGACGTCCGGGTATTGCGCCTCGATCCGCCGCGCGACCGCGCGCATCTGTTCCTGCGCTTGATCGAAGGTCACGCCGGGTTTGAGCCGCCCAAGCGCCAGGAATTTATGGTCTGACCGATCGGCGATCTCATCAGGCGTGGGAACGAGCGGGACCCACACTTCAACGAGACGGCTCGGGAATCTGAAGTGCGCGGGCATCACGCCGATGACGGTGTGGTTTTCTCCGTCCAGCCTGATCTCCTTGCCGACGATCTCCGGATCGGCTCCGAAATTCCGCTGCCAGAGTCGAGCGCTTATCACAACGACACGACGCGCGCCGGACCTGTCTTCTCCTTCTCGAAAAACGCGGCCCGCCTGCGGCGCGACGCCGACAAGTTCGAAGAAGTTGGCGGATACGGTCGAGCCGAATATGCGCTCAGGATACTCGCGCCCCGGCAGGCTGAAACTGCCGAACTGATACGCGGCGACGCCGGTGAAGACATCGTTCTGCTCACGCCAATCCTCGAGATTCGGGATCGATGTCGTGCCCTGAACCATATCCGGTTTGTTCTCCCAGATTTTGACGAGTCGTTCCGGCTCCTTGAACGGGAGAGGGCGCAGCAGCACGGCGTTCACGACGCTGAAGATCGCGCTGTTGGCCCCGATGCCGAGCGCGAGCGTAAACACGGCGACAAGCGTGAATCCCGGCTGCTTCAGCAGCATTCGCGCGCCATAGCGCAAGTCCTGCCACAATATTCGCATGACATCTCCTTCATTACATTTTCTTTCGGCGCGACTATTCGGTTCATCCAAAGATGTTGGGCGAACCGTCAGTTAACTTGTTTGTGGCGCGGCGAGAAGAAAGGTAGCAGGCTAGCAATCTGATTTTTTAGCGGAGGCTCTTCAACAACTCCTTGCCCCAATCGTTCGTGCGGATCAACGCCTCAATAGCCGAAGCCGGGTCGTCTTTGAGCAAATCCAGCGCGCCTTGATAGATCAAAACGGGGAGACGGCTGTTGGGAATCGTCCCGGCGTCTTTCGATGTTTTGAGCGATGTCGACTGATTTTGGCTGATGCTCAGTTATCAAAGATATGATTAATAACAATCCCGAAACATCTCTGACAACTTTTTACATTTCAGCGATCAGCAGCTTGGGATACTGCTGGCAAACTCCTACAGCGCCGGAGGCGCGAGGGGTATTAGCAGGCGTCGGAGCGAAGCGTAGCCGCCGGAAACGCCACGACAGCATAACGCGCCATGAAAGGGCGCCGGACCGGGATTGGTCCTGTTGCGAATTCCGGTCCGGCGTCACGGCCGGAACGCGAACAATCTTCTTCGACCTGTCCCGTTGGTTGAGCTTCGCGCCACCATCGGCTAATTTCCGTCGCCCCTCCGGGGCGCGAAACAGCTTCGCTGAGGCGCCAGCAGTATCCCTTGGCGCCGCGCTCACCCGCAGTTCGCGGCAAAATTCGCGCATTCCGCCACAAAACAGCGTAGTATCCGTCTCTAATCGGGTAGAGTGCGTAACTGAAATCCGCATGCTAAATCAGACTACTTTCGTTGGAGCCGGATTCCTGCGCAGGCGCGGGACGGTCTGGGTTTCGTTCTTTCTTGTTTGGCTGGCGCTGGGCGCGCTTTCCGCCAGCTTGTTTTTGGTTGAGTTACCGCGGCTGCGTCGCATCGGGCCGCCGCCGGGATGGTTGAATCCCGCCTGGCGGACGTTCCTTTATCAACTTGCGACCTGGCTCGCCTGGATGGCGCTGGCGCCGGTAGCGTTATGGTTACGCAGACGCCGGCCGCTCGAACGTGGCGCGTTGAAGCGCGCGCTGCCCGCGCATGCGGTCGCCGTCGTCTTGTTGTGCGCCGCGCATTCGGGCGTGGTGTTGCTAACTACGTGGCTGATTATGCACGCCGGTCAACCGTTCACTGACCAGAGATTAACCTCGTTGCTGACTTACTGGTGGATGCGCGATTTGCCGTTTTGCGTCTTGATTTATTGTCTGATTTTAGGAATCGGCAGCGCTCTGGATTATTACCAGCAATTCCGTGAGCGCCAGTTGCGGGCGTCACAACTAGAAGCGCAACTGGCTCAGGCTCAATTGCAGATGTTGAAGATGCAATTGCATCCGCACTTTCTCTTCAACACGTTGAACGGGATCACGGGCCTGGTGCGCGATCACGACAATGACGCCGCCGTGCAAATGCTGGTCGGGCTGAGTGACTTGTTGCGTCAGACGCTAGACAACTCTGGCAAGCAGGAGGCGCGGCTACGCGAAGAGTTGCAGTGGCTGGAACTGTACTTGAAGCTCCAACAAATACGTTTTTCAGACCGGTTGCAAGTTAGCGTCAAGGCGGAGCCGGAAACTTTGGACGCGTTGGCGCCCAACCTCATCACGCAGCCGCTGGTCGAGAACGCCATTCGGCACGGTCTGGCGCCCCGCGCGGCGCCGGGTTCGGTTTCATTGTCCGCGAGGCAGGTCAATGGACGGCTTGAATTACGCGTCTGCGACGACGGGGTCGGATTGCCGGAGGGCTGGCGGATGGCGGGCGGGAAAGGCGTAGGCCTGTTGAACACGGAAGCGAGGTTACGGCGCCTTTATGGGTCGGACTTCACGTTCGAAGTGCGCAACCGGGAACAAGGCGGCGTAGAGGTTCTGATGGACATACCGCTGCGCCTTGCCCCCACTGTTGATCACCATGAGCGAAGCGAACAGTAGAAAGATCAGAACGATGATTGTGGACGACGAACCGCCCGCGCGGCGCAATCTGCGCGCCTTGCTCAAAGGCGTCCCGGACGTCGAACTCGTGAAAGAGTGCGGGAACGGGCGCGACGCCGTCTGTCAGATTCGCGCGCTGCAACCGGACCTGGTCTTTCTCGACGTTCAGATGCCGGAGCTGGACGGCTTCGAGGTGTTGGAAAATCTGGCGGGACACCCTCTGCCGGTCATAATCTTCGTGACCGCGTATGACCAGTACGCGTTGAAGGCTTTCGAGGTCAGCGCGCTGGATTACTTGCTCAAGCCGTTTGACGACGCGCGGTTTCATAGAGCTTTGTCGCAAGCGCGCCGGCAGATCGAACAGCAGGACGCCAGCGAGTTGGGCAGGAAGTTGTTGACCTTGCTGGGAACACGCGAAGTCAAAGCGGACACGCCGCCGCGTTACCTGACGCGACTGATGGTCAAAACGGCGGGCCGCGTGATCTTCATTCGAGCCGAGGAAATTGACTGGATCGAAGCCTATGACAACTACGTGCGGCTGCACGTCGGCGGCAAGGCGCATCTGCTGCGCCAGACGATGAACGAATTAGAAGCGGCCTTGAGTCCTGAACGGTTCGCGCGAATTCACCGCTCGACCATCGTCAATCTGGATCGCGTCAAAGAATTGCGCTCGCATTTCAACGGCGAGCATCTGGTTATTCTACACGACGGCACGGAACTGAAGCTGAGCCGCATCCGCAAGGAATGGCTGGAGCGACAGCTAGGAGCGGGGGCCGGTTGAGCAAACGGCCGGAGCTGCGGCTTTCCGTACTCGTCAATCGTCATTTCACGACAGGGGGTAAGCGATGAAGACTCAGAAACTCTGGGCGCTGGTCGTAGTGTGTCTGCTGACATTCAGCGCGCCGATCCACAGGCGCCAAACAGAAGCCGACTTTCCAACCTCGCCACAAAGGCCGCGTCCCTGGGACAAAGTGAAAGAGGTCGCTATCGGCTCCGCCGCGCCCGACTGGCGGTTGAAAACAGTGGAGGGTGAAACCGCAACGCTCTCGGAGTCGCGCGGCAAGGTAGTGGTTCTTGATTTCTGGGCGAACTGGTGTGGGCCTTGCCGAAAGCTAGAGCCGCTTTTCGATCAACTGGCGAATGAATATCAAAGCAAGCCCGTCAAGTTTTTCACCATAAGCGTCTGGCCCGATCAGGACTTCAACCCGCGGGCTTATTTGAAAGAGCGCAGGACGGCGCCCACTTTTCTGATCGGCGACGACCCGGTCGCCAAGGACTACGGGATCTGGGGACTTCCGACATACTTCGTGATAGACCCGGCGGGCAAGGTTTCCTACATCCACGTTCTCTTGGCTGTTGACCCCGAGCCTTTGGAGAAACTGTTGCGAGAGGCCATTGAGCGGGTATTACCGAAAGAGCAGGACGATAAATCATTCTTCCAGTGAAGAGGTTCGATAATATGAAATGTCGCAAGATGCCGTTAGTCGTGTTCATTATGTTAGGCGTCGGGGTTTCGAACGCCCAGCCGTCTCAGGATCGACAGCCGCCCTCATTGGTCGCCGAAACGGGGCGCGCCGTCCCTGCCTCTCGGGGCGGCGTCGCAGAGTCGTTCCAGATCTCTTCGGCGATTCTCAAAGAAACGCGCCGGATCTTAGTGGTTTTACCCGCTTCCTATTCGCAAAGCGCGCCTGACCGGCGCTATCCCGTCACGGTTGTCGTTGATGGTGAATACCTCGTCGCGCCGGTGGCGGCCGTGAGCGATGAACTCAGTCGCAACGGACAAATTCCGGAATCGGTGATCGTCGGCGTTGAGAATGTTGGGGGGGCGGACTGGCTGGCGTCGAACAACAAGCGGGTATACGACCTCACGCCACCCGGCCTCTCGGTGAGCGGCAGCGGCTTGAACGAGGGCGGCGACCACTTTCTGGATTTCATCGAGCAGGAACTGCTGCCGGCTCTGGATCGCCAGTTCCGCACGGCAGCGCCGCGCGCATTTGTCGGCGTCTCCTCCGGCGGCATTCTCGCGACCTACGTGGCCGCCACGCGTCCCACGTATCGCGCAGTCGTTTCTCTCGACGCCCCCATTCACCTCGGCGATAACTGGCTGGCGAAGAAACTGACGGAGCGGGCGGCGGCGCCGCTGGCGCCTGTTAGGTACGCGTCGCTGGAGGCGAGATTCGGCTGGCCGGACGCGGCCTGGAACGCGCTTGTCACAAAAGCGCCCGCGTCGTGGAGTCTCTATCGGGAAAAATTCCAGTTGGAGGGGCACGAGACCATGCAAATGCTCGGCGCGTACCTCGGACTGCGTCAGGTGTTCAAAGACTATTCGAGGTTCGCCGCCCCGGTGTCGCCGACTACGAGCATTCTGCCCTATTACGCGAAAGTCGGCGCGTCCCTTGGCGCCAGCGTGCTCCCGCCGAAGAAACTGCTTCAGAACGTCGTTGAGGATCTTCTGATGGAGGGCCGCGGCGCGGCGGCTCGGGAGGCGTATAACACGCTCGTGGCCGGATACGGCGCCCAGGCGGACGGCGACGAGCTCCCTACCCGCATCGCCGAGGTCGAGCGTCGACCGGCGCCGGCCGAGACGGTTGAAGGCCTGCTGGCCACACCGTTTCCGACGCCGGAGGAAGCGCGCGCGTTCATCGGCGAATGGGTCGGCGACGCCTGGATAACTCCTGGGAAACCCCGTTCAGACAGGGTCACGCTACGAATAAAAGTCGTGAACGGACAGGTCATTGGGGAAACCGTGCATCACGCCGCGCCCAACGGCGGACTGGTGATGCGCTGGGAGTATCTTAAAATTACACCCAAAGGAATGACGTGGGGTTTCATGAACGGGATGCGTCCGCGCGGCGTCATCCTCTTCGAAGGTGTGCTCGAAGGGGACACGCTCGCCGGGAAGTCGCGATTCGGCGGTATTGATTTCAGGCTGCCGGACGGCACCTCGCCGCCGTCGCCTTCCTTCTCGTTTAAACGCGTTCGCAATTAGTCGGGATCGAAGCCGTCAGAAGTTCTATGACCCAGAGTATGGCCAGAAGACGTGTCACTTTGCCCATAAATTGGCAGTTAATGGAAGCATAAAGCGCCAGTAGCCAATTTCCTAAACCCAATAGATTGAGAGCGGGTCACCGAAAGAAAATTAAGCGCTGGGAAGCATAAAGTGGCAGAAAGTGCTAAATTGAAGCATAAAGTGGCAGTAGGTGCAAATCTGCCTGTTGATCAAACAGGCGGACTTCTTCAACGCCTTCAATCAAACCAATTCGAATGGTCCGAACGTGCAGATCGGCAGCTCCAGCTACGGCACGATTACCGGATCCGCGCCGGCGCGCAACATTCAACTCGGACTCAAACTTACTTTTTGATCTGAAACTGAACATAGTCTGTAACTGGGGACAGGCGGAATACGTTATAGTGTTCTACCTCTCCCCCTTTTTGGACTTACCAATTTCCCAGTTTGTACGAAGATATAAGCTATTAGCGATCTTTTCTTGAGAATTTGATATCATTTTCGCTGTGATTCGGGTCGAATTCCGCGCCTTTATGGTTTGGGAGATTTATCTTTATATTCATATTCCTTCTGTGTTGGTCATTGCTGGCAGGTTCGTAGTGTCGAGCCGCCAGAGCGCTTCTGGCTTCGTTTTAATCTAACAAACTAAAAAAATGGTAAGCGGGAATGCAGGCTCGGGTAACCGGCCTAATTCATTCGCGCTTTGCCAGGCTTTGCCGGGACGTTCGGTCCTTATCAACCGGAGTGTCGCCAGGTAGTTAATGTCTGGTCCAGACGCTTGTCCACAGCAATTGACCCAACAAAGGTATGGAGGTTCTATGAAATTCCTCGCATCGATGACGAGAATCGGCTGTTTACTCTTGATGGTACCTGGCCCCGCCTGGAGCCAGTCTTTTACCGCCGCGGTTCGCGGAGTCGTTACCGACCCGACAGGCGCCGCAGTGCCCAACGCGAAAGTCATAATCACGGAAGCTGAGCGCAACGTGCAGCACCCGACGACCACAGACGATCAGGGCCGG
>Ga0081455_10007638_pt1 | contig 11357 bp, 7 predicted proteins | sample TabmetS3T2R1_FD_70207 | JGI IMG/M metagenome (GOLD analysis project Ga0081455, IMG submission 70207) | Tabebuia heterophylla rhizosphere microbial communities from the University of Puerto Rico - S3T2R1 | ecosystem: Host-associated > Plants > Roots > Rhizosphere ...
TGCCCTCCGCGCCTTCCGCGGCCGTCTCGGGCCGTGAGGGGTGTCGTCGGCAGAGAGATCGCCGCTTGCCCCGCTATAAGGGCGGTTGCCAAGACCCGTCAGACCAGTGCCATCAGGGACTTGACTGAGCCGTATGCAACGGAAACGGCTCCAGGTCTCCAACTCGAAACGCTCCTCGAACAGATCGAGTCTACCCCTGACGAGGAGAGCCGCGAACACCGGGCGGTCTTCCTGAGGCACCTTGTGACAACTATTGGCGTTCTTGACAATGAAGACCCGGCAACGTTACTCTTTGCTGGCCGGCGGCCTCCAGCGCTGGCCAGCTGCTGGCGCGGGGCGTACGGGCCGGCCCCAGCACGGGGTGGCGCGGTGGTCAGTGGAAAAGGTTGTTTGATTTTCTTTTACTCCGAGTGTAGGCTTATAGCCCAGTTTTTATCGACACCCCTTTAGAAAGGAGAGCAAGGATGAAATGGTATGTGTTCATGTTGTTCCTACTCGTAGGCTTGGTGTGGAATGTGAGTGCACAACAGAGTGCACAACAGATAGACCCCAAGCTGGTTGGCACATGGGAGTCGAATGATCTTACCTGTACCCCCTGTACGCTCACCATCCAACAAAACGGGCTGGTTTCTTTTACCCTGGCAGGAGATGCGGTTCAAATTGTTTTTTCACAGGGAACACCAGCACCAGGTATAGACCTCACCTTCCAACGCGGTGGCAGGGCTACTCTCACGCTCTCTAGGGACAATGTTCTTGCGGGCTTCTACTCGCCCCCTAACCGAGCCCAAACCTTTGACATCGTCGTGTTTCGCCGCAGGTGAAGGTGACCTGTAGTAACCAATGGTGTTAGCATCTCACAAACTAAACTCAGCAATCGAGAGGGGCACGAAACCGTAAGCAGAGCCCAGCGAAGTTTGCGGCGGAAGAGCCACAAAGTGTTATCCGCGACACTGGTGGCGGCTCGCGTCCAGGCCGCCACCAACCCTCACTGGTTGCGCAGCATACAGCGTTGCCCCCGACCATCCAACAACTCATGGTCCCGGCTTACGGCGTGGCCGCGCCTGCCCTTCTGGCAGGATGGCTATTGCTTAAGGGCCACCGGAGGCCCGCTGACTCGCTTCACCTTGAGATCCACGGTCACCTCGACGCGGTCGGCAATCTTGATGAAGGGAATGCCACTGTTCATCCCGTAGTCCTTACGGTCGAAGGCCATCGTCCCTGTGATCGTGCCCGAGCCTGTCCCCGCGCCGGTAACCGTTAGCATCAGTTTCTCAGGTCGAGTCACTCCGCGTATCGTAAAGTCGCCGTCCACCTCAAAGGTGTTAGGACCGGTCTGGACAATCTGCGTTGACAGAAACCTGATAACCGGATTATTCTTGGCGTCGAAGAAGGCTTTGCTCCTTAGCTTGCTGTTCTTCATGCCGCTTCCGGTATCCACGCTGGCTGCCTGAACCTTGATGTCCAAAACGCCTGTCGAAACATCAGGCGAAGTAAATTTTAGGGTGGCGTCCCACTTGTCAAAATTACCTTTGATAGCCACTGAAGCCTTCACGAAGAATTTAACCGTGCTTACGCGCGGCGTAATCACAAAAACAGGAGCCTGTGCTCGGCTTACTGACGGAAGCACGGTGGGCGCTAAGAGGCAGAGGACAACCATGAGCGCCGTCGTCAGGATGTTTCGTCTATGAGTTGTATCCTTCCGGGCCTTGATGGGGGTGGCGACGGTTTCTTGGGCGAACATTGGCAGCGCGAAGCTCGTGCGAATCGGCGCGTTGGCGATGCGGTTTTGTTTATGTGTCGCGTGCATTTTTTCTCCTTGATCCGGGCTTCCATTTGGCATCCTGACGCCAGCAGCATACACCGGCGCGTTCGCACTAGCAATTGTGCGCTCCAGAACCAGTGCGCCATCAGGCCAGCTAAGTACGCAGCATTCAGGATGAAGTCATGGGTTGAGCCCGCAGGCCAATGAGGCGAAAGACGAGTCACGTGAGGAGTATATGAGTCGTGTAACCGTTGCTTTGTTCAGCCTTGCCGCTGTGCTGCTTCTTACTCCGGCAGGTCCTGCCACGCCGGCACATGCCGTGACTGTCGACATCAATATCAGCACTGGTACCAATCTTAGTTCCGGCCGGCGCATTACCTGCAGGGAAGGAGAGCGACTCCTCAGAAATCGGGGATTCAGGGACATACGCCGGATCGATTGTCGTGGTCGGTATTTTGTCTACCGCGCGTGGCGCCGCAACAACCGGTTCGAAATCGCGCTTCGTTCCCACGATGGACGGGTGGTGGACATGCGACGCTTGAGACGGTGACCATGCACCTTGCTCAAACGCAGGCAGCGTCGGGTTGACTGCATTAGCATGGCTTGGCTCTGCTGGGGGCTAGCTCTTTGATGTAGCCGAAGACGACTGCAATTAGCCGCTGGAAGCTTTGCCGATCACCGCGACGCAGATCGCGCCAGAATGAGAGCCGTCAGGGATCCCAGAGACGGTGGCGTCTATCGCTCGATCTGGCGCCAGCTCCGCGACGGCGAGTGGTGCTGCATCCACCCGTAATACGGGTGCCTCTCCAGCAAGCGCGGATCACGAAAGACCAGGACCAGGATCGCGCCGGCCACGAACCCGCCAACATGGGCCCAGAAAGCCACGCCACCGCCTTGATCACCAAGCGTCCCGAATCCGCTGATGAGTTGGATCAGGAGCCAGTATCCAAGCATCACATACGCCGGCACCGCGACGGTCGTGATGAAGAAGCCCAAGAAGATGAGCATGTGTACGTGTACACGCGGATATAAGAGAATGTAAGCGCCCATGACGCCACCGATGGCGCCGGAGGCACCGACCATCGGAATAGCCGATTCCGGAGCTGTCGCCACTTGCAACGCGGCGGCAGCCAAACCGCACAGCACATAGAAGACCCCGAAGCGTCCATGGCCCATGGAGTCTTCGACGTTATTACCGAAGATCCAGAGGAACCACATATTGCCGATCAGATGAAACCAGCCGCCGTGCAGAAACATCGACGTGATCGCCGTATACCAGCTGGACGTGTCACCGACTATGCACATGCTGCCGGGACCGACCTGAAAACGCGTGCCAGCCGGCACAGTTTGCAGCAGCTCGCCGGGGATCAAGCCGAGCCGACACACGGATCTGGAAAGCATTGGCTCTGTGCCTATGCCTTGGAGAAACACCCACGCGATGATATTCAGCGCGATGATCCCATACGTGGTATACGGAGTCAGAAAGTGCGGGTTGTCGTCACGGATTGGAAACATCTGTTCCCTTCACGGAGCGGCGACCGGCTCGCCACTCTCCGAGTCACGGGGCAGGTCCGATGCTCCGCAGCGCTCTCGGGTCCTCGTGCGTTCGTATGTCCAGCAATCCGTCCAGGCCCTGGCGCATGTCGCGCAGTCGCTGTCTGCGCTCGGCCAAGATCGGTGCACGCGGCATCAAGAGGCCCTGGTCGTTGCATGGCAGCCGCTGCCCGTGGCCGATCCACCAAATGCTCCCGGTATCATCGAGCCGACACAGGCATCGCTTTTCCATGCAAGAAATCGATCGACGCATCGTGATTGTAAAGGACCTGTTTCCGCCTGTCCACCAGGCGTTGAGCATAATTGCGATCCTCGCGTTTGCCGCTCGGACCTTCTGGCACCCGCCTGGCCCTCACGTTGGGCTATCGCACGTATGGCTCGGCGCGGCCTGTGCATGTGGCGAGCCCCACAAATATTTCCTGCCATACCTCGGTACGCACGCTGCCAATACGCTCCTGCACGCCGTGGCGCTCAATGGCCCGTCACTGGACTATGCATGCCGCCGACGCCTGCAGTAATCCGTGCGCTGCCGTGGGCCGCTGGCGCGGGGCGTACGGGCCGACCCCAGCACGGGGTGGCGCGGTGGTCGGTAGAAAAGGCTGTTTGATTTTCCTATACTCCTCGTGGCGAGCAATCTTCCTTCGGCATGAATACTTTCGCAATTGATCGGCGACATAGGGAGACACACGATGAGCTCACAAGATAGTCGAGCTCTTAGGGGGCTGGTGGCAGCGGTGGAGGCTATGTGTCCAGTCTTCGCATCATTCGGCCTGACGATGATCCGAAAGCCGAAACCCGGGCTATATCGATCGATGGTGTTGGCGGTACTCCTGGTTGGGCTTTGCCAAGCGGGCCAGGCGCAAGTCGTGCCAGGTACTTCCCCTTCCACCACCGGTGGATCAATCATGCTATTTCAAAACGTCCGCATCTTTGACGGCAAGAGCGCCGCGCTCTCGGCTCCTTCCAACGTGTTGGTGAGGGGCAACACCATTGAGCGCATATCCGCGAGCCCGATCATCGTCGACACGCATGATAACGTCCGCGTCATTGCGGCAGAGGGGCGGGTGCTGATGCCAGGTCTCATTGACGCGCATTGGCATGCGTTCATGGCGGCGACACCTCAGCCGCTCCTCTTGACCGCCGACCCCTCCTATCTGCATCTGCTGGCTGCGCGACAGGCGGAAGCGACGCTAATGAGGGGGTTCACCACTGTGCGCGACCTTGGTGGGCCGGTGTTCGGGCTCAAGCGCGCCATTGACGAAGGCGCCATAACCGGTCCGCGCATCTATCCCTCTGGCGCGTTCATCTCGCAAACCTCGGGGCATGGAGACTCTCGGTTTCTCTTCGAAGTTCCGCGAAAATCCGGCGGGCCGTTGAGCTACTCCGAGGTCCTGGGCGTCGCAGCCATTGCTGACAGCCCCGATGAGGTCCGGCTGCGCGCGCGCGAGCAGTTGAGACACGGCGCGAGTCAGATCAAGCTCATGGTGGGCGGAGGCGTCAGCTCACCTCTCAGTCACATCGAAGCAACCGAGTACACCGAAGCGGAGATTCGTGCTGCGGTTGAGGCCGCCGAAAATTGGGGCACCTATGTGACCGTGCACGCATACACGCCGCATGCGATCCGACAAGCGGTCGCCGCCGGCGTCAAGTGCATCGAACACGGTCATCTGATCGACGAGCCCACCGCCAAGTTGCTGGCGGAGAAGGGCATCTGGTGGAGTTTGCAGCCCCTAACGTATGATGCAGACGTATTTGCGCGAATGCCGCCAGTGTCGCAGAAGAAGGCGCTGCAGGTGTTCGCCGGGACGGATAACGCCTACAAGCTGGCGAAGCAGTACAAGGTCAAGACGGCTTGGGGTGCAGATATTCTGTTCGATGCGGGGGCTGCCAGTCGGCAGGGAGCCTATCTCGCCCAGATGGTCCGCTGGTACACGCCTGCCGAAGCGCTCAGGATGGCCACCGTAGACAATGGCGAGTTGTTGGCCCTCTCCGGGTTTATCAATCCCTATCCCGGCAAGCTTGGCGTCGTGGAAGAGGGTGCGCTCGCGGATTTGCTGCTGGTCGATGGCAATCCCTTGGAGCATATCGAGCTCGTCGCAGATCCCGACAAGAACTTTTTAGTGATCATGAAGGATGGCAAGGTCTACAAGAATGCACTGCCAAAATGAAGCCGTGCGATCCTTGTTGTCCCTTCGGTTAGGAAAATCAAACGGCCTTTTCCACCGACCGCGTGCGCCTATCCCATGCCACGCGGCTCCCGTTGGTGCCCGCGCCTGGCGTCGGCCCGCACCCCTCGCGCCGCCCACCCTGGCGAGCATCCCACCAGGGCGTGCCCGAGGCGCCCCGCGCCACTGGGCGCCACCCCGCACCGCAGGGCACGGACAGGACGGGTGGCCGTGGGACGGGCTGCCGGCGCGGCTGGGGCGGCTTGGAGGGGAGGGGGCCGCCGGTGAGCTGGCTGGAGCGGTTCGGCCCGCGTCGGTAGCGGGCATCACTCCTGTTCTCCTTCCCCGGAACCGAGGACGACCGCCGCGAGCTCCCGGGTGATCATCTCCGCCACGGCGTCGCTGCGCAGGATGCCGCCATGGCTCTCGTCGAAGCCGCGCACCGTGCGGCTCTGCTCCTGGGCGCGCAGGACCAACTGGCTCACAATCGTGACCGCGCCGTCGTTCGGGCCGCGCACGAGGAGGGACGCGCCAGCGTAGCTGAAGAGAAGATCGTAGCGCAGAGTTGGCGGCAGAGGGTTGGAGAGCAGTTCCTTGAGGAACGGGCTACCCGGGGCCATGTCGTACCAGGACGGCGCGACGACCGGGGCGCGCTGGACGCCACCCTGCGCCGCGCGATGGCCGTCCCACGGCGTGGAAATCGAAACGAACAGACGCAATCCCGCCGCGCGCCCGTCGCCGGCGGCGACGACGCGATTGATGAAGGCGCGCGCGACGAGGCCCCCCATGCTGTGGGCCACCACGGCCATGCGCTCGAAGCGGTGCCGGACGTAGAGCGCCTGCACCCAGCGGTCGAGCGACGTCGCCGTCGTCTCCAGGCCTACGGCGGTCGGGTAGTAGACCACCCAGGGCTGGAACCGCTCGCGGTCGAGCCGAGCGATCAGGTGGGTAAAATTGCCCGGATGTCCGACGGCGCCGTGGACGAACAGCACCGGCACCTTGCGTGGATCGTACGGCTCGAGGAAGTACACGCCCGCGCCGACGTAGAGCAGGAACTCCGCCGGCTGCCAGAGGCCACGCCTAGCGTTCTCCACCGAGAAGCGCGGGTCGTCGATGCGCGTCACCTCGCCGGCGTGAAAGTCCCTGAGGCTTCGCTCGCCCGCGCCATCGCGGTCAGCCGATACCGGTTGAAACGGCAGCGTCTGCCCGGCATCGCGGATCTCGATGTCCAACCCACCCACGGTCGCACCGGCGGCGGCCGTCACCGGCTCGCCGCCGTTGAGAAGCGCGGCCGGGTCCGTGCCGGGGTCGTAGGTGAAGTTGCGGTCGACGTCCTGGAACGCAGCCACTCGATAGTCGTCGGTCGGAAGGAAGAAGAAGTAGGGCCCTGGCCCGGCCAGGACGAATTCGTCGATCACCAGCGGCGCACCGTCGACCATGGTGTAGGCGACGACGACGATGGGTAGGTCCGAGGCGCCTTCCGCGCGTATCGTGCCCTGCAGCGTGCCGTACTGCCGCTTCTTCTCCAGGCTGCGCTCGAGGCGGGCGAACATGCACCCACCCAGCAGCAGCAGCGCGCCGAGGCACACCAGGACCGGAGAGGCGAAGCGTCGGCGGCTCACGCTAGCCTCATGGACCAGCCGCGGCCGCGATTCAAGCCGCCGCGGACGGCCAATGCATCGCGCCAGGGTGATCGGCGCTCCCTCCGCCGCTGCGCGGGGGAGGACTCGCGAATTGCCGGACAACCCGTCTGGTCGCCGTCGATGCGCTACGAGCGCTCCAGCGCGTACGAGATCATGACCCTGACGAGGACGAACTCGTGCTTGCCGGCGTTGACCGCCAGCTCGGCGAACGGCAGCGCCTGCCAGGATGGGAAGCTGGCCCACCTCGTGGAGCTGGGCCAGGGCCGGCAGCAGCTTGCGGGAAGTCAGGTCGCCGCTAGCGCCGAAGATGACTAGGCGGTGGCTCATGCAGGTTACCTTGATGTGCGGCTCAAGAGCCGGTTGAGGGTGTCGTGGCTCAGGGACAGCTCCATACCGCAGCTCCGCTGCGATCTTCTACAGCAGTGGGTAGCTGGTGTGCGCCATGGCGTCGGCCTCCGCTCACCCCTTCGCCGTGCTGCGGCTAAAGACGGCCTCTCTGCCAATCTCCAGGAAATGCTCGGCGTCGAGGAGGCCGAAGAGCTGGATGCCCAGGGCCACGAGCCCCGTCCAGCCTGTCTGGTGGCTGGCCCCCAGTCCGGCGCCGTTGTCACCGTGAAAGTACTCGTAGAAGAGGAGGTGGTCGCGCCAATGGGGGCCGAAGAGCTGGATGCCCAGGGCCACGAGCCCCGTCCAGCCTGTCTGGTGGCTGGCCCCCAGTCCGGCGCCGTTGTCACCGTGAAAGTACTCGTAGAAGAGGAGGTGGTCGCGCCAATGGGGGCCAGATTGGAACTTCTCGGTTCCCCCGTAAACGGGCCGGCGACCGCGTTCATCACGCAAAAAGATGCGCGTGAGCCGCTCTGTGATCTCACGGGCTACCTCGAAGAGGGTCAGCATCTTCCCTGAACCAGTGGGGCATTCCACCCGAAAATTGTCACCGTAATAGAGATAGAACTGCAGCAGCGCTCGGATGATGAGGATGTTCACCGGAAACCAGATTGGCCCGCGCCAATTGGAGTTGCCGCCGAACATACCGCTGTCCGACTCCGCCGGCAAATACTCGACGCGGTATTCCTGTCCCCCCACGTGGAACACATAGGGATGCCGTTCGTGAAATTTGGAGAGCGAGCGAATGCCGTAGGGACTGAGAAACTCCCCCTCGTCGAGCATGGTCGCGAGCACCCGGCGCAACCGCTCTGGGGTCAGCAGGGCCAAGATCCCTCGCTCGCCCACGCCATAATAGCCAGGGCCAGTCGGATGGATGAAGTGCTGCAACTGCGGCATCTGCCGCAGGCGCTCTTGGAACAGGGTCACTACCCGAGGCACCCGTGCCCGCTGCCAGGGCTCGACCACCGTCGTGGCACAGAGCGGCAAGAGTCCCACCATCGAGCGCACCTTGAGCCGCGTGGCGCCGCCGTCAGGCAGAATCAGGTTGTCGTAGTAAAAGCCGTCCTCCTCATCCCACATGCCCGTTTCGCCAGAGCCATTCATGCCGGCAGCAATCCACAGGAAATGATCGATGAACTTCTGCACCAGGGTCTCGTACGTCGGGTCGAGGGCGGTGATCTCCACCGCCAGCTCGAGCATGTTTTGACAGAATAAGGCCATCCACGCGGTACCGTCTGCCTGCTCCAGATACCCTCCCGAGGGCAGCGGCGCACTGCGGTCGAAGACGCCGATGTTGTCGAGACCGAGGAAGCCGCCCTCGAACACGTTTTTGCCAGAGCGGTCCTTGCGGTTCACCCACCAGGTGAAGTTGAGGAGGAGCTTATGGAAGGCTGACTTGAGGAACTCGAGGTCCACCTCGCCGTGCAGGGCCTCCTCGGTGCGGGTGAGAAACAGGGTGGCCCAGGCGTGCACCGGCGGGTTCACGTCGCTGAAGTTCCACTCGTAGGCCGGGATCTGACCGTTGGGGTGGAGGTAGTGCCCGGTAAGCATAAGGTCGAGCTGCTGCTTGGCGAAGTCGGGGTCGACGACCGCCAGGGCGATGGTGTGAAACGCCAGGTCCCAGGCCGCGTACCACGGATACTCCCATTTGTCGGGCATGGAGATGGTGTCGTCGTTGACCATGTGGAACCAGTCGCGGTTACGAAAGGTACGGCTCGGGGGGTGGAGAGGGTGGGCGTGGTGCTCCTCCAGCCAGGTGTCGGCGTCAAAATAGTAGTACTGCTTGCTCCAAAGCATGCCGGCGAGGGCCTGGCGCATGACGTTGGCTGCGTCCGTCGACACCGAGGGGGGTGTCAGAGCCTGATAGAATGCATCGGCCTCCGCCTGTCGCGTGTGGACCACGGTGTCGAACACCTCGAAGGGGTCGCCCAGCGGCTCGGGTGCCGTACGCGTTAAGCGCAGCCGGATGACCTGGGTGGCCCCGGCCGCGACGTTCACCTGGTAGTGGGGAGCGGCCTTTGTGCCCCGCTGCGCAGGATTCACCGCCTCCTGCTGCCCGTGGACGACGGCATTGTGGATGCCATCCTTCACGTAGGGGCTCTGATTCGCGGTGCCAAAGAGCCTGGCATGGTTGGTTTCGTTCTCCGTGAACAGCAGCGGGACCTGGCCCTCGCAATAGAGGTTATAGTCGTCGAGAGATTCCTGGAACAAGGGGTCGGTATGGTGCGCGTGGATCACGCGGTGTCCCACCCCCTCCACCGCTTGCAGGACCGGCTTTGCGCTGCCATCAGACCAGGACCAGGTATTGCGGAACCACAGGGTCGGCAGCACGTGCAGCCGAGCGGCTTCAGGCCCGCGATTGTGGATACTGATCCGGATCAACATGTCCTCCGAGGCGGCCTTGGCATACTCGACGACGACGTCGAAATAGCGGTCGCCGTCGAAGACGCCAGTGTCGATGAGCTCGTACTCGAGCTCATGCCGCGACCGCTGGCGATTCGTCGCCACGAGGTCGGCGTAGGGATAGGCCGCCTGGGGGTACTTGTACAGGTACTTCATGTAGGAGTGGGTCGGCGTGTTGTCGAGGTAGAAGTAGTACTCCTTCACATCCTCGCCGTGGTTACCCTCGCTATTGGTCAACCCGAACAGCCGCTCCTTGAGGATGGGGTCTTTGCCGTTCCAGAGCGCCAGTGCAAAACACAGGACTTGATGGCTGTCACAGATCCCCGCCAAGCCATCCTCGCCCCAGCGATACGCGTGGGATCGTGCGTGGTCATGCGTGAGGTAATTCCAGGCGTCGCCATTGTCGCTGTAATCCTCCCGCACCGTCCCCCACTGCCGCTCGCTCAAGTATGGGCCCCATTTGCGCCAGGGCACGTTTCGTTCCCGCGCCTCCTGCAAGCGCTCGTGCTCATTGGTATTCGCCATTTCCTAGCCTCCTTGCCTTACCCCATGATCGAGGTCAGCCACGCTCCATGATACCCTGCGGTTGGCCGCCTGGAACTGCACCGTGACCATAACGCAGTAGCTCGCCAGCCGGGAGAAGCACCGGCAATCCCCTTCCCCCCAGCACAAGAGTTGACCCAGGGGCGCTCGCTCCTCATCGCCCCCCCGCCAGTCCGGTCACGCCTCCGGCTGCAAGACGAGTAGATCCAGCCCCAACCGTTGCGACAGGAACTTGGTCACGAGTTGCCCCTTAACACTGTTGCCGGCGCTGTCGAGTGGAGGGGCAAACATTCCCAGTTCCAATAAGAAGACACACCCCATGGGAATATCAGCCGCTGATTGGCTTTGCTCTGGCCCATGCAGAACAAGCGCCCCTGCACCACCTGGAGCGCATAGGTTTTTATGTAGACCAGAGTAAACAAGAGTCAGTCTTCTGGGGTCAGCAAGAGGCAGTTGTGGTACACGCTAAACCGGCGCGCGGTCCAGGGCTTCCCATCAAGGCGCCACGCTGCCATATGCGTCTGGGAGGCGGCCTCGAAGGGTAGGACGAGGGCCTGAAACTCGTCAAGGGTCAAGCTGGTGACATCATAAACTTAGGTGTTGCACCCCATCGTGCACGGGCGGGCGCTCTGTGCGTCACGAGAACCCCCGCCCCGGCATCCGCCCGCCGCCGAGAACTAGGCCTGCCCCGCCGGCTTCACGCCCTGGAGCGCCTGCTGCAAACGCGCCTCCTGCTCGTTCGACAGCGACGTCCGCAACACCTTCCCCTCGAAGGACTGCAGCTCGGGCAGGACCCGATCGGCCGTCACACTGCGCACCAGCACGAAGACTGCCGAGGAGCCCGGCTCAATGGTTGCGCCGATCGACCGAATAAAGTCATCGTTAATGCCGTAATCCGACAGC
>Ga0081455_10007639_pt1 | contig 11355 bp, 12 predicted proteins | sample TabmetS3T2R1_FD_70207 | JGI IMG/M metagenome (GOLD analysis project Ga0081455, IMG submission 70207) | Tabebuia heterophylla rhizosphere microbial communities from the University of Puerto Rico - S3T2R1 | ecosystem: Host-associated > Plants > Roots > Rhizosphere ...
ATCGCGGCTAGACCCGAACGTCGTGCTCAGAGATGAGTAACAGGTTACTCCATCCTGATTGGCGTTGGCGCGGCTGTTTAGTTTTCGCCTAACTGTGATCGCACCGCTGGCCAGACTGCGAAGAGCTAGATAATGACAGTAATCGTCGCTGCTGTCGACTGGTTGCCAGCCGTATCAATAGCAATGACCGTCACCGTATTGGTACCAAATTCGCCGTAAACCGTCTGCAGAAAGCTCCTACCAATCAGGATGTCTTCCAGAACGCCATTTACGTAAACGTCATAACGGATGACCGACTGCGCATCGAAATCGTCGACCGATGGAGTCCAACTCAAACTCATCTCGAGGTCTCCCTCATAATGGAACGCTGTCAGGTTCGCGGGCATTGTGGGAGGCGTGACGTCATTGGGGTTGCTCGGTTTGGTAGTCACCGCGATATCACTGGGGGGCGAAAAATTGTTTGATTTGTCTCTGGCCTGAATTGTAAATGTGTAGGTGGTTGCCGGCGCAAGCAGATAGAAAGTGTCCGCCAGTTTGTAAGTCGGTTGTTGGTTAAGCAAAACACCGTCCTTATAAACCAAATAGCGGATGTAGGGGGTTCCGCCGGTCGCCAACCAGGCGAGCGAGATATGCCTCACGCCAATCTCAGTCACATTAACCGCAGGCGCCGTAAAAGGCGTCGGGGTGTCAGGAAGGGTCACGGTCACGGTATTGCTGTTGTTCGATTGGTTCGCCGCGCTATCTACCGCGTAGACCAGAAACGAATAAGTTTGCCCAAGAGTAAGCCTACCGGTCCAGATCGTAGAGGTCTGCGTCTGAGGCAAATATTGGTTAAGACCGCCGCTAAAGCGTACGACGTAAATAAAGCTTCTGGAGTCAGGCGATGGGTCCCAAGCAAGTGCTACAGTGCTCGAGGTTAACCCGGTAATGCGGAGGTTTGAGGGTCCAGGGAAGTTCGTGGATGGTGGAGGTAGAGGCGGCTTCTTCCGGTTTTGACCAGCCGCGGAGACCGCGAAGGCGTCTGGAAATGAGGAGCTGAATCCTATAAAAGCCAGACCTCCCGGAACGGCCAGGAAAAAAATTAGAAACGCCCTCGCAGAAAACCAATCCACACCCAACAGTCTCTGCTGAATTTTACGAATTTTGTTTTTGCTAATAAGCTCTCTCATTACGTAAATCCTCCTTTCAGATCATTCAACATTCCTACAACCTTATTCAGGTTTGTTGATCCCGTGACTGCAGACCGTTATCGTTTATTTCGGAGCAAGGCGCGCCAAGCCTGATGCAGCCTAAGAGATGTAATTGCGGATGAACTGGCGTTGTCAGTCTTTGCATAAGTAGCGTTGTTTTTGTTGGGCAGTTTGCCATTCTGCCATTCTGAACGATGTTCAGTGATGAACAGTCCGGGCAAGATTCCTTCAAAACACATAGCAACTGAAGAGTACCTTGCTTTATTACCTCATCGTCATTTTCAACACATGACCCTCGAAATCGCCGGAGAAGCACGATTCTGTCATCAAGCTTTACGTGCATCATCATTTGTGAAACACGATCCCGAAATTTAAGTGGGGATAGCCTACAAATGTGAGTAGACTAAGTTAGGCAACCGCTGTACCGTACCTGTGCTCACCACCGATCCCGCGAACTCTTGCGAAGACAGCAGGTTGACGCTTCGCCGTAGAAGTATCCAAGGCACGTGCTGACACAATCGGTAACACTATGAGAGTCAGTGACACATTCTGTGGCTGATCCTTGCGTTAAAACACGTAACCGATGGCGAGATTGTAGTGATCGTAGTGTGATGGTGTCAGCATGGTTTACACCGGTGGACAATTTGAAAACGTTATATAGAGTAACAATTATTGTCGAGCGGAGCGCAGAATACCACGGTCAATCTGACAGCCTCTTCCACGATTGCGCATGCGAACTTCCACATCCACCTTGATATCAAACAATTCTTGTTTCCTCCGGTTGCGATCCTTCGGCGATGCGTTGCGTGATGCAGTGCCGCTGCCGGAGAAGTTATAGGAAGCGCGAATCCTCCCGAGGTGATCCTTGCAGCTCTTCTCGCGGCATATCCATCGAACTTGCCCGACCTCCGGCCCATCCGCAACTACAGCCTGCTCCGTTTGCTGGCAGCGGTCGGACTTCTTTGCAACTACTTGATATTGATCCCTGCTGAGCGCGTCTTTCATCCTCGATCCATAATCGGTCGAGATATAAGCAACAGGTTTGCCGTTCTTCTCCTCCAATTCCGTCTTTCTGATTTGTACGAACTTTCGCAACTTGGCCTGAAAACAGTGCGGATTGAGACATGTAGAGTCGTTTTTTATATCTATAAACAAGGTTTTGTCACGTCCCGTGCGCTGCGGGCAATCGATGCAGGTTAACCCATCATTGCGCAGGCGGCCATCATCTTGTTTGAAGGCGGCCCGGTGGAGATTTAGATAGACATGTGTTCTTAAATATTCCTGCAAGTAGCGGACGTGACGAACGGGCTTTGTCTTGTCCGGCTGATGTGAATAGGTTTGTTTATCTCGATTAAAGACGATCTTGCTCTCGTAGCAGGCGGCTAGAGCATGTGACTGCATCTCCGGCACAAGCCGGCAGATATCCAGGGCGTGAGCCAACGTGATTCTGTCCTCGCGAAGATCAGTGCGGGCTTCCGCGATCAGGTTGGTGAGCGCGAGCCTGCGCGCTACATATCGTTCAGGCTTCGCCAGGCGTTGGGCGATGTCCGAAATCCCCAACTTCTGCACCTCTTTCAAGCGCAGAAAACCGTCCGCCTCATCCAGGGGATGAAGATCCTTACGCTGAAGGTTCTCGATTAGCTGGGCGCTGAGTGCCTCTTCCTCACCCATTTCTCTGACCCTTGCGGAAATCTCTTTCAGCCCGGCAAGCTTGGCGGCACGAAAACGTCTTTCTCCTGCGATGATTTGATACTTTTTCTTACTTGTTCTCGACAGCTTGACCGGACGCACCAGAATTGCCTGCAACAAACCTTGCTCTTTGATGCTTTCCGCCAGTTCCGCGAGATCACTCTCATCGAATCCTTTGCGCACGTTGTTCGGATGGGGCTCAATTTCAATGAGCGGAATCATCCGGGCCACATTGGCATTTATCCTGGTTTCACTCATTTTCTTTCTCTGCTCTCTCCTTTGCATACAATTACCTCGTAATTGAGAATCCGTTATAGGCTGACGACGTTCCCCAGCACACGGGTCAGGGGTACGCACTACGGAACCGGAGGTGCCGCCGCCTATAAGGTTCTCCCGCTAATAAAAATGGCCAGCCATAAATGGCCAGCCATTAGTGTTTACTGAAATGCGAAAGAGTATTCCGGGTTTTAGACTGGAGATGAATTTCGCATTTCAGCTAATAAATTTCTCCCACTGCCGTACTCCCGTGCGATGAGCCCTCGATTTTCCGGGCTCCAGCCTTAGATCGCTGGCACACAATACCCTGTCCCAGACCATCAAACTTTCGATACCTTGCTGATCAAACAGCTTGCGCTCGATCGCCTGCCTGCCGCTTTCACTTCTCCACATCGAGGCGTGTATGAATTCGGCCGTCCACCTCGATGGCCTGCCCTGTTTATGAGCAGGTAAAATCGATACCATTACATTTATGCCAGGGTCACGTGCGTATTTAGATAAAGACTGCCGGAGAGATACCGAAGAATTCGCCGAGTTTCTTTGCCTGAGCCTTGCTAATACCTCGTTTGCCGTTGTAAACCTCTGATGCAATGCCTCGTGAGCCGAAGATCGGAAGCAAATCGGCCTGTTTGACGCCACGATTCTCCATCAAGGTTTGCAGTACTCGGTAGCCGGGTGCCTCGGGAATCGGATAAGCCTTCTCTTCGAAACGTTCGATCAACTGAACGAGCAGTTCTAGTAAAGTAGTCTCTTCCGGCGTCAAGTTATCTTCGCCTTTCGACATCAATCTGTCGACGAAGGCGAGCGCGCGCTCGTTTTCGGCCTCCGTTTGAATCGGGCGGGGCAGAACATCAAGCAACAGCTCACCATAGATTCGCCGATTGAATTTCTTGCGCTTAATACCAGTCATTTTTCCAGCTCTCATCCGTAAATATCAGGTTTGCACCAGAACCCTTTTGGCGCAAAGCACCTTATTTTCTGGGCTTTTTGAGGTTTCGGGGATGGGCTCCGATCAATGTCAGCCGGATGATCCTCAAGATCGGTCTGCAGTACCAGATCAACGGCAAATGGCTACCGGGATATCCCGATCCGTGATCTCCTGATATTGCTTATAACCGGAATACATGGCTGTCAGTAACGGCCAGAGTCGCTGCTTCTCCTCTGCGGTGGCTCTGACAACTCTGACTTGCCGCCTGACGCCCTTCACCTGGATATGCGCCTCCGGATGGGCTTCCAGGTTGAGCCACCAGGCCGGCGACCTTACTGCTCCACCATTGGAAGCCACCAAAACTACATCATTTCCATCCGCCAGATATAAGAGCGGCACCGTACGGTCCTTACCGCTCTGGCGTCCACGGGTCGTGAGAAGCAGGACAGGGCTGTTCAAGACTCTTCCGCCGAGCGCTCCATTGGTGGCGCGGTATATAAAGACGTGCACCGCTGTGATCAGATTTTGCGTGGCCACCGACAGCCTGGAAGGGCGCCGGCCGATAGTTCCAGCATTCTCAGGCATTCTGTTCTCTCCTTAACAACCCCGGAAACTAGAGAAAGAAAAGAATCAGGAAAGTTTCGTCTGTTTCGTTTCTCTTTTTCCTCGCATTCGATCTTTAATTGATCGCTTTGGGCATGATGTAGCTTTTGCGCGTGATCAGAACTGTCTTGCCCTCGCGCTTCTCGACATCGGAGGATAACTCCACCTTGATGCGGCGTCGCTTCCCATCACGGACGGAATTGGTCGGGAAATATGCGAGCGAGTAGCTCGTGGCGATATTGTTGACCACCCGGTTGAGTGTTTCATTCATCTTTTTAGGCGGGGCGCTGATCAACTCGCCGCCGGTCTCCGACACGAACATCTTGAGGCTGCCCGATCGCAATCCGAGGTGGCGCAAAATACTGGTGGGCTTGCCGCGAATGCCCTGTTCGATCTGCCCAACCAGGGTCTTGACCAGAACACCGGAGACGATGGCGCCCGATTCGAGCAGCGCCTGAAGCGCCTCTTTCTCCGATATTTTTGAAAAATCGATGCTTGCTTCAAGACTGGTCAAGACAATGATCGCCCGCCTTCCGATCTGGTTCGCCGCTTTGCTCATGTAATTGGCCGCCTCAAAGATGCCGGCATTGAAGTAATGCTGCTCACTGCTGTGTTGTTGCTCGACGGCCATAATCTGGTCGTTGATCACCGCCCGCTCGCGCGTGAACGGTTGAACCAGGCTGACCTTGTTCGAGAAGGTCATCATGGCTATCTCATCCTCTGCCTTGAGGCGGCTGAAGGCTTCGATGGTCGCCGCTCGGATCTGATCGTTGAATGCGTTGATGCACCCCGCGCGATCGATCAGCAGGATAATAGAGAGAGGAAGCCTCTCCTGGCTGTAATATGCGATGGTCTGCTTGATGTTGTCCTCGAAGACACTGAACTCATCCTTGCCCAGATTATTGATGATCCGCCCGGTCTTCTGATTTCTGGCCAGGACGTCGACATTAACCAGCTCAGTCCACGACTTTAAGGCGGGTTCATCAGATGACGATTGACCGAAGATCGGAGCGCAGAGAATGAGCAGAAGTGGAAGGGTTAGAGAGACATGTATAGGTGTAGCTCGATGCATCTTCATACCTTCTACCAAAATATTGGTGGATTGTTGGTTTCTAAAAATCAATCAGGGGTGCAAGGGCTTATTTAGCGGTAATTGCCGGCTCATTGCAAGGGTTTGAGGTCAACGGAGCGATCCGTCTGACGCTGATCCGACGCTGCCGGTGGCGCGCAAGGCATACAACTCGCTGCGCAAGCTATCAGAAGCAGCCCAGATCAGAGTGCCCTTCTCCCAGTATGGGAATCTGTTGTTTGAAACCAAGACGGTAGTGGAAGAGGCCCTGGCCCAACTACCGGATGGCGCGATCAAGATCGATCTAGCCCTGGCTTTGGAGGTGTACACCGATGCGGCGAAGGCCTGGGGAGCGGTTCAGGTCAACGGAACGATTCCGATCAACACCGAACCGGGCGTGTCTTTGATGGAAAAATATCGGATTAAACCGGGCCCTCAACGCAGGAATGGGAAATGGGGGTGCATAAAGGTTATTTCCCACTTCCCACTCCCTACTCCCCACTCCCCATTTACAGCGGTTGATCCGGGTTGGCGATGGTTCGCCACATATGAGCCACATGGCTGTTGTCATTCCCCAACCCCCCTTTAGGCTGTTTAAAATGGCGCCCGATAATGTCAATGAATGGCTCGATTGAAACCTTTGCGTTTGGATCAAAGCTATACAGGTCATTGACTGTGATCAGCCGGGCTTCCATGTACCACTTGTGATTGCGGGCGTACTTGTAGGCAGCCTCGATGTGAGGCGGCGGCGAGTAGTCTCGACCGAAGATGCGGTAGTACATCTCCGGGTATTCATAGCCTACAGACTGATCCGGATAGAAGCGCAGCGCCTGATGGTAACGAATGGCCCAGCTCAGCTTCTCGGGGACATAAGGTTCGATTAGCTGCGCCCCCCACCAACCGTGATCAGGCTTGATCAGGTTCAGGACGATATCGTGCAGCAGGCAGGCAAGGATCGTTTCCTCGCTCATCCCCGTCTTCAGCGCGCGAGTCGCGCTCTGCAGCACGTGGTTGGCTGGCGCAAAACGCAACTGGAAGAAATCGAGCAGTGTTGGTTTAGACGGCATTGGCTCCAACTGCTTCAGGGATGACGCGCCGCTCCCTTGCATGACGAAAAGACTGCCTACCCCTCGCCGAACGGTCCGTTCCGCGGCCGGGACCTGCTGCGCCGGCTGTGCGCTGGCGGTCTGATCGAGTTGATCGCTCAGGTAGTGTTCGAGCGCGTCCGCCAGCGCTTCAGACGGCATCGTCTCAATCGCTGCGGTCGCGCCTAACGTAGCGAAAAAGGCTCGTCGGTCAACTTGCATGGCTATCCTCCTTGTCAGGAATGCACTTGGATTGGTCTGGAACGAGGTCAATACTGCGCGCGGCAGTATCAGAAGCTCTGTTTGATGGAGTAGATGATTTTACCACCAACCATCGTCATTCGAATATTCCCCTTGAACAGCTTGCCCGGGTCGGTTGCGCCGATGGACAAAGGATCAATGTCCATCACCGTGATGTCGGCCCACCGCCCGTGCGCAATCACGCCGGTCTCTTTCTCCAGGAAGGACGCGTAAGCCGCCCATGACGTATAAGCGCGCACGGTCTCTTCCGGCGTCATGCGCTGTTCGGGATACCAGCCATTGGGCGGTTGCAATTGCCTGTCACGGCGGGTGATGGCCGCGTGCAGCCCGTAGAAGATATTGTGGTCGGAACCGGTCAAATCCGAATTGAAGATCAATCGCGCGCCATTGCGGCGCAACGTGCGCCACGCATATGCTCCTTTGACGCGCTCCGGTCCCAAACGATCTTCAGCCCAGGCTTTGTCCTCCGCACAGTGCGGCGGCTCCATCGAAGCGATGACTTCGGACTGAGCGAAACGTTTGAAATCGTCGGGATGAACTACCTGCGCGTGCTCGATGCGGTTGCGGTTGTTCTTCACTTCTGGCTTTTGCGCGATGACCGATTCGATGAACTCCAGCGTCTCGCGATTGCCCGCGTCGCCGATGGCATGAATGGCGACCTGGAATCCACCTTTCATCATTTCAGCTACGAGCTGGCGGTCGAAACCATACTGATCGCCGCTCACGCCGCGATGCCCGGGCTTGTCGGAATAATCGGCAAACAGCCGCGCCCCGCGCGAACCGAGCGCGCCGTCGTAATGAGCCTTGACTGATCGAACGTTGAGCATTCCATTGGGAGAGAGGGCAAGCGGCGCCCCTTTCTTCAGCCAGGCTCTACACAATTCCGCATCGCGCGCCGAGAGCATCGCATAAACCCGAACCGGCAATTTGTCTTCGGCTGCGAGCGATTCAAAAGCGCGCATCAAGCGCGAGTCTACGCCCGCTTCGTGAACCGCGACGTAACCGTCGCGCGCCATCACATTCAAACCAGCGAGCGCGTAGGCTTTCAATTGCTCATCGGTCAGCGCCGGAACCGCCGAGGTAAGCAGCGTCGTCGCGCGATTGAGCAGAATGCCTGTCGGGGCGCCCTTTTGATCTTTGACGATGTTTCCGCCGACCGGAGGTTTGGTGTCGCGCGTGACACCAGCGCGTTCAAAAGCCAGCTTGTTGCCCCACACCGCGAAGCTGTGCAGGCTGACCAACAGGACCGGATGGTCAGGCACACGCTCGTTCAACAGCTTCATCGTCGGATAGCGGTTTGCCCATGCGCCTTCGTCCCAGCCTCGCCCGACAATCCATTCGCCTTTCGGGACTTTCGCGGCGAATGCGACGACGCGCGCCACGGCCTCTTCTTCGGTTTGAACGTCTGTGAGATCAACGCGGCTCTGTTTTTCACCAAGCCCGGCGACGTGCGTATGAGAATCAATCAGACCCGGAATCACCGTCGCGCCCTGCAGATCAATCACGCGAGTCTGCGCGCCACGATATTTTTCGGCATCGCGCGAGCTTCCGACAAAAATGATCCGCGACCCGCGCACGGCAATCGCTTCGGCGTCAGGCTTCCAGACCGCCGATGAATACGGCGCATTCTTCGCTGGCGCGCCATCGGTCGCGGGATCGTCCCAGTTGAAGGTGTAGACATTGCCGCCCGTGAGCAAGGTATCGGCCGATTCATCGCTCGCAGCGCGAAAGCAGGCTGAGAGAAGGAGACTGCAAACGATGAGTGGCGATAATGCGCGAACGAATGACCTCATGATCGGTCCTCCGATAGTTAATGTCGCAGAAGCCATGTAAAAGCACTCCTGGCAAATGATTACCAGGCAGATAAGAAGGATAATTGAGGCAATGAAGGCGTACAAGTATAACCCTCCAAGCCCTGAGCGAGCCGGGGGCGTGGTCTACTTCGTCCTGGCCCCGCAAGCTGCGGCGCGGAAAATTCATTGCGCCTGCAACAAGCCAGTCCTATACTCAACCCCGTCTCGCTCTCAATGGGAAATGAAAGCATAATTTGGAAGAGGTTCTCGATCACCCTCTGATGAGTGATGGCTTGGCCACAGATCGCGTCCTCGGCCTCTATCTCGGCGACCCCGAACTTGCTGTGAAACTGGGCGAAGCCAGTATGTGCGGGGCGCCAAAATGACCGAGCCGCGCAAGATCAATACTGCGCTTTCGCGCGGAAATCAGGAATCACGACTATGAACACAGAAACATTGCCCTACAATCGGCGTGAATTTCTTGGCGCCAGCCTCGCATTGGCCACGACTTGTTTTGCCTCAAACCAGATCCCAAACGCGGAAACACCAGGAAAAATCGCAGTTGGGTTTCTCGGCGTTGGTTATTCGCACTTCATGGACAAGCACAAGCTAGTTTCCGAATCGAAAGACTGGCGCCTCGTCGGCCTTTGCGAGGAAGACACCGCCGTGCGCGCCAAAGGGCCGGACGGCGCGCGATGGCTCTCCGCCGAACAACTCTTCGCTGAAGCCGAGGTCATAGTGGTCGAATCGGCAGTCAAGGATCACGCGCGCGATGCGAAGCGGGCTTTGCTTGCGGGCCGGCACGTTCACGTCGAAAAACCTCCGGCGGACACAATGGAAGGCTTTCGCGAACTGATCCGGCTTGCCGGTGAAAGGAAAAGGCTGCTGCAGATCGGTTACATGTGGCGTTACAATCCGGGCATCAATGCCGCGCTCGAAGCCGCACGCAAAGGATGGCTGGGCGATGTGTATCTCGTGCGCGCCACGATGAACACGCAAGTCGGCCCGGAGCAGCGGCGCGAATGGGCGCGCTTCCGCGGCGGCGCAATGTTCGAGCAGGGTTGTCATCTCATCGACGCGCTTGTTCGACTGCTCGGCAAGCCAATCAAGGTCACACCACACCTCAAACATTCCGCCGGCGATGATTTGTTAGCGGACAACACAGTCGCTGTCTTCGAGTTTCCGCGGGCGCTCGGCGTCATCACCAGCGCGCCGCTCCAACCGAACGCCGGAGCGCATCGCTTTTTCGAGGCGCTCGGCGCGAATGGCATCGTCCGCGTGCAGCCGCTCGAACCGCCTACGCTCACAATCGAACTAGCCAAGGCTGCCGGCCCCTATGTCGCCGGCAAACAGGAAGTGAAATTGCCGTCTTACCGTCGGTACGTGGATGAGTTCGTCACGCTGGCGGAGTCGCTTCGAGAAGGCAAACCGCTGCCATTCGCAGCGGAGGTAGAGTTGAATGTGCAGGAGGCTCTCATGCGCGCCTGCGAGATGTTATGAATCAACTCCGCTTAGTGTACGCGGTATGGCGACTGGCATATGGTCTGATACCGAGCCTTCCATCGAAATCGCCACGGTCGATGACCTTGATCGCTTTGTCGATTTCGCCGAATCGAAAGCTGAAATGCCAACGGCATTTCCGTGGACATTCTCGGTTATCGGGTTGATCTATTGGTCGGTCACAATCGTAGCTTTGTTCACATGACGCCGGATGATCGATCGCAGCTATATTATGTTACAGTTGGAGGGGCAGCTGAGGGAGGAGTAGATTTTTGGCTTCATTCGTGGCACCACACATGGTTTGAAGATCGTCATTTGGTTCCGAAGGCTCGCGCCCGTGAAGCCTTCCGCGAGTTCTTCAAGACAGGTCAGCTGTCTTCAGTCGTTGCTTGGGAGCAGTACTTCGCTTAGCCTAGAGCGCGGGCGCCCGCCGAACAACTCCTTGGTCGCGAGCGGCGGGAGCGTGTTTCGTAACTAACTTCGTGCGGCGGAGGGTGCCTTGATTTGCGCCGCCGCGTCAACTCAGACATTAGCTCGACAAGAAGCGATGGCACGGCCACGGGATATTGAAGTAACACTGACGCTCCTGCCCACCGAGCATGGAGGCCGGAACGGGCCTGCGTTCAGCGGGTATCGGCCTCAGTTCTACTATTCCGGACAAGACTTTGACGGCGTGCACGAGTACCCGGACGTAGGCTCGGTGAATCCTGGTGACACCGTAAAGGCTTTCATCGTGTTCCTGAGTCCGGCCTACCACCTCGGTAAGCTGAAGCCCGGCACAGCCTTCCTAATACGTGAAGGGCAGCGTGTCGTCGGATATGGCGCCGTGACACAAATCTTGGATCTTGAAGCGTCCGCGAAACGGGCTCTGGCTGGCGATGGTTTCGCGAGGCTCGGTGATGCGAGCTAATAAAACGTGGGAGCGGACCGGCATTTTCCCTCAACGGTGAGTCCGCCCATT
>Ga0081455_10007640_pt1 | contig 11354 bp, 9 predicted proteins | sample TabmetS3T2R1_FD_70207 | JGI IMG/M metagenome (GOLD analysis project Ga0081455, IMG submission 70207) | Tabebuia heterophylla rhizosphere microbial communities from the University of Puerto Rico - S3T2R1 | ecosystem: Host-associated > Plants > Roots > Rhizosphere ...
TGGGCGGGTGGTTGGTACTTGAACTCAATCGTTCACCTTTTGTAACAAAAGCGTTCGTGGCGCGGGAGCAGCCGGTTCAATTCTCGCACAAGCACCATGCGGGCGATGACGGGATTGATTGCCGATATTGTCATACTACCGTCGAGACGGCGGCGAGCGCGGGAATGCCAGCGACCAAGACGTGCATGAATTGCCATTCGCAATTATTTGCAAATAGTCCTTACCTGGAAATCGTGCGCGAAAGCTGGCGCACCGGCCAACCGATCAAATGGACGCGCGTCCATGACCTCCCTGATTTCGCCTACTTCAACCACAGCATTCACGTCAACAAAGGTGTCGGGTGTTCGACATGTCATGGGCAGGTGGACAATATGCCCCTGATGTGGAATACGCAGTCGCTGCAGATGGAGTGGTGTCTCCAATGCCACCGCAACCCCGAAAAGGTCTTGCGTGAGCGGAAAGACATTACCAATATGCAATGGAAGCCGCCCGCCAATCAGGCTGAAAAGGGCAGGGAGCTTGCCACGAAATACAAGATCCAGCCGACCAATGTGCTGACGAGCTGTTCAACTTGTCATAGATAAGTGATTGGCGATTGGCGCCTGGTGATTGGTAGAAAGCAGTTTTTAATACAGCCGCTTCTGCCAAGCGCCAACCGCTCATGGGCCAACCACCAACAACCGAAACTAATGTCTCATCGAGATCATCACCATGACATCGCGCCTATACGCGATAAAATTCGTAAGGGCCTAGATAAAAGACGGGAATTTTGGAGGAGCCTGGAAGAGCTGGCCGACACCGAAAAGTTCCGAGAGTTTCTTCACCGCGAGTTTCCCGCCGTCAATCCATCCGAGGCTGATCCATCCTGGCTCGATCCGACGGGCCGCCGAAACTTTTTGAAGCTGATGAGCGCCAGCCTGGCCTTCGCCGGCCTGACGGCATGCACCAACCAGCCGAAAGAGACCATAGTCCCTTACGTCAAGACGCCTGACGGGCTGGTTCCGGGCAAGCCGCAATTTTACGCGACGGCGATGCCGCTCGGCGGCGTGGCTTCGGGACTGCTGGTCGAGAGCCACGAGGGCCGCCCGACCAAGATCGAAGGCAATCCCGACCATCCCGGGTCATTGGGCGGCACGACCGTTTACGAACAGGCTTCGGTGCTCAACCTCTACGACCCTGACCGTTCACAGACCATGCTCAATCTGGGCGACCCGCGAACCTGGGGCGAGTTTCTCAATGACTTGAACGTGCGCCTGAACGGTGACCCGACCAGACAGATTGTTGGTCAGCGCGCGAACCAAGGCGCGGGGTTGCGGATATTGACCGAGACCTCCACTTCGCCCACCTTCGCCGATCAGCTGAAGAAGGTGAAGGCCGCGTTCCCACAGGCGAAATGGCACACCTATGAGCCGGCTTCGCGCAACGGGGCGCGGTTGGGCGCCCAGATGGCCTTCGGCCAGCCGCTCAACACGGTTTATCAATTTGATAAGGCCGACTGCGTGCTCTCGCTCGACGCCGACTTTCTGACCAGCGGGCCGGGAAGCGTCCGCTACGCGCGCGATTTTATTAGTCGTCGCCGGTTGACCGGCGGCTCGAAGGAGATGAATCGCCTCTACGTCGCCGAGAGCACACTGACGGCGACCGGCGCCAAGGCAGATCACAGGTTTCCGATCCGTGCGAGCGAGGTCGAGGCTTTCGCGCTCGCCGTCGCGTCGGCGGTCGGGGCTTCAGGCTTGCCGTCGGCTCAATTGAGCGGCGCCGCCGCGAAATTCGCCGAAGCCGCGGCCAAAGACCTCAAGGCGAACAAAGGCAAGAGCATAGTCATCGCGGGCGAACACCAATCCGCGTCGGTCCATGCCATCGCGCACGCTATCAACGCCGCCCTGGGCGCGCCTGGCGCGACGCTCTATTACACCGATCCGCTCGAGATCGATCCGGTCGATCAGATCGCCTCGATCACCGATCTGGTCAACGATCTGAACGCGGGCAAGGTCGAGTTGCTGGTGATCATCGGCGCCAATCCGGTTTACAACGCGCCGATCTTCGGCGGCGGCCAGAAATTCCTCGACGCGATGAACAAGGCTCCGATGCGCGTCCACATGGGGTTGTTCAACGACGAGACCGCCGTCAATTGCCAGTGGCATGTCCCCGAGTCCCATTACCTGGAGTCCTGGGGCGACGCGCGCGCTTACGACGGCTCGGTCTCGATCATCCAGCCGCTTATCCAGCCGCTCTACAACAGCAAATCGCCGGACGAACTGCTCGCCGCGCTGCTCGATCAGGGCGGCAAGAGCGGCTACGACATCGTCCGCGATTACTGGCGGGCGCAGTCGCAATTCGGCGTCAATTTCGATCAGGTCTGGAAGCAGTCGCTTCACGACGGCGTGATCGCGACCTCCGCATTGCCGCCCAAGACCGTCGCGCTCAAGGGCGACCTGGCCGCCTCGATCCAAAAGGCGGGGCCGGCGACGCCGGGTAAGTACGAGATCGTCTTCCGCGTCGACCCAAGCGTTCACGACGGGCGCTTCGCCAACAACGCCTGGCTGCAGGAGCTTCCCAAACCGATCAACAAGATCACCTGGGACAATTTCGCGATCATCAGCCAGAACACCGCTAACGAACTGGGGCTGTCGCCGAACGAAGAGCCGCAGAAGGCCAACGCGAAGATGATCCGCCTGGTCAACGAAGGCCTGCCTCCTCTGGTGATGCCCGCGTGGGTTCAACCCGGCCACCCCGACAATTCGGTGACGGTCTACCTGGGCTACGGGCGCAAGCGCGCGGGCGGGGTCGGCAACGGCCACGGCTTCGACACCTATTCGATCCGAGCGGTCAACACGCCGTTCATCGCCGCCGGGAATGTTCAGCTTGCGAAGGGCGAAGGCGAATACATGCTGGCCGGGCAACAGGAGCACTTCAACATCGACGCGAGCGGCATCGACGTCAAAGCCTTCATCCCGAAAGAAGAAGACCTGATCGGTCGCCACATCGTCCGCACGGCGACGCTCGAAGAGTACAAGAAGGACCCGGAGGCTCTGCATCACGGCGCGCACAAACCGGACGATGACGTGACGATGTATCCCCCCTGGAAGTACGAGGGCTACGCCTGGGGCATGGCGATCGATATGAACGCCTGCGTCGGCTGCAACGCCTGCGTCGTCGCGTGCCAGTCCGAGAACAACACGGCGGTCGTCGGCAAGGAAATGGTCATCAGGGGCCGCATCATGCACTGGATCCGGATCGACACCTACTTCCGCGGCGGGACCGACAACCCGCAGGTATTTTTCCAGCCGATGATGTGCCAACATTGCGAGTTGGCGCCGTGCGAGACCGTCTGCCCGGTGAACGCCGCGGTTCATGACGCCGAAGGATTGAACTTGCAGGTCTATAACCGCTGCGTCGGCACCCGATACTGCGCGAACAACTGCCCCTGGAAGGTGCGCCGCTTCAACTACCTGCTCTACGGCGATTGGGATACGCCGAGTCTGAAACTCGCGCGCAACCCGGAAGTCACCGTACGCTCGCGCGGCGTGATGGAGAAATGCACGTTCTGCCTCCAGCGCATCATGAACGGCAAGATCGAGGCCGAAAAGCAGAACCGCTTCGTGCAGGACGGCGAGATCCAAACCGCCTGCCAGACGGCCTGCCCGACCGAGGCGATCATTTTCGGCGACATCGGGCCGCATAGTAATCCTATTGGCCAGGCGCCGCAGACGCGCGTGGCAAAGCTCAAGGACGAGCCGCGCAATTACGCGGCGCTTGGCGAATTGAACACTCGCCCGCGCGCGACATATCTGGCCGCGATTCAAAACCCGAACCCCGAACTCGGCGATCACGGCAAGTCAGGAGAGAAGCATGGCTGAGAGAAGTATGGGAGAAGCGGGCCGGGAGCGACACGTCGACCTTCGCCCACCGGTCGTTGGGCCGGGGCAAACTTTCAATTCGATCACCAAGAAGATCGCCGACATCGTGTTGATGCGCGGTTTCAAGAAGGGCTGGGTCTTCGGATTCCTGATCGTCTTTCTGGGGTCGGTGATGTTGTTCAACACCATCGCCTATCTGGTCTTGAAGGGCGTGGGGATCTGGGGCAACCAGATTCCGGTCGGCTGGGCCTTCGACATCATCAACTTCGTCTGGTGGATCGGCATCGGGCACGCGGGCACGCTGATCTCGGCGATCCTGTTGCTGCTGCGCCAATCGTGGCGCAATTCGATCAACCGCTTCGCCGAGGCGATGACGCTCTTCGCGGTCGCCTGCGCGGGGCTCTTCCCGCTCTTCCACACCGGGCGTCCGTGGATGGCCTATTACCTCCTCCCGCACCCGAACACGATGAGCATGTGGCCCAACTTCCGCAGCCCGTTGATGTGGGACGTCTTCGCGGTCACGACTTATTTGACGGTCTCGGCGCTTTTCTGGTTTATGGGGCTGGTCCCCGACTTCGCCACGTTGCGCGATACGGCCAAGAAGAAGTGGCAGAGGTTCGTCTTCGCCATGCTGGCTATGGGTTGGCGCGGCGACGCGCGCCATTGGCACCGCTACGAGACGGCATACCTGCTGCTTGCGGGGCTTTCGACGCCGCTGGTGCTATCGGTCCACACGATCGTGTCGTTCGACTTCTCGACCGGCATCGTCCCGGGCTGGCACGCCACCATCTTCCCGCCCTACTTCGTGGCGGGCGCCGTCTACGCCGGCTTCGCGATGGTGCTCACGCTGGCGATCCCCGTGCGCAAGTTTTACGGCCTCGAAGATTTCATCACCATGCGCCACATCCGCAATTGCTGCAAAGTGATGCTGGCCACCGGGTTGATCGTCGCATACGGCTACCTGATGGAAGCATTCTTCGGCTGGTACAGCGGCAACACCTTCGAGCAGTTCATGATGAAGAACCGCATGTTCGGCCCGTACGGGTTCATGTACTGGATACTGATCCTCTGCAACGTGCTGGTGCCGTCGCTGCTCTGGTGGAAGAAGATGCGCGATAACCTGACGGTGATCTTCATCATCTCGATGTTCATCAACGTGGGCATGTGGCTGGAGCGCTTCGTGATCATCGTCATGAGCCTCAACCGCGACTTCACCCCGTCGGCGTGGCGCATGTATTACCCGACGATCTTCGACTTCACGATGTTCTTCGGGACAGTCGGCTTCTTCCTGACGATGATGTTCCTCTTCATCCGCTTCGTCCCGATGATCCCGATCTTCGAGATGAAGACGCTGCTGCCGGAAAGCAAAGTGGACGAGAAGAAGATCAAGGAATCCGAACGCGAGCACGGCGGCGGCCCAATCGGCTCGTCGCCGCTCCCGCAGTATGGAGATTAGTGATTTACCGCCGCGTTAGCGGCGCCTTGAATTTAGCCGTGGGTTTTAACCCGCGGTGTGCGCGAGTTTTATTCCACGTCGCGTCAGCGACGATTGAATTCAGCCGTCGCTGACGCGACGTGGGGATGTCCGCCAACCATCCCGTGGGTTAAAACCCACGGCTAAATTCAAGGCGCCGCTGACGCGGCGAAGACCGATGAACAAAAAGCAATTGTGGCAAACTGTATTTAGTAGACCAACAAGAGCTACAAGGTTTGGCTTATGACAACCCAGGAAGAACTGTTAGGACAGGAAGCGTTGACGAAGGCGGGAGGCGAGGGGCATTACGGCCTGATGGCCGAGTTCGACTCTCCGAGCGCGATCGTCGGGGCGGCGCGCCGGACTTACGAGGCGGGCTATCGCCGGATCAACGCCTATTCGCCCTTCCCGATCGAAGAGCTTTCGGAGGCCATCGGCTATCACCGCGATTACGTGGCGCTGTGTACGCTGATTTTCGGCATTCTCGGCGCGCTGGGCGGATTCACGCTGCAATACTGGACCGCGGCCTTCGATTACCCTCTCAACGTGGGTGGGCGCCCGCTGCTGAGTCTGCCGGCTTTCATTCCGATCACGTTCGAATCCACGGTTTTGCTGGCGGCGTTCGGCGCCTTTGTGGGTAACCTGTTGATGAACCGGTTGCCGCAGCCCTATCACCCGACCTTCAACGTGCCGAGCTTCGCCCGCGCGTCGCAGGACCGCTTCTTCCTGTGCGTCAAATCGGACGACCCGATGTACAACGAGACGAGGACTCGCGCCTTCCTCGAGAGCCTGGGAGCGACAGAGGTAAGTAATGTCGAAAAGTAAATTGAAAATAGCCGCTCTGGTCGTTTGCCTGGCGGTTTTCTCGGTTTCGGCCTGCCGCCAGGACATGCACGACAACCCCCGGTTCGAAGCCAACGAGGACGGCGCGAACCGGCAGCCGCCCGAGGGCACGGTCGCGCGCGGTTCACTCGCGCTGGCGGTCGCCGCGCCTAAGACGGCAAAGCCGGGGCAGGTCGGATCGGTCGGCGAGGACGGATTCCCGTTCAAGCTCAGCTCGGACCCCGAGACCCGCAAGAAAGAGATCATGGAGATCCTCGATCGCGGCGAGAGCCGGTTCAACATCACGTGCCTGCCCTGCCACGGCAAATTAGGGGACGGCAACGGAATGGTCGCGCTGCGAGGCTTCCGTCACCCTCCGACCTATCATCAGGACCGGTTGCGCAACGCCCCGACCAGCCACTTCTACGACGTGATGACCAACGGCTTCGGCGCGATGCCGAGCTACGCCGAGGTCGTGACTCCGGAAGACCGCTGGAAGATCATCGCCTACATCCGCGCGCTGCAGGAGAGTCAGAACGCCAAGGCCGGCGAGTTGGGCGCCGAAGACAGGCAAAAGTTGGAAGCGGCTGAAAAGGCGGGCGAGAAATCGGGCGCGCCTGCCCACGCTTCAGGAGGACATGGCAATTGACGAACGATAATTACACTCCCCCGGACGATCTCGGACGAGTCCAAAACATCTCGGTGGGCGTCGGGTTGGTGGGCATAATCGTATGGATTATCGGCGCGGTCGTTTCGGACAACCGCAAAGGTACTTTCTTTCATTCTTACCTGGTCGCTTTCGTCTTCTGGACCAGCGTCGCGCTCGGCTGCCTGGGATTTTTGATGATCCAATATTTGGGAGGCGCGAGCTGGGGGCTTTTGATAAGGCGGCAGCTCGAAGCTGGAGCGCACGCGCTCTGGCTTATGCTCATACTTTTTCTGCCGATCGCGATCGTCGGGCTGCAGAGCCTCTACGTGTGGATGGACCCGAGCGCGATCACGGACGAGGCAAAGCTCGAGCTGATCAAGCATAAAAGCGCATGGCTCAATCAGACCGGCTTCCTCATTCGCGGCGTCATTTATTTCGCCGTCTGGATCGGGTTGGCGTCCTACCTGCGCAAATGGTCGAAGCAGCAGGACGAGAACCGCGACATGGGCGCGGTGCAACGGGCGCAGAATCTGAGCGGCCCTGGATTCGTTCTCTACGCCCTGGCAGTCACGTTTGCGGCGGTCGATTGGGTGATGTCGCTCGACGTCGAGTGGTACTCGACGATCTTCGGGCTGGTGATGTTGATCGGTCAGGGCATTTCGGCGCTGGCGCTGCTGATCACGATCGGCGTCTACCTGTCGGGGCGCGAGCCGATGGCGCGCGTGTATCAGCCGAAGCATTTCCACGATCTTGGCAAGCTCCTGCTGACGGTGGTGATGGTCTGGGCCTACTTCTCATTCTCGCAGCTGCTGATCATCTGGTCGGGCAACCTGCCTGAAGAGATCCCGTGGTACCTGAGACGATTTGAAAGCGGAACCCAGTGGAGGTGGATCGGCGTGGCCTTGATCCTGCTCAATTTCGCGCTGCCGTTCATGCTGCTGCTGTCGCGCCCGCTGAAGCACAACCGGAGTCGCCTGATGGCCGTGGCCTGGCTGCTGATCGCGATGCGCTTCGTCGACCTGCTTTGGCTGATCGCGCCGCAGTTCGAAGGCGGCCATGGAGAGCAGGCCGCGAATTACGGGCTGTCAGTAGCGAGTTACATCAATTACGCCGCCGCGGTGATCGGAGTGGGCGGCCTCTGGCTCGGCTGGTTCTTCTATCAACTGCGACAACGCGCGATGGTTCCATACAACGATCCCCAACTGCGCGAGGTGTTGGCCAGGGGCGAGCATTTGTTGAGTTTTGAAGGGTACTGAGATTTGGACGCTGGTACAGCGCCGCGCGCGTAAGCAAGCGGTCGCTTTATCAGTCAGCCGCTAGCTTACGCGCGCGGCGCTGTACCGGCGCCTAGGATTTGAAATATGAGCGATTACAATCCACATCATGGGCATGACCCGCATGATCCGGACCACGGTCAGGTCGAAAGCAGTTCGCTATCGCCGAAACCGGTCTTGCTATTTCTGGCCGTTCTGTTCATTTCCACGGCGTTCGTCTTTTTCGTAGTCAAGGGGATGGATTGGGGATTCAAGAAGCTCGACGAGTCGAAGCAGGAGCAGTACGCGACCGAAGTCAAAACGGAGGGCCGCAAACTGCCGCCAAGTCCGATGCCTTTATTGCAGGGCGCTCCCGGACGGGATTCGACCGCGACCGCAGATAAGGCTACCGACCTCCCGCTCGAAGCGATGGAGAATCTTCGCAAGAGCACGGACGAAAAACTCAACGCGTACGGCTGGGAAGATAAGGCGGGCGGGATCGCGCATGTCCCGATTGACCGCGCGAAAGGTATGATAGCCGAGAAGGGATTGCCCACGCTTCAGTCGCCCGCCATCTCCGAAGAGGTGCAGACGGCCGAGACGGTGAGGAAAGAAGTCCTCAACGCCGATTCGAACGCGGGGCGGGTGATTAGTGTTCAGAAGCCGACTCGGCAACCGGTTCCGCAGCCGGCCCAACAGCCGACTCCGCAATCGGCGCAACCGCAGTCGGCTCGGCCGCAGCAGAGCCAGCAGGTTCAACCCCAGCAACATTGAGGGGAAGGAAAAAAACAGAGAGATGTTTGTGCCCAAACTACAAAGATCGAAAGACGCCAGGCGAATCATACTTCGCGCTTTAGCGATAGTGTTTTTCCTGTCGCCATTCGCCCTTAGTTTTCGCGCCTCGGCGCAGCCGGCGGGCGTGCGTCCGCCGGTCTTGAAAGACGTCGGCATAGATCAGCTTTTGAACAACCAGGTCCCGCTCGATCTGGAATTCCGCGACGAGAACGGGCGGACGGTCAAGCTGGCGGAGTATTTCAAAGACAAGCCGGTGGTGCTTTCGCTGGTCTATTACGGCTGCCCGCGCCTCTGCACGCAGGTGCTCACCGGGTTGCTCGGCGCGCTGAAGGGGCTGCCGATGACTCCCGGCAAGGAGTTCGTCAATTTGAGCGTGAGCTTCGATCCGCGCGAAACGCCTCAGTTGGCGGCGGCGAAGAAGGCGGAATATCTGAGCCGGTATAACAAACCCGGCGCGGAAGCCGGCTGGCATTTCCTGACCGGCGACGAGGCGGCCATCCAGGCGTTGACGAAGGCCGTTGGCTTTCGTTACATCTGGGACCCGGTGACGAAGCAATACGCCCACGCCGGCGGCATTATGATCTTGACGCCCCAGGGCAAGGTCTCGCGTTATTTTTACGGGATCGAATACGCGCCGCGCGATCTGCGTTTCGGTGTGATCGACGCTTCGGCTGGCAAGGTCGGGTCGCTCGCCGATCAGATCATTCTTTATTGTTATATGTATGACCCGGAACGTGGGACCTACGGCCTGGTCTTGATGCGCCTGCTGCGGGTCTTCGCCGGCTTTACGCTGGTGACTCTGCTGGCGCTCTTCCTTTACCTGAGGCGCAAGGAGAAAGAGAGAGCGGCGCAGTGGAAGGCGCAAGACCTGGCTGGTCACGCGCCGTAGCGAATAAGCTCATTTTCCATTGTTCATATGAACCCATTCCTGATTCAAATTCCATTCTTCCCGGAGCAGGCGTCGAACTTCGCCTTCGAGATAGACCTGTTCTATCTCTTCCTGTTCGCGCTGACGGCGTTTTTCACCGTGTTGATCGGCGTGGCGGCGGTCTACTTTCTGATCAAATATCGGCGCCGCAGCCAGGGCGAAGTCCCCGAGCAGATCGAAGGTCACCTGAAACTCGAAATCGCGTGGACGGTGATCCCGTTCGTGATCTCGATGTTCATCTTCGCGTGGGGCGCGAAGCTCTATTACCAGATGTACACCCCGCCGACGGACGCGCTGGAGATCTTCGTCACCGGCAAACAGTGGATGTGGCGCGCGCAGCACCCGGACGGCCAGCGCGAGATCAACGAGTTGCATGTGCCGCTGGGCCGCCGCGTCAAGCTGACCATGACCAGCGAGGACGTGATTCACTCGTATTACATCCCGGCGTTCCGAACCAAGACCGACGTGGTGCCGGGGCGATATACGACCTCCTGGTTCACTCCGACCAAGACCGGGACGTATCATTTATTCTGCGCCGAGTATTGCGGCACGCAGCATTCGGGAATGATCGGCAAGGTCATCGTCCTGGAGTATTCGGATTACCAGGCCTGGCTGCGAGGCGTACCGAGGGAAAAATCGCCCGCCGAGGCCGGCCAGCAGCTCTTCACAAGTCTGGCCTGCAGCAACTGTCATCTGGAGGATAACAGCGGGCGCGGCCCGTCGCTGCAAAACCTCTTCGGCACGGAAGTCAAGCTCGCCAACGGCGCCACTGTGAAAGCGGACGAGGCCTATTTACGCGAATCGATCCTCAATCCCGGGGCCAAGACCGTGGCCGGTTACACGAACGACATGCCGACGTTTCAGGGGTTGGTGACCGAAGAGCAGGTGGCGATGATCATCCAATACATAAAATCCATAAGGCCGAAACAGGGCGAGGCGGGACCGACGACCTCGCCGGCCCCGGCGGCGCAGGGAGTTGGGCGACCGGCGCCCACGCAAGCGGCGAAACCCGCCGCGCCGCAAGGCGAACAACCGAGATAGGACTGATAGGATATTTATATGGCAAGCGAAGACATTATCAGGTCAGAAGGCCGCAAGAATTATCTGAACGCCGCCACGACGGTGAAATCATGGCTGTTGACGCTCGATCATAAGAGGATCGGACTGCTTTATCTGTTTGCGATCTCGTTCTTCTTCGCCCTCGGCGGCATATACGCGACGCTCATCCGGCTGGAACTGGTCACGCCCGAGGGCGATCTGCTGACGCCGGAGATGTACAACCGCGTCTTCACGATGCACGGCGTGACGATGATCTTCTTCTTCCTGATCCCGTCGATCCCGGCGGTCCTGGGCAATTTCTGCATCCCGCTGATGCTTGGCGCGAAAGACGTGGCCTTCCCGAGGCTCAACCTGATGAGCTGGTACGTCTTCATGATCGGCGGCAGTATGATGCTCTTTACGATGATCAGCGGAGGCATCGACACCGGCTGGACGTTCTATCCGCCATACAGCTCGATCTACTCGAACAGTCAGGTGACGATCGCCGGCGTCGCGATCTTCATCACCGGTTTCA
>Ga0081455_10007641_pt1 | contig 11354 bp, 8 predicted proteins | sample TabmetS3T2R1_FD_70207 | JGI IMG/M metagenome (GOLD analysis project Ga0081455, IMG submission 70207) | Tabebuia heterophylla rhizosphere microbial communities from the University of Puerto Rico - S3T2R1 | ecosystem: Host-associated > Plants > Roots > Rhizosphere ...
ATGACATGGCCTGCTGGCTCTATAGTTCCGGGAGCACCGGGTTTCCCAAAGGTGCGGTGCACTTGCACCATGATATGCTCTATGTCAGCGATCTGGTCGGCCAGCAGGTGTTGCAGATCACTGAGTCCGATCGCGCCTTCTCAGCGGCGAAACTGTTTTTTGCCTACGGACTCGGAAACAGCATGTATATCCCAATGCGCTTTGGTGCCTCAGGCGTGCTACTACCTGATCGTCCTACCCCCGAGGTGGTGTTTGACACGATTACCCGCTACCATCCCACCGTCTTTTACGGGGTCCCCACGCTCTACGCCCAGATGTTGCAAGTCGACGACGCGCCGTCGCGCTACGATCTCAGCTCCCTGCGCCTGTGTATCTCCGCTGGCGAATCGTTGCCTCCCGAGATCTTTCGCCGCTGGCATGAGCGCTTTGGTCTGGAGATCTGTGACATGATCGGCTCGACAGAGGCGTTATACGGGTTTATTGGGAACCGTCCTGGACGTGTGCGGGTCGGGAGTACGGGCGAGGTACTGCCCGGCTTTGAGGCGAAGATTGTCGATGATGACGGCCAGGAGGTGGGCGTTGACGAGGTAGGTACGCTGCTGGTGAAGGGCGATAGCACCGCTCCCTTCTACTGGAACAAGCACCGCAAAAGCCAGCAGACCATGCTCGGCGAATGGCTCAACACTGGTGACAAGTTCCGCTGTGACGCTGAGGGTTTTTACTGGTATGCCGGGCGCAGTGATGACATGCTCAAGGTGGGTGGCATCTGGGTCTCCCCGATCGAGGTGGAGAACACCCTGCTGGAGCATGAGGCGGTACTGGAAGCCGCTGTGGTGGGTGCGGAGGACAACGATACCTTGATCAAGCCCAAAGCCTACATCGTCCTGCGACAGGGCTATACCGCCTCAGTCCAACTGACCACAGAGTTGCAAGATTTTGTGAAAACGAAAATTGCGCACTATAAGTATCCACGCTGGATCGAGTTCATCGCGGAATTGCCGAAGACCGCGACTGGCAAGATCCAGCGTTTCAAGCTGCGGGAGCTTTAACTACGGCATACAACCCTGCTACGCGATGATGCAAATCCCTACAGTTCAACGCGCTAGGAAGCGTTCCGGGCTGTCCGAGACCATGGAGGAGGAGGCGTCGGCGTATCCAACGGAAGCCGTTGGACGATCTCCTCTTTCATCCCCAGTTCATCGACTAAGAGCCGGATGCGGTCGTCCCCTTCGAGATGTCTGCGGACGACTCCGCCTGTGCCGTTAAGCTCGACGCGCTGACCACCGGTTGTGCTCACCACGGCCTCCCCGCAAATCAAACGGGCGTACAACTCGTAGTTGAATGGACTCCAGGGACGCGTGTGTTCATGACGTTCCCGGAAGGTCTCCCGTGTCACATGCAGGTGATCAAGGCGACAGTCAAGGCCATCGAGCATATGCGCAGGGTGCCAGCGAATATGCCAATGACCATCGCGTGTGCTGCATTGCACCCCCCAGGCCGGATGCGTGACGCCCGTGGGCGTGTCCAGATCGAGCCGTAATGGTTCGCTGTGTAACATAGAGGCATCAACGACATAGCGCGTCTCGTCATAGGCAACCAGCACAGTGCCATGGTTCGGTGGTATGTTGGGGGCCACGAGCATGGTGGCCATCCCACGAGACGCCGGAAAGCCAAGCGACACGAGCAAAGTGTACAGTGCTCCGTTACCGGCCCAGCACGTGGCCCCGGTCCCGTAGGTGAGCCAGGCTTCGAAGAAATCCGTGGCGTCGTCTCCCGGTAGAGGACCAGGATCGTGATTGTGTATGTGGATGAGCTTGCGTACATTATCGAACGGCACTTTCCGGCACCACGCAGCGTAGAGTGTTTGCAGCCCGTCGAGGGTCGGCGCTGGACGCTCGGATAAACCCAACTTCGTCAGCACACGCTCAAGCAAATCAATCGAGAGTGCCTCGGCTTTAGACGACATAGAGAACCTCCAACTCATGCGGAGAAGGTAGCGAACGCTGGCGGAGTGCACAGCATCTACACCCCACAGAATTGCCGTGGGAATGAGCCCTCAGGGAACAGCCGCCACCATCCACCAGGGGTCTTCTAAATGACCCTTGAGGGTGTATAGAAAGGCTGCCGCTGGGGCTCCATCGATCACTCGATGGTCAAAGGTCAGGCTGAGGAACATCATCGACCGCTTGGTGATCTCTCCCTGATAGACCACTGGCTTCTCGACCACTCGGCCCATCCCCAGGATGCCGACCTGTGGGGGGTTAATAATCGGTGTAAACGCGTCAATGCCATAGGTCCCCAGGTTGGTGATGGTGAACGTCCCTCCGGTGACCTCTTCATAGGTCGCGTGCCCCTCGCGCGCTTTAGTGGCCAGGTCGCGGGATTCGCTGACGATCTGTGCTAGATGTTTGGCATCGGCCCGCAGGATCGTAGGCACCAGGAGCCCCTCCTCAAGCGACACTGCCACCCCGATGTGAATCTCCGGCACCAGTTCGACCTCGTGCTCTTTCTGCACGGCATTCATGCGTGGGTGCTCCTTGAGGGCGCGTGCGGTGGCTTTGATCACCAGGTGCAAGGGACTCAGGCCGCTCTCAGGCCACTGGCGGGCCAGTCCGGCGCGCAGTGTCATCGCCTCAGTGACGTCCACCTCGGTGGTAAGGGTGACCTGCGCCATAGTCTGCAAACTCTGTACCATACGCGTGGCAATGGTCTGACGCATGGCGCGACTGCGTTGGCGCAGGGCGTCTTCGCCCTTCCCCCTGATGGGCACGACCTGGGCCGGTTGTGCTGTTGGCTGCGACTGGAGCTCGAGGGTTTTTTGCACGTCTTCAATGAGAATTCTGCCCCTGGGACCGGTACCCTGCACCCTCCTGAGATCTATCCCGTGCTGCCGTGCCAGGTGTCGCGCCGCCGGCGTCACCTGGACAGCGACCTCGGCTGGTGCTGGCGGAGCAGCAGTACTGGCCTCAAGGGCTTTTTGCACATCTTCAATCAGGATTCTGCCTGCGGGACCTGTCCCCTGGATCTGAGCAAGATCAATCCCCCGCTCCTGGGCCAGACGACGCGCTGCTGGCACGACCTGGGGAGCTACCGGCGCAGCACTGCGCGACGGCACAGGGGGCGCTGTGGCACGAGCCGCCGTGCCGGAGGACGCTGCGCCAGGAGGCCGAGCCACCTGCTCCCCTGGAGCAGCGACAATGGCCAGCACCGTGCGGATGGGCACTGTGGCCCCCTCAGGGACGAGGATGTGGGCCACCACCCCAGAAGCTATGGACTCCAGCTCGGTCGCGATCTTGGCAGTCTCAAGCTCCACCAGAGGCTCGCCCTCCTGCACGGGGTCACCCTCCTGTTTCAGCCATTTGACGACGGTCGCGTCCTGCATCTCCATGCCCCACTGGGGCAAGAGAATCTCTTGGGCCATACGCACCTCCTTTCCCAACCAACCCCTGCTCTACTCCAGCGTCGCCCTGATCGCCTTGGCGATGGTCTCCGCGGTGGGATACACCAGAGACTCCAGGGCGGGGCTGAAGGGGATATGGACATTGGCCGTGCCGAGACGCTGAATAGGGGCCTGCAGGGACCAGAATCCCTCCATGGCCACCAGAGCGGCAATCTCACTCGCCGCGCTACAGGTCTTGTGGGCCATATCGACCGTCACCAGCCGTCCCGTCTTGGCCACGGAGGCCAGGATGGTCTGCTTATCCAACGGCACCAGAGTGCGGGGGTCAACCACCTCGACGTTGATGTTTTCCTCGGCCAGCTGCTCCGCGGCCTGCAGGGCTCGGGGCACCATCCCGCCTATAGCCACCACGGTGACGTCGCTCCCTTCCCGCTTGATGTCGGCGACGCCAAAGGGAATGACATACTCCTCTTCCGGAACGTCAGCGCGAGCGCCCAACACCGTGCGGTCTTCACAGAAAATGACCGGGTCGTCCTCCCGGATGGCCGTCTTCAATAACCCTTTGGCGTCATAGGCATTGCTGGCGAACGCCACCTTGAAACCTGGGATGTGCATGAAGATGGGGTGGGCCCGGTCCGAATGGTGCGCCGCCATGCTCCCACCATAGTAGAGCGATAGGCGGTAGACGATGGGCAGATTCACCTGTCCCCCGAACATATAGCGCATCTTGGCCGCCTGGCTCACCAGGGAGTCCATGGCTACCCACGAGAAACAGAACGCGCTTTCGACAATAGGTCTCGTACCGACTGCTGCTGCACCCACCGCGGCGCCAAAGAAAGCGTTTTCCGAGAGCGGACAATCCCGCACCCGCTCTGTCCCAAACTCTGCAGCCAGCCCACCGGAGGCGCCATACACCCCCTTCTGGATGTCCTCACCCATGATGAACACCCGCGCATCGCGCCGCATCTCCTCGCGCATGGCCTCGTTCAGCGCCTGCGTCATGGTGATCTGCCGTGTCTGTACTTGTGTCTGTGCCATACCGCACCTCCTTTGCGTATCAGTCCCTACTCTAGTGGGATGGGGTTGGCGAACATGTCCTCAAACAGCTCCGCAGGGTCTGGGTAGGGACTCTGCCGCGCGAACTCCACGGCCTCTTCAATCTCCTGCGTTACCTGCGCATCTATCTGATCAATCTCCGCCTGCGTGGCCATGCCCTGGGAGAGCAGCAGCGCGGTATGGATGATGATGGGGTCGCGCTGTTTCCACAGCTCCACTTCTTCATCCGTGCGGTAGGACGCCCGCACAATGCGGCCGAGACCGAGGGAGTGATCGAAGTACCTGTAAGTCCTACCCTCGATCAACGATGGCCCCTGGCCGGCCCGGGCGCGTGCCACGGCCTGGGACACCACTTCGTGCATGGCAATCACGTCTTGACCATCGACTAGCACACCAGGAATGTTGTAAGCCGCAGCCCGGTCAGCGATATTCTCGGTTGCGACCATAACCTTGAAGCTGCTGGTCACGGCATACTGGTTGTTTTCGCACAGAAAAATGACCGGGAGCTTCCACACTGCTGCCAGGTTAATGGACTCGTGGAAGGCGCCCTCATTGCTGGCACCGTCGCCAAAGAAGGCGACGGCCACCCGGTCAGTGCCTTGCAGCTTGCTGCCCAGCGCGGCACCCACCGCCGTAGGGATGGATGACCCCAGGATGCCTGACTCCCCCAGGATGCCGACACTGAAGTCCGCCAGGTGCATGGAGCCCCCCTTGCCCTTACACAGGCCGGTCCGTTTGCCAAAGAGCTCTGCCATGGCCTTCTGCACCTGTCCCCCCTTGGCGATAGGATGGCCGTGCGAGCGGTGATTACCGGTCATGTAGTCGTCCTCGCGCAGGGCGAGACAGGCCCCCACAGCGACGCCTTCCTCTCCGATATAAGAGTGGGCTGCTCCCACAATCTCCCCCCGCTCGACCAGTCGGACAACCTGTTCCTCAAAGCGGCGGATGCGCAACATGCGCCGCAACATCTCCAATAATAACCCCTTCTCCAACGTCTGTACTGCCGCCATGCTCTCCTCCTTCGATGCTGAGACGATGAGGCGCTGCTGGTCCCCTATGTTACCGGCAGCACAATGCGCGCGGTCGTGCCTACCCCCACAGTGCTGGTAAACGTGAGCGCACCCTGATGCTCCTGCACCAAGCGCCGACAGCAGATTCAAGAACACTTGCCGTAGCTGCTGGCGGTCGGCATGCAGCCGCGGTACCTCAGGGGCGAGCTGTCACACTACTATAATACGATGGTTGCGTAAATGATAATGCATGAGTGCCAGCGTGTTGTCTATTTCCGCTACTGGAGATAACAAACAAAATGCAGCGCCGGCTTTCCTGGCCACATCCAAACACCTTCCCTATATCCTGGGTTCTGTTGCAAGAACTACTGGTAATCTGATCCAAGAGGCGTCAGGCCCTCGACCTCAGACGACTGGAGACCGCTCATGGACAAGCCCCCGCTCTGCACATGGCGTCACTTTACTGGTGAGGGTAGTGTTTCAAAAGTGGAGATGGACGGCGATGGTCGTCACCCTGGGCCTCGTCTTTGTAGCCTCCCTGGGGTATGCGGTATTACTGCACGAGGTTGATATAGGGTCTGGTCACCAGGGTCCAGGTGTCACGTATACGGTCGTAGCAGGAGTTGACGAACACCCGCCAATGTGCGTCATCCAGGTTGGGATAATCAGCGCGGTAGTAATACCCGGGCCAGCGGGTTTCCCGGCGATAGAGCAAATGTCGCATATGGGCCTCGCCCACCCAGAGGCGGTGCCAGAGTTCCCAACATCGTAGCAGTTCGTGGAGGTCTCGCGCTCCCAGGTGGTGCAGGTCAGCGCGCAGCATCTGGATCAGCTCGATCCCCCGTTGCAGCATCGAGCCGTTCGTGGTGTACCATGCCGACGTCCCGGCAGCGTACTCATCCATAATTTTCTGCAAGCGCACGAGCCCTTGTTTGGGCGTGAGGTAGTGGGGATTGATCTCATCAGCCGTCGAGGCCCCCTTGTACGTCTCGAAAGTCTCCAGCGGTGCCCAGATCGTCGTCTGGAACTGGTGGACGGTGTCCGGGTGCAGCGTCGGCACGGCTGGATGGTCATGCACGTATTGCACCGCTGCTTTGGCTGCCAGCCGTCCCTCGGTGAATGAGCCAGAGGAGAACTTGTGCGGTGCTGCTCCAACCCCGTCGCCGGCAGCAAAGAGACCCTGGATGGTGGTCATCTTGTTGTAGCCCCAGAAATACTCCGGCGGCGCGAGATCCTCCGGGCCGCTGACCCAGGCCCCGGCTTCGCCCGAATGCGAGCCCATGATATAGGGCTCCGCCAGGACAACTTCCGAGGGCGTGACTTCCGGGGTGATATTCTGCGCCGCCCAGGTCATGGCTTGCGCAATGGTCATATCCAGGAAATCTTCCCAGGCCTCTTCCCGCACCTTCTGGAGCTTTACCGGGTCACCGCTGGACAACTGCTGCATGGCTTCTTCAGTATGCATGTACATGGGACCGAGGCCTGCCTGTATATCCAGGAACATCTGATGGTTCCGCAAGGGAGTCGGCGTAGGCACGGCCAGGCCATAGGGCGCATACTTCTGCAACTCATCGGCACGCGTCACCGTATAGTCTTCCCCCATGGCGTTGGTCACCCGCGCGTGGAAGTACTGGAACCACATGCCTACCGGGCCATAGCCATCCTTAAAACGTGTCGGCACGAAGCGGTGCTCCATCTGCGTCATCTCGGTACCAATCGGGATCATCAGGCCATAGGCCGAGCCTGTGGAAAACACTGAATACCAGGTGCGCCCCAGACCTTCTGCCGTGGAGCGTGGCCGGAACACGTTCGAGGCACCGCCAGAGGCGATAATCACGGCCCTGGCTTTGAAGATGTAGCAGGTGTTTGCACGCACCCCAAAGCCAATAGCCCCGGCAATGCGCCCGGCGTCCTCAGCATCGGTCAGGAGATGGGTAATGGCCACTCGTTCGTATAGGTTCGTGTCTCCCAGAGCCTTGCGGGCCGGTTCAGCCGTGATGGGCTTGATGGATTCGCCATGGATAGGAATCTGCCAGCGCCCAATGCGTTCGTATTCACCGTTGTCCTTCTTCCAAATGGGCAAGCCCCACGCTTCCAGCAGATGGACGGAGGCGTCCACGTGGCGACCGACATCGTACACCAGATCCTCGCGCGCCAGTCCCATCATGTCGTTGACCACGTACTTGACAAAATCGGTCGGCGTGTTCCAGCCATAGCGCTGCCCCAGGTAGCAGTTAATGGCGGAAAGCCCTTCGCCGGTGGCGCCACTGCGCTCGATGACGGCCTTGTCGACCAGCACCACCCGCATGTCCTTCCCCCAGTATTTGGCTTCAAAGGCGGCACCGCAGCCAGCCATGCCGCCACCGATAATCAGAATGTCACACTCGACTGTGTGCGTGTTGGGTGCTGCCATCGGGCCTTTTGCCTCACGGTCTAACGAGGGTTGAGTGTGGGTAAGCTGTCCACGCCAAGCCACAGGGAATCGCCGGCCAATGCCTGCGTACGCAAATCCTGTACCGGGTCCTCAGTGAAATCTGTATACGGGGTACTCGAACCAACCGGGGTCGAACGGGACGGATAGGTAAACTGCAGTTCACGCCCATCGCGGAAGCGCACGGTCCAGCGCAGCCCCTGCTCGACTCGGGTAGGCTGTACGCTAGCGCCCAAAGGCACAAAGTCAGCATAGCCCCGCACGCCTATAGCATCCTGCGGGCAGAGCTTGACACAGGCGTAGCATTCGGAACACATCTCCGGTTCCCGATTAACCCCTTTATTGAGTGCCGGATGCAGGATCATTAGGTCATTGGGGCAAATATAGACGCATAATGGACCCTGCTGGACGCCAGCGCAGGCATTACACGCATTGGGGTCGACATACGTTGGCATCGCTGTCTCCACCGTCTCAGGTTTTCTACCGCCCGTCGTACCACGGATAGCCTACACTAGTCGCCAGTTTTGTGCATCGATCTCACCTGTTAGCGCTCTTCGTCGCACGGTGGCGCGTTGTCATGGGCGTCCAACCAGAGCACCGCGTTTTGTAGATCTTCTGCCGTGATCTGCCCATGCTCATAGAGCCATCGGCCATGATAGTAGAAGGCATCGGGACTCAACAAGTACTTCAGAGAGAGCGCTGCCGAGGCTCTCTATCTTAGAGGTACGCCAGAAGCCCTGGAGGCGCTAAACGGCAACAAGCCGAAGTACTGACAGATGCCGCATGCGGTATCTACAGGTGTGGGTGCAAATAAAGTGTACCCTTCCGGTGAGCTGGGTTGACTTTCCTATTCCTCTTCAAGTCCAGCACGTCTGCTGGGGTTGAGTGGTGGGTAGCCCAGAGGAGCCTCCTGGCCTTCACGGCTCCTACAGTTTCCTGCTATAAGCTGGACGGTCGAACGCAGAACCTTCCTATCTATGGGATCTCATGTCTGGCCCGGAGAGGAGCACTCGATGAAGCGTCCGGAAGAAGTCAGGCTCAGCCGCGAGGAAGGCGAAGCGCTGATTGAGCGGATCGAGCAGAATGCGTTGAGCGCGGAGGATCGCCGAGTCCTGGTGCAGGTGCTCACGTTTTACTTCTGGCTGTTGTTTGCCTTGCGGGAAGCGAGAGTGCAGGAAATTCAAACGGCCTTTTCCACCGACGGCGCGCGCCCACCTTGTCGCCCACCGCACCCCACCGGAAGCCACCTCCCAGCCGTTCTCCCGTCCGCGCGGCCCGCGCGGCTGCCTGGCAGGCCGCACAGCGAAGCCTGGTTCAAACGTCTGAGACTGGCTGTTGCAATGGGGCTTCAAACGTCTGGGACGGTTATCATAGGACGGTTGCAACCCTCTGGCACACATGGAGGCGCTTCAACGCTGAGGAGCGAGAGACGCTGAGGAGTGAGAGACATAGCCTGCCGCCGCCGACCGGAGCCCGTGCCACTGCGGCAGGGCAGTCGCGCCATCGGGGGACAGAGAGACCATGCGATCCACCGGCCCTTTCCTGTTGTGCACGCGCAAGGTGCCCTGGGTCATAGCGATCGCCTCCCAGCGTACGTTGCTCGCTTCGCGCACGCGAAGACCGCACCGCAGCATCAGCCGCTGGCAAATCTTTGCTGTTACACCTTTTCCAGGGTTTCGATCAGGAAGAGGATTTCGGCGGCCATCGTGTAGTCCAAATCCGGGGCGTCGGCGAGGCTGCGGTCGCGGCTGCCGGCAACGATGGCTTGCAGGGCACGGATGAAGGGGAGGAGCCACGTGGCAGCGGGATCGGCGGCAAGTTGCTGGAGCAGGGACGCGGCGGTCGGTGCGTCGCCGGCGAGTAGGGACTGGGTCACGGTGAGGCAGATGCGACCCGCAGCGTCGTGGTTCTCGCCGCCGTCGCGGCGGTAGGCGAGGTAGCAGGCGATGGCCTTGCGATTCGCCTCCGCAGCGGCAGAGGGGTTGCCGGCGTCCGTCTCGATAGCGGCGAGGACAGACCAGGACGTCCACGGCTCAGATGCATGGCCGAACTGCGCATTGCATGCGATCGCCCGGCGGATTTCCTGCTGCGCTTCGTCGAGGCGGCGGAGCGTGTGGAGTGTGTGGCCGAGATTGTTCCTCGCCCTGCCCTCATTGGCGACATCGCCGATCTCGCCATACTTGTCCACAGCTTGCCGGTAAAAGGTCGCAGCTTCCTCCGAGCGGTCGAGAACATTATTATACAAGTTCCCCAGTTGCCCCAGCACGCTGGGGCTCATGGCCACCACCGAGGCCACACCGACCTTCAGCAGCTCGGAGGCGACGGACTCGGACGCCTGCTCGGCCTGCGCGGTCTGGCAGGCTTCGAGGAACACGAGCGGGATGCGGTGATCGCGCAGCAGCGGGCCGAGATCGGTGGTCAACACGGTGACATGCCGCCGCTGCTCCAGCTTGCTAATGTCTTCCGGGTGCTCGAAGCACAGCCCGCCGAGGCCGACGCTGCGGTCATAGACGCCGTGGCCATCGAAGTGGACGACGTGATAGGGCTGCTGCGCGCCGCGGGCGCGGTCGAGTTCGGCGCGCAAGGCTGGCAGCGTGGGCGGGCTGAGGACATGGAGCTGCACCAGGCCAGGCAGCGATTCCATCGCCTCAACCAGCGGCAGCGCGCTGGCACGATGGTCCAGGTAGCCGCAGGCCTCGTCCTCCGGTCGCGCGGTGACGAGCAGGATGCGGATGGGTGGGGCGACGACGGGCACGTCGAGCACCCTGGTATTCGGCAGCCGCCGGCGGACGCGGGTGGGCTTCGCCCCCTGGAAGAGGTAGTGGTCGCCGTCGTGCAGCAGTTCCCACGGCAGGCCGAGCAGCAGCGTGGCGGCTTCCTGAGCAGCCTTCACCTCCGTCTCGGGAGCGCCGGCTTCGAGCGCGGGGTCCACGTGGACAGAGAAGCGGCGCCCGGCGTGGTCGCTGATTTTCTCCCAGGCTTGCAGGACGTTTTCCCGGTGCGCCACGGGCATCGCCGCCGCGTGCAGGAGCTGGCCCCACTTCACGAGGTCCTTTTCCACCTTGCGCGCCCGGTCCCGGAAGTAGTGGCTCGGCCAGACCGCGTAGTGCTCCAGATACCAGCGCAGTTCCCCAGCTTCGATGGGACCGATCGGCGCAATGAGACGCCAGGACTGCGCACTGGCGACTTCGCGCTGCCCTGGTGTGGCCGGTTCATACACGAGCCGGGCGCGCGCCGAAGCACGGCGCACACCGTCCTGCTCGTGGAACTTCAAATCGGTGAGTTCGAGCACCAGTTCTTCCAGCGGCTCAGCCGTGGGCTGCGGTGTGGGAGCGACGTCTGCAGGGAGCCGCTTGCCCAGGGCGACGAGGATGGCATGCATCGCCGCTTCGACACCGCCCACGTCGCTGGTCACCGGGAGGTAAATCGGTTCCTCGCCAAAAAACTCTTCCAGCAC
>Ga0081455_10007642_pt1 | contig 11353 bp, 11 predicted proteins | sample TabmetS3T2R1_FD_70207 | JGI IMG/M metagenome (GOLD analysis project Ga0081455, IMG submission 70207) | Tabebuia heterophylla rhizosphere microbial communities from the University of Puerto Rico - S3T2R1 | ecosystem: Host-associated > Plants > Roots > Rhizosphere ...
GAGAATTAGAACTGCGGGGCCGCGTTCGTCCCGGGGCGCGGCCCCTTTCCTTCGATCGGAATAGCGGAATGTCGCGTTACCATCGTGCCGGGCTGCTGGTCGCGCTCGCCGTGCTTGCGTTCGCTGCTCCCACGCCGGCCGAGGCGGGCGATGCCGCCGCCGGACGCCGCAAGGCTGTGGCCTGCCAGGCCTGCCATGGACTCGACGGGCTCTCGAAGCTGCCGGAGGCCCCGCATCTCGCCGGTCAGCCCGAGCGCTACCTCGTCAAGTCGCTCGACGAATATCGCAGCGGCGCGCGCAGCAACGAGTTGATGTCGATCGCTGCCAAGACGCTCAGCGACCAGGACGTCGCGGACCTCGCGGCGTATTACGCAGCAATCGAGATTTCCGTCACACCTCCGAAGTGAAACCGGCCAAGGATCCGCAATGCCCGCCGCGACCATCGCCACCATCGACACCCTCACGCTCCGCATTCCGCTCGACATCTGGGCGCCGCCGCCGCAATTCGCCGGCCGGCCGCGCACGCACGTCGACATGCTGCTGGTGCGCGTGGGCACCGATGGCGGCGTGGTCGGCTGGGGCGAGGCCTATGGCAGCAGCGCGCCGATGGTCCCCGCGGTTTTCGATACCTGGCTCAGGCATTCCGCCGTCGGCCAGGATGCGGCCGACCCTGAATTGACCGCGCGGCTCGAGCGCCTGCTGCACGGGTTCGGCCGCTCCGGCCCGGTCATCCACGCCATCAGCGGGCTCGACATCGCGCTGTGGGATATCCGCGGCAAGCTCGAGGGCGTCCCGGTATGGAAGCTGCTCGGGGGCGCGCGCCGCAAGCGCGTCGATGCCTATGCCTCGCTGCTGCAATACGGCGGAGCGGTCGAGCACGTGCGCCGCAACGTCGCGCGCGCGCTCGAGCGCGGCTATCGCCACATCAAGCTGCACGAGCGCACCGCCGACAGTGTCGCCGCCGCGCGCGAGGTGGCGGGGCCGGACATTCCGATCATGGTCGACACCAACTGCGGATGGACGCCAGACCAGGCGACCGCGGCGGTCGCCGCCATGGCGCCGTCGAAGCCGTTCTGGGTCGAGGAGCCGATCTGGCCGCCGGAGGACTTCGCCTCGCTCGCCGCGCTCAGGCGCGCGACCGGCGTGCCGCTGGCGATGGGCGAGAACGCGAGCGGCGTGCTCGACTTCCGCAAGATGGTGGCGGCTGGGGCCACCGATTTCGTGCAGCCGAGCATCGTGAAGATCGGCGGCTTGACCAACCTGTGGCGGATCGCGACCGAGGCCGAGCAGGCCGGCGTCACCTGCGTGCCGCACGCATTCTTCTTCGGGCCGGGGTATCTCGCGACCTTGCACGCGCTTGCCGCCAAGGAGCGCCCGGCGCCGCTCGAGCGCCTGTTCGGCGACGTCGGCTTCACCGCCTACGCCAAGACTGTGCCGGTGGTCGACGGCGCGATCGACGTGCCGGAGCGTCCCGGCCTGGGCGCCGATCCCGAGCACGAGTTGATCGAACGCTTCCGAGCCTGAGCTTTCATCTTGCCCGCAGAGGACGAAGACCAATGACCACCATGAGCAGGCGCGCGTGGATGACGGGGGTCGCCGCGGCCTCGGGCGCCGCATTGCTGCGCGCGCGGGAGGCGGCGGCGCAGGCCTATCCGCAGCGGCCGGTGAAGATCATCGTGCCCTATGCCGCCGGCGGAGGCACCGACGTGTTCTCGCGGCTGCTCGCGGCGCAGATCGAGCGCGAGCTCGGCCAGACGCTCATCATCGAGAACCGCGCCGGCGGCGCGAGCGTCATCGGCACGCAGGCGGTGGCGAACGCCGAGCCCGACGGCTACACCATCGGCATGGTCGACAGCGCGTTCGTGACCAATCCCGGCCTGCTCAAGGACCGCCTGCCCTACGATACGCGCAAGGACTTCGTCCCGGTGTCGCTGCTGTCGCGCACGCAACTCGTTCTCTGCGTGCATCCGTCGTCGCCGTTCAAGACCGCGCAGGAGCTGGTCGCCTTCGCCAAGGCCAATCCCGGCAAGCTGACCTTCGCGTCGGCGGGTATCGGCACCGGCATCCACCTCGCCGGCGAGCAGTTTCGCCAAGTGGCGGGCATCGAGATCGTGATTGTCCCCTATCGCGGGGGCGCACCCGCGCTCGCCGACTTCCTCGCCGGCAAGGTGGACTTCACCTTCGGTGCCGTTCCGACCATCCGCGAGCATATCCTGGGCGGAAAGGCGCGCGGGCTCGGCGTGACCCGCGGACGCGCGCCGCAACTGCCGGACATTCCCAGCATGGAGGAGCTCGGCTACCCCAGCGTCGATTCCGCGAGCGAGATGGGGTTGATCGCGCCGGCCGCGACGCCGTCGCCGATCGTGCAGAAGCTGCAATTGCTTTCGGCGGCTGCGGTCAGAAGCGACGCGTTCGGTCGCAGCCTGCTTGAGCGCGGCTTTCAGCCGATCGGCAGCACGACGGAGGAGTTCCGCGCCCACGTCGACCGCGAGATCGACAAATGGATCCGCGTCATCGCGGCGGGCGACATCAAGCCGGAGCAATAGCATCGCGCTGTCTGCGCGCCCGGCCAGTCGCTGCCTCTTCCATCGCGCCGCTGAGGCGTGGATACTCGGCGTTCCACGATAATTAAAATGACAATTCGGGAGGCTCGAATGATCACGCGCAGGGACTTCGTCGGCGGCACGGCCGGCGCCATGACCGGAGTCGCTTTCGTGGGCTGCGAGCTCATGAGTGCGGCGCACGTCCATGCGCAACCGGCGGCACGACGGCGGGAAGTGGTGGTGAACGGCCGCCGCAGGAAGACCGTCGACGTGCATGCTCACTGTTCATTTCCGGAGGCGATGGCCCTGATGGGGCTGAAGGTCAATCCTGCCAGCCTGGTGATGGGCGCCGAGCGCATCAGGGCAATGGACGAGCAGGGCATCGACGTCGAGGCGCTCAGCGTCAATGCCTACTGGTACAAGGCCGACCGTGACCTCGCGCGCCAGCTCATCGCCCTGCAGAACGAGAAGCTCGCCGAGCTGTGTGCCGCGCAGCCCGATCGCTTCGTCGCCTTTGCCTCGGTGGCGTTGCAGCATCCGGATCTGGCGGCTGAGCAGCTGGAACATGCCGTCAAGAAGCTGGGGCTGCGCGGCGCGGCAATCGGCGGCAGCGTCAACGGCGAGGAGCTGGCAGATCCGAAGTTTCATCCGTTCTGGGCGAAGGCAGAAGAACTCGGCTGCCTGGTCTTTATCCATCCGCAGGCCAACCCGGATTTCGAGAAACGGCTCAAGGGCAACGGCGGACTGATCAACGTCATCGGCAATCCGCTCGAAACGACCATTGCGCTTTCCCACATGATCTTCGAAGGCACCCTGGACCGGTTCCCCGGGCTCAAGATCTGCGCTGCCCATGGCGGCGGCTATCTGCCGTCTTATGCCGCGCGCTCCGACGCGGGCTGCGTGACGTTCCCCGACCGCTGCGCCGCCGTCACGCTCAAGAAGAAGCCGACGGAATATCTGCGCCAGATGTATTTCGACTCCATCATCTTCACGTCGGAAGCACTACGGCATCTGGTTGCGGAGGTCGGCGCAAGTCAGATCGTCATGGGGACGGATTATCCGTTCCCCTGGACCAAGACCTCGGTCGATCACATCCTCAACACGCCGGGGCTCAGCGATGACGAGCGTGCGGCGATGCTGGGCGGGACTGCAGCAAAACTGTTGGGGATCGAGGCGTGAGAGGCAACCCGAACGGTGCGCGCCGACGCGGAGGGGTCGACATCACGCTTCCTCGCCGCACGTTTCTTCGCCTTGGTGGAACGGCGGCGCTGTTCACAATGCTGTCGCGAACGGCCGACGCGCAGGCCTATCCAAGCGCCCCCGTGCGCCTGATCGTCGGGTTTCCCGCGGGCGGCCCCAACGACATTCTCGCGCGGCTGATGGGGCAATGGCTGGCGCAGCAGCTCGGGCACCCGTTCGTCGTCGAGAACCGGCCCGGCGCCTCCGGCAACATCGCTACCGAGGCAGTGGTGCGCGCAGGAGCCGACGGCCACACCCTGCTGCTCGTCGGTCCCGCGAACGCGATCAGCGCGTCGCTCTATCCGGGTCTCGCCTTCAATTTCCTGCGCGACATCGCGCCGGTCGCGGGCATCACCCGCGAGCCGCTGGTGATGGTGGTGCATCCATCGGTGCCGGCGAGGACCGTCGCCGAATTCATCGCCTACGCGAAGGCCGAGCCGGGCCGGATCAAGCTGGCTTCGACCGGCAACGGCAGCTCGCCGCACGTGTCGGGCGAGCTGTTCAAGATGCTGACCGGCGTCGAAGTCGCGGTCGTGCATTACGCCGGCGGCGGGCCGGCGCTGAAAGCGATGATCGATGGGCAGGCGCAAGTTATGTTCGAGCCCATGTCGGCGGCGATCGCGCCCATCCGGAGCGGCCAGTTGCGCGCGCTGGCGGTGACCACCACGACGCGCTCGCCGGCCCTGCCCGACGTCCCGCCGATGGCCGACGCCGTGCCGGGCTACGAGGCGAGCGCGGTCACCGGCATCGGCGCTCCGAGGAGCACTCCGGCGGGAATCATCGACGCGCTCAATGCGGCGATCAACGCCGCCTTCGGCGATCCCGCGATGAGCGCGCGCCTGGCGGATACCGGCGGCACGCCGCTTGCGGGCTCCCCGGCGGAGTTCGGCAAGCTCCTCGCCGAAGAGACGGAGAAGTGGGCCAAGGTGGTGAAGTTTTCCGGCGCCAAGCCGGATTAGAGGGTTGAAGAACTCTTCGGCGGACGCGTTGATCAGCCGTGGCGGAACACCTTCGATTCACGCGTTTGGATTCGTCGTGAATTTCATCCCGCATGGACGCCTACCCAACGTCGGCTCATTTTACTGCTTGAGTATGTGCAAATGGCATACCTGCCCTTTGCACTACCCTCTGGACGCTTCACCGGGAATGGTCGAGGTTTAGTTGCAAGATCGTCTGAGCGGGAGAGCCGTGATGCACTCGCCAACGTCGATCGCAGACCGCTCCGAGAAACCGTTTCTCACCATCATCCTGGCCTCGCGGCTGCCGGACTACCGTCCGGGCGAATTTCCGGCAGGCTCGCCGTCACAACGGTAACCCCAAGATGTCCGTGTCCTGCAAGTTCGAGCGCAGTCTCCTCAGCCACGACGAGCATGAGGTCGTGCGCCTCACGCACCATCCCGCGATCTACGATCATGACCTGGACGGGCTCAAGGCCTTGCGCGTGCGTTTGCGACAGTTGCGCGACAAGGAACGCACTCTGGTACGCCAGAAGCAGCGTGAGCGCCGCGGCAAGTCCGAGCCGCGGGGCGGGAGCTTCCCCGGTACGGTCGACCAGCCGCTCCACCGCAAGCAGGTCTTTGCCGCCGCGCTCAAGCGCGTGAACAAGGAACTGAGCCGCATGGCGAAGCTGGCGGCCCGGACGGCTCATGTGGAGGCGGCTCGGCAGGCGCTTGCCTTGCGGCGCGCGGCACAATTTGCGCCGTATCCACCGGCCGGCGAGACCGCTGACGAGGGCATGCGGCCACTTCCAAGCAGGCGCCGCCGGACATCGGTCGCTCGGGCGAAGATCGGCAGGGCCTCACAGGCAACGAAGATCGCGCAAGCGGCGCGCGATTCGCGGAGCTAGTCGACCACGTGCCCGCCCGCGCTCCGATACCTGCGCGCGCCGACATCCTCGTTGTCCCCATCGCCGTGTTGCTGCTCCTGGCAATGGCGATAGTTTCGGCGGGGCCACTCGCCGCTCGTGAACGCGCTGAGTGTTACGAGCGGTGCACGGCGCGGTGCGCGTCCAAGTACGCTTGCGAGCACCGCAATGCCGGTCCAAATTGCTTCACCAATCTCAATAAGTGCAGATCCTTTTGCTGGAGGATCTGTCGTCATAAGTGAGCTTGAGTACGATAAAATTCCACGCGGGCCACTCAAGCGGCAAACCCGAGAGACCGTTGGCCGCGAGGTCTGCAAACCAGCCCGAGCGGACCGCGCTGAAACGAGGATGGGGACCGGCATGCAACCAACGACCACGGGAGGCACCGCCAAGGTGATCGACGTCAAGACCTTCTGGCGCACGCTGGGCCAGCGCGCCATCGGCAGCACGATCGTCACCGCGCGCGGCGAGGACGGCCCCGCCGGCTTCCTCGGCCTCTCCGCGTCGCATATCTGCGCCGACCCGCCGCTGATGCTGGTGTCCATCGACAACCGCACCTCGGCGCTCGCTGCCGTCCTCGCGGCGCGCCATTTCGCCATCAATTTCCTGCCGAGCGATGCGGCCGAGATCGCCGACATGTTCGGCGGCAAGGGCGCGCTCAAAGGCGCCGCACGTTTCGAGACCGCGCGCTGGCAGACGCTGACCACCGGTGCCCCGGTGCTGGCGACCGCGCTCGGCGCGATGGACTGCGCGCTCGAAGAGGCCATCGAGCGTCATGGCATCTGCATCGTCATCGGCCGCGTCGTCGACGTGCTCATCGGCAGCGGACGCAATCCGCTGATCCACTTCGGCGGCGGCTACCTGACGTAACCCGCGAGGCGATCAGTCAATGACTGCGCCTGAACTCGGTGCTTGAGGTGCTTCACCCACCGCCGCCGCCACGGCGAGCACCAGCGCGATCGGATCGGTGAAGGCCGCGATGCCGGCGGCGGCGAGTTTCTCGACCGCCGCCTCCGCGCTCATCTTGCGGGCGGCGGCGTGGCCGGCGGCGATGCCGACGAACAGCGGCTTGGGCAGCGGCTCTGCCGCGAGGAAGGCGAGCAGCGCCTCGATCCGGTCCGCGAGCGAGCGTGAGGCCAGCACGGTCTGGAACACGATCGCCTTCACCCGCGGGCGCTGGGCGAGCGCGCGCGCGATGCGCAGCCGCTCGGCCATCGTCTCGTCCGGCGCCCCGCGCAGGTTGTCCATAAAGCAGGCCGCGGTGAGCCCGTGGTCGGCGAGCAGATCCATCATCATCATGCCGAGTCCGGCGCCGGCGGTGACCAGCGCCACGTCGCCATCCATCTCGACGAGATGGAAGCCGAGCTCGCGCGCGGAGCGCTCGAGTTCCGTGAGCGCACGCTCGGCCAGCGCGCGGCTCAGCGGAAACTCGTCGGGATCGTGGCGGAACGCGGCGCTGTCGTCGCGAACGATCTTGGCGTCGCACGCGACGAGCCGTCCGTCGGCGGTGAGCGCGAGCGGGTTGACCTCGAGGAGCTCGAGATCCTCGCGCTGGGCGATCTGCGGCAGGCGCGCGGCATAGCGCGCAAGCCGCGCGGCGACATCGCGCGGGAACAGCCTGGCGAGATCGGGATAGAGCGCATCGGCGGTTGTCTCGCCCGTGGCGCCGAGCGGAATGCGCGCGAGCGCCTGCGTCGTCTCCACCTCCTCGCCGCCCTCGGCGGCGACGAGCAGCTCGAGCCCCTGGCGCGTGCCGTCGATGCGGACCGCGAGGTAGATTTCGCACGCGACCGCCACCGCCTCCTCGAGCAACAGCGGCACCTCGGGATTGCCCAGCGCGGCAGCGATACGCGCGCGTGCTCCCGCGAGCTCGCCGAGGTCGGCGAGCCGCTGCACCAGGCCGCGCTTGCCGCGGCCGCCTTCCAGCACCTGCGCCTTGAGCACGTGCCCGGGCCATTGCCTCGCCCCGGCGGGCGCGTCCTCGCCCGCGCGGATGAGGACGCCGCGCGGGACGGCGAGGCCGTGGCGGCGCAACAAGGCTTTCCCGTCGATCTCGGCCAAGCGCATAATGCTTTTCCCCCTCGCCCGCGCCGCCCGGCGCTGTCCGCTCGGACCCTAGCATGCCTGATCCCGCCTTCGAGCGCCTGCCGTTTCTCGACGCCGAGCCGTGGCGGGTGGTCGTGGTCAACCCGACCGGGCGTTACGCGCGCAACCAGGTCGCGGGGTTGATCGCCGCCGGCACGCCGCTCGTGGGCGGGGTCGCGCTCGGGCGCGGCGGCGAGACGATGGACGGGTTGCCGCTCTACGACTGCGTCGCCGATCTGCCGGAGCGGCCGAACGTGGCGGTGCTCTACACCCCGGCGGAAGGCGTGCGCGACGCCATCGCGCAATGCGCCGACGCCGGGATCGGCACCATCGTGGCGGCTGCCGAATACGCGCCGGTGCACGACGCACTCGACGCCGTCGCCCGCGCGCGCGAAGCGGGTGCATGGCTGATCGGCCCCAACACGCTCGGCATGTACGTGCCGGGGCGCGGCCTCCTCGGCTCGATCGCGCCGAGCTTCTGCAAGGCCGGCCGGCTCGCGGTCATCGCCCGCAGCGGCACGCTCACGCTCACGATGGCGCGGCAACTGACGCTCGCTGGCATCGGCCAGAGCCTGGTCGTGCATATCGGCGGCGACACCGTGGCCGGGCGCAATCCGCACGAATACCTCGCCGCGCTCGCGCACGATCCGGCGAGCGCGGCGGTGCTCTATTGCGGCGAGATCGGCGGCGACAAGGAATATGCGCTGGCCGAGGCGGTGCGCGGCTTTCCGAAGCCCGTGGTGGCCATGGTGGTTGGCCGCCACGCGCCAGCCGAGAAGCGCATGGGCCATGCCGGCGCGCTCATCGGCAGCGCCCGCGAAGGCGCCGCGGCGAAGCTTGCCGCGCTCGCCGCCGCCGGGTGCCGGGTGGCCGCAGGGCCGGAGCAGGCGGTAGCGATCCTCACCGGGCTCGGATTGGCGCGAGAGTGATCGTCGACCTAATCTGGAATCTCGGCCTCGACGAGCTTCGCAAGCAGGGTCAGCGATTCCTGCCAGCCGAGATAGCAGGCCTCGGCTGGGATGACAGCGGGCACGCCTTCCTGAACAATGCTCACCTCCGTACCGACGGATACATTCTTGAAAGTAATCGTCGTCTGCATTTCCCCCGGCAGATTCGGGTCGTCGAACTTGTCCGTATAGCGAATACGCTCGTGCGGCGTCAGCTCGAGATAGGTCCCGCCAAACGAGTGACTCTTACCGCTGCTGAAGTTGGTGAACGACATCCTATGGGTACCGCCGACCCTCGCGTCCATATGGTGAACCTTGCCCGTGAAGCCGTTCGGCGGAAGCCATTTGGCCATCGCGTCCGCATCGAGGAACGCGCGGTAGATCCGCTCCGGTGCCGCACGGAGCACGCGGTGAAGCCGGATGGTGTTGGTCGCTGTAGCTGCTGCAGACATCACTGCTGATCCTTTCAGATGACCTGTGGATTGCCGTCGTCCGGCCCGGCAAAAAGCACCCTGGTACCGCTCTGAGGGCTGGTACTCGCCTCCATGTTCGACCCCCAGAATTGAGCCAGATCGTTGCCAGGCCTAGCCCAAGGACGGACACCGCCCCTTCAAGCCGACAAGGCATGCGAACGAATTGCACGGCCCCGAACCGGAACATCCTCGTCTCGCGCGGTGCCTCTCGGTCGCTCTTAGACCCTCCCCGCCTCGGGGCCTTCTTCTTTCTCTTTTTTCAAGAGCATTGTAGGCGTCAGACTGCACGCCCCTCGGCGGGAACCGCTTTCCCATAAAGCAGGCCCACCACCAAAAGAATCTCCTACTCGATCTTGAGCCCGATCTCCGGGATGAGCTGCTTCCAGCGCGGCACCTCGGCGGCGATGCGCGCGCGCAGCACGTCGGCCCCGGTGAGGATCATGCTGATCCCGACGACGGCGGCCTTCTCCTTGAGCGCCGGGTCCTCGCGCGCCTTGGCGAGCTCCGCCTGCAGGCGCGCGGCGATGCCGTCGGGCAGGCCGCGCGGGGCGAACAGCGCGTACCAGTTGGTCGCCACGTAGCCCGGCACGATTTCGCCGATCGCCGGCGAGTCCGGCAATTCCGGCACGCGCTGGGGCGTGCCGACGCCGAGCACGCGGATGCGCCCCTCGCGCGCATGGGTCACGGTCTCGACCGTGCCCGCGAACAGGATGTCGATGTCGCCGGCGTAGAGCGCGGTCAGTGCCGGCGCGACGCCACGGAACGGCACGTGCAGCAGGTCGATGCCGGCGAGCTTCTTGAAGAGCTCGCCGGCGAGATGGTTGCCGGTGCCGACGCCGCCCGATCCGAAGGTGTACTTGCCTGGCGCCACCTTCGCCCTTGAAATGAGGTCGGCGAGGTCGCGCGCGGGGTGATTGGCGCGTACCGCCAGGCTGATCGGCACTTCGGTGACCAGGCTGATCGCGGTGAAGTCGCGCAACGGGTCGAAACCGAGCTTGGGATAGATTGTCGGCACCATGGTTACCGACGAGGTGGTGAGGAGGAAGGTCGCGCCGTCTGGCGGCGCCTGTACCACGGTCGTGAGCCCGATCGAGCCGCCGGCGCCGGGCCGGTTCTCCAGGATGAACACGCCCTTGGTCTGGGCCGCCAGGCGGTCGATCAGCAGCCGCGCCGGGAAGTCGACCGGCCCGCCAGCGGCGTAGGGTACGACGATCCGCGTCGTGCCCGCGGGCCAGTCCTGCGCCGACGCGGGCGCGGGAATGCAGGCGAAGATGGCGATGGTCGCAGAGAGTTGGACGATGGAGCGCAGCGCTGGCACGTCGCGAAGCGCGGCTCGCGTCAGTCGCAGTAAACGTGCCGTAGGGTGGGCAAAGGCGCGCATGTCGGCTCTCACGCATGGGCAAAATCGTGCGCGCGCCGTGCCCACGCGGGCACCACGGCAGACGATTTGCCCACCCTACGAACGCAGCTCAGGTCACTTCCCCTTGAACACGGGCTCGCGCTTCTCCACGAAGGCGCGTTGCGCCTCGCGCGCGTCCTCCGTATGCGAGAGCTCGACCGTTACGCTCTGCTCGAAGCGGTAGGCATCGCGCACCGGCAGCTCCTCGATGGTGTTCAGGGCGCGCTTGATGTGTCGGATGGCGAGCGGACTCTTGCCGGCGATGTCGCGGGCGATATCGAGCGCCGCGGCCATGAGCTGCTCACGCGGCGGGCAGGCCTCGATCACGCCCAGCCGGTAGAGCTCGGCCGCCGGCACCCGGCGGCCGGTCAGATACATCAGCCGCGCACGCGAACGTCCGACATGCTCCATCAGGAAGCGCGCCCCGCCAGCGAGCCCGACATTGATCTCCGGCATGGAGACATAAGCGTTGTCGGAGGCGAGCATGATGTCGCAGGCGAGCATCAGCACGAAGCCCGCGCCGATCGCCGGGCCGTTGACCGCGGCGATGACCGGCTTGCTGCAGTCCGTCACCGCGTAGAAGAACTCGCGCACCAGGCGGTTGTGCCGCGCGTAGTCGCCGGGCTCGTGCACCAGGTCGACGCGCTCCTTGAGGTCGGCGCCGGCGGAAAAGGTGTTGCCTGCGCCGGTCAGGATGGCGACGCGGATGTCGTCGCGGTCGCTGATCGCGTCGAACACGCGGATCAGCTCCTCGCGCGTACGGCGGTTCTGCGCGTTCACCGGCGGACGGTCGAAGGTGACGG
>Ga0081455_10007643_pt1 | contig 11351 bp, 9 predicted proteins | sample TabmetS3T2R1_FD_70207 | JGI IMG/M metagenome (GOLD analysis project Ga0081455, IMG submission 70207) | Tabebuia heterophylla rhizosphere microbial communities from the University of Puerto Rico - S3T2R1 | ecosystem: Host-associated > Plants > Roots > Rhizosphere ...
CCAGGCGATCGCGTCATGAGCTCGGCGGCCGGCGGCTTCGCTGAATATGCCGTCGCCGATTCCGGCCGCGCGCACAAGATACCCGCCAACAACATGACCTGGGAGCAGGCCGCCTGCATGCCGGTGGCGGTGCAGACCATGCACAACGCCCTGGTCGGCGCCGGCCGGCTGAAGGAGGGCGAATCGGTGCTGATCCAGGGCGCCAGTTCGGGCGTCGGTCTTCTGGGCATGCAGATCGCCAAGCACATGGGCGCATCGATCGTCATGGGCACCTCGACCAACGACGGCCGCCGCGCCCGGCTCCAGGAGTTCAGCTGCGATCTGGCGCTCGACACGCGCGATCCGAAATGGCCGGACAAGGTCAAGGAGGCGACCGGTGGCAAGGGCGTCGACCTGATCGTCGACCAGGTCTCGGGCGGGGTGATGAACCAGAACATGCAGGCCGCCGCCATCCTCGGCCGCATCGTCAATGTCGGCCGGCTGGGCGGCATGAAGGGCGAGTTCGACTTCGACCTGCATGCGCTGAAGCGCATCGACTATATCGGCGTCACCTTCCGCACGCGCGGTCCCGACGAGGTGCGCACCATCGTCAAGGCGGCGCGGGCCGACCTGTGGCCTGCCATCGAAGCAGGCAAGCTCCATCTGCCGATCGACAAGACCTTCCCGCTCGCCCAGGCGGCCGACGCGCTTGCGCACATGAAGGCCAATGCCCATTTTGGCAAGATCGTCCTCGTGGTCTGAGGAAAGGCATTCCCATGGCAAAAAACATCAACCATCTCGCCACCGCTGACTCGCTGTTCTTCGGCAAGGGCGGGCTAGACCAGAAGAAGACCGGCAAGATGGTCGATCAGGCGCTGGCCGGCTGCGACGATGGCGAGCTGTTCCTCGAGTACGTGCAAAGCGAGAGCCTGAGCTTCGACGACGGCAAGCTGAAGAGCGCCTCTTACGACACCACCCAGGGCTTCGGCCTGCGCGCGGTGTCGGGCGAGGCGACGGGCTTTGCCCATGCCTCGGCGCTCGACGAGAAGGCATTGAAGCGCGCCGCCGATACCGTCAAGGCGGTGCGCGCCGGCAAGGGCGGCAAGTCCGACGAATCGCCGCGCGGCACCAACCGGCTGCTCTATGCCGACGACAACCCGATCGACGGCGAAGGCTTCGAGAAGAAGGTCAAGCTGCTGCAGGAGATCGACGCCTATGTGCGCGGCAAGGAGCCCAAGGCCAAGCAGGTCTCGATCTCGCTGGCCGCTTCCTGGCAGGTGGTCGAGATCATCAAGGCCGACGGCTGGCGCGCCGCCGACGTGCGGCCGCTGGTGCGGCTGAATGTCGGCGTGGTCTGCGCCGATGGTTCGCGCATGGAGTCGGGCGGCACCGGCAGCGGCCGGCGGGCCGCCTATGGCGACATCTTCCATGCCGACTACTGGAAGAAGGAAGCCGACGAGGCGATCCGCCAGGCATTGGTCAATCTCGAATCGGTCGATGCGCCGGCCGGCGAGATGCCGGTCGTGCTCGGCGCCGGCTGGTCGGGCGTGCTGTGGCACGAGGCCGTCGGTCATGGGCTGGAAGGCGATTTCCATCGCAAGAAGACCTCGATGTTCACCCACCTGATGGGCCAGATGATCGCGTCGCCCGGCGTCACCGTGGTCGACGACGGCACGCTCAGTGACCGCCGCGGTTCGCTCACCATCGACGACGAGGGCACGCCGACGCAGCGCAACGTGCTGATCGAGAACGGCAAGCTGGTCGGGCTGATGCAGGACCGCATGAATGCCCGCCTGATGGGCGTCAAGCCGACCGGCAACGGCCGCCGCCAGAGCCACGCCTATGCGCCGATGCCGCGCATGACCAATACCATCATGCTGGGCGGGACCGCGGATCCCGACGAGATTGTCGCTTCGGTCAAGAAAGGCCTCTACGCCAAGAATTTCGGCGGCGGCCAGGTCGACATCGTCTCGGGCAAGTTCGTGTTCAGCATCACCGAGGGCTACCTGATCGAGGACGGCAAGATCACCAAGCCGGTGAAGGGCGCCACCTTGATCGGCTCGGGCTCGGAGGCGTTGACCCGCGTCGGCATGGTCGGCAACGACATGGCGCTCGATCCCGGCATCGGCACCTGTGGCAAGGACGGCCAGGGCGTGCCGGTCGGCGTCGGCCAGCCCACCCTGCGCATCGATGCTCTGACGGTCGGCGGTACCGCGACCTAGCACGCACCGTGCGAAATGCCACAGACGCCGGCTGATTAGAGGCCAACGCTGCCCGTTCCAAGGACTGGAGGGGCAGTCATGGGTCACATCGCCCAGTTTCTGGTTCCCGTGCTGACGTGCGTAAGCATCGCGATACTGAGCTTCGTGGTGCCGCTGGCCATCTTCGCCGGACGCAACAATGTCCGGTCGACGCGCGGCAAGCTCGTCGACGACCTGGCACAGCTCTTCAGCTTCGCCAAGGAACAGGGCGGCACGCCGCTGATCGTGCCGTCGTTCGAGCTGATCAAGTACAAATACGACGCCAACCGCGATCCGATCCGCACGCAAAGCTGGATCATTCCGGTGCTGATCTATGTCGTGATGTCGTTCACGGGCTTCATGATGGCGTTCGGCAGCCCGGCGCTGCTCGGCATCAAGACGCTGGAGAACGCCTTCATGACGGCCGGGGTGATGCTCGAACCGGGCGCCCGGGAAACGCAGGTCTCGCAGCTGATCGGCCTGCTGACTTACGCCTTCGTCGGCGGCTATCTGTGGACTGTCCAGTATCTCGTCCGTCGCGTCGCCAACTTCGACCTGAAGCCGCTGTCGTTCCTGCAATGCGCCATGCACCTGATGTTCGGCTCGTTCGTGACCGCCGCGGCCTGGCATCTCGGCAAGGGGACGCTTCCCGACGTCGTCCTGTCGCCGCCGGTGGCGTTCATCATCGGCATGTTCCCGAATCTGATGCTCGACCGGCTGATCGCCCGCGTCTCATGGCTGCAGGCGCGGCGGGTCAGCGAGGCGAGCCGGGCCATTTGCGAGGAGGTTCCGCTCGACACGGTCCTGGGGATCGACCCGTACATCAAGCTCCGGCTGAGCGAGTTCGAGATCGAGGACATCCAGAACCTCGCCACCATGAATCCCGTCCAGCTGTTCGTCGAGACGCCATACGGCCTCTACGAGTCGATCGACTGGGTAGCGCAGGCGCAGCTGATCCTGGCCGTCGGCGCCGAGAAGGTGGCTGCCCTGCGGCGCATCAACGTCAGGACGATCTTCGATCTCGAGAAGGCGGTGTTCAATCCGACCCTGCGCCAGCGCCTGCTGACGATCCTGTTCCCCGATCTGACGGGCGAGCAGATCGACAAGGCCGCTGCCGATCTGACGTACGTCTCGATGAAGCCCGATCCGGCGCAGGGTTCGGTGGTCCGCATCGACGGGCAACCGTGGTCCAGCGGCAACGTGCAGCCGGGCTCGAGCGAGATCGCCCTCGATCACCGCGACCTCCTGCAGGCGCTGGTCGCCACCGTGCGCGACGACCTGCATGTCATGCGGTTGCGCCAGATCTGGGACGTCATCCAGGAACGCCTCGACAAGCGGCCCTACGTGATGCCGCCCCCGCCGCCCGGCTCCCTGGCCGTGGCCAACGCAGCCGACTGAGCCTGTCGGGCTAAGCCTGCTGGTAGAGCCAGGGAAAGCGCTGTCGATCGCCGGTCTCGAAGGACGCGATCTCCTTCTCACGGCGGCGCGTCTGCTCGATCTGGTCCTGGCCCGCCAGCAACGCCTCGCGGCGCAGCGCATCGATCTTGAACGGCGTGACCTTGCCCGTGGGCGAGGTGACCGTGCAGGCCTCGAGGTCGATCGAGACCTTGCCGGTGCCCTGGCTCGCCTCGACCTCGCTCACAAGCTCCTCGATCACTTCCAGCGGCAACGCGACCGGCAACAGTCCGTTCTGGAAGCAATTGTTGAAGAAGATCGGCCCGAACGAGGGCGCGATCACGCAGCGGATGCCGAACGCGAACAGCGACCACACCGCCGCCTCGCGCGAGGAGCCGCAGCCGAAATTGTCGGCTGCGAGGATGATTTTGGCGTCGCGATAAGGCGGCCGGTTGAGCACGAACTCCGGCGCCTCCTTGCCGTCGGGCTTGTAGCGCCACGATTCGAAGGCATAGGGCCCGAGCTTCTCCGGCGGCAGATCGCGCAGGCGCTCGACGCGGATCACCATGTCGGTGTCGATGTTCTGCCGCATGAGAGGCGCCGCGATCGCCGACAGCTTGTTGAACTTTTCCATCTAGAGCGCCCTCACGTCGGAGATGGTGCCGGTGATGGCCGCTGCCGTCGCCATCGCCGGGCTGGCGAGATGGGTGCGCGCGCCCGGTCCCTGGCGGCCGACGAAGTTGCGGTTGGAGGTCGAGACGCTGCGTTTGCCCGGCGGCACGCGATCGCCGTTGAAGGCGAGGCACATCGAGCAGCCGGGCTCGCGCCACTGAAAGCCCGCTTCCTTGAAGATGCGATCGAGCCCCTCCTCTTCGGCCTGGCGCTTGATGGTCTCCGAGCCCGGCACCACCCAGGCGGTGACTCCGGCAGCGACCTTGCGACCCTTGGCCAGCGCAGCCGCCTCCTGGATGTCGCTCAGCCTGCTGTTGGTGCACGAGCCGATGAACACCCAGTCGACCGGCGTACCGGCGATCGGCGCGCCCGCCTTCAGCCCCATGTAGTCGAGCGCCGCCTGCATAGCCCGCTTCTTGTCGGGATCGGCGACGTCGTTGGGGTCGGGAATGCGCTCGGTCACCGCCACGACATGCTCGGGGCTGGTGCCCCAGGTGATCTGCGGCGCGATCCTGGAGACGTCGATCTTCACCTCGCGGTCGAAGCTCGCGTCTGAATCGGACGGCAAGGTGCGCCAGTCGGCGACCGCTTGGTTCCACAACTCACCCTTGGGTGCATGGCTGCGGCCCTTCAGGAAGGAGAAGGTCGTCTCATCGGGCGCGACGAAGCCGATCTTGGCGCCGGCCTCGATCGAGAGGTTGCACAAGGTCAGGCGCCCCTCGACCGGCAGCGAGCGGATGGCGCTGCCGGCATATTCCAGCGCAAAGCCGGTACCGCCGGCGGTGCCGATCTGGCCGATCAGGTAGAGGATCAGGTCTTTGGCGCGCACGCCCGGCGCCAGGGTGCCGTCGAAGGTGGCGCGCATGGTCTGCGGCCGGCGCTGGACCAGCGACTGCGTCGCCAGCACATGGCTCACCTCGCTCGAGCCGATGCCGAAAGCGATCGCGCCCATGCCGCCATGCGTGCAGGTATGGCTGTCACCGCACACCAGGAAGGTGCCGGGCAGGCTCAAGCCCAGCTCCGGGCCGATGACATGGATGATGCCCTGCCCTGGCTGGTTGAGGTCGAACAGCGGCACGCCGGCGAGCTTGCACTCCTCCCGCATCGAATCGAGGCGCGCCACGAATTGCGAGCGCGTCGCGGCGGTGCGGCCGGGCTCGGTGCTGACCGCGTGATCCATGGTGGCGAAGGTGAGCTCGGGATTGCGCACCTTGTAGCCCTTGAGCCGGTTGCGCTCGAGTGCCGCCGCGCCGCCATCATGCATCAGGTGGCGGCTGACATGCATCAGCGCGTAGCCGCCGCCCAGCTCGGCAATGACGTGGCGATCCCAGATCTTGTCGAACAGCGTCTTGCCGGCCATGCGGGCCTCCTAGGCCGGCTTCTTCGAATAATCGCCGTCGCTCACCGCCTCGAACCAGCTGGTGGCCTGGCCCTTGTCGTCGGTCTCCGACATGGCGAGATGGACCATCATGGTGTCGGGCGCGGCGCCATGCCAATGGCGCGAGTTGGGTGGGATCACCACCGTGTCGCCGGGATAGATCGCCTGCACCGGCTGGCCTTCGAGCTGGTAGCGGCCGACGCCCGACAGCACGTAGAGGATCTGGCCGACGGCGTGCTTGTGCCAGTTGGTGCGGGCGCCGGGCGTGAAGGAGACGCGGCTGGCGCGCAGCCGCGACGGCTGCTCCGGCGCGTAGACCGGGTCGTTCAGCACGGTGCCGACGAAATTCTCGGCCGCGCCCTTGCCGGTCGGACGCGATGCAGCCCGCATGATCCTCGGTTCCATGGCGTTTCCCTCTTGTGGTTGGAGGGGAAGTCTACCAACCGAGCGCGAGCCCGCAAGGATCGGCAGGCATCGCGCCGCGAATTGGCGAGCCGCTAGTGGGTGTAGAGGCCCTTCGATGCCGCGAGCGTGACGGTCACCGCTTCGATGGCGTCGAGCGTCGGCGTGTCGATGCCGGCGCTGCGGGCGAAGGCGATCGGCGCGCGCACGATCGATTCGATCTCCATCGGCCGGCCAAGGTCGTAGTCCTGCAGGATCGACGGACGGTGATCGAAATAGACGCGCTTGGGCCCGTAGCGCATGTCGGGATGGTCGTCGAGCTTGACCCCGTGCGCCTCGGCAACCGCCAGCGCCTCGGCATGGGCGCGCCGGCACATCCGGTTGACCAGCGGCGTCTTCTGGACCGACGAGGGCTGTCCCAGGATCAGGGCGACGGTCGAGCCGGTGAGGTTGGCCATCAGCTTGTGCCAGATGTCGTAGCGGATGTCGGTGGTGTCGGGCGAACTGATGCCGGCGCCCTTCAGCGCCGCGCGCAGCATTCCGACCCGCTGGCTCGGCCGGTCGTCGATCTCGCCAACGCAGAGCACGTTGCGGTCGGGAATTTCGTTCACCACGACGCCGGGCTCGACCACGTGATTGGGTGAACTGATGGTGCCTCCCAGCGTGCGGTGCAGCCCGACCGACTTCGCCAGCGCGCCGCCGGGATCGAGCATCGACAGATCGGGCGCCGCCGGCCGCGATTTGGCCAGGCCATGGCCGTACCACCAGGGAATGCCGTTCTGCGCGAACACCACCGGCGTGTCGGGGCCGAGCAAGGGCGCCACGTTGGCGGCAAGATCGCCCAGCGCTGTGGCCTTGAGCGTCGAGATCACCGCGTCCTGCGGGCCGAGATCGGCCGGTCGATCCGAGGCGTGGACCTTGGCGACGATCTTCTTGTCGCCCGCCAGCAAAGTCAGGCCGCGGGCTCTGATCGCCTCGAGATGGGCGCCGCGCGCCACCACCGAGACCTCGTTGCCGCTATCGGCAAGGCGCGCTGCGAAATTTCCGCCGATCGCGCCTGCTCCAAACACGCAAATCTTCATGAACCCGCCTCTCCTCCCCGCTATCGTAGAGCAAAGCTCGGGAGGAAGAACATGGCCTTGGGCGAATATCGCGGTACGACCTATCGCAACAACGCCGACCTTGCGGCCTGGCTGGCGAAGCGGCCGCGCGAGAAGGCAATCGAGCCCGAATTGCCGATCATCGATCCGCACCATCACCTCTGGGACACGCCGGCGCGCGGCCACTACTTCCTGCCCGAGCTGCTGGCCGACCTCGGCACACCTGGCGGCGGCGGCCACAACATCGTCTCGACGGTGTTCCTCGAATGCCAGGCGATGTTCCGCGCCAGCGGGCCCGACGAGATGAAGTCCGTGGGTGAGGTCGAGTTCGTGAACGGCCAGGCCGCGCTCAGCGCCTCGGGCCAGTTCGGCAAGGCGCGCGCCTGCGAGGCGATCATCGGCTGGGCCGACCTGATGCTGGGCGCGCGCGTGCGGCCAGTGCTGGAGGCGCTGATCACCGCCGGCAACGGCCGCTTCCGCGGCACGCGCTACGGCACCTCGTGGGACGAGGGTGTCGCCGGCAAGTTCACGTCGCGGGCGATGACGCCGCATCGCCTGCTCGACCCGAAGTTCCGCGAAGGCTTCGCCGAGCTCGGCAAGCTCGGGTTGACCTTCGACAGCTGGCACTTCCATCCGCAGCTGCCCGACTTGGTCGACCTCGCACGCAAGTTCCCCAATCAGACGATCATCGTCGACCATGTCGGCGGCGTGCTGGGCGTCGGCCAGTACGAAGGCAAAAATGCCGAGATCATGCCGGTGTGGAAGAAGAGCATCGCCGAGCTCGCCGCCTGCCCGAACGTGAACATGAAGCTGGGCGGGCTCGGCATGTCCTCGTTCGGCTTCGGCTTCGAGTTCCGCGACGCACCGCCCTCGTCTGAGGAGCTGGCGAAGGCATGGCGGCCCTATGTCGAGCCATGCATCGAGGCGTTCGGTGTCAATCGCTGCATGTTCGAGAGCAACTTCCCGCCCGACAAGCAGTCGTGCGGCTACACCGAGCTGTGGAACGCCTTCAAGATCATCACCAAGGGCGCCTCGGCCGCCGAAAAGGCGGCGCTCTACAGCGGCACCGCCGCGCGCGTTTATCGGATGGCGAAGCCGTGAGCCCTCCTCCCCAGTCTGCTGGGGAGGGGGTTAACGATCGAGCCAGACGTCCTCGAAGCGCCAGTTGTTGTAGATGCTGTTGGTGTGGATGGTGAGGTTCTTGACCACCGGCTGGGCGCAGGTGGCGGCGAAGCCGTTGCGGATGATCGGCCGGGCGACCTCCTCCTGCAGGTCGCGGTCGATCTCCCACACCATCTGGTGGCGCTTCTTCGGGTCGGTCTCCTGCGACTGCGCCTGGAAGCGCTCGGTCATCTTCGGATTGCAGTAACCGTTGTAGTTGCGCAGCGAGCCGCAGGCATAGCCCTCGAACAGGGTCACGTCGGGATCATCGACGGCGCTGCCAGTGAGGTTGAGCGCCACCGCATAGTCCTTCTTGAACACGCGGTTGTAGTAGACCGCGGTGTCGATGATCTCGAGTTCGGCGTCGATCCAGATGTGCTTGAGCTGGTCGAGCAGGATCACCGCCGGGTCGCGGAAGGTGGCGATGTTGCGCGTGCTGACCTGGAGCTTCATGTGCTTGTCGGGCCCGTAGCCCAGCTCCTTCATCAGCGCCCGGCCCTGCTCGCGCGCCTTCTCGACGTCGCCGTAACCGATGATGGTTTTCAGCATCTCGGGCGTCAGGCCCCACACGCCGTCGGGCGGCGGCAACAGGGCGCCGCTCTGGTGGCCCTGGCCCTCCTCGAGGATGTCGATGAAGGACTTGCGGTCGAGCGTCAGCGCCATGGCGCGGCGCAGCTTGGGGTCGTCGAACGGCGGCTTGTCGCGGTTGACGATCAGGTTGGTGCTCACGCCGGTCGAGCGCAGGATACAGTTCGCCTTGGGCGCGTCCTGCTTGACGGTCTTGAGCAGCGGCACCGAGACGTCGGCCACGAAGGTCATGTCGAACTTGCCGGCGATGAAGGCCAGCATGCGGGTCGAGCGGTCGGGGATAATGGTGAACTCGATGCCGTCGAGGTAAGGCCGCCCCTTCTTCCAGTAGTCGGGGTTGCGCGTGAGCTTGACGCCCTCCTTCATCTTGAACTCGACGAACTTGAACGGCCCGGTGCCGATCGGCTTCTTGCGCATGTCGGCGGTCGGTACGTGGCAGGGATAGATCGGCGTGTAGCCCGAGGCGAGCAGGGCCAGGAACGCGGGCTGGCGCTGCTTGAGGTGGAAGGTGACGTCGGTGTCGCTCTCGACCGCGACCTTGTCGACGTTCCACCACCAGGCGGCGCGCGGGCTGCGGCGCAGCTTCTCGGGATCGGTGAGGAAGTCGAAGGTGCAGGCGACGTCCTTGGCGGTGAACGGCTGGCCGTCATGCCACTTCACGCCCGAGCGCACCTTGAAGGCGAGCTGCCGGCCGTCGTCGCTCCATTTCCAGCTGCTGGCGAGGTCGGGGACGATCGAGTCCATGCTGTTCGTCGCCACGTTCTGGTCGAACAGCACCAGGTTGTTGAACACCGCCATGAAGGGGACGACCGCCGAGACCGTGCCTTCCTCGATGATCGAGGCACTGGGCGGCGTGTCCATGAGCTGCATCTTCAGCACGCCACCGGACTTCTGCGCAAAGCTCGTACCACTCGCCAATACAATCGCTGCCGCGGCGACCAGGCCGAGGCATCGGGTCGGACTCTTCATCTTTGTTTCCTCCCTACGCGCCTACGCTTTTGACCTCCTCACACCGCGAACTATCGGCAAACTGCGGGACTCAAACTTTGGGGTCTAGGGACGGGCCTGCGCAAGCTTGAACGACTCGAGGAAGCGGTTGGCCGCCTCGCGGGTCTTGGCGTCGGCCGTGGCGGTGACCAGCAGGCGATAGAGCCGGTCCTTGGCGATGTAGGTCCGCATCATGACCAGCACGCCGGCGGGATCCTCGATATCGAGCGCGTAGCCGTCCCAGCCCTGCAAGGTCACCGGCTCGTCGCGCACGTACGTGTATTTGTCCTTGGGGAACGCCTTCTCGGCCTCGCCGCGGCCGAGCTCCTTGGCCATCACTTTCGAATCGCGGCTGGAGAACCAGCCGTCGTCGTAGTCGACGAAGTCGAAATCGAACATCTGGCCGTCGCGCTTGGCCGACCAGGCGAGGCGCGGCGCGGTGTGGCCCTTCTCCTTCTCGCCCGCCGTGGCCTTCTCGATCGGCGCCGGCATCTCCAGGCGGAAGGCCAGCTCGGGCCCGACGACCGTTTGCCAGTCGATGGATTGCGCATACGCAGCAAGGGGCGCGGCCAGCAGGCCGAGGACGACCAGACGACGTTTCATACCGGACGATAGCTTAGTAGGCGTAGTCGCGGAACAGCGGCGCAAAGGACCGCCGCCATTCGCCGTTCCATTTGGCTAAAAGCTCGTCGGCGGGAGCGAGACCGCTGGCGACGGCGCGGTCGAGCGGCGCCAGATAGATCGTCTCGTCGCTGCCGTGGGCGTCCAGGCGCTTGCGCGCGCGCAGGCCGGCATGAGCGATCTCGACCACCTCGCGTGCCAGGTCCGACAGCGGCAGGCCCTGGAACTTGGTGGCAAGGCCGGTGCGCGGCGTGTGGCTGCGCAGATAGTCGTGGTCCTCGACCGTCCAGTCCTTGACGATGTCCCAGGCCGCATCGAGGGCGCCCTGGTCGTAGAGCAGGCCGACCCACAGCGCCGGCAACGCATTGAGCGCCGGCAGCGGGCCGGAATCGGCGCCACGCATCTCGAGGTAGCGTTTCAGCCGAACCTCGGGGAACGCCGTGGTCACGTGATCGGCCCAGTCGTTGACCGTCGGCAGCTCGCCCGGCCGCGCCGGCAGCCGGCCTTTCATGAAATCACGGAAACTCTGGCCCGAGGCATCGATGTACTTGCCGTCGCGATAGACGAAGTACATCGGCACGTCGAGCATGTAGTCGGCATAGCGCTCGAAGCCGAAGCCCGGCTCGAACACGAAGGGCAGCATGCCGCAGCGGTCAGGGTCGGTGTCGGTCCAGATGTGGCTGCGATAGCTCTTGTAGGCCACCGGCTTGCCCTCGACGAACGGCGAGTTGGCGAACAGCGCGGTCGCCAGCGGCTGCAGCGCCAGCGAGACGCGGAACTTCTTCACCATGTCGGCTTCGGACTCGAAGTCGAGGTTGGTCTGCACCG
>Ga0081455_10007644_pt1 | contig 11351 bp, 10 predicted proteins | sample TabmetS3T2R1_FD_70207 | JGI IMG/M metagenome (GOLD analysis project Ga0081455, IMG submission 70207) | Tabebuia heterophylla rhizosphere microbial communities from the University of Puerto Rico - S3T2R1 | ecosystem: Host-associated > Plants > Roots > Rhizosphere ...
TGATCAACTCAATAGCCGCACTGTGCAGCTCAACGAGGCCGACTCCCTCAGCGGCCAGTGCCGTGATGTCTCGGCAAGCGCGGTATGCCCGCTCTTCCCACACAGGACGAGTGTTTCACCGTTCGCTGCGCGAAGCATTCCCAGAATTATGGGATCGACCTGAGACGGAGCTGTTCGTCGGCAGGAAGGGGGACAACCAAGATCGCCGTCGTGATGGAACTAGGGTCGCAACTATGGCGACTCGGCAAGATTCAGCGGTCATCGAGCGAGTCTGGTCACGACTGCCCGAGGGTGCCCGTACGGTGTTGGAAACCGGGCTGTCTCCGACTGATCTGCAAAGCCTGCTGCTGAGCATCGCGCGGACTCGGGCCCGCCGGGTCAGTCCAGCCGAGGCACTGCGTCGCTGGCGGTCGGACCGGTTCGTTCGTCCCGCCACGATCGATCCGGCTCGACTGTCTGAGGTCGAGAGTCGGCTGTGGCGGCGGCTGCGGGACACCCCGTTCGTCGGGCTAGCGCTGTCTCCGGTCACCCCATTGGGCACGTGCACCTCAGTAGGTGCCGTGGATCAGAACCGGATTGTCAGCACCGTGCGCTCCAGCGAGGTGGTCAGCGATCCATGCAACGTGTTGGCACTCGAGGCAGCACTTCGCCGTAGGTCGGAAACCGATCAGGTCCATTTGGCCAGCAGCCATCGAGTCTTACGGGCTCAGCGGTTCGCCGAAGCGGACGCATTCGCACACTTCGTGATCTTCGCGTTGGTATCGAGCGCCAGGGATTCAGGTACGGCGCGGACGGAAGCACAGCTGTTGATCATGCATCTAGGCTTCTGGCAGCAGGTCCTGAACGATCTGCTCGGTCCGGCTTGGGGTCGCTTCGCCTACACCTTGAGCGACAGTCGGTCGGTAGGCAATCGGCTCGTCCACGAGGTCCAATCGGCATTGCCGAACGTGCCCTTGACGGAGTATCCGGAACGCACGCAGGGAATCGGCTATTACCGCACCGCCGCATTCAAGATCATGGCACATGCCGAAGGCGACGAGCTCGAGATCGGCGATGGTGGTTTCGTCGCATGGACTGCCGAGCTGATTCCAGACGCGAAAGAGCGCTGTCTGATTTCCTGCGTAGGCCTCGACAGGCTGGCCGGGTTGGTGCATCGGACCTAGCGACGGCCCAGCATTCCCAGATTTCTGGGATCGACTTGATCAGGCGGCCAGCCTAGCGTCGCCGATATGACACATCTGGTTCAACACAACGCCGCGGGTGAAGGCCCGGAGCTCAATGCCCCCGACGCGGTCGTCACGCTCAAGATCGATGCGGCACACACCGATGATCAATACGAGCTTTTCGAGGTGGACGCACCGCGCGGCCCAGCCACGCCGCTGCACCGTACTGGATGGGCGAAGGCTTACTACGTCCTCGCTGGCCGCATGATCGTCCAGGTCGAGGACGAAGGCTTCGACCTTGGACCAGGCTCCTCGATCACCATTCCACCCGGGGCTCTGCACACGGAGACAGTGCTCAGCCCGTCTACCAAGTACCTGGCACTAGGTCTGACCGGGGCAATGGGCAGATTCTTCGCCGACCTCGACGCCACGGTGCCTCGCGGCCGCCCAATCCAGGAAGTGGCGCAACCCCTCAGGGAGGTCTTGGCTCGCCACGACGTGACACTTTCGAGCTTTCCAGTCGATGGCGTGGAATCTGTCCGGTGATCGCTGTCGGATGGATTTTCGCGCTGCTCGCGGCGACGATCCACATCGTGGTCTTCGTCTGGGAGGCCTTCCTGATCGGGCGCCCAAGCGTGCATCAGGGGATCTTCGGCGTCCCCGCCAGGGATGTTCCGGCTGTTCGGCTCTGGGCATTCGGTGTGGGCTTCTACAACTTGTTTCTCGCCTGCGGGATGATCATCGGCGTAGTCGCCTGGATGAGTGGTAACGAAACGGTCGGGCGGACGCTGGTGATCTACATCTCGGTATTCATGGTCCTGGGGGGTGTGGTTCTCTTCATCGCCGACCGGCTGGGGTTGGGTCGTGAACGCGGCAAAGGCATCGGCGGCGCCCTAGCCGAGAGCCTTCCGCCGCTCGTGGCCCTTACCGCCGCGCTGCTGTGATTGAGGTGAACATCCCACGCTGCGTGGGATGTGCACGCTGTGCATGGTGTACATGCCGTGTACAGCGCCAACATCCCACGCAGCGTGGGATGTTGACAGAGAGACTCAATCCCCCGATTCACACGCATTCGGATCAGAGGAGCAACTCTCCAGGCACAATGTGGCCATGGCACGTACCAGCGATCGCGTCCGCGTCACCCTCGTCGCTGTGATGGCGGTGGCGCAGGCCGTCTCGGCGCCCCTCACAATGCGGGCGATCGGACTGAGCTCGAATACTGGCGCGATCTCCGATGCCAACGTCAGCCCGGTGACTCCGGCTGGTTACGCCTTCAGCGTATGGGGCCTGATTTACGCGGCGTGCATCGCGCTTGCCGTGTACCAGCTCTTGCCCAGCCAGCATGGGCGTACGGTTCACAGGCTAACCGGCTGGTGGTTGTTCGGCGCATTCCTGACGAGCGCACTGTGGGTGCCGGTGTTCGGAACTCGTATGATCTGGCTCTCCCAGATCCTGATTGTGATCTTGGTCGTTTATCTGGTCCTTGCCGCGCGAGGTTTCCTGGTAGCAGGGCCGGCGGCCAGTGCCGCGGAGGAGATCTTGCTCCGATTGCCGGTGATGATCTATCTCGGCTGGGCGACTGTGGCCGCGGCCGCTGGTTTTGCGACGACCTTCCGCTCCTGGGGCATGCCGGCGTCGGCACGTTGGGTGAATGGGATCGGTGTTGTGCTGGTACTCAGTGCCACGATCATGTCGCTTTTCGTGGTGTCTCGACTGGTTGCGATCATCGGCTTTCTGTTGGCTGCCTGCTGGGCGCTGCTTGCTGTTGCCGTAGCCACCGAGTCGAATTCTGTGCGCAATGCGGCAGTGATCTCGATAGTGATCATCTTCGCCGTCGTTGTCGGTCGGACGCTGCGCAGCCCGAACCGCCGCGTGGTGCTCCTCGGCTAAGCACGGTAGCTCGTCGCGATCGACGTGATCGACCCCGCAGCTATCGCGGAGGCGATTGCGGCCAACTCGTGGAACGGCAAATTTCCGACCGCTGCGGACTTTCGACTCCGTAACTGGCTGTCGGAGGTCGATCTTCACACCGGTGCGGAGTTTTGATTGCTGTCAGCACCCGATGCGGTAGTGGAGATGGACCACACCGTTGCCGAAGCGGCGCTCATCCAGCAGGTCAAGTTCCAACCGGACATTGTCCGGGAGAGCCGGCAACCCGCCTCCTACGACGATCGGGGACAAAAACAGGTGGCACTCGTCTACCAGTCCCATCCTCAGCGCATCGGCAGCAAGCGTCGGGCCGCCGATGGAGATGTTCTGAGTCGCAGCCGCCTTCATGTCCCGAATCGCCTGCGGGTCGAATTCTCGCTCAAGTCTGGTATTGGCGGTCGAGACCTGCTCCAGACCCTTTGAGTAGACGATCTTGTCGGCTGCATTCCAGATCTGCGCATACTCCTGCCCCGCTGACAGCTCACCATTGCCGGTCGGCGCGGTCTCCCAGTAGCGCATAACCTCATACATCCGACGCCCGTACAGGTAGGTGCCAATCGGCCGCTCGAGCTCATTGACGAACCGGTGAACCTCATCGTCTGGCGCACTCCAGTCGAATTTGCCCTCAGTGTCTGCCACATATCCGTCGAGCGAACTGATCGCTGAATAGATCAATTTCGCCATCATGAGCCTCCTAGATCTTGTTGGAATGTAGCTATCTGCCTGCCCATACCGGCAGGGAAGCCCTACCGGCACTCATACTTGATCGGTAGTCTCTCGAGAACTCGGGATCCTCGTCGTGCCATCACCACACGACACGAGCACGCCGGATGGCGTCCAGCGAAGGGAGAGACCGTGTCCAGTCCCACCGATGCTTTGAGTCCGTCTCTGTTGTCGCCGCAGGCGCTCAGCGTAGTCAAGGCAACCGCGCCCGTAGTGGCGGCACATGCTGAGCAGATCACTGCGCGCTTTTATCCCCGCATGTTTGCCGCCCATCCTGAGCTGCTGCGAGTCTTCAACCAGGGCAACCAGGCAACGGGGGAGCAGAGCAAGGCCTTGGCCGGCTCAGTTGTCGCGTACGCCGTGCAGCTGATCGATCCGGAAGCGCCATCATTCGACCACGTCATGCATCGAATCGCCTACAAACACGTCTCACTCGGGATACGCCCAGAGCAGTACACGATCGTTGGTGAGCACCTGCTGGCCGCTGTTGGGGAGGTTCTCGGGGATGCCGTAACGCCAGAGATTGCCGCCGCGTGGAGCGAGGTCTACTGGCTGTTCGCGCTGCAATTGGTCGCCGAGGAAGCGCGGCTGTACCAACAAGCGAACGTGGATCCCGCGCAGCCGACGCGTCCTTACCGCGTCGTACGACGTCTGGAGGAAGCGGCCGACGTCATCTCCCTGGTTCTCGAACCAGCAGATGGCGGTCCTCTTCCAGCTATCGCACCTGGGCAGTACGTCTCAGTGTTCGTCGACTTGCCTAATGGAGATCGGCAGCCGCGCCAGTACACGGTGTCTTCGACTGCGGTACGGACACGCTTGCAGATCACGGTACTGCGGGTCCGAGGAGTGAGCGGTGCCCCAAATGGCCGGGTCTCCAGCCACCTCCATGATCAGGTCAAGGTCGGAGATGTGCTCGAAGTCAGTGCTCCCGCTGGCGACTTCGTCCTGACCCCGACCGAGTCGCCGCTGCTGCTGGCCAGCGCGGGGGCCGGCATCACCACGGTGCTGCCCATTGTCGAACAGATTGCAAGAACGCAGCCGCAACGTAAAGTCATCGTCGCCCACGCCGACCGGCGAGCCCAAGATCACGCGCTGCGTGAGACCGTGCTTCACCTCGGACGTGAGATCGACGACTTCACTTCTTACACCTGGTACGAATCCATCGATGAGGGCGACACTCGCTCCCGCGAGGGCTACATGGATCTGTCCGACATCCCGCTCCCGGAAGGCATCCAGGTCTTCACATGCGGACCGCTGCCATTTATGCGGCTTGTCAGGTCGACGCTGCTTGAGCGAGCCGTGCCGGCGGCGCGAATCCGCTACGAGGTCTTCGGACCCGACTTGTGGGCTGCTCAGACGGCGCCTGATGGGTGAGCTAAGCGATGGTCTTGCTAAGGCTTGATCAGCCCGCCGAAGTAATCCATTACGTATGCCTCGACACCGGAAACGAGAATCACTTCTCGCCCATGGAAGTGTGAGACGTCGCCCGACGAACGATCTTGATAGTGGCCATGCGGGCAGACCCAGTCAAAGCCACCCAAGAAGCGGCCTTCTTGATACATCGCCGACAGTGCAGTCTTGATCGTCTTTCCTGCTTCTTCCGCATCGATCAGATCTGGTCTGAGGATGTAGCCGTAGTAGTTCTCGGCCCAGACCGGCTCCTGGCAAAACCAGACAGTCTCTTGACCAAGGAAATCCGTACCGCCGAAGTAACTGTCGAGGTAGGCCCACTCGTCGCTCTCGAAGGTGAGGTCGTGCGAGCCGAGCCGGCTTGATTCGGCTGTCAGGCCGTTTCCGACGTAGGTCGCACTCTTAGCGCGTACGACGAACGCCTCGAGGTCGCCAAGTCGCACGATGTTCTCCTCCGGGACTCTGGATCAGGTAGCGTCCTCGGGCCATCGTCCTGTCGCCTTTGCCGCAGCGACCTCAGCGAGGCCCGCGGGCTGCATCCGCCCTGCTGCCAACAAGACTTCGACCTTGGCCGCGTTGATCTGTGACCACGGGCTGCCCGCGCGACGAGGTGAATACCGCTGGAGGAAATAGCCGCCTTCGTCACTGCGACGCAGACTGTCGATCCAGCCGTAACACAGGCAGACGTCCAGCGCCTGGTCTGCGGTGACTGTGGTAGGCCCGGAATTGGCACGTGCGATGCGCAGCCACAGCTCGCGGTGTGTCGTCCCATGCTCGGCGAGCCAGGCCTCCCACTGAGCTGCATCTGCGAATGTCGCGATCTCCATGCCGCCTCGCTGCTCGAAGATGGGGCCGTTCATGGACCGACCCTATGCTTCGCAGCTCCCGCCGCGTGCTGTGTGCACATCGGCTACCGTGCCGCGAGCGCGGCTGTCGTGCTGGAGGCGATGAAACGCTTGCCGAACAGCGACAACAGGGCGCCGACCAGCTTTCCCTTGATTCCATAGCCCTTTCTGACCGCTGTGACTTCAACGCGACTGCCCGTGCCCTCCGGCATGATCGTGTAGTTCCAGCCGCTCCCAGCTGCCCAGATGTTGGAGCTCAGGGTGACCACGGAGACAGTACGGGCCGCGGCGTCCCAGGTGTAGCGTTCTCGCTCCCAGCCGAGCTTGTTGCCCTCAGTGACTTCTGCCCAGCCGTCCCCGGTACCGTGTACGACCAAGTTGTCATCGTCGACGCCAGCCCATGCCTCCGCTCTCGCGGGCCTGAAGTCGGTAAGCCGCCGCAGAGCTTCCTGAGGCGGAAGCGGTGAGGTGACTGAGACATGCAGAACCGGCAATGGCCTTCCTCCTCAGAGTCGATCATCTCCGAAGTGGTCGCAAGCGCCACGATATCCGGCTGGAATTCACGCTCGCAGCTTTGGGGAGAAGTCAATGATCTGGTATTCAGTGGCCGGCGTTTCGCGGGCCGCTCGGCAGGTCAGCTGGGCGTCAGGCCGCCGAACAGACAGCACCTGCACCCTCACCTTCCGCTGCTGGGATTCGATTTCAAGATCGACAATGGTCTCTGAGCCATGCCCGTGGTGTGGCCCGAAGTGCTCGGTCGACCGCACAGTGACATCAGTAGGCCCGAGCGGTCCGTAGCGCTCGTGCGCGGCGATGACAGCCGCCTGGACCGGCGGTAGAAAGCGTGCCATGCCGCGGAGCCGGTCGGTCAGCACGGTACCGGCAAGGTGGGCCTTGACCGTAGCCAGCGCAAGGTCCGGGTCGAGATTGCCGTAGTAGAAACCGTCGGGCAGCACGACCACGTTCGGAGCGAACCGGTCACCACCGATGTGTGAGCACTCCCAGACCAATTCCGGCCATCGTGACGCCAATGCCAGAGCCACTGGACGGCCACGCAGCGCACAACATACGTCATGGATGCCGTGGGTGCAGACGAGGATCACAGGCTGGGGTGGGTCCATCGGCGCCGCTGGCGTGGCGACCATCCCGTCGGCCGCAGCCAGCAGATCGTGGTCGTCCCTCCACGGGCCGGTCAATGTGGCAGCGTCGAGACCGGCCAGGATCCATCGGCGAGGTGCCCGTCGGTCGATTCGCCCCGGCCGGCGTACGAGCAGGATTCGCGCTGCCGAGCCGGCGCTCTGCACCAACACCGAGAGAACCTCGGGGTCGATCCCGGCACCGGCGATGGCGTCGATCTTCCAGGGACCCGGATGCTCCAGGAGGAGCCAGCGGCGTGCTGGGGGCGCCGAACCAGCCAAAGGATCGGCTCGTATGCGCGCCGCGTCCGCGCACCGGAACGCCGAATCCCGCTCAATCACTCCACAACGGCCAAGCCGGCGAGCAGCAAGCGCCGCGCAAGATCCAGGCCAAGATCACCAGCCCTGGCGACACCGTTGGCAAGCAACGCCTTGAGCGGACCGACATCGTCCTCCGCGACCTCAAGCTGACCGGCGCGACTCCGCACCAGGATGCGCGATCCGCCGTGATCAAGGGATGCGGCCAAGTGGCGGCGAAGCACGATGCTCGTGTCGACACTGATCGCGTCGGCATCGCGGAGCTGCTTGAGCGGGCCGACCGGCGCCGCACGCTGGTTGCGGCGCGCCTGCTGCAGCAGCGACTCGGACATCTGATCAATATTTGAACCCTTGACGGCGTCCGTCAGTATCGCAGTGACCACGTCGAAGTCCGGCCGCATCTGGCTCGGGTCGGACACGTCCGTCCCGAGCGCCAGGGAGGTGCGGATCACTGGATCCTCGGCAACGGTCCGCAAGGCCTGCTCCACGAGCTGCTGTGCGAGCGCGAAGCGCGTCCAGACATGGATGCCGAGAGTCAGGTGGGTGCTCACACCCCCGAGCGCCTTTGCGGCGTGGAGGTATCCCCGAGGGAGGTAGAGGCAGTCTCCAGGCCTAAGAATGGCCTCCATCAGGGGTTGTTCTTCCGCGCGCTTTTCAACGTCAGCTCTGCGGTCGTTCCAGAGCTGATCGCGCAGTGGTGACACCAGGACAGGGGAATGGATGCGCCACTGTTTCTCCCCGTCAATCTGCAGAACAAAGACGTCGTGTACGTCGTAATGGGCGCTGAAGCCTTGGTTCTGTGGCGGTGTCACGTACGCGTTGGCCTGCACCGGATGACTGATCTCGGCAGCGAGCCTTTGGCAGAACTCGAGAACCGGCGGCCAGGTGCGATGCAACGCTTGTAGCACCAGGGTCGAGCCGTCGGCAAAGAGCTGGACCAGCCTGTCATCGCTCACCTGATCAGCGATTCCAGCTCCCACACCGCCGGGTGTGGTGAAGGCCTTGTCGGCGAGGGTCGCCCCATTCTTGGCGACCCTCAAGAATGGCGTTCGCAAACCTCGCTGCGACACCAGCTCGTCGATCGCGTTCGCATCGAGCAGTTCTGCAAACCCACCTTGGAGATCGGCGGCTTGTGACAGCAGCGGTTGCTGGCCCCAGTACTGACTCGCGAACTCGTCGCGGTCGACGGCAATGAGTCGAGCGAGGAGGGAGTCCTCAGCGAACGGCACCGCCATCTGCTCCGCCGTCGGCTCCACCATCTGCTCCGCCGTCGGCTCCACCATCGGCACCACCATCTGCTCCGCCGTCGGCTCCACCATCGGCACCACCATCTGCTCCGCCGTCGGCTCCACCATCGGCTCCGCCGTCAGCTCCGCCATCTTGGACGCCAGGAACTCCTGAAGCGCCGCCGTCCGCCGGACCCTCTAGATCCTCGGCACCCTCGCCGGGACCCTGTGGGGACTCGCTCATGTGATCCTCCTTACGCTGCTGTAGTGGCCGCTTCCGGGCTCTTTTATGCCCGCTATTGCGCTGCTGAAACCTGCGCCTTGAGATGGCGCCGTCGACATACTGTCCCACTCCGTCTTCACACCGCGTCTCCGGGGTCACCCAGCAGCCCTTCGCGGTCACTGATCTGTGAGAACCCGCGACTAGTGTGCAAGGCGTGGCGGCAGTTGGGCATGCGCTTCTGAGTCAGGAAGCAATCATCCGGATGGTGGGCCACGAGGCTTTCGCCAGAGCCATGGTCTATGCCAAATCGGGCCATGTCTACGACGTGAACGTCGATACCGAGGCCCTGACTGTTACCGGCCGGGTCAAAGGCACCGTGCGAGACGACTACGCGGTCACGGTATTGCTCGCCAGCTCACGATCAGGCTCTGTCAGCGTTTATCGCAGCCAGTGCAGCTGTCCGGTTGCGAACGACTGCAAGCATGCGGCCGCGGTGCTGATTGTCGCTCGCCATCTCCTCGCCAGTACAACTGTGCAACCACCGGAGTGGGAAAGGACGCTCGACAAGATCCTCGCGACCGCTCCGACTGTGGCTGCTGCTGATGTCGCCCCGCTGGCGCTGGAGTTCGGCGTTGAGAGAATTCCCGCGTTTCGTGGTTACCTCGGCCGTCAGGATCTGCGGGTCCGTCCGGCACGACGAAGCCGAAGCGGCGGATGGGTTCGCTCGGGGATCTCCTGGGACGATCTGGATTTCGTTGCCCGCTCCTACGTACCTGAGCAGCGCGAGCTGTTACTGCAGTTCCGCGCGGCAGCCGGAGCAAGTGCACGCTTTGCCATGCCTCGCAGCACGTGGCTTTCGCTCGGAACCGTCAGCAGCGCCTTCTGGGGCCTACTGGACCAAGCTGCCAGCGTTGGTCTCACCGTTCTTGCTGCCAAGCCCCTCCTCGGCCCGCTGCGCACCCAGCAGCGGGCGTCGGTGATTCTCGACGTTCGCCACGATCCAGCCGTTGGAGTGCTCGTCGGCCCTCGCGTACTGCTGGAAGATCAGGAGCTCGACCTCTCGGCACTCGGCGTGCTCGGCGATCCGGCACACGGAGTCTTCTATGTCGCCGAAGAAGTTGCGAGCGTACAGAAACTGATCGTGGCGCGGCTGGATCAGCTGCTGAGCCGCGAACTACGGCAGCTCGTGGTTGACCCTCACTCATTGGTGATTCCGTCCGAGGACGAGGCTCGGTTCTTGACCGACTTCATGCCGCGGTTGCGACAGAAGATGAACATCACTTCGGCCGACCGATCCGTTCGGCTGCCCGAATATGTCGAACCGATCCTTGGCCTGGCAGTGCACTTCCGAGAGGAGCATCGCGTACGGGTTGACTGGTTGGTGCACTACGACAGCCCCGAGGGCACCACGACGTACGCGATTGACGAGCCGGCCGAGCGGGAAGGCATCCGTGATCTCGCCGAGGAACGGCGCAAGCTGGCGGCGCTGCGGTTGCCATATGCAGACATCCCGCAGTTGGCCAACCGCAGCAAGGAACGGCTGCAGCAGCCGGCAGCGCACATGCTGCTGGATGGCGTGGCGGCGTTGACCTTCGTTGAGCAGGTGCTGCCCGAGTTGGAGGCGGCCGGCGTCCGGGTAAGGCTGGAGGGCGAGGTGCGTGAGTACCGTCGGACCACCGCTCAGCCGACCGTCCAAGTGGCGGCTGTCGAGCGCGCCGACTCCGCTGACTGGTTCGACCTGCGCATCAAGGTCTCGATCGACGGCGAGGTGGTTCCCTTCGGGGACTTGTTCGTCGCGCTGACCGAGAACCAAGATTTCTTGATCTTGGACACTGGGGTCTACTTCTCCCTGGACCGACCAGAGTTCGTGCAACTGAAGGAGCTGATCGAGGAGTCCAAAGCTCTGCAAGATCGACACCGACCGGAGCTGAGCATCAGTCGATTCCAGACAAGCCTGTGGGAAGATTTGACGAGCTTGGGCGTGGCCATCGATCAGTCAGCTCGGTGGGAGCAGGCCGTACGCGGGCTCAGGGACGTCTCCACGACTGATGACGTCGAAGTCCCCGAGACGCTGCGGGCCATGCTGCGGCCGTACCAACTCGAGGGATACCGCTGGCTGTGCTTGTTGTGGAGCCATCAACTGGGCGGCATCCTCGCCGACGATATGGGCCTGGGCAAGACGCTCCAGGCCCTTGCGCTCATCTGTCGCGCCCGGCTGACCTGGCCTGAACAGCCGCCTTTTCTCGTCGTCGCGCCAACAAGCGTGGTCTCCAACTGGTCGAGCGAGGCTGCCCGTTTCGCACCTGATCTTCGAGTGGTGTGCCTCACTGAATCTGAGTCGAAGCGCGACGCGTCGAGTCGCGACGCCGTCGCCGCCG
>Ga0081455_10007645_pt1 | contig 11351 bp, 8 predicted proteins | sample TabmetS3T2R1_FD_70207 | JGI IMG/M metagenome (GOLD analysis project Ga0081455, IMG submission 70207) | Tabebuia heterophylla rhizosphere microbial communities from the University of Puerto Rico - S3T2R1 | ecosystem: Host-associated > Plants > Roots > Rhizosphere ...
GCCTTCGTCGGCAAGGTCAAGGACGACGAGCTCGGCCGCGTCTTCGCGCACGACATCCGCGCCGCCGGCGTCGCCTTCGCCACGCCGCCCGCCTCCGCCGGTCCCTCGACCGCGCGCTGCTACGTGCTGGTCACGCCGGACGGCGAGCGCACCATGAACACCTATCTCGGCGCCGCCCAGGACTTGCACCCCAACGATATCGACCCCGACGCCGTTGCCGCCGCCCAGATCGTCTACCTCGAGGGCTATCTGTGGGATCCGCCGCACGCCAAGGAGGCTTTCGTCAAGGCGGCGAAGATCGCCCATGGCGCGGAGCGCGATGTGGCGCTCACTTTGTCGGATGCGTTCTGCGTCGACCGCTATCGCGCGGAATTCCTCGATCTCATCCGCAGCGGCACCGTCGATCTCGTCTTCGCCAACGAGCGCGAGCTGCACAGCCTGTATGAGACCGCCGATTTCGACACCGCACTCAACGCGCTGCGCAACGATGCGCGGCTCGCGGTGGTCACGCGCAGCGAGAAGGGCTGCTTGGTGGTGACGCGCGAGGAGACCGACGTGGTTCCGGCGAACCCGATCGAACGCGTCGTCGATGCGACCGGGGCGGGCGACCTGTTCGCCGCCGGCTTCCTGGTCGGGCTGTCGCGCGGCGTCGACTACCGCACCGCCGCGCGGCTCGGGGCGCTCTCCGCCGCCGAGGTGATCCAGCATCTCGGGGCGCGGCCGGAGACGTCGCTCAAGGATTTGGCGCGCGACAACGGCTTCGAGCTCTGAGCCGTTGGCGATTGGGGTTCCGCGCGTCTCCCCGCAACCCTTTTTCCACAGCGATTCACAGGAATATCTGCCCGTCGCCTGCCTGTCTCGGAACTGTCGCGCTGATCCGCCATTACTGGCAGCAGTAAACGAGAGTTGCTCAGGAGGTTTTGATGGGTTCGTCGGTCGATCGTCTTCCCAGCCGGTTTCCGGTCGGCACGCGCTATGTGGTCGAGGGCCACGGCGGAGGCCAGGGCCGGCTTCGCATCCATTTGCGATATCTGGAGTTTCCCGACGGTCGCCAGGTCGAACTGCCGGTCGACCGCCCGGAGCGGGCACGCCCGCGCCGGCGGCTGTCGCGCCGCAGGCACAGCGCGCGAAAATAATCACGGGCCAGGAACCGCGGGCGCGCGGGGGCGTTACTTACATGCCGCCGGGTGGCGTGCCCCCCAGCCCCCAACCCCTCACCCATCCGGCGAGAGACCCTGGCTTTCAGCGCCGGGGTCTTCTTTTTGGCAGTTGTGCGGAAAATTGCGCTGAGGCATGGAACTCGCGGCCCGGCTCGCGATTGCCTGCTTGGCGCGTTACCCTGTGTGGGCTGGCGTCGGCGCCGGGTTGGCGGACCTTCTCCCTTCGGGACGAAACCCGGCGCATTCCTTTTCGATCAGGCTCGCCCGACCACCAGATTGTCCCGGTGCACCATTTCGGTGCGGCCGCCGAAGCCGAGGATCGAGAGGATGTCGGCCGAGGAGCGGCCTTTGATCCTGCCGGCGTCCTCGGCGTCGTAGGCGACCAACCCGCGGGCGACCTCGACGCCGTCGGGCCCGCGGATCACGACCGCGTCGCCGCGGGCGAACACGCCGTCGACCCGGATGACGCCGGCGGGCAGCAGGCTCTTCCCGCTGCGCAGCGCGGTCACCGCGCCCGCGTCGATGGTCAGGATTCCTTTCGGCTCGAGCGAGCCCGCGATCCACTTCTTGCGCGCGGTGACGGGATTGGCCGGCGTCAGGAACCAGGTGCAGCGGGCGCCGTCGGCGATCGCTTTGAGCGGATGCGCGAGCCTCCCCGATGCGATCACCATATGGGTGCCGCCCTGGGTCGCGATCTTGCCGGCCTCGATCTTGGTCTGCATGCCGCCGCGCGAGAGCTCCGAGCCGGCCGCGCCCGCCATCGCTTCGATCGCCGGCGTGATGCGCTCCACCACCGGCACGAAGCTCGCCGCGGCATTATCGGCGGGCGGCGCGTCGTAGAGCCCGTCCACGTCGGAGAGCAGCACGAGCAGGTCCGCGCTCGCCATGGTGGCCACGCGCGCGGCCAGCCGGTCGTTGTCGCCGTAGCGTATTTCGTTGGTCGCCACCGTGTCGTTCTCGTTGATCACCGGTACCGCCCGCCATTCCAGGAGCTTGTCGATGGTGGAGCGGGCATTGAGGTAGCGCCGGCGCTCCTCGGTGTCCTGCAGCGTGACCAGTACCTGCCCGGCGGTGATACCGTGGCGGCCGAGCGCCACCGACCAGGTGCGTGCCAGCGCGATCTGACCGACCGCAGCGGCGGCCTGGCTGTCCTCGAGCTTGAGCGGCCCGGCGGGGAGCCGGAGCACGGCACGGCCGAGCGCAATCGCCCCGGACGAGACCACCAGCAGGTCGCGCTTGCCGCGCTGCAGCTCGGCGATGTCCTCGGCGAGCGCCGAGAGCCAATCGTCGTGCAGGCGGCCTCCGTCGCTGTCGACCAGCAGCGAGGAGCCGACCTTCACCACGATGCGGCGGAAATCGGCGAGCGAGGGGGCTTTACGGGACATGGGCGGGCTTGGGCTGACGGGTGGCGCGACAACTTTGTCGCGCCGCCGCGTTGTTTAGCGCATGTCCCGGAAAGGTGGGAACCGGTTTTCCGACAAGGACGCGGTGCTGGCGATCGTTCGGCGCCCGGCACGCAGGATTACGGCTGCCAGGCGTGCAGCGGCGGGCTTGGCCGCTCCCCGTGCCGTGCCCCATCGATCGCCTGGCGCAGCGCGCGCACCACCTCGGGCACGCCCGCGCCGGTCGCCGCCGAGACGACGAACGGCGTTTTCTTGGCGGCGCGCTTGAGCCGTGCGGTCTGCTCGCGCAGCTCTTCCGCCGTCAGCGCGTCGGCCTTGTTGAGCGCCACGATCTCGGGCTTCTCGGCGAGCCCGTGGCCATAGGCGTCGAGCTCCGCGCGCACGGTCTTGTAGGCTTTGCCCGCATGCTCGGTGGTGCCGTCGACGAGATGCAGCAGCACGCGGCAGCGCTCTATATGGCCGAGGAAGCGGTCGCCGAGCCCGGAGCCCTCGTGGGCGCCCTCGATCAGGCCGGGAATGTCGGCGAGCACGAATTCTCGGCCGTCGCTTTCGACCACCCCGAGCTGCGGATGCAGCGTGGTGAAGGGATAGTCGGCGATCTTCGGCTTGGCCGCGCTCACCGCGGCGAGGAAGGTCGATTTGCCTGCATTGGGCAGCCCGACGATGCCGGCATCCGCGATCAGCTTGAGGCGCAGCCGGATGGTGAGCTCCTCGCCGGGCTGGCCGGGATTGGCGTGGCGCGGGGCGCGATTGGTCGAGCTCTTGAAATGCGCGTTGCCGAAGCCGCCATTGCCGCCGCGTGCGAGCACCACGCGCTGGCCGACATCGGTGAGGTCCGCGAGCAGGGTCTCGCCGTCCTCCGCGTAGATTTGCGTACCGGCCGGCACGTCGAGCACGATGTCGTCGCCGCTCGCGCCGTGGCGGTCCTTGCCCATGCCGCCGCGGCCGTTCTTGGCCTTGAAGTGCTGCTGGTAGCGGTAGTCGATGAGCGTATTGAGCCCCCCGACCGCCTGCACGATCACGTCGCCGCCCTTGCCGCCGTCACCGCCGTTGGGCCCGCCGAACTCGATGAATTTCTCGCGCCGGAACGACACGCAGCCGTTCCCGCCGTCGCCCGAGCGGACATAGACCTTGGCTTCGTCGAGAAATTTCATCGTCCAGATATGCGGCCGGTTGTGCCAAAAGGCGAGAGCGCGCGCGTGGCAATCGCACGGCACACACGATCATGCCAAAAGCTTTGGGGAAATGCCTGCGGAAGCATCCGCCGGGAGGGGCCAAGACGGGCCATGCCTCACTGATGCGGCCCAATAGGCCGCTCCCGACGCGCCGTCCGTCAATTTGCCGCTACGCCGAGGCCCGAACGCTACCGCGGCGATCATCGCGGCCCAAGTAGCCCGGGGGCATTGCACCTCCGTTCGGTTCGATCGCGGGGCTACCCCGAGGAGTAAGTCCCGCGCACACCATAAATCCTGGGCATCAACGCCTCCCCTGTCAATGGGCGCCCGGTCGCAGTCACCTCAAATCATGTGTCGTCAAGTTTCCGCCCGAAGGCGCCGTTACTTGGGTTCCCTGCGTGAAGCGACCCGAGGTCGGACCCCTCTCCGACGTCGGCGGGGGAAGGGGTAGGTCCAGCGTGTGGTCGGTGCTGAAATTCGCGGCGCGTGCCGCCATCTGGCGGACCACGTCGGACCCGCCCCTCGTCGGATTGCAGGTGCTCGTCGGCTGGACGCTGGTGTTGGCCGCCGTGCGCGTTGCGATCCAATACCTCGATGCGGGGCCGTCGCCGGCATTCACGCCTTATGGCCTCAACGCGCTGGTGGCCTGGCTCGTCATCGCGCTCGCGGTCGCCGCTTTTTTCGTGCGGCCGGCGGCGCGTGGGACGTTTCTCTCCGCCATGGTCGCGCTCTCCGTGCTCACCGAAGTCGTGTTGTCGGCGCTCAGGCTGGGGTCGACGGTCGTGCTGCCGTCGTCCTCGCCCGCGGCTGTCGCCCTTTCTGTCTTTCCGTGGCTGAGCACCCTGGGGCTGACTCCCTGGCTCGATCCGGTGCTCTCGGTCTCGTTCTTTCTGGCGCCGGTCGTCTCCTGGATCGGCGGCATGTTCGCGATCATGCGCAGCCTCGAGGCCGAGCCGCGATGGCGGTTGCTGGGACGAGTGATCGCGCTGTGGGTCGCGCTGTTCATCGCCAAGAGCCTGGTGCCGCACACTCCGGTCTTCGTCGCTGCCGATTTCGAGGCCCGCAACGCCAATTGGTGGGAATACGCGCACGCGGAGATTCAGGCGCGGCGCGAGCGCAATGCCGATCCCGACATCGGGACAGTGCGGCTGCAGAATCTGCAGCCGGCGCTGCTGCAGGCGGCCTTTGCCCGTCTCGCGCGTCAGCGCAAAGGGTCGACCGACGTCTATGCGATCGGCATCGCGGGCTGGTCGGAGCAGGACGTCTTCGTCAAGGAGGTCGATGGCGCCTTCGCGGCGCTCGAACGTTCGCTGCCGATCAAGGATCGGGCGCTGCGGCTCGTCAACAACCCGGCAACGGTCGAGACACTGCCGCTGGCAAGCCGCCGGAATTTTGCCGCAGCAGTGCACGCGGCCGCCGAAGCGATGGACAAGAACGAGGACATCCTCTTGTTGTTCATGACCTCGCACGGCAACACCGGCGGCATCGCGCTGCAGCTTCCGGGTGGGCGCTCGACGGTGCTGAGCGGGCAGGAGGTCAGGACCACGCTCGATGGCGAAGGCATCAGGAACCGCATCGTGATCGTGTCGGCCTGCTACGGCGGCGTGTTCGTCGAACCCTTGGCGAACGACGACACTATCGTTCTCACCGCCGCCGATGCGCGCAGCACCTCCTTCGGCTGCGCCGCCGGGCGCGACTGGACCTATTTCGGCGATGCGTTGTTCAAGCAGAGCCTGCAGCCGGGAACGGATTTCAGGCGCGCGTTCGATCACGCGCGCGTCCTCATTCGCGGCTGGGAAATGATGGACCGCGTGCCGCCGTCGAACCCGCAGGGCCATTTCGGCCCGGCGGTGGTCAAGAAGCTCGATCCGCTGTTTCAGGCGATGGCCGGGCAATAGGTGAGAGCTGCTCGCGTGCGACGCGGCTGGGCTGATCGGGGCGGCTCGGCGCGGTGATCTTTCCGCGCGCTGCGCTCGGAACTCATCCGATTTGCTACCAAAGCAGAAGTCACGTGCTCGGCCTGACAGCCGTCACCCCATTGCGTCGGTGTGAAGTAGGCCAGCAGTCCCGCCGGCCGGAATGCCCGAGCAAATAGAGGGCGTGTCCGCAACTGCGGAGCACCTGCGCTCACTATGAGAGCCAAAGACGGTGGTCGGCAGCATCGGCGCCTCACGCTTTTGTGACCGACAATGCTGGGCCACCGCGATTGAATTACGATCATAATATGATATTATGTTCGTAATGATAAGCCGCCGTTCGCGGCAGTGAGATACCGCGTCAGCTCTTTGCGAGGATATCATGGACGACACGACCGCCATTTCACGCCGCCCCGCATCGCGAGAAACCACGGACCTCAGCTCGCTTGGGCTCGCAGCCGCTGCAGCCGCAGTTCGTAACGGCGACATCACGTCGGAGACCTACACCACGGCGCTTCTGCACCGCGCCCGCGCGCTTGCCGAGCTCAATGCCTTTATCACGATCGACGAGGCCGCCGTGCTCGCGGCCGCGAGGGACGCGGACAAAGCGCGTGCAGCCGGGGCGCCGGCCGCACTCCTGGGCGTGCCGCTCGGGGTGAAGGACAGCTATTTGACGAAAGGGTTGCCCACGAGCCTGGGTCTCGACGATCTCGCTCACTTCGTGCCGCGGGAAGACGCGGACGCTGTCCGCGCCGTCAAGAGCGCGGGCGCTCTGGTCTTCGGCAAGAACAACCTCGTCGAGATGTCCTACGGCTTGACCGGCCACAATGCCCGCTATGGCCAGGTGAAGAATCCGCTCGCCCGCGATCGCGTTTCGGGCGGCTCCTCGAGCGGCTCCGCTGCATCCGTCGCCGCCAACATCGTGCCCGCGTCGCTGGGAGGCGATACCGTCGGATCGATCCGGGTGCCCGCATCGCTCTGTGGCGTGGTGGGATTCAAGCCGACGACCGGGCGGTGGCCGCGCAATGGCGTCGCGCCGATCTCGCACACCCTGGACACAACGGGCGTGTTCGCCCGCAGCGTTGAGGATTGCGCTCTTATGGATCAGGTGGTGACCGGTGAAATGGGCGCGGAGCCATCCGGGCGCGGATACGACGTGAAGGGTGCCCGACTGGCTTACGCGCCTCGGCAGTTTCTTGATCTCGTCGACCCGGAGGTCGAAGCGCGCTTCCGCGACGTGGTCCGGTCGTTGCGGGAGGCCGGCGCCGAGGTCGTCGAGGTCGACTTGGGCGATGACTTCAGCGCCCTAACTCAGACCGCAACGTGGAGCATCTTCTTCCATGAGACGATGGGCGCGGTCTCAGCCTTCCTTCGTCGCCACGATATCCCGACCACATTCGAGGCAATCTACGAGGGGCTGAAGCCCGAGCTTCGAGAGGCGTGGGGGCACATGGCCATACCGTCAGGCGGAGGCGCCATCTCGGCAGAGGCCTATCAGACCGCTCTGGGCGTGAGCCGCCCGGAAATCCAGCGCCGGCTCGACAAGGCATTCGTCGCCCATGGGGCGCAGGCCATCCTGCAACCGACGACGCCCTGCACGGCGCCTTTGATCGAACAGCAGACGAGCTTCCATATCGCGGGGCGGGAGGTCAGCCACCTCGCGCTGGCGAACCACACCGTGTCGGCGAGCAGCGTGGGTCTGCCGGGTATCAGCCTTCCTGTGGGCCTGTCGCGCAGCGCCCTTCCCATCGGCCTTGAACTGGACGCCCCCTTGCGGAGCGACCGGAAGCTCTTGGAGCTTGCACGCCAGATCGAAGGCGTCATCGAAGGCGTCTCGGGCAGCTAGCCGCTGCCGATCAGACACGACGACAACCTGCCAGAAGGATCACCACATGACCAATACACCAATCTCTACGCAGAGCATCTCGGTCGAGCACGTCACCATCAGCTCGAACAAGTCTTTCGAGGACGTCCGAGCCAAGCTTGAGTCACTGGTGCCCAGCATCGACGATGGGATATTCACCCTGCTCAAGTACGGCGAAAGCGATCGCGCGCGGCGAGAACTGGAGGCCTGTCCCCCGCTAACGATCTTCGGACAGCGCAATCATGGGGCCCTGCTGTCGATTGCAGGGCTCGAGCGCCGAGCGCTGCAGTATGACATCGGCAATCCACTCACCGCGTCCAAGATGACGCGTTACCAGCTGTCAGCGGCGCTCTACGCGCCCATCCGGGTGCTCCTGCGCGAGGATAGCGATGGCGTGGTCGCGTTCGAATATGATCGACCGGCCTCCGTCTTTGGCCAGTTTGGCGACGATCACGTCGATGCCGTTGCGCAGCAGCTTGATGGCGACCTGCGAACGCTGCTTGAAAGGGCTGCGGCGTGATGGTGCTTTGTAATCGGCGAAGTGGATAGGACGATGCGTTTCGAGAAGGGTCACAAGGCAGCGACTCGGCGGCATATTCTCGACGTCGCCTCGAAATGCTTCCGCCGGGACGGCGTCTCGGCTGCGGGGATCGCCGGGATCATGGGCGAGGCCGGCCTTACCAACGGTGCATTCTATCCGCACTTCGAGTCCAAGGACGCTCTCGTTCGCGAGGCAATCGGAAGCGCGCTCGCTGACCAGCAACATCGCCTCGATGAAGATCAGCGGAGGGGCCTGGATATCGAAGGCGCGGTCCGGAAGTACCTGAACCGCGCTCACCTCAAAGACTCCTCAAGCGGGTGCCCCTCGGCGGCGTTGCTCCCGGAAATCGCTCGCCAGCCCCGGTCCACCCGGCAGGACTACGAGAAAGGGCTGCGTAGCTACGTTTCGACGCTGGCCGCACTGCTTCCTGACGCCGATTCCGCAGCGAACGGCCGCCGCGCGATGGCCATCTTCGGGCTCATGGTGGGCACCCTCCAGTTCGCGCGGGCCGTGGCCGATGCTGCCCAGGCGGAGCAGATCCTGGAAGGCGGAGTTGAGGCTGCATTGCAGTTGGCACGAGCTCCATCTCCCTAAATTTGAAGGCCGGCGAGGCTCAACTTGGACATGTCGGCTAGGCTCACCGAGATCAGCTTCTGGCCGATATTGTTGCAAAAGCCGCCGCGGAGGGAATGTAGAATTGAAATACGCAACAATCGAATCGGTGGGAATGGATTTGTGAATCAACGTTGCGTGTCAGCGGCTGGTCTTGAATCAATGTTTCTCGCTCGGAGGCCAGAAATCTTTTTGCAACAATATCGGCCCTTCTCGGAAGCCCGGCGATGTCGCTTTTGCGCCACTGTTGGGCGACAAGCGGGCGTCAATCGCGCCTTGTTCAAGCCTCCGATTTAATGAGTACACGCGCTAGTCAATGTTGATGACCAATTCCATTATTGGTGCATTCTGACCCCTCACATGGCCAATGGAGCGCCAGAATGATCATGGCATTTGGGCGTAGAATTGATTCTTGATTGACAACCACTGACTTGCCGAGATCAAGACAGATATTGACGATCAAGTAGGTCATCAATGGTTTATCGCGCATTGGGGCGCCATTGTTATCCAACTGATATCTACCAAGAGCATATGTCGGGGCCGGCCAAAAGCCAGCAGTGTTGCCAGCGGCCAAATAAAGTCTATTCACGCAAGGGTGGCTCGTGGGCATCGGGTAAACAAGTGCCTGGTACGTTGGGTTTGATTGCTTGATGACATATATGCTTCCTTGCGATAAGGGCACAGGAGTAAGTCCAGTCAAAAACGATTGAACGCGATAACCACCAAATTTTCCTCCCGACTCGGGAGAGCTCAAATTTGTTCCATCTGTCTCTATTCCTACTTCGCTAGATAGCCAATTGCTTGCAAATATTAACGGCCGAGACGGAAGACTTCCGACATCCGATGGATTCTGGTTCATATTTTCTTTAGCTAAGATCATATCAATAGCATTTGAAAGACCTTGTTGCGCTGAAAGGAATGTCTGCAAGTCCGCATTGGGATCAGGAATTGTGAATCGCCCATTGACATTAAACTGAGGGATTAAACGCATTAAGCCTTCTGGGCTACACAACAATTCTGACTCCGCGGATAAGTTGGCTGCACTGGAAACAGATGAAGCAAATACTGCGACAGCGAGGACAACAGTTCTAATAAAAAACATAGCCGGGATTCTCCGAATGAGCTCCGAACCGGCACGAATTTTCGCGCTTTCGCCGCACACTGGCAAGTACGGGCTCTCGATCTTGGGCTCTGCGATTGAGTCGAAATCCTCACATATTGCCGTGCCCGCGCTTGATGGTCTGGCGGATCACCGGCGCCGTGACCTGGTCGGAGATTTGGATGTTCCAAATTTCGCTTTCGCCCTGCGCGACGAAGTCGGCGAACAGCTTCGGGATGACCGACACATCGCGAATCTCGTGGCCGCGCAGGTCGAAGCCGCGCGCGATTTTTTCGAGCGCGGGCCGGCCGAACACAGCCAGGCTGTCGTCGATGCCGTCGGCGCGCAGCTTGTGAAACTCCGAGCCGTATCCGCCGTCGTTCATCGCGCAGATCAGGATGCGATATCCTTGACGCTTGAGCGTCTCGAGCTCCTGGATATGGAACAAGAGCCCGCCGTCGCCTTCGAACAGCACGACCTTGCCCTCGTGGCCCTGCCGGCGCGCAGCCGCAACCCCAAGCGCATACGACAGGCCATTGCCGACCGCGCCGAATTCACGGATCGTCGTGTAGCGCTCCGCCGGCCTGCCACGCATCTGGGCGTTGAAATAGGCCTGATGGCCGCCGCCGACGACGATGTCCCAGTCCTTTGGAACGACCTCGTCGATGGCCCGGATCGCCTCGCGCGGATCCAGCACTCCGGGCGCGATGTCGAACGGCATCGAGTCCGCCGGCTCGGTCGCGATGCGATGCGCCAGCTCTCTTGTGCGTATGGCCGCCGCGGTCGGTTTGCCGACGCCCAGCTTCCTGTCGAGGCCGGCAAGGATCGCCTCGACGCCGATGAGCGCATCTGATCTGACGTAGAGGTCGGCGGCCTTCAGCCCATCGCGCAAGCCGCGCGGGGTATCGTCCAGCTGAATCTTGTAGGCCTTTGGCCAGAAGTGCCCGCCACCGACGTAGTAGGACAGGCTCGTGCCAACCGCGAGCACGACGTCCGCGGACTCGTACATCTCCCGGCCCAGCGCCGTGAAGTAGCTGCCGGTGATGCCGAGCCCGAACGGATGGTCGTGGAAGAGACCTCGCGCCGGCAGCGTATTGGAGAGCAAGGCGCCGCAGCGATCGGCGAGCTTGACCAGCGCATCCCGTGCGCCGGACCACAGCACGCCGCGGCCGCCGAGGACGATCGGCCGCTTGGCCGCCGCCAGCCGCTCGACGGCCTCGGCCAGGACCTCGGGATCGGGATGCATGCGCCCGACCTTGGGCTGGTACATCGCCGAGGTCTCGTAGGGTTGGTTGGACATGTGCTCGACCTTCTGCAGGTCGTAGGGAATGCCCAGCACCACCGGCCGCCGCTCGTCCTTGGCAATGTGAAAGGCCTCGCGCACGTAGTCCATCATGCGCGGTACGCTATGCGCGGCGATGTAATGCGCCCCGGTCGCCGTCACCAAAGGTGCCTGGTCGATGTACTGATTATAGAATTTGGCGTTGATCGGCGCCTCGCCGGCGAACACCACCATCGGCAGGCGGGCGCGAACCGCGGCCGGCAGCGCCGTCATCACCTGGGTCACGCCGGGGCCGCAGG
>Ga0081455_10007646_pt1 | contig 11350 bp, 6 predicted proteins | sample TabmetS3T2R1_FD_70207 | JGI IMG/M metagenome (GOLD analysis project Ga0081455, IMG submission 70207) | Tabebuia heterophylla rhizosphere microbial communities from the University of Puerto Rico - S3T2R1 | ecosystem: Host-associated > Plants > Roots > Rhizosphere ...
AGTCTATTCCCTGGAATATTTACACTATGTTATTCCAAGGTTTCGAGAGTATTTCTTATTTCCCCTACATCATCCCAAACGGATTTGGCTGCTCGATCTTCCTTGCCAGTCCCTTCCTGTGTCTTCTATTTCGCCAGGGTGGACCATACAAGGTGGTATCATGGATAGCTATCAGCGCTTTAACACTTGTACTTTGGTTGCATGGAAACCCGGGGAGCTGGCAGTTCTCCTACCGTTATGCCATGATCTTGTTACCATGGATGTTCCTTCTGCTCACAGGTAATGGACCGCCAAAGATCTCTGTGCCTGAGATTTCACTTTTCGCTGTCGCAGTGGCAATCAACGCGCTAGCCGTGTGGCAATTCCTGTGGACCAACCAAATCCAGCCGTAGAAGGAGATTGCTGTAGCCGGAGTCGTTGACCCCGGCACTCAGTTCGGCTGCCATCGCACTGCAAACGAGAAATATCTCGACACCTTTGACGCAGTTCGAGTAAAAGCCCTTCTTCACAGATGCTCCACTATGAAAGACAAATCCACTTGCGATTTACTGTCTTCAACCTGCGCGCTGCAATTTATGCCGCCATGGTCTGCGCGGCGGCTGTTTCCGCTCAGGCAAATACTATTACGGTCACGAACACTAATGACAGCGGCCCTGGCTCAGTGCGCCAAGCGCTCGCAGACGCAATCGACGGGGACACAATTGACTTCGCAGTGACCGGAATGATTGATCTGACGAGCGGCGAATTGCTGGTCGACAAGAGTGTGACCTTTCATACGGCAGTGTGGACGGGCAGCGAAATGATCCTTTGGGGCGGAAGGAACAATTTCATCAATTTGAACGCAGGTGGTAGATACTGCGCGGTGCCAGCACCCACACCTGCACCTACCCCGACGCCGATAGCAACAGCAAGCCTTACGCCGACGCCGATTCCAACTGCGAATCCGACTCCCTCAGCGACAGCAAGTCCGACACCCTCTGGAACACCCTCGCCAACGCCAATAGCCCGCACCGTCACCAACACAAACGACAGCGGTCCCGGCTCATTGCGTCAGGCGCTCGCGGATGCGAATAGCGGTGACATACTTGATTTTGCGGTCACCGGCACGATCGGATTGACCAGCGGCGAACTGCTAGTGGACAAGAGCGTTACCATCTCCGGACCGGGCGCTAACAACCTCGCTATTGATGGCAACGCAAAAAGCCCGGTCTTCCACATTGCTTCTGATCGAACCGTCACAATTTCTGGCCTGACCATCGTCAACGGATACACCACCGGATTTGGCGGGGGTATTCACAACGACCACGCAGTGCTGATACTCAATGATTGTGCCATCACTGGCAACTCAGCGGCGGGCAATATCGGTGGCGGCATCTACAATGATGCGGAAGGTGGGAGTCCCGCAACGCTGGAGATAAACAACTCTTCAGTTACAGATAACTCCGGCGGGGGCGTCTACAACGATGCCGTCGGCGGCGGCACTGCAACGCTGGAGATAACCGACAGCATCCTCAGCACCAATTCCGGCGGTGCCATTTACAGCGAGGGCTGGCTCTGCCTATTTTGCGGGCACGGTACGGCAACGGTTCAAATAGCTAACAGCTCCATTACAGGCAATCCGGGCAGTGCGATCTTCAGCGACACTGGGATATGCTGCCCCGTTACGGTGTCAATCACTAACAGCACTCTCAACGCAAATACGGGGCCCGCGGTATATGGCGGCACCTTCGCGAGTATACTAGTGAGTAATAGTACCATCAGCGGGAACTCAGGTGGCGGTCTTTACAACATTTCCGAATCGAGCGGATCAAGCGTTTATGACAGCACCATGAGTAACAACGGAGCGGAGATGAGTGGTGATGGCGGTGCATTCTTAAGCATGGAAAACACCGTATTCAATGTTAGCCCTGGAGGACACAGCATCGTTACCGATGGCGAAGGCACTGTTACGTCATTCGGCTATAACGTCAGCAGCGACGACGGAGGTGGTTATCTGATGGGACCTGGTGATCAAATCAATATCGATCCAATGGTTGGACCTTTGCAAGATAATGGCGGACCTACCTTCACGCATCAACTATTGCCCGGTAGCCCGGCCATTGACGCCGGTAATCCGAATTTCGTTCCGCCGCCTGACTACGATCAGCGCGGCCCGGGTTATGATCGCGTAAGAAACAGTCGACTCGACATCGGCTCATTTGAATTCCAACAGCCCTTGCGACCTACTCCAACACCTCGATCGCGTCCCAGCCCGCCCCCTCGCCCGACACCGCGCTAAAAGAAAGACTGATCGACGATTGCCCATTCCGCTTGACACAAAGAGACTGTGGCGTGGTAAAAGGGCGGGCGGAAATTATCCGCTAATGTATGAAATCTCCACTCTCCATTTTTTTGTCTGTTGTCTTTTACTTCTCGGTCGCGACTCTTCCGGCAAACGCCATGCCCGCAGCCGCTACGCGAAGCGTTGCAGGCCCGGCGCAGGTGAACGTTACCCAGTTTCACAACAATTCTTCGCGGGATGGTCTTTACGTTGATTCAGCCTTCACTCAGAGCGCCGCAGCCAACCTGGCGCGCGACCTGAATTTTGACGGCGCGATCGTCGGCAATGTTTATGCCCAGCCGCTTTACATCGAAGGCGGCCCATGCGGCAGGGCAATGATCATTGTTGCCACCGAATCGAATAATGTGTACGCGCTCGACGCGATGGATGGCAGCGTCATCTGGGAGCGCAATGTAGGCCCGCCGGTGCCGCTCAGCGATCTCCCTTGTCCGGCTAAATTTGACATCATGGGCATCACGGGCACGCCCATTGTCGATCTTGCTTCGCGCGCCCTTTTTTTCGACGCAATGACCACACCCGATGGCGGGGCAACCAAGCAACATCTTATCTTGTCCCTTAACGTGGACACGGGCGACATCAATCCCGGCTGGCCCGTGGACGTGGAGGCAACAGCTAACTACAACGGGGTAAGCTTCGAGGCGGAAATCCAACAACAACGACCGGCGCTCGGTATCGTAGGTGGTATCCTTTACGTCGGGTATGGAAGTATGAGGGACCAATGCTGCTGGCATGGCTGGCTGGTGGGAGTGCCGATAGACAAACCAGCCAGCGTGACCGCATGGGCCGCGGCTACTGACGCTCCGCAATGCCCTTCAGGTATAAAGGGCGGAGCCATATGGGGAGTCGGCGGTGTTGCCAGTGATGGCAAGAACCCGTTCGTTACCACAGGTAACACTTTCAATACCGGCGGCACTTGGAGTGGAGGGGAAGCCGTGATTCGCTTCCAGCCCGGTCCGATTTTCAGCGGCGATCCCGCCGATTATTGGGCACCGACTAATTGGCTGTCGCTCGATCAAATCGACTCGGACCTTGGCGCCTCCGGTCCCCTGTTGGTAGACGTGCCAGGCGCTACACCTTCCCACCTGGTGGTGGCGATGGGTAAGGACCGTAGGGCGTACTTGGTCGACCGCGACAACCTTGGTGGGATCAGCGCGCCCGTGGCATCAGCTCAGGTTGCCAGCAGCACTATTCTCCAGGCAGCCGTGACCTATCGGACTAAAGAGGGCACCTACGTGGCACTCCGGGCCAACAATGACGGCAACACCGTCCTCAACGCCTTCCGTATAACCGCAGCCAGCCCTCCTGCTATAGTCACTGATTGGAACGTGCCCCGGGGCAGTGGCGGTTGCGGCTCACCCTTTGTCACCTCTACTGATGGCAATACTAACATGACTGTCTGGGTGGTCGGCACGGAGGATCATCAAACTGGGGGCGACCAGCGGTTACACGGTTATGACGGAGACACGGGTGCCGTTGTTTTCGATGGTGGTGGTCCAAATGAGCTGATGGCGGGAACGCACTACTATAGCACGACTGGGATTGTTGCTCGGGGCCGCGTCTACGTCGCCGGAGACGACAAAGTATATGCTTTTGCCGTGCCAGGAGGAACGCCGCCGCCATCGCCTACACCATGTCCGAGCGTGACGCCAAGTCCAAGTCCAACTCCGACCGCCACGCCAACACCTACTTTAACACCAACGCCTACTTCAACACCAAGGCCAACACCGACACCGAGGCCCCGCCCAAACCCGCCGCCTCGCCCAGCGCCGCCTCGTCGATAGCGTTTCCTCCATGGAAAGAAACGGACTTGAGACGTAAGGCACCATCGGATCGACATTGGTTTGTTCGACGTGCAAGCAGGAACAACACCGACGCCGAGACCTGCTCCCACGCCGAGGTCGCGACCGATGCTCCCGCCTCCCCCGGCGCCGCGACGCTAATGCGTTTGACAGAGAATGTTGGGTGTTTAGGATTCGCGCCTGTGCAGGCGGGTAAATCAAACAGGGATTGCATATGCTCGCCCTGATTTACCTCGCTGTAGCCATTAGCCTTGGGGACTTTGTCTGCCGGCGATTCTACCGGTTTGTGTCTTTTCCACACCGCTGTGCGACAGCTGTGCTCGTTGGGTTGCTGGTGAGCTCGTGGTTCACGTATTTGGGCGGGTTGGCGTTTGCCCATTTTTCGCGACCCCTCCTATGGAGCGACGCACTATTCTTTGTCACAGCAATCGGGGTACAGCGCTGGCAGAGATGGAAGCGCAAAATTGCAAAGACAAAGCGGGACGAAACAGAGAGTCACGCTACGGGCAGCTTCTACTTGCAACGCCCAAAAGGCTCAAGCTGGGCTGACTGGGCGCTTATCGCTGCATATGTGATTCTCGTGTCATGGATGATGTTTGCTTCATTTAATACGACTGGAAGCAAGCTGCGGATCTCCAACCCCGAGTATAGCGATTTCGGGCCGAACACTGCGATCATGCAAAGTTTCGCAGTGGGTCACAACTTTCCCACGGAGTATCCGCACTTCTCAGGCGACCGAATTCGGTATCACTTCCTATTCTACTTCCAAGCCGGGAATCTGGAGTTTCTGGGTCTGGATCCGACGTGGAGCCTCAACCTGCTAAGTATCATCACACTCGTGGCGATGCTCATGATTGTGATGGCTCTCGGCGAGGCGTTGTTTAACTCTCGCGTAGTTGGACGCCTGGGCTCCCTCCTGTTTTTTTTCTTCGGATCGCTTTCTTACGTCACCTTTCTTCACAAACAGGGCTCAGTTCGCGGCGCGATTCGCGCGACCCTGCATCTGCGAGAATTTCTTCCAACCATCTTTCCTTACCGCGGAGAAGCCTGGGGCACCTGGTCACAAGTGACCTATCTTAACCAGAGGCATTTTGCGAGCGCCATTGGGATATTATTAGTCGTTTTGGTTTTTCTAGTGATTGAGTATCGCGCTTTCTATGCCAGACGATCTGCCAGCGCAGCATCAGGTAAAGCGTTGGGGCCGGAGCCGAGTGTTTCGCCTGAAGGCACTCCTGAAATCCCTGTTAATCCGGTCCCCGTAGCGAATGTACCGACGCTTGAAACCGCTTCCGCTTCTCCAGTAGGTCTCGAACTCAACCAACCAACCGGGGTTATTAGACACTCCTTTCGCAGTATCGTACCGGGCTTTATTTTCTCGGGTGTTCTGCTCGGGCTTCTGCCAATGTGGAACAGCGCGGTCTTTATCGCAGCATTCGTTATCTTGGCTGTGCTATTTATCTTGTGCCCTTTGAGAGGGCAGATGCTTGCACTGGCCATTCCTGCTGGATTGATCGCCCTCCCACAGATGCTTTATCTCAGCACAGGTACTGGCAGAACCCAGATGCCAAAGCTTTTCCACTGGGGCTATACAATTGATCATCCAACAGCCTGGAACGTGACGAAGTATCTTGGGTTCAGCTTTGGCTTCAAATGGTTGTTGATCGCGCTGGCGTTGCTTTTCGCCAGTAAACTGCAACGGCGGGTATTTGTGGCTGTTTCGAGCCTCCTGGCGATAGCGTTTTGCTTTCAATTCACTATCGAAGTCCTGGCAAATCAGAAGTTTTTTCATATTTGGATTATCATCGCCAATCTGTTTGTTGCTTTTGGGCTCTGGCGTTTGTGGCGCCTGTCACTGTGGGGAATCACAATACCTGGAAAGTTAGCCGCGATTCTTCTCTTTATCCTGATCATTCCAGGTGGTCTGATTGAATTCTTTCCAATTCATAATACTTATTGGAGCGAAGTCGCTTACAAGAACGATCCACTAATCGAGTGGCTCATGAAAGAAACGAAGCCGCGCGATATTTTTCTTACGAATCGCTTCGTGAATCATCCAATGTTAATGGCTGGTCGCCGTGTTTTTTATGGCTGGCCTTACTATGCGTGGTCAGCCGGTTACGACGCCAGTAAACGCGATAAGGACTACCTCGAGTTATTTCAGAGCAGGGATCCCAGGAAGGTATTCCGGCTCTTAAAGGAGAATGGCATCAATTATGTCGCAATCGACAATGCGGTGCGGCGAGGTGAATTCGTTAAACGTCCCAACGAACAAATCTATTCCACATATTTCGAGAAAGTCTTCGACGACAGGCAAAACAAATATGATCTGCTGAAAATTTATAAAGTCCCTGATGTGGAGCCCCCAAACCTGCAGGCCCTGCCGGCACGCGCTACTAACATGTTCGAGGGCGGCAAGGGAATCGATTATGGGCAGCTAGATTTTCCGCGTGGGATGGCCGTCGATTCTAAAGGGAACATTTTGATCGCGGATACGAACAATGGCCGGCTTCAAAGGTTTTCAGTAGATGGAATATTTCTTGGCGTTATCGGGTCTAGAGGAGAAGGACAGGGAGAGTTTCGAGAACCTACCGGATTAGCTGTTGATTCGGACGGCAACATCTATGTCGCTGACACGGGAAACCACCGCGTGCAGAAACTGAAGTCCGATGGAACTTTTCTAGCTGAATGGAGAGGCGCTGATCCCGGATTCGACGCTCCACGCGAGATAGCTATTGGATCTGATAAGACTATCTACGTTGTCGACGAGTCCCGCGCAGAAGTAGTCAAATTCGATAGTGATGGAAACGTGTTAGCCGCTTGGGGTACACGGGGATCGGGAAATGGGCAATTTAGCACGCCGACCTCTGTAGCTGTTGATGCAAAGACCAACAAAGTCTATGTGTCCGACCCTCTCAATCGGCGCATTCAAATTTTCGATCCAAACGGCCAGTTTGTAACAAGCTGGTTTGTGCCAGAATGGCGACCAATACCCGGCGCCTGGTACATGCAGCATTTGGTCATCGATCCTAAGACTCATCGCATGTACGCAACCAGCACACAAACAGATGAGGTTCTGGTTTTCAATCCTAACGGCACAAGAATCGCCTCTTTACGGCCGAAGCCGCCTGAGAAACTGGAAGGCGCATCAGCAATGGTCTTGATAAACCGAAAGCTTTACGTGCTTTGCACCTTCTCCAACCGAGTCGTTGAGATCAGTCTTTGAGAAAACCTGACATTGTTCGTGTGTAGTAGATCTCCTTTTCTGGATAACCGGAACAAACTCAGTGCGCTTTCCATGGATACGCCCCCAGCAGGCACAGTGACGAGGTACCGCTCTTTGATCTTATAGGAAAGAAAATAGTAACGTTGAGACCCAGACAATCGGACAGACTTGAAGTGGCACCAGCGTTAGCGAAGGGCACACTCTATGTGGTTGATACTTTGGAGCGTATCAGCCGAATCGATCGTTGAACGATGGAAGGAACGGTCACAGAATGTTCGGGTAGGAAGCGACGATCCTAACTTTGAAACTCCCAGCCATAACAATAATGAACCTACCTCGTCTCCGACGATTCGTTACCACGGAGTTGATGCTTTTCTTGGCCTTATGGATGGCATTTGGTCTGGCAATCAATTCGAATAATCTCGAAGCATTCGATCTTCAACAAGCTGGCCCCGAAGCGATGGTGGAGCAGCGTCATTTGTACCTGGAGACAACACCGGACCAACATGTAAAGCATGCGCTTGTGCAGGGAGACTGCTTCTCCTATAAGGGGCATGTCTATGCCGCGAAGCAACCCGGACAGTTCATGGCAGGCGCCGTGGTTTATTTTTTTCTGCATTCCCTGGGCTTGAGTTATGTAAAACATTATCTATTCGTTTCCGCCTTAGTTACTTTTTTTACGGCATCGCTCGCCACTGCGGTCGCCGGAGTGGCTGTCTTCCGCGTGGCGCAAGATTTAGACGGGCAGCGATCGCGCCGATGGGCGATCTTTGCTGCTTTGGTTTTCGGACTGGCAACGACTGCTTTTCCGTATTCGGGTATCGCGCATCACGACGTGCTAGCGGCCTCTTATTTAATAATAGCGTTTTATCTTATTTTCAGCCTGTCGCGCCATCACTCCTCGGAACGAATCGGCTTACTAAAGGCGACGCTATCAGGACTGTTTTTGGGCCTGACGATAAGTACGTCCATGTTGCCCTTCTTTATGGCGGCGGTCGTTGGTATCTACTTTTTGTCACTCCGGCGCTGGAAACTGCTGCTTCCAATAGTTATGGGTGGTATACTGGGCAGTGTACCGTTCTTGGTGTATAACGCGCTTATTTTTGGTAATCCTTTGCTCCTGCCGAACATAGGCGGCAATAAATCACGCTACGCGGCGGGCGGCGACTTTTCTGATACGTTCTTTCGACTGGACTGGGATAACTTTCTCAATAAGATCGACTTCTACACGAAATCCATTACCTGGTACGTACCGGTTTTCTGGCTGGGTCTGTTAGGTTTATACTTCTTAAGGCCAGAACGTGCGCGCGAGCGGTTCTTTCTCTTCGCGTTGGTCGCAGTTCTCGCTGGGTACATCCTGAACATCGGAACCGTAGGAGGGTGCTTGTATGGGCCCCGATATTTGCTCCCCGCTCTCCCCTTCGTCTGTGTCGGACTAGTCGGTTTGCGTCAAATCCCATTGGAAAAACAGTTCAAGGCTCCAGCGGCGTTAGTACTTGCACTGGTGTGCTTGTTTTCTTTTGTGGTGAACCTGGTCGGCGCGGTTCGCACGGCAATGTTTTGCGATCTAAGCAAGTACGGATTCACACAGTATCTGCCCGCTCTGCTCAAAGGCGAACTCGGATCTTTCCCATTGGTTCCATGGTTGATACCGATTGTGGTCGTGGTTTGCCTATTACCTATTTTCATTATCGCGCCGGATCAGTCGGCGGATGCGATAAAACGCCCCTCGGAACATTCAGCGAAAGAAGGCCCTACCTTTTAAGATTGGTCACGTATACCCGCGCAGCAAAACGGTTAACGAGATAGGGTTTGTGATCGTTCAGGATCGATGCGTTCCGATCCACCGATCGATTCGGTTATCACATAACGAGGGCGCCCCTTAACCTCTTCGTAAATCCGGGCAAGATATTCCCCGATGATACCGAGGCTAATCATCAGCAGGCTGCCGATGATTAGCTCGAGCAGAATGACCGTCGCAAAACCGGTAAAGGCACGGCCTGCGAGTTTCAGGTAGAGTGTCTGTATTCCCAATCCCACGGCAAAGATAAAAAAGACCACGCCCGCAAAAGTCACAAAGTGCAGCGGGAACGACGAAAAAGTCGTTATTCCAATCAAGGCTAGTTTTGCTCGCCTGAAGTAGGACCAACCCGACTTACCTCCACGGCGAGCCGCTACCTCGAATGGAACTTGCGTTGTGTTAAAACCCATCCATGCAGTCATCCCCCGAAAGAACACATTGCGTTCGCTCATGGCTAACCATGTATTGGCTACCTTGCGATTGATCAGCTTGAAATCCGAGGCGCCCTTTAGTTGAAAACCGGAAAGCTTATTCAAGATCAAGTAGAAAAGAAAAGCGCCAACCTTTCCGGTCAACGATTCACGGCCACGTTTCACTTTCACAGCTTGTACGATGTCCGCTTCCGAGCTCCTCCATTTCTCGACCATCACGGGCAGCAGCGACGGCGGATGTTGTCCGTCCCCGTCCATCACGACTACGGCATCGCCACGTGCTCGCTCCAGTCCCGCACAGAGGGCCAATTCCTTTCCGAAATTTCTGCTCAACCGCACTGCATGCAAACGCGGAAAACTTTCTGCTTCGTGCTTAATTCGCTCCCAAGTGCCATCAGGCGAGCCATCATCAACGAGAACCACTTCTGATTGGCATCCCGTCTTTTCCAATGCGTCTTTCAAATCGGCTAGAAACACCGTGAGATGAGAACCCTCGTTGTAAAGGGGGATAACCACCGAAATCAGTGGCGTGCTCCTAAGCCGATCATCCATGTGCGAAAGCATGGAAATTACCAATGGAATTTGTTTGCGGCAACCCACCCGGGAGAAAGCCTCCGCGAGCACATGTGACGATTGAGTGACACACCGCCTGGCCCGATCAACGGATTCGGACTTGCGCGCCTCATCGGAAACGCCTATTAGCTTTACCCTCATGGTTCATCATGTCGTTCTCTATAAACTCAAACCCGAGGTCACCCCTGCCCGCGTAGAGGCGATGATGATGAACACCCGCATGCAGCTTCTGAAAATTCCCGAAGTCTTGAACATCAAATGCGGGAAGCGGATCGATCCCGAATTGCCGTGGCCGTTCTTTATCGCGATTGATTTTGAGTCGATGGACAAATACGCCATCTTTCGCGAAGACCCGATTTTCGTGAAATTCATGGAGGAAGTGATCAAGCCAAATACAGAAGATTCCCTGGATTTGGACTTTGAGATGGATCCCGGCAAGGACGTTCGATTTTCTTGAGCTGTGGAGGCAGCCGTGTCGGCTGCAAATTTTCGAAGACGCAGGCGGCTGTAACCAGGGCGCTGGGTCGCCGTGCGGGTGGCAACACGTTGAGCGCCTCGACACAGCGAGGCGGCTACAAAACGCCTATCATTGCTATTTTCGCGCGGAACGCGTAATCATCGGGTTCGATGCGGCTTGGCTATTTTTACTCCAGGTATCCAGTGCTTTCGCAGACGTTTTGCGATGCCGAAATGCTGGCACTGGAACGCCTCGGTTTTGATCTCGAGATCGGCTCGGTCTATCCACCGCTTACGAGCCTTCGCCACGAGCATATAGCCCGTTTACGCGCGCCCATTCATTATGCGCCGCCGCAAGAAGTCCTAAAGATTTCGGAGAAGAATGCGAAAACAAACGCTAGATGGCCGCGTGACCTGGTTGACCGGCACGATCGAAGATACGGCCCCGGTGTGAAGGCAGCACAGCGCGCGCGAAACGCTTTTTACTTCGCCGAGCATTTCAAGCGCCACGGAGTCGATCATGTTCACGTGCACTTTGCGAATCGAGCGGCACACACCGCGATGTTCTTGAAGGAAATTTCAGGAATTCCATTCAGTGTCACCGCGCACGGACAGGATTTCATGAAGGACCTGGGCAATGATGATCTGTTGCGGGAAATCTGCGGCGCCGCGGAATTCGTTGCGGCCGAGACGAATTACAGCCGGGACCTGCTTCGCCAACGTTGT